>TARA_R100000049_G_C1957686_1_pt1 | contig 38229 bp, 36 predicted proteins | sample TARA_R100000049 | Tara Oceans TARA_R100000049 (sample SAMEA2619992) | marine metagenome | biome: marine biome (ENVO:00000447); feature: mesopelagic zone (ENVO:00000213) & marine oxygen minimum zone (ENVO:01000065); material: "saline water (ENVO:00002010), including plankton... | reverse complement strand
CCGCCGTTCTGTTTGAAAACCCGATCAATGAGGCGGGGAAGCGAAGTGATATCCCGGTCCTCGTCAATTTATTCGGGACTGTAGACCGGGTTGCTATGGGTATGAACCGCACACCGGATAAGCTCCGCGAGGTGGGCGAAACCCTTGCTTTCCTGCGCCAGCCCGAACCGCCAGAAGGCATTCGCGAAGCCATGGGGATGCTGCCGGTTCTCAAGACCGTCATGACCATGCGACCTAAAACCGTCAAGAAGGCGCCCTGTCAGGAAGTTGTTCTGACAGGTGATGAAATCGATCTTGATGCCCTGCCCATTCAGACATGCTGGCCCGGAGAACCTGCCCCCTTGATCACCTGGCCTCTGGTTGTGACAAAGGGTCCGGGCAACGGCAAGACGGATGATTTCAATCTTGGCATATACCGGATGCAGAAGCTGGCACGGAATAAAACCCTAATGCGCTGGCTTAAACATCGCGGCGGCGCGCAGCATCATGCGCGCTGGGGCAAGGAAAAACGCGAACCACTCCCTGTGGCCGTCGTGATTGGGGCCGATCCGGGAACAATACTGGCCGCGGTTACACCGATCCCGGACACTCTGTCGGAATATCAATTCGCCGGGCTGCTAAGAGGGGAGAAGGTGGAGCTGGTCGATTGCAAGACAGTTCCCTTGAAAGTGCCCGCAACAGCGGAAATTATTCTGGAAGGGCATGTTTCCCTGGATGAATATGGGGATGAAGGACCCTATGGGGATCATACCGGATACTATAATTCTGTTGAAAGTTTTCCCGTTTTCACGGTTTCCGCCATCACAATGCGAAAGAAGCCGATTTATCTTTCCACTTTCACCGGCCGCCCGCCAGATGAACCAAGCATCCTTGGAGAAGCCTTAAACGAGCTTTTCATACCCCTGATCCAGCAGCAATTTCCGGAAATCACAGATTTCTGGCTCCCCCCGGAAGGGTGCAGTTACCGGATTGCAGTCATTTCCATGAAGAAGGCCTATGCGGGCCACGCCAAGCGAGTGATGATGGGGGCCTGGTCTTACCTCCGGCAATTCATGTACACGAAGTTCCTGATCATTGTTGACGATGATATCAATGCGCGCGATTGGAAGGATGTGATGTGGGCGGTCTCCACCCGGATGGACCCGGTGCGCGACATTACCACTATTGAGAACACACCCATTGACTATCTGGACTTCGCCTCTCCCCAGTCCGGACTCGGCGGCAAAATCGGGCTCGACGCGACAAATAAGATTCCGCCGGAAACGCACCGCGAATGGGGTCAGGAAATTCGTATGGACGACGCTGTCGTTGAAAAAATCAATGGTCTCTGGGAGTCGCTTGGTTTGCCCGGTACCGGCAAGCCGATCTGGAAATAAATTATAGTATAAGAACCGTTTTCAAGACGGCTTCGGAAAGTCATTAATGACACTGATCAGTGATCCGTATTTTTACCTGCTTGCTATTCCTGTCTGCTTGCTTATTGGTATTTCAAAAGGTGGCTTCGCGGGTTCCCTCGGTATCCTGAGCGTCCCCCTGCTCTCCCTCCTGATTTCGCCGGTGCAGGCCGCCGCAATCGTCCTTCCTATTCTCTGTGTCATGGATATCTTTGGCCTGATCGCCTATCGACGCATCGCAGACTGGCGTAATCTTGGCTATCTCCTGCCAGGCGCCCTTATCGGAATATTGATTGGCTATCTTCTCTTTAATTACCTGAGTGCGGATTTCATCAAAGTTTTGCTCGGTGTAATCTGTGTTGTTTTCACACTCAATCACTATATTCGAAGAATTCCTGCCGATCATGTGGCGAAGGCAAGCCTCACGCGCGGGTCTGTCTGGGGTTCAATCGCCGGCTTTACAAGTTTTGTCGCCCATGCCGGTGGGCCACCTCTTCAATTTTACATGCTCCCGCAGAAAATCAACAAGACGCTCTACGTCGGAACTTCCGTCTGGTTTTTCTTTGCCATAAATTATGTAAAGCTCATTCCCTATGGCATGCTCGGCCAGTTTTCACTGCAGAATGTCGGGACATCACTCGTTCTGCTGCCGCTTGCGCCGCTCGGGATATGGCTGGGAGTCAAGGCGCACAAGCTGATCTCCGAAGAAGTTTTCTATCGCATCGCCTATATGCTGCTCCTAATTACCGGCGGGAAACTGCTTTGGGATGGTTTGTCGGGAATGAATCTGCTTTTCTGATTCCCTTTTCGCTCTTCCATCCCTATGTATGGAGGGTTGTTAAATTTCAGTCTGGGTTTTCATGTCAGAACATACTATCGATGCACAAAATTCCCTGAATATCCTTGATGACCTCATTGCGATCGCCCTTCGCAAGGGTGCGGAAGCCGCCGATGCGGTCCGCATACAGGGAACCTCGATCAATGTTTCCGTCCGGCAAGGAGAAACGGAGGAAATAGAGCGGTCCGAGGCTCACGACCTCGGTCTTCGTGTCCTGATTGGAAAGCAGCAGGCTTTTGTTTCATCCAACGATGCCAAACCTGAAGTTCTGGAAGAACTGGTGGACAGGGCGATGGCGATGGCGCGGAACATGCCGGAGGAAAAATTCTGCGGCTTAGCGGATCCCGACGATCTCGCGACTGAATTTGCAGATCTTGATCTTTATGACAAAACCGCTCTTTCACCGGAAGATCTTGTTCAGACTGCCAAGACGGCAGAACAGGCGGCGCTTGATGTTAACGGCGTCACGAATTCAGAAGGAGGCAGCGCCTCCTCGGGCCGCGCATCCATTGCCCTAGTCACATCCGGTGGCTTTAAGGGCGCCTACAGCTCCAGCAGTTACTCCATCAGCGCATCTGTCATTGCAGGCGAAGGCCAGGGAATGGAGCGGGATTATGATTACGATAGCCACCATCACTTCGCCGACCTCCGTTCGCCAGAAGAGATAGGCCGGAAGGCAGGTGAACGGGCCGTAAAACTTCTCAATCCGCGAAAAATGCCAAGCGGGCAAGTTCCGGTCGTCTTCAGCAACCGCGTATCGGCCAGCATTCTCGGACATTTTTCCGGGGCAATCGCCGGAGCGGCGATCGCGCGGGGAACCAGCTTTCTGAAAGACCGGATGGGCGAACAGGTATTTCCGGATAACATCCGGATCATCGATGACCCGCACCGGTCCCGCGGGGCCGCCTCAAAACCATTCGACGGCGAAGGGGTGGTAAACAAACGGCTAGACCTGGTTAAGGGAGGCACGTTGCAATCATGGATCCTCAATACATCCTCCGCCAAACAACTCGGCCTTAGAACAAATGGCCGGGCAACCCGTGGCACCGCGTCACCTCCGGGGTCAGGAACGACAAACCTTTATATGGAAGCGGGCAACCTCTCTCTTGAAGAGCTGATCGGTGATATCAAGTCAGGGCTTTTTATCACCAGCCTGATCGGCTTTGGCGTGAATGCCATCACGGGTGATTACAGCCGCGGAGCTTCCGGCTTCTGGATTGAAAATGGTGAAATGGCCTTCCCGGTCTCTGAACTGACAATCGCGGGAAACCTGAACGACATGTTCATGAAACTAACACCCGCCGACGATCTGGAATTCCGGCAGGGAACAAACGCCCCAAGCCTCAGGATCGACGGGATGATGGTCGCCGGTACATGACGCAGCGCTTTAGCAATGATCATGCGTTACTCAGCGACGCGATGAGGGAGGCGGGCGATATCGCCCGGCGCTATTTCAAAAGCACGCTGAAAAGCTGGGAAAAGAAACCCGGCGATCCCGTGAGCGAAGCAGATCTGGCTCTGGATACGCATTTCAAGGATAAACTCCTGACGGCGCGGCCTGACTACGGATGGCTTTCTGAGGAAACAGTCGATAACACTGACCGGCTCCAGAAATCGCGAGTCTGGATCGTTGATCCGATCGACGGCACCCGCTCTTTTATCGCCGGAAAGCCGGAATTCACTATTTGCGCCGCCCTTGTGGAGGACGGAAAGCCGGTTCTCGGCGTCGTCTATAACCCGATATTGGAAGAATATTATGAAGCCGTTATCGGCGGCGGCGCGAAGCTCAACGGCGAGGCAATCACCTGCTCCCATAAGGCTGATCTCGGCGGAGCAAAACTTATCGCCAGTCGGAAGTCTTTTGAATGGCACGGCTGGCTGGAAGAAGTAAAGAATGCAACTTTCAGCCATGTTAATTCGATTGCGTATCGCATTGTAAAAGTCGCGTCCCGTCACGCGGATGCTTCCCTATCGCTCACCCAAAAGAGTGACTGGGACATAGCCGCCGCCGACATTATCCTCTCCGAGGCCGGCGGCATCACGACAACGACCAGAGGAGACCGACTCATCTATAACAGGAAATCCGTCAACCAGCGGAATGTTATTTCCTCTGGTAATTCCATCCATCCGCAGCTCATGAGAATGCTGGAAACATTCGGCACTGCTAAATCCAAATAAATTTTGCATCAAGATATGCTTCAGCTTGACAGAAACGGTTGCAAAATAATCATACGATGACTAATTTCAGGGAGGTGCTTTGTCAGGCTGGAGATCCCGCGATGAGAAAAATTTCGCGCATATTTGTAATGGCGACCATATTATCCTTTTCCCTCTTTGCAAGTGGCTGCAGCGATACGTGGCAGGGCGTCAAAGAAGATACCAGCAAAAATATGGACAAAGCGGGCGATGTCGTTATCAAGGCTGGTGAAAAGCTGAAATCTGAATAGCAATACCCCTTTTTTTCAGCTGAAGTTTCCGGCTCGCCATATCCCGTGATCAACCCACGCGCAGGAGAATGATCAACCTCATTTTACCTGAAATCTTCTTGATTCGGCACAATGCACCCTTTTTTCCCATCCTGTGCCAAAATAGTCGTTTTATAAAGAAATTAACTATACTTGTTAACTATAGCTCACCCGAAAGTCGCTTAAGTCCCTTTCAACTTCTAAAAAGTTGAATTTGGTCTGACTCCCATAATTCAACCAAGGTATTGTTTTTATTATATATTTATCGCCTCGTCTCGTATTCTGAAATTCACTTCATACCGCTGACCAGGTTTGACGTAATGACATCATTTCCTGTAAAATAATTCTGTCGCTGAAATGAGGGGCGATAACTTTCTCAAACAGTAATGATTTCAAAATCCCCGAGAGGAAATGAACTCGGTTTGAGGGCAATATGAAATCACTTTGGATCACTCTTTCCTGCGCGGCGTTTCTCGCCATCTCCGCTTCGACGGCCAAGGCTGCATCTCTACATGGCTTATATGAGTCGGAAAATCAGATTGAAAGCATTGAGTGGGTTGTGGAACTTTACTATCGGCAGGATACCAAAGAGGCGTCCTTGTTTGCAACGGAGAAGTTCAGCGACATTCCCCAAAGTGAGGTAATTTCCTTGTCATTTGACTATGGAAGCAGTGATCCTTTGGGTCTGTTTTCTCCTCAGGCTAAACAGGATTCGACAGCCTTCCACGAGAAATGGATAAGCCTTCTTCTTGGAGTCCGGACGTGGGACATTGAGAAAGAAGGAAGTTTTTATTCACCCTCGGATTATTAGGTTTTGGCAATCCTTACTCCAGCAGCTTCTTTGCTCTTCTCGGGAGTTTTGGTGCCGTCAGCCAATTGGTCAGCTTGATCCGACATTTATTGTGCGGGCATCGGCCCCAATAGCAATTCTGGATCAAGCCGCTCTTCAAGCCAATTGAGGCGCCAGTCAAGATGTGGGCCCGTTGCCCGTCCTGTCGCGCCAATTTCACCGATCTTTTCGCCCTGTCTGACAAACTGGTCAACCACCACATCAATTTTGCTAAGATGAGAGTAGACGGAAACAAGTCCGTAGCCATGATCAATCATCACGGTCCCGCCTGTGTAAAAAAGATCGGCCTCTGCCATTCGCACCATTCCATCGGTCGAGGCAACGACCGAAGTTCCAACAGGCGCGGCGATATCCAATCCAAAATGGGGACGTTTTGGAATATCATTCAACACCCGCTGGCTACCATAAACTCCGCTCACACGGCCTTTTGCAGGCCACTGCCAACCGGAGAGAAACCAATTCTCAGGCGTTTCGAGTGCACGAATTCGCGCGATTTCTGCGTTTTCCTTTCGTATCCGCGCAAGGAACTCAGGGCTTGGCGTTACCTTGGATGGAGGTAATCCGTCGACCCGCTCGATTTGGTAATCCCGCTTGGTGACAGAAAGTGTTTTCGTCTCGTTTTGACCATCCGGATAAGAGATATCGAGCACCGCTGAGTCCTTGAAATCCCGACCAAAGCCGAAAAGAAACCGGCCTTCCGACGAAACGGTTACAGGCTCGCCATCCAGAACGACTTTGGCGCCGGGCTCCGTCTGCCCGATAACGAGGCCGCCTTGCGTGAAATTTCCGGTCAAAGTAACACGATCGGCAAGTGCATTCAGGGAAAACAGGAAAGCGACAAGAAACAAACTCAACCGGATCATAAAAGGCTTCCCTGCTTTGGAGTTGACTTTGATTTTGGCGCCTTTTTGGGGGCGGATGTAGTTTTGCCGCCTGTGCCGCCCTGGAATATCGCTGCCGCCTTGCCGTCAGAAAACTCGACATCAACCATGCGGCCTGCAGTAGCGCCCGCTACCGACGAAATGGGCTTGCCCGCATCATCCAAGACGATACTGTAGCCCCGTTTCAGCACCCTCCGGAAGGAGAGGCTTTCCAGCAATCTCACTGTTGCTTCCAGTCTATCTCCGGCACGATCCTTTTTTATGGTCAAACTGCGGGTCATTTGTCGGTCAAGATGATTCAGCCTGTCTTCATGCTGCGCCAATGGTCGTGTCAGCAGTTGCGGACGCAGCTTAGCAATGGCGCCCGAGAATTGCTGCTTCTTGAAGTTCAGGTTGCCTGAAACGGATTGACGCAAGCGACTGTCCAGATGGTCCAAATGCTGAATTTTTTCCGCAATCAGAGACGCCGGATCACGAAGGCCGCGCGAGAGTCCTGCTAGCCTCTCTCGCTTGTCTGACAAGGACCGGTTCAGGCTGCGCTTGATGCGTCGGTCCTGATCGTCAAGATAGGCGATAAGCTCCGACCGGACGGGCACCGCAATTTCCGCAGCGGCCGACGGTGTCGGTGCGCGCCGATCCGATGCATAATCAATCAGTGTTGTGTCCGTTTCATGCCCAACTGCCGAAATCAACGGGATGACGCTCTCCGCTGCTGCGCGAACGACTTCTTCCTCGTTGAACGCCCACAGATCCTCAAGACTACCGCCACCCCGCGCCACGATAAGGAGATCCGGCCGCGGAATATCTCCATGCTCCGGCAGGGCATTGAAGCCACGTATCGCCTCCGCGATCTGGCCGGACGCACTCTCTCCCTGCACCAGCACAGGCCAAAGAAGGACATGAGTCGGGAAACGGTCTCGCAGGCGATGCAGAATATCCCGGATGACCGCTCCGGTCGGCGATGTGACGACGCCGATAGTCCGTGGAAGATAGGGAAGCGCTTTTTTCCGGCTCGGTTCAAACAGGCCTTCCGAAGCGAGCTTCTTTTTCCGCTCCTCCAGCAGCGCCATCAACGCGCCGACGCCCGCGGGCTCCATTACATCAATCACAATCTGGTATTTGGAGCGTCCGGGATAGGTTGTCAGCTTACCTGTACACACGACCTCCAGCCCGTCTTCCGGACGGAAACTTAGCCTGTCGGCCATGCCGCGCCACATAATTCCGTCCAGTACCGCCTTGTCGTCCTTGAGCGTCAGATACACATGGCCTGATGCAGCACGTTTCAGACCGGAAATTTCCGCCCTTACCCGAACATGACCGAAATTATCTTCAACTGTCCGCTTAAGCGCACCGCTCAGCTCGGAAACAGTATACTCATGAATATTGGAAGAACCGGAATTCAGATTTTCTGACACAATTTACCTTCAAGATTGTTTGGCCTGCCGCCACAGTATGCTACAAACTCTCGTCTGTCCTTCATAGGAATTGTTACGAAAAAATATGAAAATTCTTGTTATTGGCTCTGGTGGGCGTGAGCATGCACTTTGCTGGGCCCTCAAAAAATCTCCCCTCATAAGCAAGCTATACTGTGCGCCTGGAAATGGCGGCATTGAGGACGTGGCGGATTGTGTTCCGATCAAAGCCGAGGATATTTCGGCAATTATTGATTTTTGCAAGCAGGAAGCGGTTGATTTTGTTGTCATCGGCCCCGAAGATCCGCTGGTGATGGGGCTGGTGGATGCGCTCGATGACGCGGGTATCAAGTGTTTCGGCCCCCGCGCCGCCGCCGCCCAGCTTGAAGGCTCCAAAGGCTTCATGAAGGACCTCTGTCGCACCTACAATATACCGACAGCGTCATATCAACGGTTCGACAATACAGAAGCCGCGAAGAAGTATGTTGAGAGCCAGAGCCTGCCCATTGTTATAAAGGCAGACGGGCTGGCCGCCGGAAAGGGCGTCATTATTGCCGAAACTCAAGCCGAGGCAAAAGAGACTATCGACGAGATTTTCGGCGGACTTTTTGGCGGCGCAGGCGCGGAAATTGTGATTGAGGAATTCATGGAAGGCGAGGAGGCAAGCTTCTTTGTTCTGACGGACGGTGAGAATATTCTCCCCCTTGCGACAGCACAGGATCATAAAGCCGTTGGTGACGGCGATACGGGGCTGAACACCGGGGGTATGGGCGCCTACTCCCCGGCACCGGTGATGACAGATGACATGATCGCCCTCACCATGAGCAGGATCATAGAACCCACCGTCGCTGCCATGAAAGAGCACGGGACACCCTATACCGGGGTGCTCTATGCAGGGCTGATGATTACAAAAGACGGTCCCAAGCTTATTGAATATAATGTTCGTTTCGGCGACCCCGAATGCCAGGTTCTCTGTGCACGGATGGACAGTGACCTTTTGCCGGCTCTTATCGCTACCTCGGATAAATCCCTCGCTTCTATTTCCCTGGAATGGAAAGCGGACACTGCCCTGCTCGTGGTTATGGCCGCAAACGGATATCCAGGAGAATATGAGAAAAATACCGAGATTGATGGGCTCACCGAAGCAGCTGATATTGATGATGTCCTGATCTTTCATGCCGGCACAAAACGGCAGGGCAGTAAAATGCTCTCCGTCGGGGGGCGTGTGCTCGGAATCACGGGAATGGGAAAAAGCGTTAAACAAGCACAGAAAAATGCGTATAGTGGCGTGGCTGCGATTAGCTGGCCGGAAGGTTTCTGCCGATCCGATATTGGGTGGCGGGCAGTGGATCGCGATGTATAAGGGTAAATAACAACAAGAAGGGGCAAAAATGTCCGACGATTCAGCCCAGTTTTCGGGTACTATGGAAGTCCGTGAACGCTTAAAGTTCGATGTAGCAAAACTTGAGGCCTACCTTAAGCAAAATGTTGCTGGGTTCCAGGGCCCGTTGGACGTTGCGCAATTCAAGGGCGGACAATCCAACCCCAGCTATATGCTCACTACTCCGGACCGGAAATATGTGCTGCGGCGCAAACCTCCGGGGAAGCTTCTTCCCTCAGCTCACGCAGTAGATCGGGAATATCGCGTCCTGACCGCGCTTACGAATACCGAGGTGCCGGTCCCGAAAACATATTGCCTTTGCGAGGATGAAGACGTTATCGGCACCATGTTCTATGTCATGGAATTTTTGGACGGTGATATCGAATGGGATCCATCCCTTCCGAATTACTCCAAGGCCAACCGTGTCGCCGTTTTTGACAGCATGAATGCCGCCATGGCATCGCTTCATATGGTTGATTACAAATCGGTGGGACTGGAAAGTTTTGGCAAGCCAACAGACTATCTCGCGCGCCAAATTAACCGCTGGACCAAGCAATATAAAGCGTCGGAAACCGAAACAGTCGAAGCCATGGATAATCTGATGGCCTGGCTGCCCGAGAATATTCCACCAGGTGACGAGACAGCCATAGTCCACGGTGACTACCGATTGGATAACACGGTTCTCAACAAGGATACTCACCGTGTAATGGGCATCCTTGATTGGGAGTTGGCAACATTAGGGCATCCGCTTGCGGATTTTTCATATCATTGCATGACATGGCGACTTGAACCGGAGCTGTTCCGTGGTCTGAACGGGCTTGATCTCCCGGCGCTCGGCATCCCGACAGAAGAGCAGTATGTCGCCTCCTATTGTGAACGTACAGGGCGCGACGGTATCGAGAACTGGGATTTCTATGCAGCCTATAACATGTTCCGCCTTGCTGCCATTTTGCAGGGGATTGTCGGCCGGGTAAAAGACGGTACGGCATCCAATAAAAACGCTGCCGACGTTGCGGTTCGTGTGAAACCACTTGCAATACGCGGTTGGGAACAAGCGGAAAAAATTATAAAGGGCGCGTAGACGTTTCTACCCAATAAGAAACTAGACAACAGGGAATATCATGGCGGACGGAGTAGAGATCATCCCGGTCCGGGAAATACATCAGTTTAACGAGGGCGCCCTTTTCGATTATCTTACTGAAAATGTTGACGGTTTCAGTGGGCCGCTCCAGATCAGCCAGTTTCAGGGAGGGCAGTCCAACCCGACCTTTCTGCTCAAGACACCAGAACGTGAATATGTGATGCGTAAGAAACCACCAGGGAATCTTCTTCCTTCTGCGCATGCGGTGGATCGGGAGTATAAAGTCATTTCCGCCCTGAAAGATACGGATGTGCCCGTTCCGCACACTTATTGTCTCTGCGAGGACGACAGCATTATCGGCACCGCCTTTTATATCATGGAAAAGATTGAGGGGCGGGTCCTCACGACACCGGCGCTGCCGGGTATAGAGCCAGAGGATCGCACTGCTATCTATGACTCAATGAATGACGCTCTCGCCAAGCTTCACAGTGTAGATGTCGACTCAGTCGGCCTTTCCTATTTCGGCAGGAAAGGAGGCTATCTGGCCCGCCAGGTCCATCGGTGGAGTAAGCAGTACCGCGCATCCCAAACGCATGATCTCGAGGGCATGGAAAATCTCATCAAATGGCTGCCGGAAAATATTCCTGACAATGATGAAAGCGCTATTGTTCATGGTGATTATCGCCTTGGAAATTTGATTTTGCATCCGACGGAGCCAAGAGTGCTTGCCGTTCTTGACTGGGAACTCGCGACCATCGGGCATCCCCTCTCGGATCTTGCCTATAACTGTATGGCATACCATTTCATCCATCCCATCAATGGCGGACTTGTCGGTGTGGATCTTAACAAATCAGGTATTCCAACGGAGGAGGTCTATATCGACGCCTACTGCAAGCGTACAGGGCGCGATGGCATCGACAACTGGGAGTTCTATGTTGCCTTTTCTTTATTCCGCATAACCGCGATTGTTCAGGGCGTCTACAAGCGGGGCCTTGACGGGAATTCAAGCTCTGTAGTGGGTGAAGAATATGCGCAATACGTCAAAATGGTGGCCGATTTAGCGTGGCAACGTATCGAAAGACAACGATAAACTTAAGACAATCAATTCGATTGCTTCTGTATAGCCATGAATAAGAAGACATGCGCTTTTAATTTTTTTCCGCGTCTTCAATACGCAGATTGGCCCACCGCTGGATACATTCTGTCGGCTCCATAACCAAGCCTGCCGCTTCCCCAAGACCTGTGACGGGTTGCAAGCCTGCGTGTGCGGTCAAATCCTGAGTTAACCACTCACACGGATCAAGGCTTTCATACCGATACAAGAAGCCGGCGACAACAACAATGACGCCCAGCATTACCCAACCCAGAATTTTGATCATTCTTTAAAAACCCAAACACATACGCCGCTATAGACAGGAATAAGCCTGTATATAGGTAAACCCTTGTCGCATCCTAACGAAAAATTGGACTGGAAAAAGAAAGGCTCCCACACGGGAGCCTTTCCGCTTGATAGATCAATTCCCTGCAGACATCAATCATACTTCTTAAGTTCCAAGCGACCGATCTGGTTGCGATGCACTTCATCCGGCCCGTCCGCGAGACGCAAGGTACGAGAATGAGCGTAAGCGAAAGCAAGACCGAAATCATCGCTGACACCGCCGGCGCCATGCGCCTGAATTGCCCAATCAATAATCTTACCGGTGATATTCGGAGCGATAACCTTGATCATGGCGATCTCCGCTTTGGCTTCCTTATTGCCGACTGTGTCCATCATGTAGGCGGCTTTAAGCGTAAGCAACCGGGCCTGCTCGATCATACCGCGGGATTCAGCGATCCGCTCCAGCGTGACAGTCTGTTCCGCAATCGGCTTACCAAAGGCAATGCGCGATTTCACCCGTTTGCACATTTTCTCAAGTGCCCGCTCGGCCACACCAATCTGCCGCATGCAATGATGGATGCGGCCCGGGCCAAGACGCCCTTGCGCAATCTCAAAACCGCGTCCCTCACCCAACAACATGTGATCCGCCGGGACTCTTACATCCTTGAACTCCACTTCAGCATGGCCATGCGGGGCATCGTCATAACCGAAAACTGGAAGAAACCGTTTAACATTGATACCGGGGGTATCCATGGGAACGATAATCATTGATTGTTGTTTATATCGTGACGCTGATTTGTCAGTTTTACCCATAAAGATCAAAACTTTGCAGCGTGGGTCATAGGCACCCGAAGTCCACCATTTAGTGCCGTTGATGACATACTCATCACCGTCCCGGTTGATCTCGGATTCAATATTCGTCGCATCGGAGGAAGCCACAGCCGGCTCCGTCATGGCAAAGGCCGAGCGAATTTCACCTTCCAGTAAAGGTTTCAGCCAGCGTTCCTTCAACTCTTCGCTCGCATATCGCTCAAATACTTCCATATTTCCGGTATCCGGGGCGGAGCAATTGAAAACCTCCGGTGCGAAACTGACGCGCCCCATGATTTCGCAAAGTGGTGCGTATTCAAGGTTTGTAAGACCCGCGCCACGGTCACTTTCCGGTAGAAACAGGTTCCACAAGCCCGCTGCCTTGGCCTTCTCTTTCAGTTCCTCGACGATCGCTGTCGGCTGCCAGCGATCTCCCTCGTCAACCTGATCGTAAAATACCTGTTCATTAGGATAGACATGCTCGTCCATGAACGCCTGCACCCGTCCCTGCAGCTCTTTCACCTTGTCTGAATATTCGAAGTTCATCCGCTGTTCCTTCTTGTTATTTTGGGTTTTTGTTATTTTGGGTTTTTGTTATTATTCGTTGCCGTCGCCATCATTAAATATTTAGCGACGGGTTTCAAAGAAATTCTTTAATAAAGCGGCCGATTTGCTTTCCTGCAGGCCGCCATATATTTCTGGCCGGTGGTGACAACTTGTCTGATCGAAAATCCGCGCCCCATATTCCACCCCACCGCCCTTGGGATCATAAGCACCAAAATAGAGCCGCCTGATACGGGCGAGAGAAATTGCTGCCGCACACATCGGACAGGGTTCAAGCGTAACATATAAATCGCAGTCCACAAGCCTTTGGCTACCGATCATGTTTCCCGCTGCCCGGATCGCCAGCATCTCCGCATGGGCTGTTGGATCGTGGCGGCCTATCATTTGGTTTCCAACGTTCGCGACAACACGTCCGGATTTTGTATCAACGATCACTGCGCCAATCGGTACCTCCCCGCGATGCCCGGCAATTTCCGCCGTGCGATAAGCCAGATCCATATAGTCGGCAATTTCATTATCCATGGCAGCAACCTCGCAATTCGCTTCCTTTCCGTCAAGCAATAGTAATTTAAGGATTTTATTGGAGCATTCGCAAAGAGGCCAGTTGAGTTGCAGACGATAGAGGACTAAAAGAAAGCATGAGCATTCCTGTTATTGGCATAACCCTCGATTCGGAGGATCCCGGCGGCTATTCCAACATGCCTTGGTATGCGCTTCGGCAAAACTATGCCGATGTCATTGTCGAGAGCGGAGGCCTGCCCCTTGCCCTCCCCCACGAGCCCGACCATGTTGCAGCCTATGTCGAAAATCTCGATGGCCTCGTCGTGACGGGCGGAGCGTTTGATGTCGACCCTGGCATGTTCGGCGCAACAACCCGCCATGATACGGTCATCACAAAAGACAGGCGCACCCTGTTCGAGAAGAATATTACGGAAGCCATGCTCGCGGCGAACAAGCCGGTTCTTGGCATCTGTGGCGGACAGCAACTTCTGCATGTCATCCTTGGCGGTACTCTCATCCAGCACATTCCGGACGAGGTGGAGAATGCCCTCGCGCATGAACAACCCAACCCCCGAACGGAGGCCGGGCACAGCGTCAAGGTCGTAACCGGCACTCTCCTGCATCGTATTGTTGGAACCGACACCCTAGCCGTTAACAGCGCTCATCATCAGGCGGCAAAAGAGGTAAGTTCGAATATTACTGTCAACGCGATTGCCGAGGACGGGGTCATTGAAGGGATTGAGGATAACCGATATCGGTTCTGCCTTGGTGTCCAATGGCATCCTGAGTATCTCATATCAGAAGGAGACCGGCGGATAATCGATGCCTTCATCAAAGCCTCCGCCGAGTAAAAAATGACAACAGAGAATTCACAGAAAGAACGGATTGCCAAACGGATGGCCCGCGCCGGACTATGTTCACGACGTGAGGCCGAACGCTGGATTGAGGCAGGCCGCGTGTCCGTCAATGGCAAGAAGCTTGAAACCGCGGCCTTTACCGTTGACCAGAATGACAAAATCACCGTGGACGGAAACGACATTCCTGCACTTGAGCGGCCCCGTCTCTGGCGTTATCACAAACCGCCGGGATTGGTTACCAGCCATAGAGACGAAAAAGGGCGCGAGACCGTTTTCGATAAACTGCCGGAGGAACTGCCGCGCGTCATTTCCGTCGGACGACTGGATTTGAACTCGGAGGGATTACTGCTACTCACCAATGACGGCGAGCTGGCCCGAAAACTTGAGCTGCCCGCGACAGGCTGGAAACGAAAGTACCGCGTTCGGGTTCATGGACATCCAAAAGAGGCGGATATACAAAAGCTCGCCAAGGGCCTCACCATAGAGGGGGTGCGTTATGACGCGATCGAATGCACGGTCGACAGCAGCAAGGGTGCAAATAGCTGGCTGACAATTTCATTGCGTGAAGGCAAAAACCGTGAAATCCGCAAAGTGATGGAATACTTTGGTTATACGGTATCCCGCTTGATCCGTATATCCTATGGCCCGATGTCGCTGGGGGATTTGCGCGCCGGTGCCGTCGAAGAGGTAAAATCAAAGATCCTGCGCGACCAGATGGGAGTGGCAAAATTCGAGGAAGACGAAGAGCCTCCCCAAAAGGGGCAGCGCCCGCCACGCGGCAAACGGACGGTAAATTTTAAAAAGCCGCAGGCTTCCTCAAAGCCCTCTTCGAGCGGCCAAAAACGGCCCGTGTTGAAGGCCCGCTCTGCGACCAAGCGCACCGACTGATGCGGATCGTCGGCGGCAATCTCCGGGGAAAAAAGCTGCTTCTCCCAGAAGACAAACGTATCCGCCCAACATCCGACCGTACAAGAGAGGCCCTTTTCAACATTCTCGGTCATGACGGGGATATGAGAAGTGAGCATGGTCCTCTCCCCACTGGGGCACGTACCCTCGACCTATTCGCAGGAACAGGCGCGCTTGGGCTGGAAGCGCTCTCGCGCGGCGCAGGGCATGTTACATTCATAGATAATCATCCGGACAGCCTCAAACTCATCGGCGCAAACATCCGGCATATGAACCTCTCCCGGCGTGCGGACATATTAAGGCAGGACGTGGCCTCACTTGGCAATACAAGTGCACCGTATGATCTTGTATTGATGGATCCTCCGTACGGGGCTGATCTCGCTATGCCATGCATACTGGCCCTCATAGAGGGAAACTGGCTCAAGCCCAGCGCCATTATCGTGATAGAGCTTGGTGTGAAAGATATGTTTGAGCTTCCTCATGGCTTCGATTTACTGAAAGACCGAACTTATGGCGCCGCCCGGCTTATTTTCCTTCGGATAACACCGGATCAATATGGCGGTACTTCCTGAACTGCGATCCGATAAGCGCAAGTCGTTCTTCGAAGGATGGTAATTGCGCCGCATTGATCAAAGGTTCGGCCAACGGGTGAAAGCTGCAATTCTGAAATTCAAGTGACAAGCTCAGGCGCGGATTCTGGGCTGTCGCCGAGTACCGGCCGCCCCAATGATATAAGTCCTGCGGCCAGCCGAGCACCGATCCGGCCCTGGCTGGCAACGCTCGTGCAGAAAGCAGGTCAAGTTTATCCGGCAACAGTACTCCTTCGACCTCTCCGTCACCTGATTTTGGCAGGACATACATGCATCCGTTTGCCTCATCCGTATCGGTGAGGGGTACCCAAAGAGACAAACTCATCAACACCGCATCGGCGCCTTCACCGAAAACCGTGTCCGCATCACAATCGCGATGTGGCGGCCAGCCGCGTGCGCCCTCTGCCTTCAAATGCCAAGCCCACAGGTTCGGGAGAACGGCAAATTTTTCTCCAAGAAAATGCTGCACTAACCGGTTCAAGCGCAAAAAAAGCCACCAAGGCTGATCATACAGAAAAATATAAACTGGCGGGATATCCGCAGCGTCCAATGCGTACATTGCGTCGCGAACTGGTGCTGTCTCGGTTTCGTTCAACAAGGACGGAATATTGAAATAGCCCTTTTGCCAGAAATGACCAGAGATTTCGCCAAGCATCTCGTCAGAGAGTGGCAGTTCCGTCACTTCGCACGGCGCACCAATTGTCAGCCTGGGGGCAAGAGTCTGCCATTCTTCCTGATTCATTTGCTCAAACATATTGACCTGCCACATAGCCGGATGACCAGGCCCATTGGAAATTATAACCACCGAGGAAACCGGTAACATCGACAGCCTCCCCGATAAAGAATAATCCCTTCACGTCCTTTGCTTCCATGGTCTTGGAATGAAGGGCCGCCGTACTGACACCGCCAACTGTTATCTCTGCCTTGGCATACCCTTCTGTTCCTGTTGGATATATTTTAACCAGTTTAACTAATTTTACCAAATTTCTGATGTGCTTGTCGGAGCAATTACCGATTTCAGGCAAGTTATCCAAACTGACCAGTAGCTTCGAAACCAGTCTGGTAGGCAGGAACTCTTTTAGTAAGCTGCTTACCTGAATTTTTGGCTGGCTCCGCCGCTTTTCTTTAAGCAACTTCTCCAGGTGGACTTCCGGCAGGAAGTCGATTGTCACAGCGTCACCGGGTTCCCAGAATGAAGAAATCTGCAATATGGCCGGGCCACTGAGGCCGCGATGCGTAAATAACAAGTTTTCCCGAAAACATGTTTTGCCAAGGCGGATTTCCACGTCAGCGGAAACACCTGTGAGATCCGCAAAGCGTTTCTTGTCCTCCGGTGCGAAGGTGAAGGGCACGAGCCCTGCTTTCGGGTTCGTCAGGGGCAAGCCGAACGCCTTCGCCATACGATAGGCAATATCATTCGCCCCCATTTTCGGGATGGAGAGGCCACCGGTCGCAATGACGAGACTTTGGGAGTAAATGGTTTGGCGGCCAACCGACGTGACAAACCCTTCCTCCGTATTCTTCGTATCTTCCGCCCCGCTTTCCAGCCAGATAGTGACACCCGCCTGATCGCATTGTTTCTCTAGCATGGCCACGATCCGGTTCGAACTGTCATCACAGAAAAGTTGGCCCAGCTTCTTCTCATGATAGGCAATATCGTGTTTCTCTACGAGGGCGATAAAATCCGTTTGTGTATACTGGCGCAGCGCAGATTTGCAAAAATGCGGATTCTCCGAGATGAATTTTTCCGGTCCAGCAAACAGATTGGTAAAATTGCAGCGCCCGCCGCCGGAGATCAGGATTTTTTGGCCACATTTCCGCGATTTTTCGAGCAGCAGGACCCGGCGGCCACGCTTTCCTGCCTCAATCGCGCACATCATGCCCGCTGCGCCCGCGCCAATGACCACAACGTCAAACTTCTGCGCGTCCGCTCGCGTCATTTTATTACCTTGTTGATTGATTATCGGGAATGGTTCTAGCGTCGTCCGAACAGTTTTTCAATATCGCCGAGTTGTAGTTCCACATAGGTCGGACGACCGTGATTACACTGACCGCTATGCGGTGTAACTTCCATTTCCCGCAATAACGCATTCATCTCATCGATACTCAAGCGGCGGCCCGCACGCACAGAACCGTGGCACGCCATCGTTGCACAGACATCGTCCAGACGGTCCTTGAGAGACAGGGCTGTGTCCAACTCTCCCAGATCATCCGCGAGGTCCTGAACGAGGCCCTTGATGTTACATTCGCCCAGCATCGCTGGCGTTTCCCGAACCACAATCGCGCCGACACCAAAAGGTTCCAGTAGCAATCCCATTTCCGCAAGCTCTTCTGCACGTTCCGCAAGACGGTTTGCGGCAACCTCGTCCAGCTCCACCACTTCGGGGAGGAGGAGCATCTGTCTCGCGACGGCTTTTTGCGATAGCTGCTTCTTCATGCGCTCCATGACCAAACGCTCATGGGCGGCATGCTGATCCACCAGAATGAGCCCTTTTGCGGTTTGGGCTACGATATAGGTTTCATGTAGCTGGCTTCGGGCGGCACCCAACGGATATTCTTCCAATGCACGGGCGCTTTCCCGCTGTGCCGGTGTTTCCTCCGAATGCCTAGCCATTGGTGGACTAGATGCATTGAGAGGCGCCTGATAGTCAGCACCGGCTTCCGCAAGACCCGGTGAGGGATTTTGCAGCATAGCCTCGTTCCACCGACCCCAATTTCCAGACGGGCGGCTTTGCGACTGAAACGGGAGCGGGTTGCTCTGTTGGCGAAAGGCGCCAAGCGCCTGCCCTGAAATAGTCGAAGAGGCGCGATGGCCATTCTCGGCAAGCGCATGACGAAGAGCCCCGACAATCAGGCCGCGCACGCCTCCGGAATCCCGAAATCGCACCTCCGCTTTCGCCGGATGAACATTGACGTCCACCTGATCCGGCGGCAACTCCAGAAAGAGTGCCAGGAGCGGATGACGGTTTCGGGCGAGTAAATCCATATAGGCCCCACGAACGGCGCCGGTAAACAACTTGTCACGTACCGGACGTCCATTAACGAACATGAACTGCATCATGGCATTTCCGCGGTTAAAGGTCGGCACCCCGGCATATCCCGCCAGTTTTATACCGTCTCGCTCCGCCTCAATCCGGATGGCATTTTCAGAAAATTCCCGGCCCATGACCGCGCCAAGCCGACCCAGCCAGCTATCGAAAAGGTCACCTTCTGCACCCGTTACCCGAAGCGCTGTGCGGTTTTCATCGGCGAGTGTGAAGGAAATTGACGGAAACGCCATGGCAAGTCGACGCATGACATCCAGCGCCGCGCCAAACTCGGCACGTTCCGTTTTCAGAAATTTGAGTCGTGCGGGCGTCGCGAAGAATAAATCCCGCACTTCGACCCGCGTCCCCTCCGGCCCTCCTTCAGGCGCGATAGTACCTTTGCGGCCACCTTCAACACTAAGTTTCCAGGCACTCTCCGCCCCTTTCTGACGAGACGTAATCGTCATACGGCTGACCGAGGCAATGGACGGCACTGCCTCACCCCGAAATCCGAGATTCTGTATAAATACGAGATCATCATCGGGAAGCTTGGACGTCGCATGGCGCTCAAAACACAGCTCCAGTTCTTCGGCGCTCATGCCGGAGCCGTTATCCGTTACAGTAATCAAGGAGCGCCCGCCATCGCGCATCACGACATCAATCTTTGTCGCGCCAGCATCGATGGCGTTTTCCACCAGTTCCTTAACCGCGGACGCAGGCCGCTCCACCACCTCCCCGGCAGCAATCTGGTTTACGATATTTTCGGGCAGGCGTCGTAGGGTCATTCTTGATCCAGCGGGATAATTCAAGGAGACTTTAGCAAAATTGCCAAGGCGGGCCTAGGCCCCTTCTCCTAATTCTTTTGAGCCCCTGCCCCCAAGGCCTCAAGGTTTTCCGGCTGGCCCGCAACGACAACAATCAGCTTGTCCGGATCAAGCAGTTTCTGTGCAACCCGCTTGATATCCTCCTGCGTTACGGCATCGATCAGTTTCGGCCGATCATCCAGATAATCAGTTGGCAGATTGCTAAACTGCATCGCCACGAGAATATCGGCAATACGATCGTTGGAAGAAAGACTAAGCGGAAAGGAGCCGTTCAAATAAGTTTTGGCTGCCGCGAGTTCCCCCTCCGTTACGCCGTCTGCACGAATGCCCTCAAGTTCCGCCTCAACAAGGTCAAGGGCGGCCTTGACTGACGCATTGCTAGTGCCGAACCCGCCCATTTGCAGCCCGGCAGATTTCATCGGATAAAGATAAGTATAGACCGAATAAACCAGTCCCCGCTTTTCCCTGATTTCCTCCGTCAGGCGCGATTGGAAGCTGCCGCCACCAAGGATGTAGTTCAATACATATGCGGCGTAATAGTCCGGATCGTCCCGTTTCAGGCCCTGCCCACCGAAAACAACAACACTTTGCGGTATCTCTTGCGGAATAATCTTGATTGCGGCTTCCTGAAGCGGTTTCGTCTGCGGAACGGCTGGGATGTCCGCTTTGTCAGGAAGCGCGCCAAATGTCTTATCGAGAAGAGGGCCCAATTCCGCCGCGCTGATGTCCCCGACGACACCGATCACCATGTTGTCTTTGCCAAGACGTGTTTCGGCAAAAGCGACCAGATCCTCCCTTGTTACGGCAGCCATGCTTTCCAAGGTTCCTTCTGATGGCAGGCTATAGGGATGGTCACCGAAAGCCAGTTCAAACCAGACGCGGCCGGCAAGGCTGTTGGGGTCTGACAATTTCCGGTTTAGGGAGGCCAGGATCTGTCCACGAATACGCTCCACGGGCTCCGCATCGAAACGCGGGTTCGTCACGGCAAGACCGAATAGCCGAAATGCCTCTTCCGTATTTTCACTCAAGGTTTTAAGGCTGCCGGAAAAGCTGTCCTTACTTGCGTCAAACCCGAGCTGTATTGCCAAATCCGATAATATCTCCTGAAAGGTCTTGCTGTCATACTCGCCAGCGCCTTCATCCATTGTTGAAGACGCGAGATAGGCCAAACCTGCCATGTCAGCCGGATCAAGGCTTGACCCACCCCGCCAGGCGACATTCATGCTTACAATGGGGATGGATGGTTCTTCAACCAGCCATGCCTTTATCCCGCCGGGACTAACGATCTTCTGGATGTCCACAGCTTGTGCCGGGACCGAAACAAGTACCACCAGAGCAAAAACAAAGGGTGCGACAAAGGCGCGATAAGCTTGTTGCATCATGGATCCTTTAACTTTTCACGTCTTCGGGTGTCAGGCGGCCGACAACGGATTGCCGTTCATCAAATACATTTCGGGCGGCTTCCTGTACCTGTTCCGCCGTCACTTCGGAAATATGCTGTGGCCAGTTGACGATATTCTCAATCGTTTCACCGCTTGCAAGAGCACCACCAAAAATGTTGGCGGCGCCACGGATGCTGTCCCGGGCATAAATCGCATCCGCAAGAAGTTTCCGCTTAGCGCGGTTCAACTCTTTCTCGGTTACACCATTCTTTATGACATCCTGAATGATCGCCTGAACGCTGGCCTCCACTTCATCAAGTGTGTGATCCGATGTCGGGCTCCCGTAGACAACAAAGGTGGATTTATCATATGAGCCGGAACTGTAATAGGCGCCCGCATTTGTCGCGATTTTCTGATCCACCACCAGGTCGGCGTACAAACGGCTTGTAACACCCCCACCCAGTATCTGGCTCAGAACCTCCAACGCCCGTAGATTTGCCTGATCCTCACTGCGGGCAGATGGAGCAAGATAGCTCTGCCGCCAGGAGGGTTCCCTCACCCGTTTGTCGCTCATCTCAATAGTCCGCTTGGCAAGCTGCGGTGGCTCCTGCGCCCGTTCGCGCTCAGGAATGTCGCGGGCAGGAATCGGCCCGTAATATTTCTCCGCAAGCTCAAACACCTCTTCCGCCTTAACATCGCCCGCAACAATCAGGATGGCATTATTTGGTGTGTAATATGTGTTGTACCAGTCGAGCGCATCTTGCGTTGTCAAATTCTCGATCTCATGCCGCCAGCCGATTACCGGCGTTCCATATGGGTGCGCGAGAAATTGTGTCGCCGTAAACTGTTCCCCGAACAGGGCTGCCGGATTGTTATCTGTGCGTTGGGAGCGTTCCTCCAGCACCACTTTCAATTCCGGTGCGACGATGTCGTCGGTCAGCACCAGATTGTTCATGCGATCGGCTTCCATCTCCATAAAAAGAGGGAGCTTATCAGCACTTACATTTTGAAAATAAGCGGTATAGTCCTGTGAAGTAAATGCATTTTCCTGGCCTCCATTTTCCGCGACAATCTCTGAAAACTCACCAGGTTCCAGATTCTTCGTCCCCTTGAACATCAAATGTTCCAGAAAATGTGCAATCCCCGATTTAAGCGGCTTTTCATCCGCCGCACCGACGCGGTACCAGACCATATGGGTCACAACCGGAGCGCGATGATCTTCAAGAACAACCACCTCCAACCCGTTTTCAAGGGTAGTTACCTTGGGATCGAATAGCTTGGGAATATCCTCTGCGGCAGCAAGCCTGAGCGGGCTTGCAATTGAAATAACGCAGAAAAGGGCGGCGAAAATAAATAGCGGTCGTATTGGGCGCATTGGGCAGCCTCCGGTCGCATAAAAACTGTTGTCCTTGAATAAAGGACTCCTGCATGGGATTTACAAGGCTATACACCCATTTTTTACGATGAATTCTTCGCGAGCAACATCGAAGCCTCTGCCAAGCGCCGCATAGTCCGCGTTAGTTAAACAGCCCTTCAAGCAAGGCTCTTTTGCGCCGTTCGATGATCGGAGTCTCGGCGCCCGCGGCAGGATTTTCCCCAAGCGCAGCATTCTCCTGAAGTCGTCTCTTCTCTTTCGAAGGATCAACAACGGTGCCGTAAGGCGGTTGCTCCTGCCAGAACATGATCTTCTCCATAAAGGTTTCATCATTTTCTGCAAGAACAGCGGTTTCGCTATCGATAATCTGGCGGATATTCGGATCGACGTTCTCCGCGCCTGCATCACGTAAAAGCGCGAGCTCACCGGTTGAGATACCAGCCGCGACAGCATCCGAATGAGTTACCGGCGCAGTATTGCGTTCTCCCCCTAGCAGAGCCGCCTTGGCGCTATTTTCAGCGAGAATATCCTGAGGACCCTTCTGGCCCGGCGCGGGTGGCCGCAGCGAGAAATCCGGCGGGATAATCAGCGGTGCCTTGGTAATAACCGTAAATTCATCAGGGGCTTTTTTACCCGAGATACCAAGGGCCTGTTTGGTGCCTTCACAGCCCGTCAACGCAACAGCGGACAGCAGCACCAGCCCGGCAACGAACTTCCCATGTCGCATTTTCTTAAACCCTTCCCTCATGACGGCATTTTACCGGATTTACGTCCCTGAAACAAGCTCTCCAGCAAAATGAGTATGACCCCGCAAACAATCGCCATATCGGCGACATTAAACGCAGGCCAGCGCATGAAGATCAGGTCGAAATCGAAAAAATCCGCAACAGCGCCTAACCGCACCCGGTCAATGATATTGCCAATCGCCCCGCCCAGAACAAGACCGAGGCCCGTAGCTAACATCCGGTTTGTGGCTTTTCTAAGCCACAGGAGGACGATCACTGAAATGACGGTAGTGATCGCAACCAGTATCCAGCGCATATTGTCACCGGCGAACATGCCGAAGCTGACCCCCCGGTTCCAGACCATGACCAGATTGAAGAAAGATGTCACCTCTATTCCGCCGGGATGCCGGGCCATCAAGTCGATCAGGTACAGCTTGCTGGCCTGATCAACCACAATGATAGCCGCCGCAATGATGAGTCCGAAACGGAACATATAGCTCACGCTTCAACCTCTAGCGGGAGCGCATCCACGACATCGGCGCAACGGTTGCAAAGATCGTCGTATTTTTCGTGGCTGCCGACTTCCTCAAGGACTTTCCAGCACCGCTGGCACTTCTCACCTTCGGCAAGTGCCGGGACTACGGCAACATCCGATACTTCCTCAAGGGTGAAAGCTGCCTCCGGAGCGGGATCGGTTGAAAGCGTGACGCCGGAAGTGATGCAAATATCCGCAAGGTCGAACTCGTCAAGCAGTGCCTTGAATTCCGCGCTCACATGGACTGTGGGTGCGGCCTGAAGGCTGGCCCCAATCCGTTTCTCCCGCCGCTCGACTTCAAGCGCGCCGGTCACCACACGGCGGAAAGCTCGTATGCTGAACCAGCGATCCATAAGTGCGCCATTCTCCCATTCCGCCGGAATATCAGGAAATTGGCGCAAGTGAACACTACTGTCATCGCCAGGATAGCGGGTGAGCCAGGTTTCCTCTGCCGTAAAGACCAGCATCGGAGCGAGCCATGCTGTCAGGCAATGGAAAAGATGATCTAGCACTGTCCGCGCGGCACGGCGGCGTGTATCCGTCGCTCCGTCGCAGTACAGCACATCCTTTCGGATATCGAAATAAAAGGCGGAGAGTTCCAGCGTACAGAAATTATGGATGGCGGTGAATACCCGGCTGAATTCATAGACATTGCAGTTCGTTCGGATAAGCTGATTCAGCTCAAACAGCCGGTGGAGCACCCATCGCTCAAGTTCCGGCATTTCGTTGACATCCAGCCGCTCACTCTCCTCCCAACCATCAAGGTTGCCGAGGATAAAGCGCAGTGTATTGCGAAGGCGGCGATAGCTATCGACCTGCCCTTTCACAATTTCATTGCCGATCCGCATATCTTCGGAATAATCGGACGCAACCACCCAGAGACGCAGGATATCCGCGCCGTTCTGTTCGATGATCTTCTGCGGCGCGACAACATTGCCGAGGGATTTCGACATCTTCCGTCCCTGCCCGTCCATGACGAAACCGTGAGTCAACACGGCTTCATAAGGCGCGCGACCTCTTGTCCCACAGGATTCCAGCAAGGAGGAATGGAACCAGCCGCGATGCTGGTCGGTTCCCTCCAGATAAAGCGACGCTGGCCATTGTAGCTCAGGTCGCGCTTCCAGGGTGAAAGCATGGGTACAGCCGGAGTCGAACCAGACATCCAGAATATCCTTCGCCATGTCATAATCATCGGCGCTATAGTCATTGCCGAGAAAACGCTGCGCGGGCGAATCAAACCAGGCGTCCGACCCTTCCGCTTCCATGATTTCCTCAATGCGGGCGTTGACTTTTTCATCGCGCAAAAGCTCACCGGTTTCCTTATGGGTGAAGACCGTAATTGGCACACCCCAGGCGCGCTGACGCGAAAGAACCCAATCCGGCCGGCTGGCGATCATCGAATGAATGCGATTGCGGCCAGAAGCAGGGAACCATTTCGTCTCACCAATGGCCTTCAGCGCTTTTTCTCTGAGATCGTTCGTCTCCATAGAGATGAACCATTGGCTGGTATTCCGGAAAATCAAAGGCGCCTTTGAGCGCCATGAATGCGGATAGGAATGCACGAGTTTGCCGCGCTTCAAAAGAGCGCCAACCTTCTCAAGCTCGTCCGCCACGCCATCGTTGCATTTATAGACATGCTGACCCGCAAACATCGGCACATGATCATAGAAGGTGCCATCCTCGTCCACCGTATGTGGCACTTCAATGCCATGTATCATGCCGACTTCATAGTCTTCCTGACCATGTCCTGGAGCTGTGTGCACGAATCCAGTACCGGCGTCCACCGTAACGTGATCGCCATCGATCAGCGGCACATCGAAGTCATACCCCTGACCATTGAAGGGATGCAGGCAGAGAACGCCCTTGAACGCATCGCCCTTGCCGCGCCAGATCACATCAGCAGCGGCTATCCCTGCTTCCTTCTGAACTTCCTCAAGCAACTCGATCGCAACGAAAAGCTTCTCACCGACGACGGCTAGCGATCCCTCCGCCACCTCTTTCACTTCAATCCCGACATATTCCATATCCGGACCGTAGGAGATGGCACGGTTGCCCGGCATCGTCCAAGGTGTCGTTGTCCAGATAACAATGGATCCGCCCATAAATTCCTCCGCGCCAGATTTTACCGGGAAACGCACGTGGATCGTTGTCGAGGTGTGATCGTGATACTCAAGCTCAGCTTCGGCAAGGGCCGTTTTCTCGACCGGGGACCACATGACCGGTTTCGATCCGCGGTATAGCCCGCCGTTCATCAGGAACTTGTGCAGTTCGCGAACGATTTGCGCCTCAGCGTCAAAGCTCATGGTGGTATAGGGACGCTCCCAGTCGCCAATAACGCCAAGGCGCTTGAATTCTTCCTTCTGAACGCCGACCCAATGAGTCGCAAAATCCCGGCACTCTTTGCGGAACTCAACAACAGGCACCTGATCCTTGTCCTTACCGGCCTTGCGGTATTTTTCCTCAATCTTCCATTCGATTGGCAAGCCATGGCAGTCCCAGCCGGGAACATAATGTGCATTCTTACCCATCATCTGCTGCGACCGGCTGATCACATCTTTCAGGATCTTATTCATGGCATGGCCAATATGCAGATTTCCGTTCGCATAAGGCGGACCATCATGGAGAATGAATTTTTCGCAATCTTTAGATTGCTCTCGCTGACGCGCAAAAAGGTCCATCTCTTCCCAACGATCCAGCAGACCCGGCTCCTTTGCCGGTAGCCCTGCTTTCATGGGGAAGTCGGTACGGGGTAGAAAAAGCGTCGATTTATAGTCAGTGCTCATGATGGCAAACTGATCCTAACAGTATTTCAATTTGGTGGTGAAAAGTCGGCGACACTTGCCGCATATTCTGGGGTATGATCCTGACCATCAGGTACAAACCTTTATTACCCGGCCTCACGCAACAAAGGCCGGGCCCATAATTCGCCCATGAACAGTTTCCCACAAGGGAGCGGCAACTAAAATTATCCGAAATTCAGTCATGGCACGTGTTTTATCAACTCCCTCATCCGCTGTCGAGAAATCAAAGTCTGTAAATGGCAAAAAACCACTCTTTCCGACCATATATTACATGTTATTCTTGTTTTTCGGATCTCAAGTGCTTTTTCAGGAATTCCGGAAGATGCGACCGGGCGGCATCACGTGCCTCGGGGTTGGTACGCATTGAAATCCTTTGTCCATCGCGTGTATAGCAAAGACAGCCTGCCAGCCCGCAACGCGATTCCATAACCATGGAGGTTAGCAATTGCCGGAACCGGCCCATTCTCTTCGGACATAAAAAGGCAAAAAAACAGTGCGGACAAATGCCTAGCTATGGACTTTTTTATCCGCATATTTGTTCTGACGGTTGGACTGGTCAGAAAGAATCTCGCGGGCTTTATCAATGTCGCGCGCAATTTGCGCCGTCAATTCATCGATCCCACCGAATTTCAGTTCAGGGCGTATAAAACCGACGAAAGCAACACGAATACTCTGGTTATATAAATCACCGGACCAGTCAAGCAGATGGACTTCCAGCAAAACATCCTTTTTATCGAAAGTCGGGCGCATTCCAAAATTGGCGACACCGTCGATCCAGTCGACATGGGTCCCGTGGTGCAGGCCGACGCGAACCGCATAAACGCCCAGTTTTGGATGATTATAGCCGACCAGCGGGATATTGGCTGTGGGAAAGCCTATTGTCCGGCCTCGCTTGTCACCGTCAACAACTACGCCTTCGACTTCCCACCAATGCCCCAGAAGCGCAGCGGCCTTTCCCGGCTCTCCGGCCTTCAGGCATTCACGGATCGCTGTGGAAGAGAAAATAGTTGTATCCTCGCCGACCGGCTCGACGACCGTAACGCCAAAACCATATTTTTTACCAAGCTCCGCCAGAACAACAGTCGTCCCCTGTCTTTTGTGGCCAAAAATGAAATCATAGCCAACGACGACATGTGCGGCCTTATACCCCTCCACCAGTACTTCGCGAACGAAATCCTCCGCCGACTTCTGCGAGAAAGCGAGATCGAAGTGGAGCGCCGCCATCACATCCAGGTCCAGCCATTTCAGATGGGCCGCCTTCGTCTCCATTGTGGACAGACGGAAGGGTGGAGCATCGGGGGCAAAGAATTCACGCGAATGCGGTTCAAATGTCAAAACACCGGCAGCAACACCCAGTCGATCAGCAATCTCCTGTGCTTCCGCAATCACGGCCTGATGGCCGCGATGTACACCGTCGAAATTGCCGATCGCCAGAACCAATCCCTGACATTCCACCGGCACGTCGTGATAATCACGCAAAATACGCATCTACCGAAATCCGCCGTTTTTATTATTTTATGATCGACGTGATACCATCAAAGTCGCCTCGCCATCCAGCACAACCGTCTCACCAATGGTACAGACACAGTCAAACGTGACCCTTTTGCCATTTATCTCACGCAAATGCACCTTGGCAACAACCGTATCGCCTATACAGACTGGCGCCTTGAAGTTTAGGTTCTGGTTCATATAAATAGCACCAGGACCGGGCAGCTTTGTGCCGAACACAGTCGAGAGCAGACCTGCGGACAACATTCCATGCGCGATGCGTTCCTTGAAAATTGTCTTCTCGGCGAACTCTGCGTTGAGATGCACCGGATTCGTATCACCGGAAACCCCTGCATAGAGGATAATATCTGCTTCGGTAATCGTCTTTGCATAAAGCGATGTCATGCCGACTTTCAAGTCTTCAAGAAAGTAACCGTGTAAATCATCAAATACTGACATTGGCTTCCTACTCTTAATTTCCTCCGGATGTCGCCGGGATATATAGAAGGAAAAACAACGTGGGCGCAAGCGTTCGCGAATATTCCTGGCTCGGTTCCAACACAAACAGCCTGGTTTTACAAAAACCGTAAGCAGCATTAACCATTTTTTCAGTTTCCCCGCCTAAGCTTCGAGACTTAGGTTGAGTGGATTTAGAACGACAACCTGACTGATTAAAGTATTTATAGGAAAGTAAAAGGAAATTTCCATGGCTGTCGATATGAACATGTCGGTCCTGATCGTTGACGATTATAAAACTATGCTGCGTATTATTCGCAATCTACTCAAACAACTTGGCTTTAATGCAGTTGACGAAGCAGCCGATGGATCGGCGGCACTTTCGAAAATGCGCAGTAAGAAATACGGCCTCGTCATTTCTGACTGGAATATGGAGCCCATGACCGGTTATCAGCTGTTAAAGGAAGTGCGGGCAGATGATACGCTGAAAAGTACTCCCTTCATTATGATTACGGCAGAATCGAAAACGGACAATGTGATTGCCGCCAAAAAAGCAGGCGTCAACAACTACATCGTGAAACCTTTCAACGCAGCAACTCTTAAGACGAAAATTTCAACGGTACTGGGTGATTTCTAATGTCCGAAATGGATGAAGTCGCTCAGCTAAGGCAGGAAATCACCTCCCTGCATCAGGACTGCCAGGATCTCGCGAGCTTTATTACAGCGGCAAGATCAGAGATTGCTGAAATCCGGCCAAATGACCTGAAACAGGAAAAACTCCCCCGTGCAGGCAAGGAACTTGACGCGATCGTGGAGGCAACGGAAACTGCCACAAATCAGATCATGAATGCAACTGAGTCCATCATGTCTGCAAAAGTGACCGATGCCGACGTCGTGAACGATGCCTGCATGGAAATTTTCGAAGCGTGCTCTTTTCAGGATATAACCGGACAGAGAATCAGCAAGGTCGTCTCAACTCTCAACTATATAGAGGAATATCTTGCGCGCCTGACCAAAGCCTGGGGGCATCATATGGACAAGGCGGATGCTGCGAAAGGCGACTCAGAAGAAAATGACGATGCCAGCCTCCTCAATGGACCAGCGCTTGATGGCGAAGGTGTCAATCAGCAAGACATCGATACGATGTTTGATGAAGAAAGTGCCGAATCCCGGCAAACCTCCGCCAAGCAGGAAAAGCCGTCAAAAAGTGAGAATAACAAGGCACAGGACGAGATCGACGCTCTTTTCGATTAATCCGTCAGGAATAGTTTCTCCTACCACACCATGTGACCGATGACATATTGCGGGGCAAATTCATACTGTTCCGTTACGGCATTTACCTGTGCTTCTGTCGGCATTTGACCGGCGCTCAGCCCCCATTCCTCTGCATGTATTCCGCCGCAAACAAGAACACTGTCAATTCCGGCAGTGCGCGCCCCCTTGATGTCGGTTCGCATACTATCGCCGACCGCAAGAATCTGTGATGGTTTGACCCCCAATTTTTCTATGGTTAGCCGGTACACCTCTGGATAAGGCTTGCCAAAAAGCTCAACGCGCCCGCCAAGTTCGGCGTAAAGCGCCGCAATTGCGCCCGCGCAATAATGGGTGGTCGTCCCCCGCATGACCATCAGATCCGGATTGGCACAGAGCATCGGCAGATCCCTTGATAATCCCTCCATCAGCAGGCGACGATAATCCTCTGGTGTCTCCGTTTCGTCATTGGCAAGACCTGTACAAATCAAAAAATCTGCGGAATCAACTGAAAATACGCGATTGTAGCCAAGGCCGTCCTCCAGCCCTTTGTCCCGCACCGCCCCAATCTGATAAAAGGCTTTCCCCTTACCTTTCAGGAATGGATGCTCCCGCCGCATCAATATTTCCCGCGTTATATCACCAGAAGTAAGGATATAATCGAAGGTCTCCCGTTTGACGCCAATAGTGTCCAGAAATGCGACAACATGGTCATTGGTCCGGGGTGCGTTGGATACCAGGATCAGCGGCTTTCCACCCGCACGCAGCTTTTCCATGCACTCCAACACGCCTGGATAAGGGTGATGACCATTGTGCACCACTCCCCAGAGATCAAGAATGTAGGCGTCGTAATTCACCGCGATACCGGCGAGCCCGGTCAGGAATTTTGGGGACATTAAACTAAAGCCTGTTAATTAACTGCTTGAGGCGGGCGCGGCACACCAAAGAGAAAACCCTGCCCGAAACCAATTTCGACGTCGAGCAGACCTATAACCGTATCTTCATCTTCCACCATGCTGGCGATCAGCTCAATATTCTCACGGAAAAGGGCTTCACGAAGATCATCTGGATGAATATCCATGGGCAATCCGGTTCCACCGGGCAACAAATCAACCGCCGCTACTTTCATGTAGCGAAAATTCCGCTTGCCGAGTTCCCCGAAGTCAAAATCAAGCCGCTCAACATGATCAACCGAGAAATGGAAGCCCATTTTGGCAAGGGTGGAAAGTCCTTTTTGGACCACTGCAGACGCATTGTCGATATCGATCTGTGCAAACTCAAGGATCAGGCTTTCGCTTAAATCCTTGTTTTGATCAAGAAAATCAACAAACTGCCGAAAAAATGCTGTATCGCGCAAGGTCCGGGCGGATACATTGACGAAAAAACCGATTTCAGAATTTTTTTGGCGTACCCTGCGTATTAGCTGCACGCATCGGATGAGCAGGAGATTATCTATCGTTCCGATAAGCCCGGCAGTTTCTGCAATATTCAGATACTGGCCTGGTGTAATAACTTCTCCTCGCGGCCCGCGAATTCGCGAAAAAGCCTCGTAGAAAAGGGTGCGCCGTTGCGGCAGTCGGACAATCGGCTGAAGATAAAGATCCACCTTGTTTTCCTGCAGTCCCGCCCGCACAATTTCCAGAATTTCTGCATCGCGGGGCAAAATGCCTTCTTGTGTCTCACCGCTGTCTTTTGGATCTTCCCTCGGCTCTTCCTGAAGTTCCGCATCAGGAGAGAGAACAAACTCTTCTTCGTCTTTCGGCTCCGGATTTGCATCCGTGGACAGTTGCTTTAGCAGCTTTCGCAAGATTTGCATTTCGCCGGCAAAGCTATCCATATTGCCGTCTTTGCCAGCCAAACGTCCCAGAATATTGTCAAACCGGTCCAGACCGGTTTCCGCCATATCGAGATCGCTGCGCATTTTTTGCAAGTCTCTTTGAAAGCGTGCACGCTCCACATGGCGCATGGTAAAATCATGCACTAATGCACAGATCAGGAAGAAGACACCTCCCGCCCAATACCCGACAGCCGGATCAAGTCCTTCGACATAAACCGGTGCCTGCACAGCGATAACAACTGCCGTCAAAGCATAGGCAATAATGATTACGCTATGATAGAGCACGCGAAAACAATCCCCCTTGAGTTACATCTGTCAGTTTAGTCAAAATTTTCGGTTTGGAAAGACAATCTCGGAAAGGAAGCCACAAAAGGGCTGGTTGTCCCCCTACCAAGGTTGATATAGTCCATAGGTTCCCATGCAAGAACTCTAATAAAGAAGAAAGAAAATGAACAGATTACAGGACAAGGTGGCCATTGTAACAGGTGGCACAAGCGGGATCGGCCTAAGGACAGTCGAAGTCTTTGCCGATGAAGGCGCAAAGGTGGTGTTTTCAGGGCGGCGGGAGAAGGAAGGCCGGGAGATTGCAGACCGTCTTGGCGAGAGCGTTTCCTTTGTTCGGGCTGACGCAAGTGTAGAAGCTGACATGCAATCGCTTATCACCGGGACTGCCGACAAATACGGCAAACTTGATTGTTTGTTTAACAATGCAGGCGGCCCCGCGCCAGTCGGCAGCATAGAAACCGTTGACTTCGATCAGGCAATATCCGCGGTCACTTTGCTGTTCGGCGGCGTTCTCCTCGGTATCAAACATGCGGCCCCGATCATGAAAAAGCAGGGCTTTGGCAGCATCATCAATAATGGCAGTATCGCGGGCCATCTCGCCGGCTATTCGACGTCTATGGTCTATAGCAGCGCCAAGGCCGCTGTCCTTCAATTAACGCGAAGTGCCGCAATGGAGCTCGGCGAGAGCAATGTGCGCGTCAATTCCATCTCGCCTGGAGCGATTGCGACCGGAATTTTCGGAAAAGCACTTGGTCTTAAGGGGCAGGAGGCCGAGGACACGGCAAAGGTAGCAGGGGAAGTTCTATCCCATGCACAACCCATTCGCCGGGCCGGTCTCCCCGATGATATTGCCAAGGCGGCATTATTCCTGGCATCGGACGATTCCACCTTTGTCAATGCAGCGGACATCCTTGTGGACGGCGGCATGATCGGCGGACGACACTGGTCCGCACATCAGGAGAGTGTCAAGAATCTAGGGCAGGCCTTCCGCGGAAACTAGCCGAACGTCAGTTATTTTCCAAGCGGCCGATGGCAAGGAATTTGCGGCGGCGTTCCTCCCGAAGCTCCCCCGGTTCTTTCTTGGAGAGGGCTGCCAGTTCCTCCTCAATTGCATTGCCAAGGGAATCAATGGCAGCGGGAACGTCCCGCTGGGCGCCGCCAACTGGTTCATCCACGATACGGTCGATCACCTTAAGCTTTAACAGATCCTGCGCCGTGATTTTCATGGCTGTCGCCGCGTCCTGGGCCTTGTCGCGGGTTTTCCAGAGAATTGCAGCGCAGCCTTCAGGGGAAATGACGGAATAGACCGCATGAGCGAACATCAGGACCTTATTCGCGCTTGCAAGGGCAACGGCGCCCCCTGAGCCGCCTTCGCCAACAATAGAGGCGATCATCGGCACACGAACATCCAGGCAGACTTCGATCGAACGGGCGATTGCCTCCGCTTGCCCCCGTTCTTCCGCACCGATCCCGGGATAGGCACCGGACGTATCGATAAAGGTGAGTATGGGAAGGGAGAAATGATCCGCCATCCGCATCAGGCGTTGTGCCTTACGGTATCCTTCCGGCCGGGCCATGCCGAAGTTATGACGAAGGCGCGTTTCTGTATCTTTGCCCTTCTCGGTGCCGATCACAATAACACTCCGACCGCGAAAGCGGCCCATCCCGCCGATAATCGCCTTGTCATCGGCAAAAGCGCGATCTCCCGCCAGCGGAGTAAAATCATTGATCAACTGCGCCGTAATATCGCTCAGCTTCGGGCGATCCACATGTCGGGCGACTTGCGTCTTCTGCCAGGGTGTTAATTTCGCATAGGTTTGCTCCAGTTGAGAGAGCGCTTTCTGACGGAGCTTCGCAATATCTTCTTTGATCTCGATATCACTGCCGTCTTCAAGCCCCTCCAACTCACGTATCTTGCCTTCGAGGTCTGCTATCGGCTTTTCAAAATCGAGAAAATTATTCATAAAAAGTCCACACTCCACTGATATCGGTCGTGTGATTATTAAATTGACGGAACGGTTACGTCAATGAACCGTTCCGCCACCCATTAAAATTGTGACATCCGTATGAACGGATTATTTTTTTGTCCGCGCCGCAATAATGTCGGCCTGGATGACGAGCGCTTCCGCCTGCTTGATGGAGGCAATGTCAATCAGCCCGCCATCGAGTGCGACAGCGCCTGCGCCTTCTTTTTGTGCTTTTTCCATGGCGTCAAGGATACGGCGGGCCTTGACAATTTCCTTCTCGGCCGGAGTAAAGATGTCATTAGCCAACGGGATCTGTTTCGGATGAATGGCCCATTTGCCTTCACACCCGAGAATTGCCGCCCGGTTCCCATGCGCGACATAGCCATCAGGATCGGAGAAATCACCAAACGGTCCGTCAATCGGACGCAGTCCATTCGCCCGTGCTGCAACGACCATGCGGGCAATGGCGTAATGCCACATATCACCCCAGTGGAAGTCGCGAGAACCGTCTTCTGCCGGATCGGTCAACACGCCGTAAAGCGGGTTCGGGCCACCAATAGAGGTGGTTCGCGCTTTCGTTGATGCCGCATAATCTGCAACACCGAAATGCAGGCTCTCATTGCGCTTGCTGGCGGCAGCGATCTCATGAATGTTCTGCATCCCGAGAGCGGTTTCGATAATATGCTCGAACCCGATCTTCTTTTGCCGACCTGTTGCCGTTTCGATCTGTGTCACCAGCATATCAAGTGCATAAACATCGGCCGCCGTCCCGACCTTCGGGATCATAATGAGGTCAAGGCGCTCTCCGCCCTGCTCTACCACATCGACGACATCGCGATACATATAGTGTGTATCCAGACCATTGATCCGGACGGACATAACCTTATCGCCCCAGTCCACATCATGCAGTGCTTCGATGATATTCTTGCGGGCCTGCGCCTTGTCATTCGGTGCCACCGCATCCTCCAGATCGAGGAAGATCGCATCCGCATCGGATTTCGCCGCTTTTTCGAACATATGCGGACTGGAACCCGGCACAGCAAGTTCACAACGATTTAGACGCGAAACGCAGGGTTCCGGAACAGTAAAGCTCATGAGGATCACACTTTCTTATTGTCAGGTTTGTGAAATATTTGACTGGAAATTGCTTTAGCCGTGCAAGAGAGTCAAGTTTTCCCCTGAATAAATTTATTTTAGGCCAGAGGATGATAGGTTGAGACAATCTCCATTAAACGCTTTTGCAACACATGTGTATAGATCTGTGTTGTCGAAATATCCGCATGTCCCAACATCTTTTGCAAGCTCCTAAGGTCAGCGCCATTCGCGAGCAGATGACTTGCAAAGGCGTGGCGCATAACATGGGGCGAAACTTTCGCTGGATCGATCTCTGCCTCAACCGCCAGTTCCTTCAGAAGTTGGCCGAGACGTTGTCGCGTCAGGAATCCCTGTCCGCCCCGCGACGGATACAGCCACTTCGAATGCTTTTCATCCGCGCAGAAACCCTTCCGGACTTCCAGGTAACGATCCAAGGCGTCCTTCGCCGATTGATTTACCGGCACAAGCCGTTCCTTGTTCCCTTTGCCGCGCACGATGAGAAAGCGATCCTGTTCACGAATGGCTGGATAAGGCAGGGAAACCAGTTCGGAGACCCGAAGACCCGTTGCATAAAGTAGCTGCAACAGAGAATAAAGCCGTTTCTTTTCAGGACTTTCCCCATCTGCCGCAGAAAGCAGTTTGTCCACCTCCGCCTCTGTCAGATATTTTGGCAGGCGTCGGCCAGCACGAGGGCTATCGATATTGAGCGAAGGGTCGTCACGGCGAATATCTTCCCCGAGGAGATAGGAGAAAAACTGGCGTATTGCGCTAAGCCGCCGTGCCTGCGTTGTCGCCTTAAGACCCGTGCCGTCGAGGAATTTTATATAGGCCTGAATATCAGCGGCCGTCGCCTTTCTGACATCCTGCCCGCGCCGCGCAAGAAAGCCGGAAAAGTCTTCGAGGTCCCTGCGATAACTCACTAATGTGTTTCCCGCAGCGCCCCTCTCTGTCAGCAGCATTTCAAGAAAGCCTTCCAGAATATGGGCAGACATCCTAGAGGTTCCGCGAGATGGCGGCTTCCAACGCGAGTTGGCGGGCTTCTTCAGTCAATCCGATTTTCTGAAGGGCCGCCAGAACCCTCACAAGTGTTTCGGTCGACGCCAGACCCGGCCCCTCTTCCCCCAGTGCCGCCAGGGAAAGTGCAATAGTCTCCCCCACCAACCCGGCATCGGCGGCGCGCTCCAGGTTCTTTTCTATCACCTGGTTGGAAAGGCCGAACCGCGGCACCTGACCGAGGGAAAATGCATCCGACCAAAGCATTTCCGGCACAGGATCCCCGAAAGTCTCCAGAATACCTAAATACATACCCACATTTTCTGTTTGCGCCGCGTCTTCACTTTGATCAAAAGCCGCAACATCAAAATTCGCTGCGTTCCATCTTGCAATCCCGTTCGTGCCCGAAATAAGCATATAGGCATCCGCCCGCGCAATTTGCTTGCGTGCAGCATCACGCTCTTCAAAATTTCCCCGCAGTGCCCCACGACGGACCGCACGTTCCCAGCTTGTTGCCGCCGCCGTCTCCTTGGATAGCAGCGAGAGACGCAAAGCTTCCAGCTCAAATTTATCGCCATATTCAGCTGGCGTGAGTCCGGACAGAAGCGGCAAAGATAGGCGCGCCGCAGTAAAATAGGAGCCATCCCGTTCGCCGGCAGCCCAGAGGTCGCCAATAGCGCGCGCTTTCTCAAGGTCAGCACTCGTTCCTGCCGCTTCCCGATAGAATGCGGCGATCTGGGCCAGCTCCGTCATTTCATCAGCACCTTCGCGAAAGGCCCCCTGTTTGATCAATCTCCGGGGTAGCTCAGCCGCGACGCTACCCATCGCGAGAGATTCATAGGCTGCCACGTAGCGATCATTGACATTCGAAGTCTCATCCATCGCCAGCGCCCACAGAAAAGCAGAGCCCGCTTTTTCTATCGAGGAGAAGGACGGGGCCACCCCTGACAATTTCATCATTGCAAAATGCAATGGCGTCAATGACTGGTCCGTCTCGGGAAGTGGCGCTGTGCCACCCGCCACACGATCAAAAATTGCGAAAAAAAGGGTATCTTCCCCCGCAGTTTCATCCAACAAGTTCAGGCCAAGTTCCGCGCGCGCCATATTTTCGGCAACAAGGTTGCAAAAAATGTCCGTCTTGGCCCAAAAAATATCCGCACCGGCGGTTTGTTTGCCCTCAGCCACTCGGCACGCCTGTTCATTCTCTCCCTGCAAAAGCAGTAGTTCAACTGCGATACGGTCAAGGGCAGGTGTCAAGGCAGACGCAGGCATCCGACGGATTAATTCAGACGCATCTTTCACCAGTCCCGCCTCAACGAGTTTTTCAAGGCGTAGTATGATGAGGTCCGTCGGATTTTCCGTTCCTTGCGGAATAACCGCGGCGGTCAGTAACAACCTGCGGAACAGCTGCTGCATTTCTGGAGACGTTGATGACACCGGCAAATTCTGAAGGAGGGTTATGACCCGCTCCGGTGCCGTACCGTTCCACATATCCGGCCCCAGTCCACCGTTCGAGGTCGTCAACGTTCCGACGGAGGCAGGATCAAGCCCGCCGAGGGATTGTACGACAACAGACCCGTCTATCCGGGTTCCTTCGATAACCCTTTTTTGCGAAGGAGGCGTCAAAGTCGGCTTTGAGGCCGGTGCCACCTCATCCTGTTGTGTTGTCGTTGGTTGCCCAAGCGGTGGAACAAGGCTGCGCGGTTTATCCTGCGCCTGTAAGACAGAAAATGGGAGGACGAGGGAAGCGAGCAGCCCGCCGACGATCCAGAAGTATTTCCTAATTCGGGAACTGATCATTTGGAATAACCTTTTCAACTTTCACCGACGGCGCGGGAATATCCCATGCCGAGAGGAAAACGCCACCGCCAATTACAACGGCAGCCACCAAAAAAAGCAGAAAAAGGGAAAATTTAGACATTTTCGATCACTATATCCAAAATCCGATCACCATAATTTGGTGTATACGGGGTAAAACTATTGCTATTTAGAACGCTAAGCTGCGATTATACAGAAAATTTGGCTTTATTGATTAGCACGGTTCGGCGAAATACATCAATAACCTTCGGGAAAGATATTGTCCCCTTTGCGGAAAATGGAAATTTGCAGAACCGTTGAAAAGTGACAGAATGACCAGGGTACAAGATACCGGCGCGGAGGAAACCGCGACGGCAATTGATTTGAAAGCAAGACCTATCGTGCTTGTAGGGCTTATGGGGGCAGGGAAAAGCTCAATCGGACGCCGTCTCGCGAACCAGCTTGGCCTGCCGTTCAAGGATGC
>TARA_R100000049_G_scaffold1706_1_pt1 | contig 38935 bp, 30 predicted proteins | sample TARA_R100000049 | Tara Oceans TARA_R100000049 (sample SAMEA2619992) | marine metagenome | biome: marine biome (ENVO:00000447); feature: mesopelagic zone (ENVO:00000213) & marine oxygen minimum zone (ENVO:01000065); material: "saline water (ENVO:00002010), including plankton... | reverse complement strand
GAGTAGGTCACCGCCGGGCCTTCCAAACACAGCTCCATATTCCCTAATCACACAAAACATCCAGCGCCGCCTCACTCCATGATGCGGCGTTATCTGTTTAACCCACCGGTTAATCATCACCCTGACGCGGGGTGGAGCAGCCCGGTAGCTCGTCAGGCTCATAACCTGAAGGCCGCAGGTTCAAATCCTGCCCCCGCAACCACTTCTGTTATAAATCGCTCCTTTGCGAGATATAACAGAACCCTAGATCAAAACACCCCGCTCGGCTTTCGCCGGGCGGGGTGTTTTGTTTGATATCTCTGCTGATAAACGTGCAGTCCACTATGGGGTAGCATCTTGACACTTGATGGACAGATCGCTCTTTAAGCTAAATTTGCCGTAGATTGTGTCTGCTATACGCCAGCCTGCGCGCATTCTTTGAAGATTATAGAGGAGGTCAACTTTCTCACCAAAATTTTCAAAACGAACCAGAAGAACGGTTTGGTTCCCGGATTGTCCAATTTGGGAAATTTGTAAATTATCTAGGCTATAATCTTGGCCGGGGACTATGTAGTCAAAATCAAGATGGGACAGACCAAATGCTTGCTCATAGCAAGCTTCCTTTGCGTCAATCAGGTCAGCAATTTCTTCTGTGAAAAATGAACGCCGGAGCAACGGATCGTGAAAGGCCATGAAATTGGGATCCGGTAGAGTGTAGACCTGTTCAAGCAATTCTATCGCAGCAGGCTCAGATATTGTGGGTTCTCGCAAGCATCCTCCAATTGAGAGCAATATTGTACCCAGAAAGAGTTGAGTAGCTATTTGGGGTAATGGCATAAGCAATCTCTATTTGGTGCTAGAAAAGCCATGGATACTGCATTTCCAGAAATATCAATGCACAACCAGCAAAAACAAGAACAGCGACTGGAGAAATGTGCTTCAGTGCAAGATTGTATTTTTTGAACGTCCCAACCGTTAATGCCAGGATCAAAAAACCAATAATATACGCGGGCCACAAGTGGTCATAATCGACCAATCCGATAAGTTTCATAAAAGCAATGATTGCTACCGCGAAGACGAATGCGGCGAAGATAATTGCGCTGCCCAGTAAATATGAATGCCAAGATTGGGTTGTTTGCATAGTTCGAGTCCTAAACAGAACTGTGTTTTCCAAAATCTGCACTGAGCCAAGCTGCCCTACAATAGATCAATTGACCTAATAGATAATCACCTCAAAGTTTAATAAAATCTTGAAATATTTCATCGCGGTGAGGGTCTAATGGATAATCATTGGAAATCGGGATTTGTTGTAATCTCTGTTATGTCATTGTCGGGCTGTCTCACCGATCAGGTTACGCGGCCGCAGCTGGAAATGGCATCTCGGACAGTAGCCCAGCATATCAAAACCACTGGCGTTGGAAAAACGGATGCAGTTGGCGAGAATGCAGCACTCATACCCATTGTTGGTGTTTTGGTTGCCGGTGACAACGATCAGATAAATTCCCAAAGATCTGAGGGGTGGGCTTCGTCCGGAACGCTTGAAGATCGATCTGTTGCCGTGGTCATTGACTCTGTAACACGCGGTAATGTGTTTTCAGGAGGGGCTAAATCTTTCGCAGCAGGTGCCCGTACCGCAGTTGTTCCTTTGGGTGAAGCCCTTGCAATCAATGCTCCCGTCGTCTTCGGGTCGGTTTATCGCGACGTCTCAGTCATCAGTTCTTCATCCGATGCAAAGCCAGACGATGATCTGGTGATTACTCCGTCAATTATTGACTATGAGCATGTATATGGTGGCGGATTTGTATCGACGATCAGTAGTAATATTACACTTGGCTTGTCTGTAAGTGGCGGAGGCAAGTCACTTTATAGCGGGCGATACCAATCCGGGTTCGTTGGTTCGGATTTTTCCGCAGGGTCTGAATTTTCGAGTTCAAGCCATGCAGAAAATCATGCCTATGCTGTGACAGGAGCCGTCATGACTGCCATGGGCAAGGGAATTGATGATTACCGTGCCCAGCAGCAAGTTCGAAATTGGCTGTCGGAACGTGACAAGAACAGAATGCTGCCGTCTAACAGCATGAGCACCGCACGTTTTGGATTGGCTGATAATTTACTTGAAATGCTATCTTACTGGCAACAAGGCGGGGAAATTGATGGTGCCCAGTTTCAGCGAGCAATCGGCTATGCCGAAGAACTGGCAACCGATGCCGGCTATGATGTCGCGCGATTGCGGCAGTTACATGAGATCGCAAGGTCATCTGTAAGACGTGCTGATTTTGAAGCTGGTCTGGATGATACTCTTTCAGCAGAAGAAAAAGCGGTTCGTATTTCCGAAGTTCGAACCGCGACCTATCGTCGCGTCAATCTCGCCTATCTGACAGCATTGCTTTCGGAAACACCAGCGGCAAGTGTCACCCATATGCGAGATTATGCCAATGCCGTGCGGACGATTGGTGGTGCGGATGCACTCGATCTGGCTCGTCAGGCGGACATGATTGCGGCGGAACAGAAACTGGTTGCAACCATGGTTTCTGGCGTTCCGTTGGTTGGGGAGGCAGTAGATTTATACTCCGTCGCAGCCGGCGAGCATGTCCTTACCGGCGAAGAGCTGGGAGCAGTTGATTATGCCTTCGCCGCTTTGCCACTTTTACCAAGCACCATATCGACAATTGCGCGTCAATCGGACAATGCCGTGTCTGCGTTCAGTCGTGCTGTGGCTGTGTCTGAGGCCAACCCTATCTTGATTGCATCCGCTGTTTCAAGAAATACCGATGATGTGCTGAATATGACGGAAACTCTGTCAAAGCAGCATGTTAAAATTGGGTCATCCGCATTGGATGGCTTCAATGCACGGGCAATGTCAAAGATTAACGAGTTTGTCGAAACCACAGCAGGACAAACCAATCGTCAGGCCTGGCAGCGTGTGGAACAGGAAGGGGCGGCCAAGGCGAACGCCGCTTTGCAAGCTATGGGAGACAAAAGTGCGAATGAGCTTTTGTCTGATCAAGCTTTTCTGGAGGCATATCAGGCAGCCAGATCCGATACCCGTGCCGTAGCTGCCCTTAAACAAGCCAATACTGGGGAAAGATCAACTCTTTTCAGGTTTGAAGAACATCTTTTTGGTCAGCTTGAACTGACCCCATCGACCGGACAGTTGATAAACAATGGAAAAGGTGTGGTTGACCAAGATGCATTCAATTCCATTGCGAATGATCTTGCCGAGGCAATCAACAACCCGGCAGGCGGCAGTCGCGCTGATGCGGCTTGGACCCGCATTCAGTCTGAAATGCGCAACAAGGCCGGCAAGGCCGGAATGATCAATGCGGATGAGAGTTTTGACATCGCACACTATGTTGATCCGAATGATTTGAAGTTTGAAGTCCTTAATGTAACCAATAAACCGCCCAAAGTCGGGGATATTGGTTCTGATCGCGATATTACATATCGCTTGGTTACGAACCGGACTGATAAACACGGAATACCACTGAAGGTCGATCTACCCGCCGAGTTTGTCGAAGAACATTATCTTACCGCACTCTATCGCAAGCTCAATCCAGGCAAAGCCCCAAAGACCGGCAATGAATTGCAGGAGTGGGGAGCCGCAATTGATCATACGGTTACCGACGAATGGGCGCTTGATGCCTATCGACCAGGGATGGATATCTTTTCCTTCGTGAATGATCGATCATCGCCGGTATCTTCCGTGGCTGCGGAAGATATGAAGCAAACCTTTGCCTATAAAGGGCATGAATGGTTCGAGCGTGCCAAAGCAGCTGCATCAAACAACGAACTTGAGCGAGCCTTAGCGCTGAAGGCTGAAGGCGCTCGTCAGATATGGAAGCAATATGAAAATCTGATTGTTGCTCGCCTGCCGGATGGAACAAGTGTCGGGCAAGCTTTGCCCCTGAAGGCGCAAAAAACCTATTTCTGGCTTCGCAATATCGGTGAGAAAGCGGAATTTCCGGATGGGAGTATTCGTACAGTTTCACCTGTCGATGCGGAAATTGCTCTGGGTGAGATCGGATTGTCACTTGATCAGGCAGGAGCCTATCTTGCAGATACGTTTGAGGCTGTGATCAAACTTCGTCCAGAGATGAGGGGAGCAGGTGCGTGAAAACAGAGCCAGAACCTGACCTGCTTTGGTGCCGATTAGGCATTGTCTGCATTATACTGGTTGGAATGATTTCTCTGACCCTGACGGAGAATGCATCTGCCTGTGGAACAGGACGCTCGTATCAGGGGTACTCAATAACAAGACCGGTGGAATCTGAGGAAAAAGCAGGAAAACACCCCGATGATGAAGCCGGAGCAAAGAACAAGAAGGCTGGTGGTCAGACCGCAAACGGTACGACGTCAGAACAGCAAAAAATTGAACGAAAAAACAAAGGCATTCTGAAGCTTCTCGACCGAAAATCTTTGCCCAAAACCAGATGTTGAGTGGGCGGCCGGACGGAACATCTAATCCTTATTTGCCTCAAGGGCTGGTTGCGTCTTGCTGATTCTAGTGTTGCTGATGTGGGTTCTGGCTGCCCATAGCATGTCGAGCAGCCGCTCGCGTTTGCATTCGTGCTGCTGGCCACTGTCAAGCTGACGGCAATAATCATCAGCGATGCTTTGCCAGTCATCAAAAATCTGACGGATGGTTTGAGAAGCATCTTTCAGATAGGCGTCTTTTTCGTTTTGCAGGCGCAGAATTTCGGCGGCATGACAGCTTTCATTCAATAGTCCCCCTGCTGACCAGCATTCAAGATAGGGAATGTCATCAATTGCCGCAGCATCAATGGCGATGGCTCTCAGGCTTGAGAGGCAAATTTCGGGCTGCTGAGTCGAAAATTCAAAACGAATGCTTCGTGATTGGCTCCACCCCGGCAGATATATGGTCTGGATATCCGGGGCAAAGTCGAGTTTGCCAGTCAATGTAATACCGTTTTCAAGCGCAGCGGTGAAGTCAATTTCCTGTGACGTATTGGGTGTTTTGAAAATGCTGCAACCGAGGTCTATTTCCAGACGTTCAAAGGCAAAGCTTTCCCGCAGATGTAGTTCTATCCATCTCGTACCTGTTTCGATTGAGACTGGCAAAACCCAGGAGTGATCGTCTGCTGGGGGAACGGAGCTGCACAGATGCTGAATTTCTTCTTGAGCAGGGTCACTTGCAAGGGCGCAATAGGTCCTTGGAACCGGTGCCCCATCACTTTTAGCTGACGTTGCATATGATGAGGCAGAGATAAAAGTACTGCAACCGACAGCCAGTATGGAAAGCATTGGAATATTCAACTGCATGTCAATCTCCGCTCGGATTGTTCCTGTCATATCCTTTCGCGCGCCGCAATGGCGGCGGCGGCGGCCCGGGTTGTGACGCCAAGTGTTTTCAGTAAGGCTGATACGTGAATGCGGACGGTAAACGGTGAAATATCCAGAACACGGGCTATTTCCTTGTTTGATAAACCTTGCCGCAAATAAAGCAGTACTTCCTTTTGTCGGGGTGACAGGGCCTCAACCGGTGTCGGCGAAGCTTTAACTTCCCAGGCGGGTATATCGGACTCACGGCAAAGGACGATTTCGCCTTCCATGACTTTTGCCAGGGACGTTTCAAGAACCGCAGGAGGTGCGGCCTTACTTGTAAAGCCGTTGGCACCGGCCTCAAGCAGGGTGTTGATCACTGCATCATCAGCCATCATCGAGACAATCAATATCGGACTGATCGGAAAGCGGTTTCGTAATTCACGAACACTTTGGGCACCGTCAAATCCGGGAAACAGAAGATCAAGGACGAACAGGGCAGGTGGGCCAAAACGCGCTGCGGTTTCGCAGACTTCTGCATATGTCTCGGTTTCATGCACAAGGCTGCCAACAATCGCATTTTCGACCAGTCGACGTAACCCTTCCCGGAAAAGAGGGTGATCATCGGCGACAATGATATGGTTTGTCACAAGTAAACCTTTCCCTGAATGCCCAGCAGGCAGGATAGCCCGAAACAAAGGCGATCCCTATAAGGCAGATGACCTATTTTACCTGTTGGGCGGGACAGCAGATAATTGCGGATCCATAATCTGGTGAAATTGGAAAGTCGCCTGAATGCCTATGTTTCTGCCATATCTCTTCTGTTTGATACCTGTCGGGTTTGGGGCGGTCTGTGTCTTTGACAGAAACCTGTCCCTAATCCTGGTGCCGGTTGGCTATTTTATCGGGGCCTCAGGCTTGGCTTTTTGTTTCCACCCGCAAAACTTTTGTAACCTGTGTCTGCGGGGTATCTTGAGCTTTCTAGTCCTATTGGGGGCTGTTGCCGCTTCGTTTTTTCTTCTCGGGCCGGTTCTGGTTGAAGGTCTTTCCCGGATATCGGGCTTTTCCGGCGCGGATGAAGGGATGATCATCGTCTCGGTTGCCAGCTTTTTCTTTGGGTTATGGGGACTGGCTTGCATCCTTGCTGCAAATATTGTTCTTGTCGATAGGTCAATGCGGGCAGGGATGACGGCATTTGTTATTTGTGTCATTGCCATCATCCTGACAGCCATCTGGCCATTGCTTGCCGCAATCCTGAGCGGGACAGTTTTTAGCGCTTTGCTTGTATGGCACTTGCGCGTTTTTAGTTTTGCTCACAGGCAGATATTCCGTCGCGAACACCCTGATCATAATCAAGGTCGGAATATCGACGGCTGACATCAATTTCCCAGGCATTGCCGTAACCGCTGAAAGCGCGCACAAAATTGCATCCATCCGACCAACCCTTTTGCCATTCTTCTTTTCCTTGCGGAACAGCAGGAGGGAAATAAGCGCAGGAATTTAAAACCAATACCGGTAAAATTAATGCGCCTTGGCAGAATATCTTGTTCAACTTGGACAAGTTTTTCTGTTTATATATCAATATCGGGTTTCTGATATTCATATCCATCAGTGATCGAATAAGGGTCGATCATGTCAAATTGTGACAATGCCTGAAACAGGAAATATCAAATCTGTCATTTCGTCCGGACAAATACCCCGTTTTCCTTGCGGATCATGGCCTCATTCTCTTTGTTGCAGATGAGTTGATGGAAGTTGTTTCCTCCGCCGCCGCTTCTTGACGTGTAAATGTACATGTCACGATTATTTCTTTGGATGTCGGCAAACTCGCGTGCATCACTGTTTTTACCAGTGTCATAATATTCCGACCAATATAGCGTTTTGCCACATATATTTATCGGTCTTGTGAATGATACCTCCTTATCAAGTTTGCATGGGGATGTTGCAACATAGAGATCGATTTTTACCCTTCCTGTATCGTCCCAATAATGCGTGGAGGCGGAAAAAACTGTTTCACCCAGCCCCTGGTCTGAAATCGATTTGCAATCGGACAAGTTCGTGCCTCCGGAGGTATTCAGTTCAGGTGATGCAGAAGATAAGATTGATGGTCCGGTTGAGTATGGTGACTGTGTTTGGTTCAAGTTGCCATACATCTGCCCAAGCTGACTGTTATATGTGTCATTAATCTCGGCAACGCGCTGATTATATTGCTGTTGGGCGGCGGAGACATTCTGGCCAAACTGTTGTAATGCGGGTTGCATCCGGCGGGCGAATTCGGCCCAGTCAAAGCCCGGATCGTTTGCCTTGGCTTCATATTCCCGTGCTTCGGGATAGCCTGCTGCAACTGCAAGATCAGCATCCCTAGTAAGCCAGTATATGTAATATCCCGGTGTGTGCCCCGCATCATCGGTGGTTATTTGGGCGCCATTTTGCAACAGTTCCCTAAAAAGCTGTGTATTCTGCGACGTTGCCGCTATGTGCAGGGCAGAGTAGACCTTTCCGTCCTCGCGATAGGGCACATTGACATCTGCACCGCGCTGCATCAGCCATCTCGCCAGGTCAATCCGGCCGATGGCCAATGCCGTTATAAACGCATTACTGCCGTTGGGGTTGATGTGATTGATATTTGCACCGGCATCAACCAGTATTCTTGCGATTTCCGGGCGTCCACCAGCAACGGCATAGGTCATGGGGGAATATCCCTTGTTCCAGTTGCTTGATGCAAACCGTGAATCAGGATGAACGCCAGCAACAAGAAGTGCATCTACAGCAGATGTGTCATTGGCTGCAATTGCAGCAACCAATGCAAAACCACTGAGCGTCATACGACATTGCATTGCTTCCTGATCCCAGTTGACGCACTCACGTGACAGGATGTTGGCTGTTTTCGGGTTTGAGGCCAGCTTTTTGATTTCGGCCATATCTTTGGATTTAATCGCTTCGGTAGCTCTTTTGACCAATTCGGTATAACCAAGTTCAGACGTGAACCTTGTTGACCAACTACCCTTATTCCCTGCCGCATCAGTCACACGCACGGTAAAATTGGATGTCCCTTCATTTTTGGCGACGACTTCAAAAGAAAAGGTTCCTTCTTCCGATGTTGCCCGTGGTCGCCAGCCCAGTATTGCGACATCATCGATATAGATTTTCCAGTCAAGCGGGCCCTGTGTTTGTTTGGCCAAACGCAGATCTATAAATTCGACATTGCCTGAAATGATTGTCGGCTGAAAAGGGCTCGCTGATACGATATCAAGCTGTCCAGCCTTTGTTTCCAATCCTTTGAGATATTCGGCAATTTCCGTATGTCCCTTGAGAGAGGCATAATGTGACGCTGTACCTGATTTTCCCTTCATTGCGGGACTGGCGCCCCCGTCAATCAGGGCCTGGACCGTCGCCATATTTCCACGCGCTGCAGCAATGATCAAAGGAGTCAGGCCATTCGCCGCAAGCCGGTTCGGCTGCGCCCCGGCAACAATCAACAGAGGAATGACATCTGCACGACTGCCGTTAGCAGCATAGCCAAGGGCGTCGATACCATCATCATCCTCAGGGGTAATGGACGCCCCGGCAGAAAGAAGTGTTGTGACGATTTCCTTTTGTCCCTTGAAGGCGGCGAGCATCAGGGCGGTTCTGCCACCCTTGCGGGGTTTGTCAACCGGATAGCCATGTTTGAGCAGGAAAGCGACAGCACTTGTGGCATTGTGATCAATGGCGGCGGTCAACGGGGTCTGATCTTGGCCAGTAAACGCCTGATCAAGTGAAACACCCGATGCCAAAAGACGGGCAATACCATCCTGTCCATCGCCTTCACTGATCATCAGGATAATTCCGGCATCCAGTGCGCTATACCCCTGATCGGGCATGATTTTTAACGGATCTCCGCCATCGTCCAATGCCGCATCGATTGCATCAAGATCGTTTCTGCGAACGGCAAAGAACAGCCGTTCATTCGCATCTCCTCCTGTTTGCAGGGATGCCAGCATAGTTTCAACAGTTTGAAGGGTCTGTACTTCGGCCTTGGCGGCATAGCAGGCACGACGATATTCTTGCGAGGCAACTTCCCAAGCCGCTTCTGCCCGGTCTGCTGTTTCCTGTGCGACCATCGGCTCTATGCGTTCGGCCATATAGCGCCCTGCATAAGCCTTTTTTTGTTTAGCGACGGCCAAAGCATCGCCGATGAAGGGGCGGGGGACGTCTTTGCCCTGAAGATTGGCATAGGCCCCGGGATCATCCCAGAACTTGTTCAGTTCTGCTTCAACGGCCTGATCTCCGCCGCGTTGGCGCAAATCGACCCAAAAGGCTCCGTTCCGTCCGCCGTTATCATAATATTCCCGGTAGGCATTATACCAGTTGGCATCGTAGGCAGCATGGGCAGCTTCACCAAAGGATGAAACTGCATAGTCAATGAAACTGGCGGAGGCCATCATTGCCCCCATGGTTCCACCAGCAACCTTTGCCGTAATTGTTCTGGCAATAGACAAGGCAGACTGGGCAGCTTTGGCTTTGGCATAACGATCACCGGTTTGCATACTGGTGATTGTCCAGTCGATCAGATTGATTGCATCCACGGCAATACCGACACGATCCATCCAGATATTCAGATCGTCGGTTACTGCAACACCTTGTTTGATCTTGGAAAGGGTTTGGGCAATGCGTTGCTGATCAACGGGGGCGCCTTTGGCAAGTTTCAGCATCTCGGCATGGCTGAGTGACAGTGCCTTTTCGGCAAGTGCCCGTGAGGGGGCCGTTGCCAGACCTTCACCCATGCCATAGGCCATGATTGTCTTGCTGGCGGTATCGGAAGTCGTACTCCAGGCAGATGAGATTGCCTTGCGCATATAATCGTTTTTCTGCGCCGGGTCCTTGATTGCCAGCATGGCCTCGCGATGTTCGTATACGAAATCCACTGCCAGGCATTCAGCCTGAAGCGATGCCGGAAGCATGACCGTAAGTGAAACGCCGGAAAGCAGAGCGATCAGATCGCGGCGGAGATGTTTCATTATCGTTCTCCACTTTCGGCTTCCAATACCTTGATAGCATTATTGATCGTTTGGCGCCGGGTTTCACTACCGGGACGGAATTCTTGATTGCTTTTGTCAGGTGACGTCGATGCCTCTGGCTGCTGGAAATCAAGGTTTCCATCCTGAGCCGGGGTTTGGTCTTGCATTTGTTTGATTATGGGTGTCAGAGCTTCCACCTGATCCCTGATGGAACCTGAAGATGCCGGGAAAGCGATGGTAAGGAACACCAATGTCAGCATGATCATCTTCATCACCGGACCTCCTTCTCAACGGTGGTAGCAACAGCAAGGGCTTGTACCATCAGATCTTGTGCATCGGCATCGGCCAGGAGTGCCGTATCAAGGATCTGCCATGCCTGAACGTAAGGTTTCCACCAGCCAGCAGTGGGGGTCGAATACCCCTGAAGATATTCATTTGCCTTGTTCATGAAATTGCGGGCGGCTTGCCAATGCATGGATCCGCCGTCACATCCGGCAATATCGGGCCGTGCCCCGGCATTCAGTAATGTTTTCAATCCTTCAAGACCGGTTTGGCTGTTCAATTCACCCAGTATCTTTTCAAGAACAGGTCTGCCGTGAACAGAGCAGGCGTCTTCGGTGGTTCGGGCATTGGGGTCCGCGCCGGCAGCAAGCAGGAGGGGTACACAATCCATTCTGCCGCCACTGATATGCAAAGCGGTAAGCCCGGCGATGTCTCGGCCATTGGGGTTTGCTCCGGCTTGCAATAATGCTTTGGCAAATTCTCCACGATCTCTGGAATAAAATGCCATGCAGGCCCGTTGCAGCGGTGGTTTTCCAGTGACGGGTTCGTTCGGATCAGCACCATCAGTCAATGCGGCCCTGACCTGTTCAATATTCGAATCATTCAGTCCGTAGTATAGGTCTCGCGACGGGTCCGCATTGGCGGGGGTGTGGAGTGCCAATAGCAATGCTCCTCCGATCCAAAGTACCTTCACGTCAACCCTCCCGAAACATTTGCAACTCCGTTAGGAGAATAGTCACAGCAAAATTGCCGCTCAATACTATGTATGTACTAGTCGATCTTATATTTTGTCCAAGACGGTTTAATGGACGAAAAGATATCAATCAAAAGTTCAGTTCTTCTGATCATCAAGAAGGCCAAGATTGCGAGATATCCTGTGTCGGGCGGCGAGAAAGCAAGGACCAAACCCGTTGGCAGTTTTAACATCGAGATGTGTGGCAACTGGCATTGTTCTGCCGTTCCATGGCCAGTGTACTGTGCCCAACACCACCGGGGCAAAGGTTGGTGGCGTTGGGCGAAGGTCGCAGCTTCTCTTGAAACAGAGAGACGCCTTCATGAGTTGTCTCGGTTTACGGAAGCGTGAAAACATAGGGCTTTTCGACTTGTAGATGCGAAGGCCAATTTCCGTCGATCCCTTCTATTCCGAACTGAACGATAAGTTCACCTGGATCCGATGGTATTGCTGATGCATTAACGCGAACCTCGACGGGAAGCCTGTCATAGTCCCTAGCCCCTGTCGTAAAAACGCTGGTGCCGCGAGCACCGTTAATAGCCTTTAAGCTTTTCTGTCCATTCGTTGTGACGACCTGGCCGATCATTGCAATGATTTTGGCCTCTACACCTTCCATGCAGCAACGGCTGATCTTGCCGCTGAAAACGATTTCGTTGCCTATTACACGGTGAGAGATATCTACGATTTTGTTCGGGGAAAGCTTTACCCCAAGCGCATCGGGTTTCAAAATTAAACTGCCGTCAGGGACCCCATACCTGCTTCGCTGAGGTCCCTTTGGGTCCGCAGTGAGGTAACTATGCGTCGAAATACGCTCTGCCACGTTTTTGGGGCTGTAATTCTCTCTTGCTGCAACGGCCAGAACCGCTGTTATGAAAGGGGCGGCATAAGAGGTGCCTTGGATTTTCGTTCCATCGGATAAAACGAAACTTCCAGGTCCAAGTACATGCGGAACGGTGTTGCCTTCCGGGGTAATGCCGAAGCTCGAATAGTCGGATGGAGCGATATTACGACTCTTGGCCTGACGGGCGAAAGCACCGGCAGTCAGGATATATGGGCCCTCTATGCGAGAATAAACCGAAAAGGATTTCCTGCCGTCGTTTCCACCAACTATGTCCAAGCGCGTTCCGTCCGCGACCAATGTCATTTCTCGGCCCATAAAGTTTTCTGGGCTGTTCTCCGGTTTGATCCACAGGAAGTAAGGTTTGTCTTCTAAGGGGGGCTGTACAGGTCGGATATAGACTTCTCCTGGTTTTCCATGACTTGGCTCTGGAGCTTGTTGTCCTGCTATGTCATGCTTCTGGACTTTTCCATCCGATGTAACTTTTTGAAATATATGGTTTTTTCCATCGATTTGCTGAAGTAAAATGACAGTCATAGGCGGGTCGTCAGGGTGGCTCTCCCAGAATAGACGTAAAGCATAAGGGACCTTTGCAGGATAAATTTGCGCGGAATAACGGGTGGAAGAGTCCGCTGCAGTTATTTTGATGTATCCTTTCTCGATCTCATTCACTGTCCACGTGTGATACCTGTCACGTTCATTTCCGATCGACATAACAGCGAAGATTTTATTTTCTTCGAACGGCCTCAGGATTTTGTGGAAAATCGGATCTACCTCGTCGTAGGGGGATTGATTGTACCCCAAACTCAAATTAGCAAACTTGATACCCTTTTTCCGCATGTCTTCAACGTATAGTGGCATTAACTGGGCAAGAGCACTGTTGCTTAGGCCTGTCTCATACAGATAGAATTCCGCTTCGGGCATGACGCTCTCTGCTATTCTCAGTACCTTAAGCCCATGATCGATATCTGTTTCGAACCTTGTTCGCCGGTAGATATTTATTTTGAGACGGCTCTTTTTGACTTCGGGGAGTTGATCAAGCCATTGGTCAAGGCCTTTGAACCCGGCGTCCACAATCGCAATTTTCAGCCCTTTTGAAGCGATACCGAATTTGCCGGGATAGCCTATGGATCGAAGACTTTCCTCAAAGGTTAAGGGGACCGTGCCCAGTTCTTCCGAATGGCTGCTAACAGGTAAACCCAGCGTGAGCAGAAGAGCTGCAACCAGTATGTGGAAGCGGACAAAGAGCAATTTCATCAATCGACCTTTCGCGTTATTTATAATCAACATTAGAGGTCGTGGTTAGCCGCGTGCCCCGCCACCACCGGAACATTTGACCTCAAGTGACGGGCCCTGAAGGCCTTTCTTCAACGCATCGCCAATTTTGGCAAAACTGCCAGATTCGGTTTCCGGGGCCTGTAGTTTGGGAATTTCAAACTTGGTTTTCTCGGTTATTTTCAAAACACCGCTTTCATGCAGATAAATCTGAACCATTGACCCGTCTTCGACGGCGATGATATCAGCCGGTTCTAACTTCATCCCGACTTTGACCGGATAGCTTCGCATCCCCCTGACAACAAAAGCGCGGCCGCGTATTTCGCGAACCTCGCCGCCGGGACGCGGTTCGGGGCTGGCCTGTTCAACAGCGGGGCATGGTGCCGGGGGGGGATCGAACTTGTAATCTTCGGGTTTGCGCCATGTGGTCGCATATTGAGTTTTTGTCATGATGGGGGCAGAGGATTGCTTGCTCCATTGGCTTTGACTTTTGGCGCAGGAGGCTTGAGCTTTGTTCGTGCTACACCCAACGGCTGTCATCGACGCAACTGCATCGCACCAGGCATTGGCCGCCGACATGCCGTTATGGGTTTGCGAGACGATTTGCCTTTGCAGGTTGTCCAGTTCCGACCAGGTGTTATCAAGTTGGGCGGCCATGTTTTCTGCCTCGGCCATTTTGCCATCCTTGCGAAACAGCCGGTAGCTGGACTTCTGGGCGTTTGCGGTTTTTATCGTCGCATTGAACTGATCAAAAAGTTGCCAGATAGAGCGCCCTGCACTTTGCACAGCCTGAAATGTTCCCCTATGTCCTTCGAGCAATGCTTTGCAGTCAGGGCCTTTGCGTTCAGGGGCTTCTGTTTGGGCGGAACCGGAAGCAGAAAGCAATAAAGGTATGGAAATGCTTGCAGCACAGAAAAATTTGGATGCCAAAGACATTGGAACCTCCATGCACCATCAATCTTATGATCAAACATCGTAAATCATTTGGTTTGATGTGTGAGACCAATATTAGTTTATGGTTGTTCTTTTCGTGATGCAATTAGGTTGTATGTGCTACCGGATACTTCTGTGTCGCCAGTTGTGAGCTTTCAATAGGTTGTCCGTTATCAAGCTTCATGGAGGTGATGGGTTCGAGGCCGTATCTCGATGTCGTCTGGTCGCTGCAATCAGCAAAGACCTGAGTTGCCCGGGCTGCACAGGTTTTCTTAATATCGGTACGGATAATGAACGGCATCTGATGGTAAGATCCTCTTCCAAACTCGCTGTTAAAAGAGCTGCAGGAGGCTTATGTCCCTGACGGTGGAGTTGTTCCAGCCAATCTATTCCCGATGTGTCTGATCCAAAGGATTGATCAATAATCAGGAAATCCGATTGAGGAAGACCGGCAGGCAGTGAATTGAACACTGTTGTCTTGCATCCCCAGCTTCCGAGCAACGAAGCAATTCCGTCGGCACAAAGAGCATCGTCGTCAATTATGGTGACCCTGAAATTTTCAAAATTTCTAGGTTTTCTGGTGTCGGGCTGTTCACTGGGACGTGGCGATGTTTGTGCAATGCCAGAAACAATGAAACGGCTTCCTTTTCCTTCAAGGGAATAGACGGTAACCGCTACTCCCATTAAATCTGCCATTCTTTTTACAATGGCAAGGCCAAGCCCCAGCCCGTCAATTCCTTTCATAAGGGCTTCTGGCAATCGGGAGAATTCTTTGAAAATTTCATTGCATTTTGCCGGTGGTATCCCTTGTCCCCGATCAATCACCTCTATTGATAATGTGTTTTTCACCCGACGGCAGCCAACCAGAATATCCTTGCCAGGCGCATATTTGATCGCATTAATCACAAGGTTCTGCATGATGGTTTCAAGCAAAGCCGGATCGGTTCGTACCCATTGTCGGGTAGGGACAGTGCGTATTGTAATTTTGTTCTTCTGCGCGAGCACTTCGGCTTGACGAACGACCTGATCAATTACTTCCTGTATCGGAAACACTGTGGGTTGCACAGTGATTCGGCCAAGATCCAGGGCTGCGATATCAAGCAGAGAACGAAACAGTCTGGAAAGACTGGCGAGAGACAACCCGACCCTGTCCAATATCTGCAGGCTATCCGGATCTGTCGTTTTTTCTTTCAGATGAGCGATAAAAAGTCCGGCAGCATGAACCGGTTGGCGCAAGTCATGACTGGCCTGCGCAAGCAGTCGCGACTTTGCCTCATTGGCGTCTTGGGTAACTTTGAGCGCCTGATCGAGCCTATGCCGGACATCTTCAAGTTCGTTAACTTTTGCATCCAGACTTTTATTGAGTGCGACGTTGTTGGCCAGAAATCGGTACATTCGCCAGCCAAGAATAGATAGCATCACGCCAAATAGCAAAATCAGGATGCCTGCTACCCGGTTTTCGAGATTGCTGCCGGCAAGAAAATGCGCAACCGACAACATAGGAATGGATGTCCAGAGCGATAGGTAGCAGGAAACAAGATAGCTGTGTTGAGAGCTCACCGCACCAAGTGCCGTGCCGCCGAGAGCCAAAGTGTAAAACAACAATTTATCGGGTGTTTCCAAGCTACATAAAATTGCACCTGTACCCCAAATCAAACCTGCAATCGTTGTGAACATGGCGTGAAGATGAAGCCAGTGCTTTGAATTTAGCTGCAGGCTTGTACTTCCAAAGGAATATACAGCGCTTGTCCCTCCTAGAAGGACGGATATCAAAGCCATGGCGGCAAGCCATTCGAAGGGCCACTTGGGTGTTCCGCGCAGAACGAGGAAACATAGCGTCACAACACACAGGTGCACAATCCAGCTACCTATGCCAAGCCGGAACAGGTATTCTGCTTTCCAGTGATCAGGGAAAAAGCTTTGTGCTTTGATAAAAAATCTCCTGAATAGGACGCAAAGAAACAAAATAAACTGGCTTTTCTCTTGAATGACGTCAGATGCATACTTGCATATTCAGGGTTGGATACAAATAGTCTGCATGTGCTAGGGCGCGTTTGTGAATTTTAGCTCATTATTGTGTGAGCAAAGCGGATAAGAAGATTGGCACTTGGTTGTCGAATTCTGTTGAGAGGGGAAGCTCATGCCAGATCAAAATTTGATAATTAGAGCATCACAAAGCGGTAGAACAGGTACGTTGCTTCTTTCTTGGACACTGCTTTTGGGAGGAGTGACTTTTGTGATCGCGTCACCCGGCTTTCTGTCAGCATATCCCGCAGCTGCTACGGTCTTGCTAGGAGGGCTGATCCTGCTTGCTCTTGGTTCTTCAGTTGAAATGTATGGTGTGAAACATCTTGGTCATGGCAGTCTGATACTTTCAACCAATGGCATTTTACTTAAGAATATATGGAAAAAGGACAGTTTCTTCGAATGGGAAGAAATTGATCATTTTGATCTTCGCTTGCATGATGGACATGACCATAAGTCGAACCTACAGGCGGGGTTCTATCTGAAAAGCAGTGTTGAAGGTCGAGGCCGGTTTGTAAAGTTCTCATTGGATTTGGAGCTTAATCCCACTCAATTGATTGAAAAGTTACAGGATTTCAAAGATCAGAATTCACACGATTAATCATAGTGATTGTTGGGTCTACTGTACTTTTGAAAACTTTATCGCATGGGGTGCATATTTATCTTTGTTGCGCGGTGTGTAAGAGATATTGACCTAAAAAGGGTAGAAAAGCTTCTTTGCAGCGAGCGTTGGCGTAGAACAGCGTATGTAGTTGCGTTCCCCCGCAACCACTTCTGTTATAAATCGCTTCTATGCGAGATATAACAGAGCCCTAAATCCAAGCACCCCGCTGGGCGAAAGCCGGGCGGGGTGTTTTGCTTCGATACGTGGATTAAACATCTAAATCAATCCACGCCATTTGTGGCGGTACGATTGAAGGCCGAGAACGGAGATGGTGGGAACGCGATCAAGTTGTCTTTGTTGCTCTGCAAATGGCCCGTTGCTGAGCATTGCGGCACCAAAGCTGGTTCCGCTGCTGTCAGGTGTGGTTAATACGGGTTGCTGTGAGCGGATTGTTGCTAGTAACTGACAAAGAACATCATTTGCGGCAAATGGACCTTCGACGATGATCGGGCCTGTGCTTTCGATCATTTCAAGGCAATAGTCCGTCATCAGCGCGCAGTAGAGTGTCGCCAGTGCTGCTTTATCCTCCGGAGATGTGAGGGCATCTTCACGAATGATGCGGCCCGGCTTGCCGACAAACGGTCCGCCTGCTTCTGCAAAAGAAGGCAGGGCAAAACATCCCTGATCAATCAGGCGATTGATTGCCGAGATTTCAGGTATCCCGTGATGTCTGTTGGCGAGGTGGGCATATTCGCGTCCGCCCATGAAACGTGCACTGGGCACCGCATTGCCATTCAGGTCAACATTGCAAAGCGTGTCGCGATCTTCAAGCAGGGCTGGTTGTGAATTGAGGCCAACCGAGAAGCAGATTGTCCATGTCCCTGACGACACAAGGGTAAAGGGAGGCTCGAGTTGTCTGATAAGTGGGACAAGCGTAGCATTGCTATCGTGGATTCCACAGTGGATATTGCAATCGGTTGGCAAACCAGTTTGTTGGGCAATATCGGGCAGGATCATTCCAAGAATATCCTGTGCCTTGCGCATTGGGGGAAATTTCTGATCCCACCCCCGTGTTATTGCCAGAGGGCTCCAGGTTCTTTCATGAGGGTGCCAAAGGTCAGAATGGCAGCCAAGAGACGTCACTTCAGAGGCCTTAACACCAGACAACTTCCAAGCCCAATATTGCGGATAAGGCAGGAAGTCTGTCGCCAGAGCCATCTCTTCTGGAAAGGTTTCTTCTAGTGCAAAAATCTGTCGCCCAAAATTCAATCCGGCTGGCAAGTTGGGGCTTTGGCTGTCTGCAAAGGCATCGCGTACGGCGTCATAAGCACGGTTGATTGCGGAGCTATAGGTATTTTCGTAATCGACCACTGGTAATGCAAGTTCATCCCCTTTGAGCATGGCAAAGGTTGCGCCATGGGTGGTCACGATGATCTGGCCGATCTTGGTTTCGAATGCTGCCTGCCTTAAGGCAGTGATATAAAAATCCCACAGTCCATCCGTATCAAGGTGTCGATAGCGGGAGCCATCGATTGAGAGATTGGAGCGGCTGGTTTCAAACAGCAGGTTTCCGGTCTGAGTATCCCACACCAGAAGCTTGGCATTGGTTTTGCCGATATCAATGACAGCAATGGCGCGCGCGCTGTTCATGGCAGATGAAACATTTTCATAAGCGGAATGCTGACGGGGCTGCCATCCGCATTGGTTTCCATGATGTCGCCCATATGGGCCCACCAGCGTTTCATGATGTCATGATTGGGCAGGCTACCCATTTTGTGATGGATGCTACGTTTGAGCGTGGCAAACAGGATATCGGTTTCTTCATCAAGGAATATCGAATAATCCGAAATACCGACCTGTTTCAGCAAAGATGAGAGTTCCGGCCATATTTCGTCATGCCGCTTTTTATATTCTGCGGCATGACCGGGGCGAAGTTTCATTTTGAAGGCGATCTGGTTCACTCTAACGTCTCCGAGTGTTTGTACGTGCCGTGCGCATTGTCAGAATGCGACGCCAGACAATCGGTGTGCCAATCACAAGGATCAGAAGCAAACCGGTAAAGATCGACATGACAATACCCGGCACATTCATCAGGCCCATGCCAAAGGTCACAAGTCCCATCAGAAACACGGCAATGAAAACGCCAAGGATGCTGCCAGCCCCGCCAAGGATATTGACCCCGCCCAGAACAACCATGGTGATAATTTCAAGTTCCCAACCCATGGCAATCGATGGTCGGGTTGATCCGATGCGCGATGTCAGCAATACGGCAGCGATCCCGGCAAACATCCCTACCAGTGTAAATAGAAACAGGCGATGGCGTTTGACATTGATCCCGGAAAACAGGGCGGCGGTCGGGTTATTGCCAATCGCGTAAATCCGTCGACCAAAAGTGGTTTTATGCAGCAAAACGCCAAATATCGCTGCAAGAACCAGAAACAGGACAAATTCGAAGGACAGAACACCCCATACATATCCCTGCCCGAAGAATGCAAAGCCATCAGGATAATTGCGATAAACACCGTCACCCAGAACGATATAGGCGATCCCGCGATAAAGGCTCATGGTGCCGATGGTAACAACAATCGCCGGGATGTCGAATTTTGTAATCAGCCAGCCATTTACAAAACCGGCAATCAGCCCGACACCCGTGCCGACGGCGACAAGCCCGGCCGGATCAAGCCCCATGGTGTTTGCAAATCCCATAGCGACCGATGCCAGTGCGATGGTCGAGGCAACCGATAGATCAATGTCGCGGGCAATGATCAGCAACGCCATCGGCAATGCAATGATCGCTTTTTCCGTGAAGTTGAATGTCGCGTCCGACAAGCTCCACGGATCAAGGAAATAGGGTGATATCTGAGTGTTGGTGAAAAATGCGATGACGACAAACACCATCAGCAACGTTTCCCAGCGCATCAGTCTGCTGCGTAAGTTGCCATTCAGATTGTTCGGCAGCTCTCTGGTCATTGGCTGGCTCAAGACTTCCTGTTTCATCATTGATGGGCCTCCCGCAGGATACGACGTCCAACGCGTTTTTCGCTGCGCGAATTGATGATCACGGCCAGTACGATCACAAGCCCCGAAATTGCCAACTGCCAGAACGGCGAGATGCCAACAACAGGCAGGGCATTTTTGATCAGGCCAAGGAAGACGGCACCAAGTACGGCCCCCCAGATGGTACCGATCCCGCCAGCTATGCTGATCCCGCCAATCACACAGGCCGCGACGACCTGAAGTTCGAAGGCAACCGCAACCTCGACATAGGCAACCGCGTAACGCGAAACCCAGAGATAACCACACATACCGGCAATCGCGCCCGAAATGCAGAATGTGATGAACTGATATTTGCCAACATTAAGACCGGTGTAAACGGCAGCCTTCGGGTTGCCGCCAACGGCATAGATCGCACGACCGGTTTTCGTAAAGCGGGCAAAAACATACACTGCAATCGCAATCACAACCGCAATCCACGACAATAGCGTGATGTCGAGGAATGTGGCCCGCGGGAAGGCAAGAAATTGTGGTGTCATTTCATGTGCATTCACCCATTCGCCGTCGCTCAGCAGGAAGACGAAACCGCGATATACACTCATGGTGCCCAGTGTGACCACAATTGACGGAATACCAACAAACCAGACCAGCAAACCGTTGAACGCGCCAAGCATCACCCCGATGCCAATCGACATGACAAGGGTGACAAGTGCCGGAGTATCGGGATAGGCGACATTGAAGAGTGCGACGCACATACCGGTAAAGGCAAGGTTGGATGCCACCGAAAGATCAATGCAGCGGGTCAGGATAACCAGCATTTGCGCACAGGCGAGCATGATCAGGATGGATGTATCGTCAAACACCCCGGCCAGATTGGGAGGGCTAACGAAGAAGGGCGCGGTTGATCCGATGCCGATCAGCATCAGAATGATGATTGCACCGAGCAATGCCTCGCGATGTTGAATGATCTTGCCCAGAGGGGATGTTATTTTCATTTTATGCTCCGGTCGCGGCAGTGACGATGGCCTCGGCGGACATATTGTCGCGGTCGAAACATGAAACGATCCGGCCTTCATGCATGACGATGACGCGATCAGACATGCCCATGATCTCGGGCAATTCCGATGACACCATAATCACCGACAGTCCCCGGGCGACCAGTTCACCCATGAATCTGTGAACGGCTGCTTTTGATCCAATATCAATACCTTTTGTCGGTTCGTCGACAATGATCACATTGGGGTTTGTCGCAAGCCACTTGCCGATCACGACCTTCTGCTGATTGCCGCCGGAAAGGTTTTCGACATTCTCGCTTAAACTGGATGCCTTGAGCTGAAGCAGGGTTGCATATTCACGTGCGACATCATATTCGCGCGCCATATCGATAAAGCCCGAACGCGATATGCCGCCAAGCTGGGGCAGGGTGATGTTCTGGAAAATTGGCAAGGTCAGGATTGCGCCCTGATGCTGACGGTCTTCGGGGACATAAACCAGCCCCTGACGGATTGCATCGCCCGGATTGTGTGGCGAAAATGGTGCGCCATTCAGGGTGATGCTGCCTGATGACGGCCGTGTCAGGCCGAAAAGTGCCTGCATGACTTCGCTGCGACCTGCGCCGACCAGACCGTAAAAACCAAGGATTTCCCCATTGCGAAGGTTGAAATCGATATCGGTAAATTCGGTCGGATGTGACAGGCCTTCGACCGTCATGACGGTGTCCCCGATTTCAGCTTCGATCTTGGGATATACCTGATTGACCGTGCGTCCAACCATCATCGCCACCAGATCGTCTTGGCTGACGTCTGTGATCATGCCTGATCCGACAAATTGTCCGTCACGAAATACGGTATAGCGATCACAAATTTCGAAAATCTCGTCGAATTTGTGACTGATGAAGAGGATTGCCTTGCCTTCATCGCGTAATCGGCGCACCAGCCCGTAAAGTTCCTGAATCTCGTGATGGGAAAGGGATGCTGTCGGTTCATCCATGATTACAATATTGGAATTGTAAGATAGCGCAGCCGCAAACGAGACCATGTGTTTGTGGGCAACACTCAGTTCGCGCAATGGCAGGTCGGGATCGACATTGACATCCAGATATTCAAGCAGGGTTTTTGCGCGTTTGCGCATCAAGGGCCAGTCAAGCAGACCGAATATGTTGCGGTTCTGATTATTGATAAAAATATTCTCGGTTACGCTCAGTTCATCGAACATTACCGCTTCCTGATGGATGGCAGAGATGCCATAGCGTTTTGCATCGGTTGCGGCCTGCATGGCGACCGGTTTGTCGTTAATCAGAATGTCGCCGTCATCCGGGCTGTAAATGCCGGTCAGAACCTTGACCAGGGTTGACTTTCCCGCGCCGTTCTCGCCGATCAGAGCTGTGACCTGGCCCGAATACAGTTGCAGTTCGACCTCATCAAGTGCTTTGACGCCGGGGAATGACTTGGAAATGTTGCGAAGTTCTAGAACAGGCCTGTCCATATGCTTCAAGCCCTTGCCTCAAATTCGGAAAATTTACCATCCGGCCATGGATTGCATTTTGGCCGGAAGATCGGAAAAAGTGACGGAAACCGCACACAGGGAGAATGAGGGTTTCCGCCAGTTCCGTGGTAATGACTAGAATATATCGGCGAATTTGTGCACGTTCGATGCGTCATAGATAAACGGATCGGACATTGCACCATTGCCTTTGTCGTCAAAAGTGATCGTGCCCATACGACCTGCTTCAATCGCCATATGTTCGTCATTCTGGGTCAGTTGATAGGCAATCATCATTGCCGAATAACCCAGATCGATCGGGTTCCAGATGGCGAAGCTTTTGACTGAACCGGCATCAACATGCCCGGCCAGTTCGGATGGTAGGCCAAGGCCAGTGACAAAGACTTTGCCAACCTTGCCCTGATCTTCAACAGCCTGTGCGGCGGCGACAATGCCGACCGAGGTCGGGGCGACAATAACTTTCAAATCCGGATATTTCTTCAGCAGGGCAACCGTCTCGCGATAGGATTTATCTGCAAGATCGTCGCCATAGACGGTATCGACAAGTTTGAGCTGCGAATATTCGGGCAGCACTTTCTTCATCTCGTCGATCCAGATGTTCTGGTTGGTCGATGTCGGAGTGGCGGACAGGATCGCCATTTCACCGCCTGCATCGCCGACAACATCGGCCGCCAGTTTGATGCACATTGCGCCAATCAATTCATTGCTGGACGGATTCAAATGGACGATGCGTGCGTCATCGGCAACGCCGCTATCCCATGAAATAACCTTGATGCCGCGCTGCATGGCACGTTTCAGGATTGGGGCAAGCGCATCGGGATCGTTGGCTGAAACGGCAATCGCATCGACACGCTGTGCCATAAGCGCATTAATGCTTTCGATCTGGCCTTCTGCAGTGGTCGAAGTCGGGCCGGTATAGATAACTTCGGCATTGCCAATTTCCTTGGCAGCTTCCATTGCGCCATCACGTGCTGCTTCGAAAAAACCGTTGCCCAACGATTTAACAACCAGACCGACGCGAACCGGATCGGCTGCCTGCGCGGTGACCGTTGCCATGCCCATGGCAAAGACTGCGGCCGCCATCAGTGTCTTCTTGAACTTCATGGTGTTTCCTCCGTGATTGTACTGTTTTTGTTTATTAAAAGACACGCGCCGGGCTCTTTTTGTCCCTCGGTTTATGCGCTTGCCGTGTTCTGTTCCTCTTCTGCTGTTACCTCGGCGATCACAAGATTGATGCCTGCACGTTCGATCATCGCGCGGTCTTCATCGCGAATACCGTCATCGGTAATCAGCGTTTCGATATTATCCAGACGGCACAGGAACATGTTGCTGCGCTGGGTAAACTTGCTGCTGTCTATCATCACCACCAGCCTCTCGGCCTGCGCGATCAGCCGTTGTTCGGACTGGATGATCATCGGATCGCTTTCCATCAAGCCCATTGAATTGATCCCCTGCGCGCCAACAAATGCCTTCGACGCATAGAAATTGTGGATCACATCGCTTTCAAACGGGCTCAGGATAATATTCTGCTCGCGATAGATCGTTCCGCCGGGCACCACCACACTGTTTTCGCTGTGCTTGATCAGGAAATCCGCCAGCGGGAAGGAATTGGTCAGAATCTGCATCCGGGTCGATTTAAGCAGCGGCGCCATTTGATAGGTGGTGGAACCGCCGTGAATAATTATGGAATCACCGGGTTCGCATAATTCGACCGCCTTGTGCGCAATTGCTGCCTTTTGCGCGACATTCAGCGTTTTTGTCACAAAAAATGGACGCCCCAGCAATTGCTGGCTCGTGACAGGATTTATTGCCTCGGCCCCGCCGCGGATGCGACGCAGCTTGCCTTCCTGATCAAGTGCGGCAATGTCGCGCCGAATGGTGGCCTCGGAAACATCCAGCATATCAACAAGCTGGGCAACCGTGACCACCGGGCGTTCCCCAACAGCGCGCAAAATCAATCTGTGTCGTTCACGTTCGTGCATGTATCTATCTCCGTTGGCGTGATATTCGCTCAAATTCAATCAATGTCAAACATAAAGTGTCAACAATGATCGTATTGCAGTGCAATATTGAAAGAAAATGATCGTTTATGATTGACTATGATCGGAAACCGGTTTACTTGCTTGGAAAAAATAGGGAGGCGGCAGTCGCGTTTTAGCAGACCGCCATGTGTAACGTCCAAGCGATAGGTTTTAGGATCATGTCATCTGTTCCGTCTGCTACTCTTCTTCCAAATAAATGGGATGCCGATCACGCGGCAAGCTTAAGCGAACCGGAACGCTTGCTTTATCGTTCCAACCTGCTTGGTTCGGATTTGCGGATTACCAATTTCGGCGGTGGCAATACCTCGGCCAAGGTCTGGCAGAAAGATCCGCTTGGCGGCAAAGATGTCGAAGTTCTTTGGGTCAAGGGATCTGGCGGCGATGTCGGCAGCATGAAGCTTGATGGTTTTTCAACCCTTTATATGGACAAGCTCCGTGCACTCAAGGGGTTGTATCGCGGCGAAGAGTTCGAAGATGAAATGGTCGGTTATCTGCCGCATTGCACGTTTAACCTCAATCCCCGTGCTGCCAGTATTGATACGCCGTTACATGCCTATATTGACAAGCCGCATGTCGATCACATGCATCCCGATGCAGTGATTGCGATTGCAGCATCAAAGGACAGTCGGGCAATCACTCAGGAAATTTTCGGGGATGCGATCGGCTGGTTGCCATGGAAGCGCCCCGGCTATCAGCTTGGTCTGATGCTTGAGGAGTATTTCAACAAAAACCCTGATAGCAAGGGGGTCGTCCTTGAAAGTCACGGCCTGTTTACCTGGGGGGACAGTGCGGAAGAATGCTACAACACCACGGTTGAAATCATTAACAAGGCAATTGCCTGGTTCGAGCAGAAAACCGGTGGTGTTGAAATATTTGGCGGAGTACGCCATCAAAGCCTTGATGCGGATACCCGCCGATCCATTGCATCGACACTGATGCCGCGTATTCGAAGCTTCATTGATGCGGGCGAGCGAAAGATCGGTCATTTCAATGACAGCGATGCCGTGCTTGAGTTCGTGAATTCCAACAAGCTTGAAAAGCTGGCTGCCCTTGGCACATCCTGCCCGGATCATTTCCTGCGCACCAAAATCAGACCGATTATCATCAAATTCGATCCTGCGAAGCCAAATCTGGATAGTGTTGTCGCTGGGCTGGCCAACGCATTTGCCGCATATCGTGAAGATTACAAAGCCTATTACGAGCGCTGCAAACACGATAACAGCCCGGCGATGCGCGACCCTAATCCGGTGATCTATCTGATCCCTGGTGTCGGCATGTTGTCCTTTGCCAAGGACAAGGCAACTGCACGCATTGCGGGCGAGTTTTATGTCAATGCGATCAATGTCATGCGCGGGGCGGATACTGTTAGCACCTATATGGGCCTGCCCGAACAGGAAGCATTTGATATCGAATACTGGCTTTTGGAAGAGGCAAAGCTGCAACGCATGCCCAAACCAAAAAGCCTTGCCGGACGTGTCGCGGTTGTAACAGGCGGTGCAGGTGGTATTGGCAAGGCAACCTGTGGCCGTTTGTTGCAGGAAGGCGCATGCGTTGTCGCGTGCGACATTGATACCGATGCCCTTGCAGACTCGGTTGCCGATTTACAAGCTCTGTTTGGCAAGGATCAGGTGCGCAGCCTTCCGGTGAATGTCACCAGCGAAGCATCCGTTGTCAAGCTGATGCATGATACCTGCACCGAATTTGGCGGGATCGATATTCTGGTGTCGAATGCCGGTATTTCGTCGGCAGCACCGATTGATGAAACCAGTCTTGAAGTCTGGCAGCGCAACATGGATATCCTGTCGACTGGGTATTTCCTTGTTTCCCGTGAAGCCTTCAAGGTCATGAAGCTCCAGAAACGTCCGGCAAGCATGGTGTTTGTCGCTTCGAAAAACGGTCTGGTTGCGTCACCCGGCGCGTCAGCCTATTGCACGGCAAAGGCATCAGAAATCCAGCTTGCCCGTTGTCTTGCCCTCGAAGGGGCACCGTTTGGCATTCGCGTGAATGTGGTCAACCCGGATGCGGTTTTGCGTGGGTCGAAAATCTGGTCTGGTGAATGGCGTGAACAGCGTGCCAAGGCCTATGATATGGAACCTGATCAGCTTGAAGAGCATTACCGCCAGCGCAGCATGCTGAAACTGAATGTGCTGCCCGAAGATATTGCCGAGGCGATCTATTTTCTTGCGTCGGACAATGCGGCAAAATCGACGGGTAACGTGGTTAATGTCGACGCCGGTCACGCGCCGTCATTCACCCGCTAACAAATACAGGGCCGACAATAACGGCCCGGGAGGAAACCGCATGACTTCTCAGTTCCCTGTTTCGGCAGACCTGATTGCCGATCGGAATAATGACCAGATCGACTCACTTGAAAGCGATTATAATGCGCTTGGTGTGCAACTTTCACGGCGCGGTTTGGACATCGAAGCCCTTACAGATGCTGCGCAAAAACTTGCTGTGGCCATCCCGTCATGGGGTGTTGGTACCGGGGGAACCCGATTTGCCCGTTTTCCGGGGCCGGGGGAGCCGCGCAACATTTTTGAAAAGCTTGCCGATTGTGGGGTGATCCAGCAGCTTTGCCGCGCAACGCCCACGGTGTCGCTGCATATCCCGTGGGACAAGGTCGATGATCTTGCTGGATTGCGGGAAACCGCATCGGCTTACGGCCTTGGATTTGATGCGATGAATTCCAACACGTTTCAGGATCAGGACGACCAGACGCAGTCTTATAAATTTGGCAGTTTAAGCCACACGGATGCGGTTGTTCGCGAACAGGCGGTCGCCCATAATCTGGAATGCATCGAAATTGGCTGCAAACTTGGGTCAAAGGCGCTGACGGTCTGGATCGGGGATGGAACCAATTTTCCAGGACAGCAAAGTTTTACGCGCAGTTTCGAACGTTATATCGATGCAATGAAATCGGTTTATGCGGCGGTGCCTGACGACTGGAAGCTGTTTATCGAACATAAGATCTATGAACCGGCTTTTTATTCAACCGTCATTCAGGACTGGGGCAGCAACTATCTTGCGGCGAACGAACTGGGGCCAAAGGCGTCCTGTCTGGTCGATCTTGGGCATCATGCGCCGAATGTGAATATTGAAATGATCGTTGCCCGGTTGTTCCAGTTCGGAAAGCTTGGTGGGTTCCATTTCAATGATAGCAAGTACGGCGATGACGACCTTGATAGCGGCTCGATCAATCCCTACCAGCTGTTTCTGGTTTTCAATGAACTTGTTGATGCGCAACATCGTGCACCCGAGAAATTCGATCCGGCCTATATGCTTGATCAGTCGCATAATGTCACCGATCCGATCGAAAGTCTGATTTCCAGTGCGATTGAAGTTCAGCGTGCCTATGTGCAGGCGCTTCTGGTTGATCGTTACGCCCTTGCCACCTATCAGGACGATAATGATGTGATGATGGCTAACCGTACGTTGAAGCTGGCCTATATCACCGATGTTTCGCCCATTCTTGCGATGGCGCGCCATCGTTCAGGCGGTGCGATTGATCCGATAATGACCTACCGTAAATCGGGATATCGCAATAAAGTTGCTCGGCAGCGTCCTGCTGCTAAAGGTAGTGGCGGCGGGATCGTGTAATATTGACTGGATTTTCAAAAATGCCAGCCTCCTGGTTCCTGCATTTTTATGCAGAGGGAGTCCGAGTTTTCTGAACCGAATGTATATCTGCGGCAATCGATTAATCTTTTGAGGGGGCTGCCAACTTTCTGTCGTGCGGCGACCTGCATTGAATGCTGCTTGCATATATTTACATGGTACATTGCTGTGAAAGACTGTGTGCCGTTTAGATTTGTGATTGGTTGCCTGTAAAGCTAGGTCGAATGTTGCTCTAAACTTAAGTCAGGTCATAAGATCATCTGAAAGAGCAAGAGGGAGTAGTTAACTGCGGGCCCCGCAACCACTTCTGTTATAAATCGCTCCTGTGCGAGATATAACAAAACCCTAGATCAAAAAAGACACCCCGCTCGGAGAAAGCCAGTGGGGTGTTTGTCTTTACAGACCATTTGTCAGACAGCTTTTGATTAATTTAATGGTCAGTCCCTCGACATATGAAAACGTGCTACGGGTGATGCACTTAAAACAACCATTGCGATATTCTTGAGACTGAGTTGTCGTGCATTGGAAGTGCATGTTTGTGAAGTGCTTGGCTAAGGTACGTTTGGGGTTAAATATGCGGTCACTAACCTCGAAGTTGGAATTGGCACGGGTCCGAGTTTGTGCCTCGGGCCCGCAAGTTGTTATTTTGCGACAAGTGCTTTTGCGTGAACCTTGATTGCCTCGGCGGTAATACCAAATTCGGCATACAGGCGTTCTGCCGGGGCTGATGCGCCGAAGCCGGGCATGCCGATCACGTCTGCTTCGCGATCAACATATCGCGTCCATCCGAATGGCAAGGCTGCCTCAATTGCGATGCGTGGCGCAGAGCCCAGCACTTCTTCACGATAAACTTCGGATTGTGCGTCAAATAGTTCCCAGCAGGGCATGGAAACAACGGCAACGCCGTATCCTTGGACGTTAAGCGCTTCGGCTGCCTCAATGGCGAGTGAGACTTCGGTACCCGTTGCAAGAAGTGTTACGTCGCGAGACATGCCAAATTCACGAATCACATAGCCACCGCGTTCGGTTAGATTTTCTGATCCGGCTTCGCGAAGTTGCGGCACATTTTGACGTGAAAGTGCCATCAGTGACGGGGTCTTGGAAGACCGGAGTGCGATATCCCACGCTTCCAGCGTTTCAACCGCATCTGCCGGACGGAACACATAAAGGTTGGGAATGGCGCGAAGCGACGCCAGGTGTTCAATCGGCTGATGGGTCGGGCCGTCTTCGCCAAGACCAATGGAATCATGGGTCATGACATAGGTAACCCCCAGCCCCATCAGGGCCGAAAGCCGGATGGCGTTGCGGGCATAGTCCGAAAACACCAGAAACGTTCCGCCATAGGGTTTGAAACCACCGTGCAGGGCGAGCCCGTTCATCGCTGCCGCCATGCCAAACTCACGCACACCATAACCGATGTAACGGCCCGGTTGTTCAGCTGTGAACTGGTTGTCAACGGCATCAACACGGGTCAGGTTCGACCCGGTCAAATCTGCACTTCCGCCAATCATCGCCGGGACTGCTGCTGCAAGTTTCTCAAGGGCCAATTGGGATGCCTTGCGGGTGGCGACTTTTTGCGGGGTTTCAAACAACGCCTTCCGTGCTGCGGTTACTGTATCGGCGTAGTTGTCTGGAAGGTCGCCAGCAATACGTGCATTGAAGGTCGCACCGCGTTCTGATGCCTTAAGTTTGGCTTCCCATGCTTGGCGTTCCTTGGTTCCGCGTGCGCCAATTTCATGCCAGCTTGCGGCGAGATCAGCCGGGATATCAAAGGGCGCTTCTGTCCAGCCAAGGGCTGCTTTGGCAAGGACGGCTTCTTCTTCGCCCAAGGGGGCGCCATGCGCCTTGGCCGTTCCCGCCCGGTTGGGGGAGCCAAAGCCGATGGTGGTTTTCATCGCAATCAAAGACGGGCGGCTGGTTTCGGCTTTGGCTTCTGCCATCGCCGCATCAAGCGCCTTGGCGTCATGGCCATCACAACTGATGACGTGCCAGCCACATGCAGCCAGACGTGCCGGGACGTCTTCGGAAAACGAAACCGATGTCGGCCCATCAATGGTGATGTTGTTGTCATCATAAAGGACATTAAGTTTGCCAAGGCCGAGATGCCCGGCAAGGGAAATGGCTTCCTGACCGATGCCTTCTTGCAGGCAGCCATCGCCCAGCATCACCCAGGTACGGTGATCAACCAGCCCCGGGAATTCGGCTGCCAATGCGCGCTCCGCCAGTGCCATGCCGACGGCGGTGGCAAGTCCCTGACCGAGCGGTCCGGTGGTTGTTTCAATACCCTTTGCGTGGCCCCATTCCGGATGACCCGCCGTGATTGCGCCCCACTGACGGAAATTGCGGATTTGATCGATGGTCATGTCTTCATAGCCGGTCAGATGCAGCAATCCATAAAGCAGCATCGACGCATGGCCGTTTGACAGGATGAACCGGTCGCGGTCGGGCCAGTCTGGTGCGGAAGCATCAAATTTCAGATGATTGCGAAACAGAACCGTGGCCGCATCGGCCATGCCCATGGGCGCGCCCGGATGGCCGGAATTTGCGGCATTCACCGCATCAATGGCCAACACGCGCAGGCAATTGGCGAGCGCGAAGTTTTCAGGGTCTTTTGCGGCTGCTGCCGCGATTTGTGATTGATCGTTCATAGCGTCCTCCTCTGGCCTGAAAGCTACCAGCGACGCTGTGATCGAACAATTAAAAATAACAAAATAACAAAAATAATGTTGAATTTAACGCGATCAATGTTATTTGTTCAGAACAAAGACGGAGGAATTTCGCATGTCCAAGGTTTGGATCGGCACAAGCTGGAAAATGAACAAGACGCTGTCAGAGGCGCTGAAATGGGCGAATGGATTGGCAGATGCTGATCTGCCCTATCGCATTCAAAGTTTTGTTATTCCGCCCTTCACCGCGACCCGACAGGTCAAGGACGTTCTGGCCAATCGCCCGGTTTTGGTCGGTGCGCAGAATATGCATTGGGCTGATGCCGGTGCCTGGACCGGTGAAGTGTCCGCTCCGATGCTGGTCGATTGCGGTTTGGATGTTGTCGAACTTGGTCATTCCGAACGGCGCAAACATTTCGGTGAAAGTGATGAAACCGTCGGACTTAAAACCGAAAGTGCTGTGCGCCACGGATTGATCCCGCTGATCTGCATTGGCGAGACGCTTGAAGATCGCGAACAGGGGCGCGCAGCAGAGGTTCTTGCTACCCAAGTGCGCGGCGCACTCGCAAAGCTGAGCAGCGAGCAAAAATCACGCGAAATCTGGCTGGCTTATGAGCCGGTCTGGGCAATTGGCGAAAACGGAATTCCCGCAACATCAGATTATGCCGAAGCGAGGCAGGCCGAAATCATCGCGGTCGCGCGAGAGGTTTTGGGGCGTCGCGTTCCTTGCCTTTACGGCGGATCGGTCAATCCCGGCAATTGTGCCGAGCTGATCACCTGTCCGCATATCGATGGCCTGTTTATCGGGCGTTCCGCCTGGGACGTGGATGGCTATCTCGACATTCTCAAACGCTGTGACGCAGCGTTAAGCGCACAAGAAAAACTGGAGGAAACGGTATGAAAATCGCAGTAGCAGGTGACAGTGCCGGTGAAGGTCTTGCTAAGGCACTGGCCGAATATCTCAGCCAGAATCCCGATTATGACGTGACCGAAGCATCGCGCACGGAAAACGGGCCGGATGACTATTATGCCAATCTTTCTGATCGCGTGGCATCGGCCGTAAAAGCCGGAATGTATGACCGCGCCATTCTGTGCTGTGGCACGGGGATCGGGGTGTGTCTTGCGGCCAATAAGGTGCCGGGCATCCGTGCGGCACAAACCCATGACACCTATTCCGCAGGCAAGGCCGCGACATCGAATAACGCACATATCATCACCATGGGTGCGCGCGTTGTCGGGACCGAACTTGCCAAGGATATTGCCGATGCGTTTCTAAGTGCAGCATTTGATCCGCAGGGCAAATCGGCTGGCAATGTTCATGCGATTGATGCGGTCGACGCAAAATATCACACGGCGTGAGCCCAAAATATCAGGAACCGGGTATAGCGATGCCCGTACCCCTCGATAACGGATGCTCTGACGTGTTGAAACTCCCCAATGACCGCATGATTGATGCTGCGGTCCTTAGAAGCTGTTTGCCTGCTGATGAACTTGGCAGCCTGATTAACGCTATTGCCCAGGCATTGCCGGCAATTGCTGCGCGACTGGCGGCTGGAAAGCTGCCGGGCGATCCGGCGGCGATTGCCGGTCAGAATGAAAGCGGTGATGCGCAAAAGGCACTTGATATTGGCGCGCATGATCATGTGGTTGTCGCCCTTAAGGGCCGAAGCGTGCGCCATGTTTTGTCCGAAGAGGCCGAACATGTCGAAACGCTGGATCCCAATGGCATCTATGATATTGCCATGGACCCGATTGACGGGTCTGGCTCGATCGGGATTGGCGCGCCACTTGGCATGCTGTTTGTGGTCTATCCGACCGGTTCGGCTGATTTCGCCCGCAAAGGGTCCGAGGCTGTTGCCGCCGGTTACGCATCCTTTGGTCACTCGCTTGATTTCGGTTTTACCCTTGGTCAGGGCGTTCATATCGCCACCCATGATGGCGATGATTTCCGCATGGCGGCTGAAAACGTGATGCTGAAACCAGCTGCCAGCACACTTGCCTATAACGCCTCAAACGAACGTCATTGGAGCCCGGGGCTTAAGAAATGGGCCGAAGATGTGCGTGCGGGTAAAGACGGTCCGCGTGGTCGGAATTTCAATATGCGCTGGCTTGCTGCGGCGGTTGGTGAGTTGCACCGCATCCTGCTTCAGGGCGGGGCATTTATGTATCCGGCAGATCAGCGCGAAGGATATCGCGAAGGTCGACTGCGCCTTGCCTATGAGGCAGTGCCGATTGCCTTTTTGATCGAGGCTGCAGGAGGCAGTGCGACGGATGGCACAAACCGAATTCTCGACCTTGTTGCCAAAACCCCGCACCAGAACATCCCGCTTGTATTTGGTGCGCGCGAAGAGGTCGATATCATCACAAAATATATAGCTGAGGAGACCTGACCTTATGGCCCGCATTACGCTACGCCAGCTGCTTGATCATGCAGCCGAACATAACTATGCCGTCCCGGCCTTTAACATCTCGAACATGGAGATGGGGCTTGCGATCATGAGTGCTGCGCGTGCTGCGAACGCACCGGTGATCCTGGCGGCATCGCGTGGCGCGCGGGCCTATGCCGGGGATCAGCTTCTGGCACGTTTGATTGACGGGCTTGTTGAAACTTTCCCGGAAATTCCGGTCTGTATGCATCTTGATCACGGCAATGATCTGTCGACCTGTGCGACCGCGATCCAGCACGGCTTTACCTCCGTCATGATGGACGGGTCGCTCAAGGCCGATGGCAAGACGCCAGCAGACTACGAATACAACCGCAACATCACGGCACGCGTTGTTGAAATGGCGCATGCCTGTGGTGTGTCGGTTGAGGGTGAGTTGGGTGTTCTTGGATCGCTTGAAACCGGCATGGGTGATCAGGAAGATGGTCATGGTGCTACCGAAAAGCTTTCAGAAGAACAGCTTCTGACCGATCCGGAAGAAGCCGAACGTTTCGTGCGTGAAACCGGTGTTGATGCCTTGGCAGTTGCCATGGGAACCAGCCACGGGGCTTATAAATTCAGCCGTCAGCCAGATGGCGATATTCTTGCCATGACCGTGATTGAGGAAATCAACCGCCGTCTGCCCAACACCCATCTGGTGATGCATGGATCATCGTCTGTGCCCGAAGATCTGCGTCAGCTGATCAACAATTACGGTGGTGATATGCGCCTGACCTGGGGTGTTCCGGTCGAGGAAATTCAGCGCGGCATTCGATCAGGCGTGCGTAAGGTCAATATCGATACCGACAACCGCATGGCGATGACCGCAGGTGTGCGCCGGGTGCTGACCGAAAATCCAAGCGAGTTTGATCCCCGCAAATACCTCAAAGAAGGCACTAGGCTTATGACCGAGCTTTGCAGGGCACGATTTGAGGCCTTTGGTACCGCTGGCCATGCCGATCGGATCAAGCCCATCTCGCTTGAGGCGATGGCAGCCTGTTAAGGCAGACAACATTCTCTGTGACGAAATCTCCCTTGTTACCTTTCCTTGACCCTCGCTTCTGGCGAGGGTTCTTTTTGGCCTGTTTACTGGTCGGGGGATTCGGGGGCTATTGGATAGATTATTGAGCTCCGCATTGTTGGAGCAAAAGAAAACCCCGCCCAATCCGGGCGGGGTTTTGGGACAGCGGGAAATGGAACGGTAGTGTTTCCCTCTGCCTCCAGGGAGTTCAGATCACGCGCTTGGATTAGCGATCAAGCTGGAACGGACCCGAGAAGGAGTAGATGTCAAGGATGCTGGCATCGACCAGGATGCAGTCAAACAGCTGCTTTTCCTCGGCCACTTTCAGTGTGCCATTTTTGATGAAGTAATCTGCCTGACGGACGGCTTCTTCGGCGAAGATGGCAACCGGCTGCAACACTGTATAGGTCAGCTCGCCTGCTTTGACGGCTTCAACCGCATCGGGCGACCCATCGAAACCACCGATGATTTTCCCTTCAAGTTTACCAGCTTCTTTCAGAGCGGCAATCGCGCCCAAAGCCATTTCGTCGTTACCGGAAATCACACCGGAAATGTTCGGGTTGGCCTGAAGCATGGACTGCATTTTGGTGTAGCCCTGGGTACGGTCCCAGTTGGCAACTTCCTGTGCTTTTTTATCAAGATCTGAATACTGGCTCAGAACCGTCTCAAAACCGTTCGAGCGGGTCTGTGCGTTATTGTCAGACGGTGCGCCGAACAGTTCGACATAAGAACCTTCGGTGCCCATTGCATCAACCCATGCCATCGCGCCAAGGGCTGCACCCTGTGCGTTGTTGGAGACAAGCTGTGCCTTGGCAAGACCGGTCTGGTTGATTTCAGCATTCACGATAAAGACCGGGATGCCTGCAGCAACGGCCTTTTTAACGGCGCCAACAGAACCATCAGCATTGGCCGGATCGAGAATGATCGCCGCTGCCTTGTTGGTGATTGCGGTATCAACAAGGTTGCTTTCGGTATTGGTGTCACCTTTGTGAGCTGCGACATTCGCGTCATAGCCAAGCTCTTCGGCCGTGGCTTTGGCAACTTCACCTTCGGTGAACCAATAAGGGTTGGACGGATCATTAACGATGATCGAAATCAGGCCGTCTGCCATGGCAGCGGTCGACATCAGTGGCAGCGCTGCGATGGTTGCGAAAAGTGTACGCTTAAAGATGTTCATTATGGGTGTCCTCCCGTTAGGTTTTAATATGCCGGGCATGGCCGGCGGTTATTCGGACGCAAGATCACCCTGTCTTGCGCCCCGAATTTGCTATCGGCCCGAACGGCCGTATTGAAGGCTGTTAAGCAGCACGGCGAGAACGATCACCGCACCGGTAAAGACGGTCTGCCAATAGGCAGAGACCCCGATAATCACGAGACCGTCGCTCAGGAAACCAATCACAAAGGCGCCAAGCATCGTGCCGCGCACATTGCCCCGGCCACCGGTAAGGGCGGCACCACCGATCACGACGGCTGCAATTGCTGTCAGCTCGTATGTCGTGCCTGCCGTCGGACCGGCCGAGGTCAGCTGTGATGACAAAACAAGACCGGCAATGGCGGCGCAAACGCCTGACAGCACATAGACCGAAATTTTCACGCCACGGGTTGGTACGCCGGAAAGTTCGGCGGCACGTTCATTGCCACCCGATGCATAAAGCCAGCGGCCAAAGGCCGTGCGCACCAAAACAAGCCCGATCACAAGGGCAACAATGGCTAGCACAATCACACCAATCGGCACACCGGCAATGCGGTTAAAGCCAAGCCAGTCAAACCCGGTATTGCCAAGAACCTCGACCCCGCCAAGATTGTTGTAGGTCAGGCCGTTGGTCATCAGAAGGGCCACACCGCGCGCGACATAAAGCATGCCAAGCGTTGCGACGAATGCCGGGACTTTAAAGAAGGCAATCAGCACCCCGTTCACCGCGCCGACAAAGGCGCCAAGGGCAACGGTCAGGATCACAACCGCCCAAACCGGCGGATACATGATGATGCCAGCTGACGGTATTTCGACGCCCTGCATCAGATAACCGGCAACCACACCAGACAGCCCCAAGGTCGAACCAACCGACAGGTCGATGCCGCCATTGAGGATCACGAGCAGCATGCCAATCGCAAGCAAACCAAAGATCGCCACATGCGAAGACATGGTCAGGAAGTTGCTGATGCTGAAATAAACCGGCGATAGAAACGAGAAGGTAATCACGATGGCGACCAGGGCAAAAAAGGCGCGACCTTCAAGCAGGATCTTGCCGATATTCAGGTCGATGCCGCCTGCCGCAGGTGCAGAAGTAGTGGACTGAGCCATATTGGCCTCCCTAGTGGTGCACGGCTTCGCCAGAGGCGGCCATGATCTGTTCTTTGGTTGCTGTATGGTCGAATTCGGCGGTGATCCGGCCCCGGTTCATGACGATGATCCGGTGCGCGATGCTCAGGCATTCGCCGACTTCAGATGTGGAATAAAGAACCGCAAGGCCGCGCTCTTCGGCGGTTCTTGCAAGCAGTTTAAAAACTTCGGCCTTCGCACCGATGTCGATCCCGCGCGACGGTTCATCAAGCAAAATCACATCAGGCTGGGTCGCCAGCATCTTGCCGATCACGACCTTTTGCTGATTGCCGCCTGAAAGCGCACCGATCATGGTCGCACCGCTTTCAGTTTTGACGGTGACTTCACGGATCGAATCTTCAATCACCTTACGTTCATCTTTGCGACTGGTGAACAGCCCGCGCGTGAAGGCGGCAATTGATGACAGCGACAGGTTATGTCCAACGGTCATCGTCTGAACCAGACCGTCGCGCTGGCGATCTTCGGGGACCAGAACCAAACCGGCACTGATCCGGTCCGCGATGGATAAATGCGAGACATCCTGATCGAGCAGTTTGACCTTGCCATTTTGTGCGCGCAGGCGACCGGCGGCACATTCCATCATTTCGGTGCGACCAGCCCCCATCAGGCCATAGATGCAAACAATCTCGCCGGACCGGACATTCAGGTTCATGTGATCGACAACAAGACCGTTGCCCGACGTATCAGGCACACACAGATCTTCGATGGTAAGCGCCGACGCACCCATTTCACTGTTGGGTGGGGATCCAAGATCGAAATTCTCGCCAACCATGTTGCGCACGATCCATTCGATATCGATCTGCGAACGCGGGGCCCATGCGGTCATTTCACCATCACGCAGAACAACGGCGTGATCGGTAATCTCAAGCGCCTCTTCAAGGTGGTGCGAGATATAAACAATGCTGACACCCTTGGCGGTCAGGTCATTGATCACCTTGAACAGGACTTCGACCTCGGATGCGGAAAGGGCAGAGGTCGGCTCATCCATGATCAGGATGCGGCTTTTGGCCTGAAGGGCGCGGGCAATTTCAACGATCTGCTGCTGACCAAGGCGAAGCTCTTCAACAGGCGTCAGTGGATCGATGTCTTCTTCAAGTTCTTCCATCAGAAGGCGCGTGATGCGTTCTTCTTCGGCAAAATCAACACCGGTCGCCGTTCGGATTTCGCGGCCCATGAAGATGTTGTCACGGACATTGAGGTTCCCGGCCAATGCCAGTTCCTGGTGAATGATCGAAATGCCGTGTGCAAGGGCATGGTTCGCGCCGTTAAAGCGCACCGGTGCACCATCAAGCAAAATCTCGCCCGATGTCGGGGAGATAATGCCCGACAGGATTTTCATAAGGGTCGATTTGCCCGCACCATTTTCACCAAAAAGGGTGGTGACCTGTCCGCGGTGAATATCAAAATTCACCCCTTTTAGGGCTTGCAACGGACCATAAAACTTGGCCACGTCACGCGCGGACATCACGACCTCGTCGGTGGTGAGGGTTTCCGGGTTTATGGTCTGGTGCGCTGTCATTGGACCTGCACCTTGACTGGGGTGATCAGCCACATTTTCGGATTGATCAGCTTAAACACACCGGTAACCGAAACCGTTTTTCCCGTGAGGTTTTCTGTATCGATCTCCTCGAGGACTTCGGCCTTCATCGCGCGGTTGATGCCCGCGCCGGCATCCTGATATTCGATCTGATTTTTAAACTCGCCAAAGGCGATATCGCCCGGCGCATCACGAAGATCGGTGCCATTGATCGCAGGGCCGGTCTGAACCCGAACCGTGACACCTTCGATGCCATCGACGGCAACTTCGTAAATGCCACCCTTTGCTTGCCCAAAGGTGCCGGTCAGTTCAACCGGGATCACCGGCATCATGCCGCCAACGCCGTATTTTTCTGCTGCTGCCTTGCGGTCGCTGGTCAGCGCAGCGGAGAGCGTTTTGGCATCAACCGCCCGGTTTGCAATGTGATCGCGGATTCGCGGGAATTGCTCAGCCCCGTAGGCATCTGGCGAGAAACCGGCGACGCGCAGGTCTTGTTCAGACCCGACCACGACCACAGTTGTATCAAGCGCCATCGCAGCCAGAACGCCAAGGACGGTTACGCCGATGATCAAGCCGCGCCGACCGATGCGTGGTTTGATGGATGTGATGGATAAATCGGTGGCACTCATTGCCTTTATTCCTCCCGTCCAGCCACGGTGGGCCTTGTTAATTCCTTGTGGGAAGTGCTGGTGAAGGCCGTGGGGTGCCCCCCACTTAATGCCGATCAGGTCGCGTATCTTTCCCTTGGTCGCCATTGGTGCGACTGGAAACGCGGTGCTGATCAGAACCAGCTCGGCCTGTCTTGGTGCAGGCCATTTTCCTCCCGATGCACAAAACGAAGC
>TARA_R100000049_G_scaffold4767_2_pt1 | contig 39902 bp, 34 predicted proteins | sample TARA_R100000049 | Tara Oceans TARA_R100000049 (sample SAMEA2619992) | marine metagenome | biome: marine biome (ENVO:00000447); feature: mesopelagic zone (ENVO:00000213) & marine oxygen minimum zone (ENVO:01000065); material: "saline water (ENVO:00002010), including plankton... | reverse complement strand
CTTTATAAGTGATGGGGTGTCTACAATTCCAGGGGCTATTCACAGATCAAGCTCGTAGGGTCTCCAAAACTGATTTGTTATGATGCTGTGATTAGTTCTCCGCAGGTCTTCTGAGCTGAACTATGAACTTGTGCATGAGGGATTTTAGTCGTGTGTTGTTATTCACTGCGCGAATACTGAATGCAAAATGGGATAGGAACCCGGATCATGTCTAAACTCGACTATCAGATCGCTTCCACCCACCAGATCCATCAGGATATTGCGCAGCGACTGAATCGATACCGAATTCATCTTGAACTTACCCAGCAGGAACTCGCCGATGAAGCCGGCATATCTGTTCCAACCCTCAGCCGATTGCTCAATGGCAAGGGCGCTACACTCGATACATTCCTGCGCGTTCTCAAAGCGATGAACCTGGTCGAGGCAATGGCTGCCTATATTCCGGAGCCACGTGACAGTCCGTTAGCGCCACGTCGTGCTCGGCCAATTGCAGAGCGCCAACGTGTTCGAGGGAAGAGTGAGGCGCCTGTCTGGGAAGGTTTCGATGATACAGCACCGGTATTTGACGATGACTAAATACCAGCCGCATCTGAGCGTCGAGGATGTTTTGGTATCTGCCAGACAGGTGCGTACCGGACAATTTCTGCCATTCGATACCTGATTTAATGCATCACAATTGATACGTTAACGTCAAAAACGCCATTTAATACATCAAAATTGATGCGTTAGTGTTTGGCGATATTGCCCTCCCATGAACTGCCCGGCAACGTGCCGGGCAGTCTGTGTTTGCTCGATGTCACAACCTGATATCAGGACGCCTTTTTCGCTTCTTTTTGCTCTTGGAGTGTTTCAAGAGCCGGTTTGAGATAGCACGAAACATAGAAGTATCTGCGATCTCTCATGGCCTGTTTAAGCGCCTGCTTGAGAAGTGTCTCCAGATCAGTTTGGTTGTGCATCGAATTCCCTCCATTGGAAGCAAAACGGGCGGTTTGCCCAGGACAACACAACACACAACCTGTGATTTAGATGTGATGATGGTAATGTTAGGGAATGAATTTATCGCGAGCAGGCTCAAGCATCAGAAAATCCAAGGAAAATATCGATACTTGCTGTTAGACTTTTTGGCGTTTTACACATGACAGATATCTGGTGTTCCCGGAGGCTCTGTGAACCATCAGATTACAAAGGAGCGTCGGAATGCCTGACTTGCAGGGAGATCAAAATGCGAATTATCTCGATTCAGCCATTCTGAATTCTTTACGGCAGCTTATTGAGTTACATCCGGCTCTTGAGCAAGCGACCGGGCAACTACCAAGGTTCGATATCGTACTCGATGCAAACATCGCTATTGGCGACTTGCTGTACAAACACCAAAACCCTCACATTGAACAAACCGCGCTTCAGGAGATCGTCAAATCAGGCGTCGTCAGACTTTACGCGCCGAGCTGGCTTGAAACGGAGATGCTCTCTAGCACCATCCCGCAGGTGTCGCAAAAATTCAAAATACCGCAGGAAACCCTGTTTTCCAGTTGGGAGACCTATAAGTCGATCATCATATTTGACGCACGATTTAATCAACCACAAGAGGTCAACGCATCGTGCTTGGACCCTAAGGATGCGCCTTACGTGCAGCTACAAAAAGCCATATTTGCGCTCGGCATTTTGAGCAAGGATAGAGATATTGATGCTCTTGGGGGTACCAGGCTTGACCGAGAACTTGTGATGACGATCCGCGCCTACGCGCGCTCAGCAAGCCATTCGGTTTCGATCAAGGTTGGGGGTGTTGTTATTTCCAACATAAGCCTCTCGGTTCTCAAAGACGTGATGCTGTTTTTCCGCGATATGGTGGCACGCATGCCTGACTGGATGAAGCTGCTGTTGTTGGTCGGGGTATTCTTTGTGTTGGCCCATCCAGAGAGCCGTGCACGTCTCAGTGCTGTGATAAAATCCATTGGGCAGGGGATCGGCGATGTCTGGCCGGACATTCAACAGTTTCTGATCTATGCGTCTGAACGGGTTGCTGAGGAACAGAAAGCCCTTGCAGAGCTGAACAACGCGACCAAACCCTATATTCGTTCGTGAAAGTGCGTGCCAGCTATCTTGGCGAGATTCCGGAAATCGTTCCGGCCGTTCACTTTTCACCATTAGTTACACGCGTCCAGAGGTGACCGATTGTCCCGACGGCTTCGACGTTTTCAATAATCAGCTGCAGTTCTTTGGCGTGACCAGCCTGAAGTGCGCCGTTTCTTTTTTGGCGATCGGCCGGAATTCCCTGACGACCATTCAGATCATAGACTGTCGCGGAAATTCGATAATCATAACCTTCTTGGCTTAGAACGCGATAGCACCTGACGGGAATGTGAGTGCCTTGTCGGACGGCGTCGTAGCCGCACATGATGCTGGTATATGGCGATAGAATCTCATGTCCGCGGACCTTTACCAAACGCGTGAAAATTAGTTTCACCGAGTCGCCGGGGATCTCTGTGTCGAGCGCACTGTCATTGCTGACAGGAATCATGCGTTGTTCGCTTGCCAAGCTATCCAGTAGATTGAATGTTTCTTCGACCCATTTTTGCTCCTGACTATATGCAGGTTGGGGGATGTTTATTGCAATGGTGAGCAAGGTGAAGATGGCAATGTAAATTAATTGGGGTTGAGTGGGCTTCAACTGCATTTTGAAGATCCATATCTAGGTGAGCAGGTTCCTACTAATCTGCCTCTTGCGGTCGCGGCGCAAATCTTAGTGCATGAAGGAGATCTACATCTTTCTCAACCTATCGCATGCGGAGAGTTCTCCGACTTTGCAGATTTTGTTATCAGGCCAGTGTAATCCGGTGCCAGACAGAACGGGGGAGCGATGAGCGCACCCTGCCCGATTGAGATCGCTCTGTGTTAGTCCCTTGCTGTTTGTGAAGACGGCGCCAGTGAGATCTGCATCAGTAAAACTGTTCAAAAAATCATCGGAAAAAATCGCGTTCGTGAAATCAGCTTCTTTAAGGCAAGCCTTGCTCAACCAAGTCATTTGAAAAACCGCTTCACTGAAGTTTGCGCCCCTGAGATCTGCTTCTTCAAATATCGCATCTATAACGGTTTTTCGGAATTTAGTGTGCGCCATCTGTGCCTTTGCAAATGAAGTTTTCTCAAGCGCAACGCTCGAAAAATTGGCATTTGACAGGTTGGCCGACGTGAACATCGCTCCTTGGAGGCGACTGGAATAGAAGTTTGCAGAACGAAGTGACGCTTCCATTACTGCCGCACCTTGCAAATTGGAATTCACGAGATTGGCGGAATCAAGCTGAACTCCAACCAACCATGCACCAGGAATTCCAAGCCCAGCGAGTGGCTCCCCACGTTGGTTCAAGAACTCCAAAGCGGGTATTTTTCCACTGTTGCCTGGGACTGGGGATGTCGCTGTCTGCCACATCCGGACGATACGTTCTTCCTGCGAAGACTTATACTCGTGATATATGCCAAAAGCGCCGATTAATGCTAATGTTGCTGCGGTACCTTGAAATACTAGGCGACACGAAAAGCACCGCCCAATTGCATAGAAGTACTGTCGGGCGGTCCATTCGAATGCCACCAACAGCAATGAAAATGGGAAAAGGCGTAGATAAAGTTTTTCGGGAAATTTTTGACGCATTTGCCGCCAGTTTGGGCGTTTTCGTGACCTTATCATTCGCAGGCCTCCTTCGGGAGGGTGCTGATCGTTTGGCGGTGAACTGCCTTTGATACTCGGTCGTGATTTTTGATAATGACCGGCTTTTCTTTTGGTTGATCGACGTCCTTCGAAATATCGAACCGCAACCGCTTTTCAAAGTAATAGAACAATGCCTTGCGTATGTTCATGATCCGTTTGCCGCCATCCATCTCGTAATCCAAGGCAATTGTTTTCTGTTGCGCCGGTGATAGCTTTGGGTTGGGGATGAGCTCGACATCAACAAATTCTTGCCACTGCCAATCATCTTGAGCTTCAGCAACTGATGCGCCGGTCAGTTCGCAATCCCGACATCTGGAAACGATGAAATCTTTGAACTTGTGGTCAATGTGGCAAAATGCGCGGATGTGCCAGCGAAGACCGTCCGAGGCCAAAGCGTGGGGGCTGATTGAGCGCCGGATAGGTTCGGGGCGCTGATTGTTCATAGAGTGGTACAAAATCTCTAATGATCTTTTGTCTTTAATGGCCGTCAGCAATTTGCGAAGAATAATTGGGTTCATCTTTCGAAAGGGAATCGGCATCAAATCCATATCTGGAATATAACCTAGCCAAGTTTCCGATGGGCTTTCGCGAAGAGCGGCATGCAACTGAGATAAATAAGAATTCGCGTCTGGCTCAATCAGCTTCGGTTTGAACTCTTTGGTCGCCAGATAGACTTTAAGGCGCGCATCATATGTAAGATTCTCGGAAGCGAGCTCTTTGTATGCGCTCAGATCTGTTGATGCCTGGGGTGTCGAAACACCAAAGGCATCGGAAATGTCGCCGCGATTAATTTGACCTTCCCAATATAGTCGAAACTCAATGAACTCCAGACGGCGCTGTACGCCCCAAGGACGGCGGCTCGGTGTGTCAGACATGAGATTCTCCATATGCGTATAGTTTCTTTATTGACATAGTTTCTTTATCCATCTAGATACTTTACTGATGAATGAGTCAGGGTCAATCAAAATTTCCCCGACTCTTAAGTAGATGAACCGTGCCGTGACCTGCGAATTGGATAGCTTAATGTAGCCTTTGCCTGAGTTTCTCTACCGGATAGCCGGGATCTGACTTCAGGCGGATCGTTCCTGCTTCGCACATGCGGACAACACATTGTCCAGCGGATGAGCCGCTGAAGTGAGGAACCATGAAGAACGCTAAGGTTACTTTTTTTCCACTCGGCAACGCCGATACCCTCCGCATTGATCTGTCGGATGATCGCAAAGTTTTGATCGACTATGCGAATATGCGAACAGGTGAAATCGGTGACAAACGCAGCGATCTCCCCACCCTGTTGCGCAAAGACCTCGAAGACGCCAAACGCAATTTCTTTGACGTGGTGTGCATCACGCACATTGATACGGACCATTGCAAAGGGTTCGGTGATTTCTTCTGGCTGGATCAGGCTGTAAAATATCAGGGTGGCGATCGGGTTAAGATTAATGAGCTCTGGGTGCCCGCGGCTGCCATCCTCGAAGAGGGTGTCACGGATGACTCGCGGCTAGTCCGACAAGAAGCACGGCATCGATTGCGCCAGGGCTCAGGTGTTCGCGTTTTCTCTTTGCCCAAACGTCTTAAGGCTTGGATGAAGCGCGAAGGCATCAACTATGAAGAGCGAAAACACCTGATTGTTGATGCAGGCAAGCTGGTTCCGGGCTTCAGTAGCGAAGGTCCAGAAGGTGTGGAGTTTTTCGTCCACAGCCCGTTCGGTTGGCGTCAAGACGCGAACACCGTTATTGAGCGCAACGAAGATTCCGTTGTTCTGCATGCCACTTTCAAAATTGATGGTCAGGAAAGCCGGTTCCTGATTGCCTCAGACGTCAAGCACGACACGTTGTCAGATATCGTCAACATTACACGGGAGCGCAAGAACGATGATCGTTTGCGTTGGGACTTACTGAAACTGCCCCATCACTGCTCTTATTTGTCGATCGGTCCCGATATCGGGACAGAAATGACTGAACCGGTTCCAGAGACCAAATGGCTGTATGAAACACAGCGTGAAGAAGGCAGCTATATTGTTTCGCCATCAAAGCCGATCCCAGTAAGCGGTAGTAGAGAAGACAAAGATGTTCAGCCGCCGCACCGGCAGGCAGCGAACTACCACAAGGCTGTGAGCAGCGAAAAGGATGGCAGGTTTATTGTCACGATGGAACAGCCCTCATCGACAAACCCCAGACCTTTCAGCTTAACGATTTCAGAGCGCGGTATCTCCATGACCGTCGCAGCTTCATTGCTTTCATCTGGCGCTGGGGGTTCACCCCCAAGGGCTGGGTGATGGAGTTCGACGCTTGGCTCGACCAAGCTCCCAAGATTTCTGAATCTGACGTTCAAAGCCGTTCAGCACGCGCTTTCATCAACTATGTCACAAAGCATGCCGAGCAGGCTGTGCAAGTGATTGAACTGCGGCAGAATGATGATGGTACATATGTGGTAATAGACCTTGAAACCGGTCGCCCACAAAAAAGCCATTACCCATTCAAGCTCGTTGAACGATTGGCCATCTTATTTTGTCAAAAAGATGCTCACCCTATTGTATGGGTCCTGCGCCACGATTTCCCCGAAACGCCTCACCTCCTGGTGACACCTGAAGGTTTGCCTCGGGCGATTTGTGTTGATGATCGCCATTGGGCTGAAGTGCGTCTAACTTGGACGCCGGCAGAGCTCCTAGTTCGGATTCTCAGTTGGTTTTGGCGCGCTTCGCATAACCAGTTGCATGACGCCATGCAACCGATCGATCCAATTATGTTCGGTACTGTCGCAACGGTGATAGCTGATCGGAAGTTGCTCGATAAAGTGTCGAAAACAGACTTGGTCGGGATAAAGCTCAATAAGGATGTTCCGGTATATAGGCTGACCCCTGAAAGTGAGAGACGGCCAGATCGCTCTGATGTCATATCATTGAGTATCGTAAGCCACCAACTGCCTGAACAGCCGATGCGGCGGATGACGCATGCACCGCGAAACCTGGCCCGATTGATTGAGATGGTTTCGCAGGCCGGTGGAGATCTGGAAACAGTTCTCGTCGCCAAACTTCGCGATTGGCTCGATCACGGGGTTAATGCTGGGTACAGGCTCAACAGTCATTTTGTCGTTCTGCTCGAGGTTCCAATCCAGTCGCCGACAGACGATCAAGAGGTGATTGTTGATCGACGGGCATTTATTGCTTTTCATAAGGCGGGGGACATCGCTGTTTATCTTGGGGTGGCTTCCACAGCTGATCGCAGGCATGGAAGCGTCGTGGGTTATTCCAGAAATCTGGTGCGTCAGGAAAGTGACAAAGCAGCCCTTGAAGAAGTCGCTCTTGATCCATGTGAGCTCCAGCTCGAGCTTGATCATGAACTGGCGACAACAATGTCAGGAAAATCTGAGCGCGCACGGCGCAAAGTGGTTGTGGTCGGCGCGGGTGCCATCGGGTCTCATGTGCTTGATGTTTTGGCGCGTCAAGGTGGATACGAATTCTCGATCATAGATGACGATATTTTGTTGCCGCACAACCTTGCGCGCCATACCGCTCTAGAGAGAGATGTTGGTAAACATAAAGCCAAAATTGCGGCAGAAAGAGTGTGTGGTGTATTGCACGGTTGCACCTCACAGGCGATCATCGCGGATATCCAAACCGAGGATCCTGATCTGCGTGTGAAAATCGATGAGTGTTTGGATGCTGCCGATATCGTTATTGATGCAACGGCGTCTGTGGGTGCTGCCAGGTTTTTATCTGACCATCCATGTAAAGCCAGAAGAGCCAGTGTATTTTTCAACCCTGCGGGATCTGCTGGTATCTTGCTAATCGAGCCAAGTGACCGGTTAGTCCGTTTGCGAGATCTGGAAGCAAGATACCTTGCTTTTGTGGCGCGGGAAGAGGCACTTAAAGATCACATGGCGCCGCCAACAGGAAAGCACACATACACCGGTGCGTGTCGGGCAATCACCAGCAGGATTCCCGAAAGCAACGTTATGGCTCTGAGTGGCCTGATCTCCCATGGATTGGACCAAGCTCTTGATGAGGCTGTATCGGCGATCAAGATTTGGTCTATGTCTGAAGATGGCGGTGTACGTGTGGATATGCCTGATACTACACCAATCGAGCAGTTCCGGACACAATCAGGTTGGACCATTTCTGTTGACGAAGGTCTGAAGAGCTACTTGTTGAAGCGGCGTGTCGCGCACCTGCCAAACGAAACTGGCGGTTATATGACTGGTCTCGTCGATATCTTGCACCAGTCAATTCATATTGTCGGCGCCTCTCAAGCACCTTCGGACAGTCAGAGTTCTCCAGAAAGTTTTACTCGAGGGCGGTATGGTGTCGAGGCTGAGCTAAATGCTGTTCACGAGCGGTCAGGCAAACAGATTAGATATGTCGGTGAGTGGCACTCGCACCCTGACGGGGTAGGAACAGCGCCCAGTGCGCTTGATATGGAGCAACTGGATTGGTTGGCCAGTTTGTTTGATATGGAGCGACTGCCTTGTTTAATGCTGATCGTCGGAGAGGAAAATATTCGCGTTATCTTCGTCGGAGAAGAAGCGTCCAAAGTAGAGCAATTTTCCTGCTGAAGGAGCTGTAGACCATTATGTCAAGAAAGCAAGCATCCGAAACGATCGGATTGGCATTGTCTGGAGGAGGATCTAGAGCGATTGCTTTTCACCTCGGATGTCTTCGAGCGTTGCATGATCTTGGTGTGCTCGAAAAGGTTGATGTTATATCGACAGTTTCTGGTGGAAGCGTCGTCGGGGCTCTGTACGCTACTAATGAAGGGTCATTCGAGCAATTTGAAGAGAAGACGCGTGACTTTCTAAGAGCCGGCTTGGTGGGGCCAAGTGTAAAGAAGGCCTTCACGAGCCTAGAAGGATTGAACGCATTCATTTGCGCGATGTTTTTGCTGAGCGTGAACATCTTTCTATTGATGTTTGCTATCGTCATACGGGGACTTTCATGGGTTTTGCCCGGACTTCGGCTTCGGGCACTCGGCACAGTTCGCGCACCTCTGAAACGTTATGCAAGTCGTACGACGATCCTTCGTCGCGTACTTGATGATGATATTTTTGGTGGTAAGAAGTTCCGTGACTTGCCAAAAGACGGACCGCTTTTTATTGCCAATGCTGCAGACTTGCGGACGGGTTCGGCCTTCTACTTTTCAAACAGGGATAGTGGTTCCTGGCGCTTGGGGCATGTTTGTGACGACGGCCTGAAAGTGGCGCACGGTGTGGCCGCGTCAGCAGCTTATCCACTTTTGTTACCTGCACTAGATGAAATACTCGCCTTTGAGAAACCCGACGGCACCCGTCGTGAAGAACGTGTCACGCTAACCGATGGTGGTGTTTACGATAACTTGGGTTTGGCCCCTCTTTGGCCAGATAGAGACCCAACTATCAGCCTCAATGCTCAGAAAATCGAGACCATAATCTGTTGTCGTGCCGGTTATGGGCTTAGGTTTGATGCTCCAAACCAGTTCATATTCGCAAGAATGGCCAGTGCGTTCACAACTATTCATGAACGCGCCCAAAACTTTGCAACCAAGCGCCTGTTTGATCTTCGTTCCTCTGGCCAGCTTAAGGCGTTCGCAATGCCTTATCTTGGAATGAAGGACCGAGCCGATTTATCTGACGAGGAAGGATTTGTTTCGCGTGAAGATGTGTTCGGATATCCAACAGACTTTTCCGCCATGCCGGATGCTTGGATCGAAAAGCTCTCAAGACGCGGTGAGCAATTGACGCATAGGCTGATCAATGAGCATTTGCCCCACCTATGCGTGAAGGACGAGTTTACTTGTTAAGTGGGGCGCCCACCATGGACTTTCCGGAAATCAGAGGTTGTCCGGATTAAATGTGCAATGTCAGGATTAAGCCATCCGCAGACCTCCTCGATCCGCTCATAAACCTTAGTCGGTCCTTTGGTAAAGATGATCTCATGGTGTGCCAAGCGGTTGCGCATAATGCGTATCTCATCAAGTGCAGCATAGGCTTCTTCGCGATCTACATGTTCTGGAGCGTGACGAAAGACCGGTTTTCGAACACCCCCGGTCCAGAGTGATTTCTTAAAGTCACTTGAGAGCAGTTTGACCCAAAAGCCGAATGTAAGCTGTGAGATCACGCAGTCCGGCGTGACACGCTCCAGGCTACGTTTTCGCTTCGCCAGTTTTTCTCTGGTTTTCTCAATCTCCATCTGAACTTTTGGATGCAGTGCTGGGACTGGATTTCCGTTCAGTCCTTTCGGCCAGTGTCTTTTGTCTCTGGCGAGCATTGGCCAATTTGCGCCTGTGCGGTCATAGAGCAGTTGTGACATCGCGTTTCTGACGCCGACTTCAACAAAGTGAAAAGGCATCAGAAGACTCTCACTGAGCACGATGTTCCAACGGTAAAGACGAAACGCCAGCTCTGCATCGCCTCGAGCTTCATTTAGATAGACGCGAAATCTCGGTTTAGACAAGAACGCCAGCATGTCTGGTTTTTCCGAGATCAGAAATGGAGCCCCATTTTGATCAAGCGTGTATCTTGAGCTTCGGCGTTCGAAATTCACGTTGCTGACCTTGTGTTAATGACGGGAATAGGTCAGCAGAAGTTCAACTTTATTGCAAGCTAATGTAGAGGCAACTTCGAAAAAGAAAGAGCGGCGCAGCCGTAAAGCCACCCGCTCCTATTCCTTTGACCGCAGGGTTTTCTTGCTAATGCAAGGGAAACGCTCCCGCAGCTCACAAGGAAGCTTGTACTAAATATCAGGAATCTTGATCAACAAAAAAATGCGTATTTTTTTGTAATTTAATTAGTCACAAATTCAGGTTTACGTGAGTTGTGGGTTTTTGTGCGTGGAAAATGCTTGCAAAACGTAGTCACATCTCTATCGCTCTTCCTTTTGCAAGTCGAAACCGACCCGCAATGGTGCTCAGCCGATTTGTCATAATTCGTGGTTAATGAGCGTGCCAGGCTGGCTGGGTCAACGCACAATTCTCCTCAAGCCAATCAAAAAGATCTTGTTCTTTTGGAGGCAAGGCGATTTCCAGACCTCCGGCAAATTCCTTGAATGCTTCGAGGTTTAGTTGGTTCAGGCCGACCAATACCGTGATGTCCTTTACCAAAGCATCGGCAATGACATCCCTGAAACCGCGCCCTTCGGCCTCGTGCTTGCCGAATTTGTTGATAACGAGAACATCAGCACCTTTTTGAAGCTCTTGGGTGACGAAGCCAACGGCATCTTCCAGTGCACTTGTGTCGAGGCGGCAGCCGCGTGAATGTTTGCCCAGTGCCTGAGAAATGCGAATAACCGGACCATCCGGCAGTACCTTGACATCCATATCGCACGGATCGTCCATTTCCCGTTCGGAGTTGATCTGAACTGTTCCGCAAACGCGCAAGCCCGTGTCCGAGAGGCGCCGGGCAACGCGCGACAAAAGCAGGTCTGTGTCACCTCTACCCGCTGCCATCGTGTATGCGATTTTCATCTTGGTATTCCTTGTCTCGTTTCGTCGGGGAATAGCTCACCTGAGTCAGGAAGCCCGTTCCTCGGAATTGGGAAAATCCGAGCGACGGATTGTGCATCCAAGGTCACGTAAAAGGCCGTCTTTCAGGCTATAAATCAGGCCGTGAATTTTGATTTCTGCGCCAGCGCGCCAGGCACGTCGCATGATCGGCGTTTCGGCCACCCGGCTAACACCCTCAATCACATTGAGCTCCGCGAGCTTGTCACGCCGCACCTCGATGTCACTGTGCAGGTCAAGTGCACGGGCATGATAGCGTGCCTGACGACGGATCAGTTCAAGCCAGTGATCGGCCAAGACATGGGGAAGGTCCTCCGTCGCGGCTTTCACCCCACCACACCCGTAGTGACCGCAAACAATAATCTCGCGGATCTTCAGGGTTTCGACGGCAAACTCCAGCGCAGACAGAAGGTTCAGGTCTGATGAATGCACCACGTTTGCAACGTTGCGGTGAACAAAAACTTCTCCGGGATCAAGCCCGGCAACAACGTTGGCCGGTACCCGGCTGTCTGAACATCCGATCCAGAAAAACTCTGGCGCCTGATGGCTTGCCAGTCTGGAAAAATATCCCGGCTCTTCGTCTTGCCGTGATCGCGACCAGACCTTGTTTCGTTCCAAAAGGTTTTCAAGCATGCAAACCTCACACCTTTTGTGGGTTATATGCGCTAAAACCGCGCGCTTAATTGGGTTTCGTATTGTTGGTCCCGCGTCCAAGGTCGGCTCCGGTGATGGAGGAGGAGGCGATAAGGCCGTCGACAAACGCCTTTGCCTTGCGGGCCCACTGGGCTTTTTCCATCGCTTCGGAAATTTTTGGTTTCACGGTCTCGAACGGCAGTGGATGCCCCTCTGCCAGTGCATCTAGCCGGAGGACGTGATAGCCATATCTGCTCAGCACAGGCTCGGGCGCGATTTCACCCTCAGAAAGCTTACGAAGTGCGGCTTCAAATTCTGGCACCGTATCGCCGGGGCGCAACTGACCAAGCGATCCTCCTTCTGACCGCGATCCACAGTCGCTTTGCGCGCGTGCAATCTTTTCAAACGTCTGGCCACCTTTGCGAAGGTCGCTCAGGATGTCGGTTGCCCGTCGCAGGGCAAGTTCTGTCTCTACGGCATCATTCGGGTCGCATTTGCAAAGAATGTGGGAAACTTCCCACAAAGGCATGGTGCGAAACCGTTCGGGATCCTTCTGCCATTCGGTGCGAATATCTTCCTCAGTCGGGCGCGCGATATCGATTTCGCTTTCCAAAAGGGCGCGGATCTTGGCCTCGTCCTCTGTTTCGAACCGGTTTGGCGAGACTTCCTGTGGGGTGGCCTCGATACCGTTTTTGCGCGCTTCCTGAAGCAACAGGGTACGGATGACCAGTGCATTTGCCGCGTTACGCAAAGCGTCGGCAAAATTGTCCTTTGACGCTGTGTGGTTTTGCAATTCCGCAGCAACCGCTGTTTGCGGAATGGTTTCGCCATTAATGACGAGATCGGGAAACATTTGCGTATTCATAGCGCTTTGTCCTTTGTTTGCAGGAAGTCGTTGGCGCATGAATGCGCCGACTGTCCATTATCGATGTGACAAAGGTCTGGTGCGGCGTGACCGGACAATCTGATACCCCGGACGCAAGAAATACCGCACTGGAACTGACAGCATGTGCACAAGGCGCGTGAACGGGAACACCAGGAAAATCGTCAGGCCCAGAACCAGATGCAGTTTGAATATCCAGGCCACATCGGTAATGTGGCTGGCCGCATCAGACTGGAAGGTGAAAATTCCCTGAGCCCAAGCCATGAACTTGGTCATTTCATACCCGTCGAGATGTTCAAGCGACACAAAGATGGTGCCGATCCCAAGAACAAGCTGTGCCAGCAACAGGGCCAGAATGCCTATATCGGCAAAGCTTGACGTTTTGCGGATACGCGGATCGGTCATCCGGCGATGGAACAGCATCAGGCCGCCAATCAGGGCCATGACACCGGCAATGCCACCGGCCACAACTGCCAGGGTCTGTTTGGCACCATGAGTGATCCCAAGGGCATCAAAAATCCCGATTGGCGTCAAAAGTCCGACCAGATGGCCAAAGAAAATGACCAGAACACCGACATGGAACAGAACGGAGCCCAGCATCAATTGCCTGCGACGCAGAAGCTGACTTGATGATGTTTTCCAGGTGAAGGGATCACGTTCATATCGGGCGATAGAGCCGATAATCAGGACCGATAGCGCGATATAGGGATAGATCCCGAAAAGGAAGTTATGCATTTGGGCCTCCTTTACTCTGCTGCTGCCGGCGGTACCGGTCCAGCGGGTTGATCAATACGCGACAGAATGTCACGCACCTGCGGACAACCGGCATTCGGGTCCGGCCCGAACGTGACCTCGCTTTCCTCCCAGACTTCGTCGAGGGTCTCGAGGTCATTGGGGTCGTCTTCGGGTTGTTCAAGGAGTTCGGCAACGGCATTGGCGTCAGCCGTGACATTGGCCAGTTGCTGCAAGGCGGAAAACACCGCCTGATAGGGGCTTTCGCGATTTTCAAGACGGGCGCGGATTGCCTCAAAGATGTGTGCTGCGTCAGCCAATGTGTCCTGCACCTCTGCACGCGGCCGGGTCGACAGGAATTCGAGCAGCACAGGAAGATGGTCTGGAAGCTCCGTTGTTGCCGGTTCAAAGCCGCCAGCCCGATATGTTTCAAGCAGGCTGACCATGGCACCACCACGGTCGCGGCTTTCGCCGTGAACATGCTCGAACAGGTTAAGTGACAGGCTGCGCGAACGATCAAACAGCATGACGAAACGTTCCTGAAGATCGTAGATGTCATCGTTTGACATGGCCTCGACCAGCGGTCGCAGATCGCGACGCGCCGCCGCCGTCAGGCGGGTGTCCGATGCCAGAACACCACCGATTTCAGGCATGGCTTCTTGCAGTTCTGTTGTCGGATAGCTCAGCAGAAGCGAGAACGATTTGAGTGTGCGGTCCATCAGCGTACCTCCTCTGGCATTTTCAGAGGCTTCTTGCTGCCACCAAACAGGGACCCCTGACTGATGCCCGAAGAACAACCGTTGCAGTTGGTGAACCCTTCGCCGCCACGCAGGTCATAGGCTTCCTCGACCTGTTCGCGATGGGTGGTCGGGATGACGAACCGGTCTTCGTAATCGGCAAGCGCCATGATTTTGTACATGTCCTCGATGGTTGCACCATCAAGACCGACGCGCTTGGCGACTGTCTCATCAATGACACCATCGACGGTTTTCGACCGCATATAGGCCCGCATGGCCAACATCCGTTCGAGAGCATGTGCCACTGGCTCCTCGTCGCCAGCTGTCAGCATATTGGCAAGGTATTTCAAAGGAATGCGAAGGTTGCGGACATCGGGCATTGCCCCGTCCATGCCGATTGCACCGGCTTCGGCAGCATTCTGGATCGGGGAAAGCGGCGGGATATACCAAACCATCGGAAGGGTGCGGTATTCCGGATGCAGCGGGAAGGCAACTTTCCACTCCATCGCCATTTTCCAGATCGGGCTGTCCTGGGCGGCCTTGATCCAGTCTTCCGGAATGCCGTCGGCACGGGCCGCCGCGATAACTTCCGGATCTTTCGGATCAAGGAACACACCAAGCTGGGCATCATAAAGATCGGTGGTTTCTTCGGCATTGGCCGCGGCTTCGATCTTGTCAGCATCATAAAGCATGACACCGATATATCGAATGCGCCCGACACAGGTTTCCGAACAGACCGTCGGATTGCCTGATTCAATGCGCGGATAGCACAGCGTACATTTTTCCGATTTGCCCGTTGACCAGTTGTAATAAACCTTCTTGTACGGGCAGCCCGATACGCACATCCGCCATCCCCGGCATTTTTCCTGATCGATCAGGACAATGCCGTCTTCTTCACGTTTATAAATCGCACCAGACGGGCAACTTGCGGCACATGCTGGGTTCAGGCAGTGTTCGCACAGACGCGGCAAATACATCATGAATGTATTTTCGTATTCGCCGTAAATATCTTTCTGGATGCCTTCGAAGTTGTAGTCTTCCGAGCGTTTCGAAAACTCACCGCCAAGAATTTCTTCCCAGTTCGGGCCTTTTTCGATTTTTTCCATCCGTTCGCCAGAAATGCGCGAACGCGGACGGGCCGTTGGAAAGGCTTTCACTTCCGGGGCAGATTTCAGGTGATCGTAATCGAAATCGAACGGTTCGTAATAGTCGTCGATTTCCGGCAGATCCGGGTTGGCAAAGATGTTTGCCAGGATCCGCCATTTCGATCCCTGTTTGGGCTGCAGCTTGCCCGACTTGGTGCGTTCCCAACCACCATTCCAGCGGTTCTGGTTTTCCCAGTCGGTCGGATAGCCGGTGCCGGGTTTGGTTTCGACATTGTTGAACCAGGCGTATTCAACGCCATCGCGGCTGGTCCAGACGTTTTTGCAGGTTACCGAACAGGTGTGGCAGCCAATGCATTTGTCGAGGTTCAGCACCATACCGATTTGTGCGCGGACTCTCATTTCCCGACCTCCTTGTCGTTTGCTTCTTCGTCGAGCCAGTCGACTTTCTGCATTTTGCGGACAATGACGAACTCATCACGGTTGGCACCCACGGTTCCGTAGTAGTTGAAACCGTAAGATTGCTGGGCATAGCCCCCGATCATGTGCGTGGGTTTAAGTGTCGTGCGGGTGACAGAGTTATGAATGCCGCCACGTTTGCCGGTTTTTTCAGAGCCGGGCGTGTTCACGATCTTTTCCTGGGCGTGGTACATGAATGTCGTACCATCCTTAATACGCTGGGAAACGACCGCGCGGGCAGTTAGCGCACCGTTGGTGTTGTAAAGTTCCACCCAGTCGTTGTCGACGATACCTGCACGCTGTGCGTCGTTTTCGCTGATCCAGATGACCGGACCACCCCGGTTGAGCGTCAGCATCAACAGGTTGTCGGTATAGGTCGAATGGATGCCCCATTTCTGGTGCGGTGTAATGAAGTTCAGCACCACATGCGGCACACCATCGCGAGCCTCGTCGTTGATTTCCTCGGTGACGGTCTTGAGATCGACCGGCGGACGATAGGAGACAAATCCTTCGCCAAAGGCCCGCATCCATAGGTGATCCTGATAAAGCTGCTGACGTCCTGTCAGGGTTCGCCACGGGATCAGCTCGTGAACGTTGGTATAGCCCGCATTGTAGCAGACATGTTCTGACTCAAGCCCCGACCAGGTTGGCGAAGAAATGATCTTGCGTGGTTGGGCTGCAATGTCGCGGAAGCGGATTTTTTCATCTTCCTTGGGCAGGGCAAGATGGGTGTGATCACGCCCGGTGAATTTGCCAAGTGCGTCCCATGCCTTGACCGCGACCTCACCGTTGGTTTCCGGTGCCAGCATCAGAACCACTTCCGTGGCGTCGATGTCGGTATCAATCTTCGCACAGCCTTTGGCAGAACCCTCCTGCCACACACCGTTCAGATCGCGAAGATGTTGCACCTCTACCTCGGTTTTCCAGTTGATGCCCTTACCACCATTACCCAATTTGTCGAGCAACGGACCAAGTGCAGTAAAGCGGTCATGGATTGCGGTGTAATCGCGTTCAACGGCGATATAGTTCGGGGCGGTCTTGCCGGGAATAAGGTCACATTCGCCTTTTTTCCAGTCCTTGACCTGGTCCTGGGCGACTTCGCCGGGCGTGTCGTGCAGGATTGGCAAGGCAACAATGTCGGTTTCCTTCCCAAGATAACCCGGGACTATTTCCTGGAACTTTTTGGCAATGGCCTTGAAGATTTCCCAATCCGACTTGCTTTCATAGGCTGGGTTAACAGCCGCCTGAAGCGGGTGGATGAACGGGTGCATGTCCGATGTATTGAGGTCATTTTTCTCGTACCAACTTGCAGTTGGCAGAACGACATCGGAATAGACCGCGGTCGTGCTCATACGGAAATCAATACAGACCAGAAGGTCAAGCTTTCCACGGGGACCTTCTTCGTGCCATTTGGCTTCCTTGGGCAACTGACGGCCTTCTTCACCCAGATCCTTGCCCATAACGCCATGATCGGTGCCAAGCAGGTGCTTCAGGAAGTACTCGTGACCCTTGCCCGAAGAACCCAACAGGTTGGAGCGCCAGACAAACAGGTTGCGCGGCCAGTTTTTGGGGGCATCGGGATCTTCGCAGGACATTTCCAGATCACCGGCTTTCAATTGCTCGGCAACGTAGGCCGGGATTTCCTTGCCGGCTTTTTTAGCCGCCTTCGCAACATCCAGCGGATTGGTCTTTAACTGCGGTGCCGATGGTAACCACCCCATCCGTTCCGCACGGATATTGTAATCGATCATTGAAACATCCCAATCGCCTTCCGGTGCGGTCGGAGACAGGATTTCATTGGCCGTAAGGGTCTCATAACGCCACTGGTCGGTATGGGCATACCAGGCACTGGTGGAATTCATGTGCCGAGGCGGGCGTCCCCAATCAAGTGCAAACGCCAGCGGTTGCCAACCAGTTTGCGGACGGAGTTTTTCCTGTCCCACATAGTGCGCCCAGCCGCCGCCCGATTGGCCGACACAGCCACACATCACCAGCATGTTGATGACACCACGATAGTTCATGTCCATGTGGTACCAGTGGTTCATCGCAGCCCCGATGATGACCATCGATTTGCCTTTGGTCTTTTCGGCATTCTGGGCGAACTCACGGGCAACATGAATGATCTTGTCGGCGGGGACACCGGTAATCTTTTCTGCCCATGCAGGGGTGCCGGGCATTCCGTCGGCATAGTCACTGGTGACCCAGTCACCACCCAGTCCGCGATCCAGACCATAGTTGGCACAGAACAGGTCAAATACGGTCGTCACCATAATTTCCCCATCCGCAGTCTGGACGCGTTTGACCGGAATATTCCGGGTCAGAATGTTTGGATGCTGGGCATCGGTTGCGAAATGCTCCGAGGCATCGCCACCGAAATAGGGGAAATCGACCCCGACGATGTCATCATGATCCTCTTCAAGGATCAGCGACGTCTTGAGGTTGGTGTCAGCCCCTGCGGCACGTTCTTCCAGGTTCCATTCCCCGGCTTCGCCCCAGCGGTAGCCAATCGATCCGTTCGGCGCAACCAGGTTGCCGGTCTTTTCGTCAATCGCGACGGTTTTCCAGTCGGGGTTGTTGTCTTCACCAAGTTTGCCGTTAAGATCAGACGCACGCAGGAACCGCCCCGGAACAAGGGAACCGTTCTTTTCGTCGAGTTTCACCAGCATCGGGAAGTCCGAATATTTACGGCAATACTCTTCGAAATATTCGGTCTGACGATCAAGATGGAATTCGCGCAGGATCACATGGCCAAACGCCATGGCCAGTGCAGCATCCGTACCCTGCTTGACATTCAGCCAGACGTCGCCGAATTTTGCGGCTTCGGAATAATCCGGGCAAATGACGGCTGATTTGGTCCCGCGATATCGGGCCTCGGTATAGAAATGCGCATCCGGTGTTCTGGTCTGCGGCACATTCGACCCCCACAGGATCAGATAGCCGGCATTGTACCAGTCAGCCGATTCCGGAACGTCGGTCTGTTCCCCCCAGGTCATCGGCGATGCCGGTGGCAAATCGCAATACCAGTCATAGAACGACATGCATACGCCACCCAGAAGGCTGAGATAGCGCGAACCCGCCGCATAACTGATCATCGACATTGCCGGAATGGGCGAGAAACCAAACACACGGTCAGGACCATATGTTTTCGCCGTAAAGGCGTTTGCGGCGGCAACCAGTTCGGTTGCCTCATCCCAGGTTGCACGGACAAACCCGCCCTTGCCACGGCTTGCCACATAGCTTGCGCGCAAGACAGGATCATTTTGGATGGCTGTCCAGGCTTCAATCGGGTTCATTGTCGAACGCATCCGACGCCACAGCTTAAGCAGCTTGCCACGGATCAGCGGGTTTTTGACGCGGTTGGCAGAATACAGATACCAGCTATAGCTTGCCCCGCGGGCGCAACCGCGCGGTTCATGGTTTGGCAGTCCGGCACGGGTGCGCGGGTAATCGGTCTGCTGGGTTTCCCAGGTGACAATCCCGGATTTGACATAGATTTTCCAACTGCACGACCCGGTACAGTTCACACCATGTGTCGAACGAACGATCTTGTCATGGCGCCAGCGGTTGCGATAGGTGTCTTCCCAGTCGCGGTTTTCGCGGGTGACGTGGCCGTGATTGTTTGAAAACTTTTCCAGTTCTTTATTCTGAAAAAAGTTCAGTCTGTCTAAGAGGTGACTCATGGCGTTTCTCCTCAAGGCTGCGGGGCCCCGCCCAAACCGGCAGGTTCGGGCGGGGAGAATTTCAGTTAATCAGCAAGGAACCGGTGCGTTCTTGCGGCTGTAGTAGAACCAGGTGATGGCGACACAGACCGCGTAAAAGGCCATAAAGCCCCAAAGCGCGCCTGCCGGGCCGCCCGTCAAGGCAATGGATGTGCCATAGGCTTTTGGAATGAAGAATGCACCATAGGCTGCAATCGCACTGGTAAAGGCGATGATCGCCGAACTTTCGAGTTCCGACTGTTTCAACAGGGTGGTCTTGTCGGTATTGGGCATCAGGCGCGGGATTTCCTGACGCATGATCGACGGGATCATCTGGAAGGTTGACGCATTTCCAACCCCGGTCAGGAAGAACAAAACCATGAAGCAGGCAAAGAAACCCCAGAAATGGCCGGTATTGTCCCCAAGCGGCAGGAACTGAAGAACACCAGCAACAGCGACAATCATGCCGATGAACGTCCAGAAGGTGACGCGACCGCCACCAAGCCGGTCGGATATCCATCCGGTTCCGGCACGGCTGAGCGCACCGACCAGTGGACCAAGAAAGGCATATTGAAGGGCGTCAACTTCAGGGAACTGAATGTTCATCAATAACGGGAACCCGGCAGAGTAACCGATAAAACTGCCAAATGTGCCGGTATAGAGGATGCACATGATCCAGTTGTGTTTGCGGCTAAAGATGATCGATTGTTTTTTGAAGCTGGCTTTGGCATCGGCAATACTGTTCATGCCAAACCAGGCAGCAATGGTCGAAACCACGATGAACGGCACCCAGATGAAACCGGCATTCTGCAAGAAGATCGTGCTGCCATCAGCAATAGTCTGGCCTTCACCCCCAAGCGCACCGAATACACCGGCAGTAATGACCAAGGGCACGACGAATTGCATGACCGAAACCCCGAGATTTCCAAGCCCGGCATTCAGGGCAAGGGCATTGCCTTTGGATCGTTTCGGGTAAAAATAGGCAATGTTGGCCATGGAAGATGCAAAGTTGCCGCCTCCGAAGCCGCACAGCAGGGCAAGAATAAGGAACCAGCTATAAGATGTGTTCGGGTCCTGAACGGCAAAGCCGATACCAAGTGCGGGCAGCAGCAAAGATGCCGTACTTACGGTTGTCCAGACACGGCCCCCAAAAATTGGCACCATGAAGCTATAGAAAATCCGCAATGTTGCCCCCGACAGCCCCGGAAGGGCCGCCAGCCAGAACAGCTCGCCGGTCGTGTAGGTGAAGCCGATCACCGGCAGCTTGGAAACCACGACCGACCAGACCATCCAAACCGCAAAGGCAAGCAACAGGCACGGAATGGAAATCCAGAGATTGCGGCGGGCAATGGCACTGCCTGTGTTTGACCAGAACCCGCTGTCTTCGGGTCTCCAGTCCGTTACGACCTGTTTTCCCAGTGGCTTGTCGGGCAGATCGGAAAGAGATTTTTCGTCTGCAAGTCCCGGATGACGGGCACGTTCCATCCGGCGGATCGCAACATGCATCCAGATTGTTGATACAGCCACCAGCGCAAACAAAAGCATAAAGGGTGCTGTCCAGACACCGGTCAGATCAAGCAAAACGCCAAAGGAGATTGGCAGGAAAAAACCGCCAAGACCACCGATCATACCAACCAGACCACCGACAGATCCGACATGATATGGATAATAGACCGGGATATGTTTGTAGACCGCAGCCTTGCCAAGGCTCATGACGAACCCAAGCACCACGGTCAGTGCGACGAACAGACCGACAGAAACACCGAAGTTGAACTGAATAGGTCCGTTGATGCCCGAAACAAGGTATGATGTTTCGGGATAGCTCATGACAAACAGAATAATCAGCGACACGATGAATGTCATGTACATGACTGCGCGTGCGCCCCATTTGTCTGACATCCAGCCGCCCAGTGCGCGAAAAACGGAACCGGGCAATGAATAAAGCCCTGCAAACACACCCGCAGTCGTCAATTCGAGACCATAGGCCCCGACATAGTAGCGCGGCAGAAAACTTGCGAGTGCAACAAAACCGCCAAAAACAAAGAAGTAATAGGTGGCAAAGCGCCAGACCCGAATGTCTTTCAGGGGTTCAAGCTGCGAACGTGTCGATACGGGCTTTTCACCAGATTCCAGACGTGCTTTTTGCAGCGGATCGGTTTTTGCCAGCAGGAAGAACAATACGGCCGTAATGGCCAGCACAATGGCATAAATACGTGCGGTGTCTTCCCATCCCAGGGCAACAACCAGAAACGGGGCGGCAAAGTTTGTAACAGCCGCGCCGACATTGCCGGAACCAAAGATGCCCAAAGCGGTGCCCTGATGTTCCTTTTTGAACCAGCGCGACGTATAGGCGACACCGACGATAAAGGAACCACCGGCAAGGCCAAGGCCAAGTGCGGCGATCAGAAAAACTTCATAGCTTTGAACCGAGGTCAGAAGCCACACACAGACTGCTGTAATCAGCATCTGCAACGGAAACATAACCCGCCCGCCGAACTGTTCTGTCCAGACACCAAGGAAAATGCGGCTAACCGAACCGGTCAAAACCGGTGTCGCAACCAGCAGGCCAAACTGCGTATCACTCAACCCGAGGTCCTGTTTGATTTTAACCCCGATAATTGAAAAGATTGTCCAAACCGCAAAGCATATCGTAAAGGCGAAGGTGCTAAGCCCCAGAGCACGATACTGATCGGTTCGAGAAACCCCTTCTAAGGTATGCATGTTCGATCCCCTCAAACATCTGTCATCATATTGCAGTGTTTGCTGCGGTACCGATCATCTGGTGGAAAGGTGTGGCTAAGGGTTGATCTAGATCAGAAAACGTGGAACCCTTTGGTGAAATAAATAGCCACGCCAAGTATGTGGCCCAACGGGTTGCCGAACATCAAGAACAGAGAGATAATGAACAAATGTCTGCTTGATAAAAATCAAGCCTAAGGCAAACATGTTTCTGCGCAGGGTGACAAGAGAGGAACAAATGCCCGATTCGACCTTCCCGGAGGTACGTAGCCTTGATCTCTTCGCTGATATGAGCGACGAGAACTATGCCAAACTCATGCGTGGCGCCTATTTGCAGACATTTCCGCCGCATGTCGAGCTGATTGCAGAAGGCGAGAGTGCGGATTTCCTTCATGTTCTGGTCTCTGGCGCGGTTGATCTTTTTTCCAGTTGGAACAACCGGGAAACAAGCGTCATGATCGTCAAGCCGGTTTCGACTTTCATTCTTGCCGCCACCATTCGCGATGCCCGATATCTGATGTCGGCCAGAACGATGGAAAAAAGTCGGATTGTCATGATCCCCAGTCAGGACGTCAGGGCGATCTTTGATCTTGATGCCGGGTTTGCCCGCGCGGTTGTTGTTGAATTGTCCGCCTGTTATCGTTCAGTAATCAAAACCACCAAAAACCTGAAGCTGCGTACAGCATTGGAACGCTTGGCGAACTATTTGCTTTCCCGGCACAGGGATTTTGATGCCCCGGCGAGTTTCGATCTTGATCTGGAAAAACGGCAACTTGCGTCGGTTTTAGGGATGACACCTGAAAATCTCAGCCGCGCGTTCAAGGCACTTCAGGCATATGGGGTAGCGGTTAACGGAGAAAAAATAGAGATAACTAACCCCGCCCTTCTTCAGAAATTTGCCAAGCCGACATCTCTGATTGATGATGCTCAAACGTAAGGAGAGAGCCTATGGTTAAATCTATGCCCGGTGCAGCCGGAACACTGGCGGACCAGTATCCCGATATCTGGAAGGCTTATGCTGAACTTGGTAAGGCCGCTGCTGAGGCGGGACCTTTGACGGACCGGGAACGCCGCCTTGTAAAGCTTGCGCTTGCAATCGGTATTGGTTCTGAAGGAGCGGTACATTCACACACCCGGCGTGCCAAGGCCGAAGGTATCGCCCAAGAAGATCTGTTGCAGATTGCGATGTTGTCTATCGGACCCGTCGGTTTGCCGCGTGCGGTTGCCGCGAAAACCTGGATTGAGGACATCTAGGGCCCTTCCGACATGGTTCCATTCGGGCACTTCCAGTTGATCATTGTCAAGGGTTCCTGCCATCGTAGTGTTATGCTGATTGGTGTTCACAATGTAATGTCATGCGAACTCCCCGAATTGTGAATGTATTGAAGGGCTGCAATCGGTAAGATTGCAGCCCTTTCTTTCATTGTGAGTTCTGCCGTGGTTCTTATTCTGCCTGCCGCGCGCGCGTCTGACGAAACTCGGCCCCCGGGGCTTCGTGCAAGAAGCCGTTGGCAAAGTCCATCGGGAAACGCATTTCCTTCAGGCGGTGCCTGAGTTCTTCCGGATCCGTTTTACGCGCGAGCACCTGACGATAGAGCTCCGAAACCCTGGTCATGTCCAGACTATGTGGCGACAGGCGGAACGCCGTCACACCAGCGTTTTGCATCTGAGCGATATTGTCCGACATTTCAACATAGTGGCTGGACAGGGTTTGCAAACCGTTGACCGCCAGAAATGGCGTATCGTCGAGTGTTTCGACATCCATGCCATCAAGGTGGTCCCCGCAAACGTACCGGCAGCCATCCTTGTGCAGGCCCTGCGCCCGTGCTGAGTAGCAGCGGGCCGAAATGGCCAAAGGCATTCGGCCAAATACCTGTACCTCAATCTCGGCCGCGGTCTGCGCGCCACATAATGCTGCGATCGAGGAGATCGGTAGTTCCCATGGCAGCGCGATCCGTTTAGCGCCTTTTTCGGCAAAGTAGGACAGCGTCCCTTCATTATAGGTGTTGATGTAGGGACCAATCATGTGCGGTTGACCGGCGAGCAAACGCACAACGGAAATATCGTTCGCCTCAATCATAATGTCGGGCATCTGCGCGATGTCGCGTATTTGATTAACTTCGCGCTCATTCATCACTAGTGCGAGTGTAGAGAGAACAACTTCCTTGCCGCTGCGCTGAAGTCGTTCGATAACGTTAGGGAGGTGCTTGTCAAAGAAGGGCATCCGTTTTGCGCAGACAACTTCGCCAACATGGACGGTATCGACGTCGGTTTCATCTGCAATGCGGCTGTAGAAATCCTTTTTGCGGTCCTCGTCCCAGTGAAAAAGAACCGGGCCCATAACAAGTCGCGATCTTTTCATTGCCAGCTTCTCCGGTATGCACCTGTGGTATCGCTTTGACCTTCACTCAGCGTGCTGAGTTTTGATCGCGCGTTGAGTTGTCCCTCGGCGATCTTGTCCAGTGATGTGCGAAAAGCGCCAACGACCTGCGATATATACGCCTTCCCGCGTTGCCGCCCTTCGATCTTGAGCGCAGAAACGCCTGCATCTGCCAATTCCGGCAGCATGGCGGTGACATCAAGGCTGGTGGGTTCTTCAAACAGATAGCCGGATTTGTCCATGGCACGAAACCGGCCCTTGCACAGCGTCGGATAGCCGACCTTTTCATCGCTGTCATAGATGTTGATGGTGAAGTTCCCCAGTCGGGAAACTGTCGTGTCGCCGCGTTCTTCATAGTGAACATGTGCTGCCGGTGAACAGACACCGTTCATATTCGGACTTTCGCCCGTCGCGTATGAAGACAGTGAACAACGACCTTCGGCCATGACGCACATCCCGCCAAATGCGAATACTTCTGTTTCAACCTGTATGCGCTGATTTAGGGTGCGTATCTCATCAAGCGACAGAACACGGGGCAGCACAACACGCCGTACACCGAATTCCTGATGATAAAATCGAATGGCTTCTTCGTTCGAGGCCGATGCCTGCACGGATAAATGCAAACGTGCGTCAGGATGATGATCGCGCGCATATCGCAGCAAACCGATATCAGCAAGGATGATGGCATCGACACCAATTGCCACGGCATCATCAACTGCCTTATGCCAGATTTCTTCCGCCCCGGCTTGCGTATAGGTATTGCAGGCAAGATAGACATGAACTCCGTGCTTGTGCGCGTGTTTGACGGCATCGCGCAATTCAGCACGTGAAAAGTTCAATCCCGGAAAGTTTCGGGCATTCGTTGCGTCCCGAAAACCGCAATATACAACATCAGCACCCGCCGCGACGGCGGCATGCAGGCTGGCAGGTGTTCCTGCAGGACAAACGAGTTCCATATTGAACCTGTGAATAGTTGTGGATCAGGGATTGGCGGGCAGCGCGAAATCATCCTTGGCCGCACCGGATGGTTTGGGGCGCGTATGGCGGTTCCGCCTTTGTATTGTTTTCTCGATCTCAGCCAGTGTGACCGCTTGCGCGGATGTGCGTTTTTCCATGCCGAGCAAACGTTTGGCGGTCGGGGACGTCAATGCATTTGCCGTCCGGTTCATGTCGTGCTGAAGTTGTCGATAAATCTTTTCGGCAAGGCCAAGTGCTGCCCTGGCTGCAGGGCCCATCACGCCAAAGCTTTCAGCCACAGCGGATCGCAGATCAATTGATTCTCCATCTAGGGCATTGCGAAGTGCGACAACAAGTTCAGTGCGTCCCTCGATCCGCAATGTGCGCGAAAAGAACAGTGCGTCACCATCCGATGTCCCCTGAAGAAGCTCCAGCAATGCGGGTAACGGTCCTGATATCTGTGCTGCGACAGTTTCTTCGTCGCTATGTCTTGCGGGGCGGAGTTCAGGATGATTGGCATCTATTTTTAAATAGAATTGCAAATCCAGATCAGTCGGAGAAATCAGCAGGGCGAAGGATTCTTGCTCTGCCACCCGTTCAAATGCCGGTCTGTAGCGATGATACATCGTCGCCATCGCGTGGCGGCATATGCGCTCTACCAAAAGGGTTGGCGCATTGCGTATGAACGGGTTTGCCAGCAAAAATGGCGTAAAGGATGGATAACTTTCTGTCACGGCATACTCCGGCGTTTTGCATGACGAAGTATCACTGGCCCGGGCGGGTTGGCATTTGATGTTTGTCAAATCACCGTGAGATTGGAATTACGCTTAGTTGGAACAACCCGACAGAATGTTACTTTGACGTGATAATCAAACAGAACCGACCGCAACATTTTTTGGCATAAATCCATTTGACCATCGTCAATCTGCCAAATTATCGCTGGTTTAAACTCCCTTTTGTTTGCTGGATGCCGATCTTAGGGAGGACACCTTTATGCAAGATGCGTTGAACACGGCAACATCGGCCATTACGCCCGCCGAACTGCTTGATCAGAGTCTGGGGGGCTTGATTTCATGTTTCCCCGGCGCAACGCTGGTTTTTCGCCGTCATCGCATCGGGTTTTGTTGTCATCCTGACCAGACACTTCAAGAAGCTGCAAAGCGCAAGGAACTTGATCCGCATGTGATTGCGGAGGAACTCTGTGCGCTTCCCAAGGGGCCTTTGATCTTGCCAAATGTGGGGGATGTCGATGGGTTTATCGATTTCATTCTTACGCGCTATCACGATGTTCACCGCGATGAATTGATCGAGTTGATTGCGCTGTCCCGCGAAATTGAAATTGTCCATGGTGACCATCCGGACGCGCCGGTAGGGCTGGCAGATGCATTGATGGAAATGGCAGAGCAACTTGATATGCACATGACGAAAGAGGAAAATGTTCTTTTCCCGGCGATGCGTGAAATGAGCAGGAATACCTCGATTACGTCGGCACTTGCCATGCCCATCCATTGTATGCGCGAAGAGCATGACGATCACGGCCAAGCCATCCACAAACTGCAGAAATTGACAAACAATTGCACCCTGCCTGAGGGGGTATGCGGTTCGTGGCGCAGGTTGTACAGCGCGATCGGTAAGCTGATCGAAGATCTTGTTGCACATATGTATTTGGAAAATTCGATCCTGTTCCCACGTTTCGAATAGTCTGCTGCAAAATGTGACGGCGATGTCTTTGCGTGTTTTCTGTGACAAAGCCCTGCTGACTGGCAGGGCTTTTTTGCTGGACGGCGCACTTTGTTTTATGGGCCTGACGGACTTGTTTGACATGGAACAATCCACCCCGGCCGGTTGAATGTTAGATTTGTTCCAATGCTTAACTACAACCGCGTTTTTCCATGGAAACTTCACAATGAGAGATATTGATCGAATCTCGGGTGTTCTCCAGTCTGGGCGCTATTTCAAAAACTGGCCGAAAGACGACATTCTGGAACTGGCGTCATTGTGTACGTGGGTTCGGTATGATCCAGATACGGTAATCATCCATGCCGGAGACCCAGCATCGGCCCTTTTTCTGATTGTGAATGGGCATGTTGAGTTGTCCTACACGGACGGGGAGTGCAAGGACGGTGTTATTGATTTGCTGGGTGACGGACAGCTTGTAGGAGAGTGTGCGCTGGCACCGGAAGCCTGTTACGCCGTTTCAATCAAAACGCTGGACGCGACGACCGCCATCCGGATAGACGGAGCCGCCTTTGCCGATTTTCTCTCGGCGCACTTTGATCGGGCATTAACCATGATCTCGGTCGTAACAGAAAGACTATGTCAAATGTTGCGCCAGACCGAGGAACTCAAATGCCGGTCAGCGGCCCAACGTTTGGGGATATATTTGCTTGCAGATGCCGTTCCTGTCGGGGATGCGCATGAAACGCCGCTTACCGTGGAAAAGTCTGCGTTGGCACGCAAGATTGGCATGACAAGCGAGACATTTTCCCGGGCGCTTAAAAAGTTGTCGGAACATGGCGTTTCCCAACATTCCAACGGGTACATCATCCGTATTGCAGATACCGAGATGCTGGCCGAGTGGTGTGGTTTATCAAGCAGTGAAGCCAGGGAGGAACAGTCTGATGGTTTCAAGGTCGCTGTCTAGCGCAGATCACGATGTAATCTTTCAGGTGCCGCTGTTGGCGGCACTTGGGGAAGAACGGCTAAAGACACTGCTGGGAACATGCAAGGTCGAAAGCCATGCGCGGGGGGAACATCTTTTTCGGGCCGGTGATGTGGCCGAATATTTCTACATTCTTTTGTCCGGTCATTTGCGGCTTGTGAAAACCTCCTCGCAGGGGGATGAAACAGTGATGCATTTCCTGACCGAGGCCGGTTCCTTTGCGGAGGCAGTTTCCTTTGCCGGCCGGTCCTATCCGGTTGAATGTCAGGTCGTCGAGAATTGTGAAATCGTGGCCATTCCGCGCACGGCCTATCTTGGCATCCTCAAAAGCGCGCCTGACGTTGTCGGAGATGTTCTGGCAAGCCTGTTGCGGTGGGAACGGTTCTTCCTTGAGGAAATCTATAAACTGCGTCATACGCGTCCGATCCAACGAATTGCTGCGTTTCTGATCGATTTTGAAGACCGAAATGGCGCGGCCATCGACGCCACAAGTGGCAAGAACTTTCCCGATAAGCGCCAGATTGCCAGCCGGATCGGTATTACACCAGAAACGTTTTCCCGGTCCTTGCGCAAACTTGAAGCTTCTGGCGCCATATCAGCGGGGCCGAAACTGCAGATACTTGATCGTGAGGCACTTCTGGAACTGGCCCACTAGGTCAGCGGCGTTCCAAACGTTTGCCAGAAATGTCATCCAGTATTGGAGGCAAAGCTAGACCAGTTTTGCGCTTGGGAACTGTGCGAGAAATTTGTCTGCATCGCCTTTATTCATAAGGCAAATTGCCGTGCTGAGCCCATCTGCCACAGCTGCCTTTGTTGCCGTCACACTAACCGCTGTTGGGCGTGCTTGTGCGGGACGGCCGGTGCGCGGGTCGAGAATGTGACCAACAAGGCCCGCCTGATCAAAGAAGGTGCCGTTCGGCAGTGATGTTGCCACGGCGTTGTCGCGCAACATTACCCTTTCTTTTCGAATTTCTGATCCGGTATTGATTGAAACAGGCCAGTCTTCACCTTCAGGGTGGCCGCCCAGTGCCGCGAACTCGCCGGTATTGATCAGGACGTTGTTCAATCCGTCATCGCGAAGCAACTTGGCGATACGGTCTGCAACGTAGCCCTGGGCAATTCCATTCAGGGTCATTGCCATGTTCGGTCTTTTGAAGCTGACCTGAGTCTGATTGATAACCACCTTGTCCCAGCCTGTTCTTGAAAGCGTTTTACGGATCAACACATTCTCGGGCGCCCGGCCTTGTGAATAGCTTTGCGCATAGACTTGCCAAAGCGACTGAACCGTTGGATCAAAAAGCCCTCCACTTGCCCGGTTTATGGTCCCGCACAGTCCGAGGCATTCCAAAAGTTCGAAAGGCGGAGTGTTAACCACACCATCGCGGTTCAATTGTGCGAGCGTGGAATTTTCCCGATAGAGACTGAAGATATTTTCCAGTCGTTCAAGTTCGCGGGTTGCACGCAAAAGGATATCGTCAGCGTTGGGGTGCGACAGGCTGATCGATGCAGCAGACCCCATTGCAACACCCTTCCATGTTCGGACTGGATGCTGTGCCTTTAATGCAAACGGTGCAGCCGAGAGTGCGCTAGCGGCGGCAAATATGGTCAAAAACCGGCGTCGTGAAAAGTCGGGCATGGTGGACCTCATTCTTTGCGAAGTTTTTCAAGACGCGCGCGATAATCGTCGTCATCTGGCACGATCGCCGTTTCATGTTTCTCGGCAGATGGTGTGACGGGCGCACTGTTTAGAACCAGCACGTCATCAATGTCTTCAAGGCGCATTATCTGGCCACCATGGCGACTGATGAAATTCTTGGCGTCGTCCTGATCGGAGAAGGGAACAAGTTCCGTTGCCCCCATACCCCCGGTCTTGGCAGAGGCGACGACATAATGCGCGCTGGTTGCCGGTATCCAGTTTTCGCGTCCGACGTTTTCCCAGTCATGGGCTCTGGACATGTCGGTGACGTAAATCGCACGGATTTTATAGTTTTGTTCGGGCATGCGTTCATAGGCAATGCCATCGCGAACCTGGCTGAAAAACAGGGGGTAGGGCAAACCTTCAAGATGAATTTGTGCCTTGGGGCCGGCATGCTCAAGAATGTTCATCTGACAGAAATGTCCGACAGCTTCTTCGGTCATGGCGACCGGTGGCGGCATGGTATCTTTCGTTTGCTGCTGACATCCGGCAAGAATAAGCAGGCCGATTGTGACTGGAGATAGCGCAAGTCGGGAAATCATGGTGTCACCCTCCTGAAAATCTGCCAGGCGAGGACCGTGGCAATTACCGGCCAGATCAGCATGGATATCAGGGCATGAACAGCGGGGATGCTATTAGCAGCCCCCGTCAGGCCGGCGGCAGCAGCGGTAGCATCCGAAGTGGCAAGGTTATATATCCGAAAGGCATCTGCCGGATTGCCGATTAACAACCACGGAAAATAATGCGTTGTGAAGGTTCCGCCATCATCGGCGACGATGGCCGCCAAGAGGCCAAGATCATACAAAACGATCAGAACCAGCCAGAGCCCAATCACCAATCCTGCTGCTGCGCCGGGTCTGCGTGCGAATGCCGATATGCCATAACCGATCCCAAGGAAAGTCGCGCCAAGAAGAAGCGACGACCAGAACAGGCGAAACAGTGCAGGGATGCCAACAAGCGCATTAGGGTCCGTTGCAATCGCAGCGAAGGCGGCAATTCCGTAGCCGGCCAAGACGGAGATACTCAGGATCGCCTGATGGGCGATGAATTTCCCAAGGACCAGTTCCCCGCGGGCGACGGGATAGGTCAGAACAAGGGATAAGGTGCCGCGTTCGATTTCGCCTGCGATTGCGTCAAATGACATCAACAGTGCAACCAACGGCACAAGATACACCGCAAGGGATGTCAGGCTTGCGACGGTGACGGACAGTTTATCCACACCAACTGCGCCGGTCGGGGCACTGCCCGCAGCAGATAACACAAGTGAAAACAACACCATCATCGCGACAGAAATCGCCACCCAGCGGTTACGAAGCGCAATGATAAATTCGCTATGGGCTGTTGCCAGAACCTTGTTCATGCGTTCCCCCGTTTGCTGAAATGGCTATAGATATCTTCCAGACTTGGCGGAATGACATCGACATCATCGACCAATGGCCCCAGTGCCGAGATATCGCCAAGACGTGCGAGCTTTTCCTGAGAACTGCACACCAGATCGACCATCACGCCGTTGCTGCGTTCCCCGGAAAGCTTTTGGGCGACCTCGTCTGCCTTGCCGCGTTGGGCGGATACCTGAAGGCGGATAGGCAGCGATGCCTGTTGACGCAGGTTTGCCAGGGTATCGTTTGCGACCATTACGCCTGACGAAAGAATGACAATCCGGTCGGTTCTGGCCTCAACCTCGGTAAGGGCATGAGAAGACAGAAGAATTGCGGTGCCTTGTACTGCCAGTTCATCAAGAATGACATAGAACTCGCGCCGTGATACTGGGTCGAGACCGCTTGTCGGTTCATCAAGGATCAGGAGTTTCGGTTCACCAATAAGCGCCTGGGCCATGCCGACACGTTGGCGCATTCCCTTGGAATAGGTGCCAATGCGGCGGTTTGCTGCTGCCCCCAATCCGACGCGTTCAAGAAGGGATGCGGCCTTTCGGGGATCTTCGCCGCGAAGTCGAAGATAATACCGAAGCTGTTCTTGTCCGGTCAGCGACGGATGAAAGGACGCGTTTTCGGCAAGATAGGCTGTTTGCATGCGGGCCCGGTAACTTCCGGGTGCAAGACCATGGACAGAAACCGTTCCGCCGTCGGCAGTGACAAGGCCGAGAATGATCTTCATCAGTGTCGACTTGCCGGCACCATTATGGCCGAGCAAGGCAACGCGTTCACCTGCGGCAACATCAAACCCAACCGCATCAAGAACTGTATGATCATCATAGCGTTTAGTGACTTGCGAGAGGGTCAGACACATTTTCAGTCCTTTCACGCAGCCAGACAGGATTGGCGCGAGCAGCCATTTCAAGGGAGACGATTTCTTCGGGAACCGGAATTTCGATCGGTTTCATGAGCGGCAAGCTGTCGACGACCCCGCCCGGCAAGGTTGCGGGGAAGTGCGCCTGGCTCCAGCGGATCAATTGAACGGCGGGTGATCCCAAAAGCATTCCGGCTGCGGGTTGGGACCATAAAATATGATCGACAAGATCGTTGGGCCGGAACCGGCTGTCAGCAATGCCGTTGCTATCAAGATCGAATACTGGATGATCGGACCAGAAATTTCCCCGGCCATCGAAACTCCATTCGACGTCACGGGTCCCGACATACTTGACCTGGGTTTTGTTGGCGATAAAGGCATTGCCTGTCAGGGCATTGCTTTCGGAACCAGCGGTGAAATGTATGCCGGTCTGGCAGCCCTCGAACCGGTTGTCCCCGATCAGATTGTTATGCGCGTTATAGATAAACAGGCATTTCCCGCCTGCGCCGCGTACCAGATTTCCGACCAGATCAGACTTGTTGGTATAGTTCAGCATCAAGCCCTGGTCGCGATCCGCAAGAGACAGATTATCGCGCACCGTGATGCGGTTCGAATACATCAGGGCAAAACCAAGGTGATTGCCAATCGATACATTGCCCGAGATTTCTGAATCATGGGCATACATGTAATGCACCGCAAATCGCAGATCGCGCATCAGATTGCCACGGAAGACTCCGCGATTGGAGGTGTTCACGAAAATGCCGTCACGCCCGAACTGGATCTCGTTGTTTTCGACCAGTGTTCCCGGCGCGTTCCAGACATATATGCCGTTGCCACGTGAATTCAGTCTGTGATCGCGACGTCCGATAATGACATTGTCGCGTGCCGTGGCATTTTTGGCGCCGTGAATATCAACCCCATAGAGGTTTCCGAGGATGCGGTTATCCTCGACCAGAATACGTGCGGCTGTCCGATGGAGCTGGATGCCGGAATCAATTGTTTCATGTGCTGAACCCGAACCCGCGATCTCAAGCCCACGGATGGTGATATCCGTTCCGGTTACAGAAATGACGCTTCCGGTCTTGTTTCCATAAATTTTTGCTTTGCCCTGACCATCAATGGTGATGGGCCTATCGAGTTCTATGGGGCCCTGATGGAGTCCCGGATCAAGCAGCAGCACATCGCCGGGGGCAGCCCCGGCGATGGCAGAGATCAGCGCCCCGTCAGTTGACGGCACAGATTGCGTAGCCGCAAGAACCTGTAGCGGCAAGACAGCCATGGCCAAGATCATCATGACGGGGCGCAACATCACAGGTTAACTCCGCGGTTCAACGAACATACGGCCACGCATTTCCATGTGCAGGGCATGACAGAACCACTGGCAATAGTACCAGTAGACACCCGGTTTGGAGGCGACAAAGGTTGCCGATGCGGTTGCTTGTGGGCCGACCTCGAATGCAACGCCATGGTCCCCCATGGTGAAACCGTGTGTCAGGTCATCGATGTCGTCCATGTTGGTGATGATGACGGTTACTTCATCGCCTTCCTTGACCTTGAAGGACTCAAGGCTGAAGGTCGGGGCCGAAGAACTCATATAGACACGGACCTTGTTGCCATCGCGGACAACGGTTTCGGTCCAGTCGTCAATGTCGACGCCATCTGCCTCGGCTTGTTCGCGGGTTTTGGCCCACATCGGATCCTGACGATTCCAGACACTGGCCGGGGTGACCACCGAACGGTGAACAATGATCGAATCATGGGGTTCGGCGAATGTCGGACCATCATGCATAAGCACCAGATCATCGCCCTGCATCGAGAACAGCTGTTCGTTTTCTGGCTTAAGCGGGCCGACATTCAGGAAGCGGTCTTTGGAGAACTTGTTCATTGAAATGAACCATTTCCCGTCAGCTTCCAGAGTTTCCCCCATCGAGGTGGAGTTGTGGCCCGGCTGGTAATGGACATCGACCTTTTTGATGATCGGATCGACATTTTCACCAGCGTAGGCACGCACGGCTTTTTCAATGTTCCATTTGACCACCTGACTGTCGAGGAACAGGGTGGTCAGTGCGTTACCCTTGCCGTCAAATGCGGTATGTAGCGGACCAAGACCCAGTTCCGGTTCGGCAACAACGGCGGAACGCGGTTCTGCGCCGTTATAGAACACGGCATCCAGCTTGGTGACATCAATCACCGATACAGTCGGGGAAAGCTTGCCAGCGATGCAAAGGTGCTTCTTGTCCGGTGCCATGTTACAGCCATGCGGGCTGTTGGGGATCGGGATGTATCGGGTGTAGTTCTTGTTCTTGCCTTTGCGGCCATCGATAACTTTTACACCATTGAGTTCGATGTAATCGCCTGCTGCGATGCCTTTTTCGATTTCCTTGATGTTAAAGACAACAACGTGATCAAGCTCGGACGCGGTCATTTCCGCAAGGTTCATCCCCATTTCCGAGTTATAGCTGGTTGAAAAGGCATATTTGCCGTCATAATCGGCGTCGGTGTTATCAAGGTTACCCGATACCATGACCTGCCATGCGACCTGCATCTCGTCTGCGTCGATTGCAGTGTAGAAGTTTACGTATTGCGACGGATCATCAAGCACCTTGCCGTCATTGACCATCGGCGTCTCGTCCTCACCATTGGCAAAGACATAGTTGGTACGCGGCCATTTTTGCGGACGCAGGCCGTGAATGGCCTTTGCGTTCGGGATTTCCAAGACCTTGTCAGCCTTCATGACATCGCAACGCACACGCGCCACACGCGTATTCGCCTTGTCATTCATGAACAGGAAACGGCCGTCATACTTGCCTTCGGTGAAGGACATATGGACGTGGTGCAAGTCGCCGTTATCATGGATCTTCTTGCCGTTGGCAGCGAGAAATTCCTTGGTTTTGGGCAACATGTTCTCGGTAAGAATATTCAGGCTTTCATTGGTCTGCCCCCAACCCGTTGCCGAGCAACGGTTGAAAACAGGAACGCGCATCAGTTCACGCATGGACGGGATACCGAGAATGCGCATTTCGCCCGTCTGGCCCGACGACCAGAAACCGTAATACTCATCAAGCTGACCGGGGGCGAGGCTTGCCTCAGCGCCGGTTGAGGCCTGGGCGCTGCCAATCGAAAGGGCTGTTGCAGCAGCGGTTGCGCCACCGACTGCTGCCAAGCGTGCAGCACCTGCCGCACCGGCAAAGGCAGCACCGCCAGCGGCAACGCCAAATAGATCACGTCGGCTGATTCCGGGTTTGGATGTTTTGTCAGACATCATGACTTCTCCTTGAGATTTTGCTTGATCGTCCGGGCCCGGTTCAGCGCTTTTTGTGCGCCTTCCGTGCTTGCCAAGAGGCTTTCTTGCCGCTTGAGTTTCTTGATCACGACCGGACAGATTTTTTCGCTTTGATACAGCACCTGACAGTGAAGGCAGTTGTGACACTCGTTGGGGTTGATTTCTCCTGTGGGGTGGATGGCTTGAACCATGCATTCATGCGCGCAGCTCTGGCAGGGGCTGCCGCATTCCTTGTAGCGTTTGAGCCAGTCAAACATGCGCATACGCGCCGGGATCGCGAGGGCTGCGCCCAATGGGCACAGATACCGGCAATAGAACCGTTCGACGAAAAGCCCGGCGCCAAGAAGGACAAGGGCGTAAAGAACAAACGGCCATGCCCGATCAAATTTGAGGATGATGGCGGTCTTGAAAGGTTCGACCTCGGCCAGTTTCTCCGCCTGATCAATGGAGGCCAGCATGGTGCCAAACAGGCCAAGGAAGATGATGTATTTCACCGCCCAGAGCCGTTCATGCAGCCCCCACGGAAGCGTCCATTGCGGGACATGGAAGAATTTGGCAATCCGGTTGGTCAGTTCCTGAAGCGCGCCAAACGGGCACAACCAGCCGCAATAGGCACCACGCCCCCAGAAGATCAGCGCCGCCGCAACCGAGAACCACAGGATAAAGGTCAGTGGATCAAGCAGGAACGCTTCCCAGGTGAAGCCCGTCACAAGCGAGTTGGTCAGCGCCATGAGATTGACAACGGAAAGCTGCGCGTTGGCATACCAGCCAAGGAACACCAGCGTGACCGTCAGGAAGCAGATGCGGAACCAGAAGGTAAATTTTGCAGAACGTGTCAGGAAGCCCTGGAAGAAGAATGCAGCCGTCAGAACAATCAGCATGATGCTGAGCACGACAATTTCGACCGTCTTGTCACGCCAGATCCGCTGCCAAAGGGCGGTTTTGGCAGCCTGTTCGTCCGTTGCGAAACTGGCCCCGGTTGAGTTGTCTGCCTCTGGCGTCGGCGAAACTATCTTGGTGAGGTAGTTGGCTGGCGGCTGCCAGCCGATGTCAAAGGTGGTGTAGAGACGTTCAATTGCGCCGACATCACGATGGACAAGAAGTTCCAAACGCCAGGGTTGTGTCGGGTCAAAATTGCTGCTTGCCGGGATCTTGAACAGATCCATCTCTTTGAGTTGTGGTGCGCCATCGGCCATGATGTCACCGACACGGCGATGGTTGCGGTCGCGGAAACGTACCGACATATCGCCCTGAATAAGCTGAATACGGTCAAACAAGCCGCCGCGGACATATCCCGAACCCTTGAAGGAGTATTGTCCTCGGGCGGTAACAAGAATGGCTTCTTCGCCATCCTTGAGCCAGGTTTTGAGATTGTTGTAGCCGCGCTCACCAAGTGTTGCCTTGCCAATGGCCGGGATGCTGACAAGCGAGACATACATGTCGATGAAGGTTTCTTCGGCCGGGGCTTCAATTGGCCGCTCAAGCGCCCTTGGATCATCCATTGTGGCAAAGGCGTCGTTCACCTGACCGACATCAAGTGACATGCGACGAATAGTCCCGTCACCAACCAGTGTGAACCAGTCTTCCGGGGCGGTCGCATCCGATCTGATCTTGAATTGTGCTGCATTGGATTGCTCGGGGGCACTCAATCCACCCAGTTCGAGCATGCGCGCAACCTTGATGCCCGAGCGCAGGATCGAGTCATCGATGACCATAATGGTCACCGTTGCACCGGAAATAATATTCAGCTCGTGGTCTGCATCTTTTGTTGCCGTAACCAGGTCAAAGCCGACATATCCCTCGGTGAGTGACGCGATCCGCTCTTCTGGAATGCCAATCAGGACAATCGGTTCGGAATGCTTGACCAGTTTGACACCGATGATCCGGGCCTTTGAGTCAACAGCGACCATCACGTGGATCGGTTTGCCGGAATAGCCGGTGGTGCCAACAAAATCAGAGGTAATAAAAGCCCAGCCGATCTGCTCACCGTTCTTGAGAACCGGTGCGACAGGCACGTCTTTTTGAACCGGACCATAACCATCAGCGCCCTCGACCAAGGATGCTGCGGGAACTTTTTCAATGAACTGCGCCAGAACAGGTTTGTTTTGCGCGTTTGCCTGGGAAACCCACAACACTGAAGAAAAAAGACAAACAACAGCAATGACCAGAAGACACTGCAGGAGCATCAATGCTCTGGGTGCCTGGTATTTGGTCTGAAGATGACGTGGGGCAAATGGGATGTTCATGAATTCAAACCTTGTGCGGAGGCGCGCGTGCCGTCGCCGGTGCAGTCAGTGTTGCGCCAGCGTGGTCAAATGACATGGGGAAGATCGTCAGAACGACTTTGCGGTCATGTTCGGGCACGCCAATAGGGTCTGGAAGCTGGAATGCAGATCCGCTCAGGCAGTTCATGCAATTTGGGTAATCGCATTCGACAGGTGTGGGTACTTTGTTGCCGTTCCGGTCGATCAATATTGTCACGGGAGTTTGGTCTGTGCTGCAGATCGTGATTTGAACAAGGTCAGCAGCTGCAGTTTGCTTCGTCACTTGAGCAATATCCGGAGCAACACCGGTTCCGGTAAGGGAGAGTGCGATCAGAAACAACAGAAATGTGCGAAGCATTTTTTCCATAATGCTTCTCATATTCCATAGCAGATTCCTGATTATTGACAGTGGTCAAGTGACTAGGAGCTTGAGCTTCAATTGATTGCACTGAGACAGTTAACGTTGACGTTGGCCAAGTTTATTGGGGGACGATATCCGAAGAACTGTGCAAGGAAGAAATCATGTTCAACCCTCAAACTGTAAACGAATCGCGTCAGTTTTCCGTTGGCAAAAGTACTTTGAGAAAAATGTCAGCTTTTCTGTCAATTCAGCAGCTTTTTGTCAGCTTTTGTGACAATCGATGACAACTTATTTGGCAAACGAAAATGCTAAAACATTGATTTCGCGGGAAGTCGAATGTCAGCTTTTGTGGCACCTGACAATTAACTTATTGATATTCAACGGTTAATTGTTGATTGTGTCCCGCGATTTTTAACGTCGTGGGACACATTTCCCCTAAAATGCCTACCATATTTTTCGTAAAAATTCTTGATTTGTTCTTTTGTTTGTGGCATAAGAGAAAAATCAACGGGAGAAATGCACCCGGACCGAAACCCGCAAAGCCTTGTAGGCTCTGCGGGTTTTTGCGTTCGGGGCCGGATCAAGGATGTGATCAGGATGCAGTTGCAAAGACGCGGAACAGACACGGGGCAGGGCGGCGGGGTGCCCCACAGGCTATGGGGCAGCGGATGGCGGAGCCATTATGGCGGCGTTCTGCCCGAGGATTAGGACCGGGGGACTAACCCGATCATTTGCCATGACGGGAGAGGTGCGTCTTGTTGAAGAGGGAGCGTCAAATTTGCCGGGAGCGGCAGGAATGGCAGGAGGGGGGCAGCATTGAGCTATGGCCCGTCAACGGTCTAAAGGTGGGGCCCGTGCGCCCGGAGTTTGTCTGGACCTCGGTGGTTGCCGGGAAGTGCCGCCATTGCCGAAAGTGACCGGAGCACCTCGTGAGGCCGAAGGCCGTCTGCTGGGAAGGCTGCCGATCTGCGCTCCGTTGGCGAGGATGCCGAAGCCCCGGGTTCGTCGGGACTTCCCGGATTGCGGGAAATCCGGTTTTGGCTGATGTACTCAGACGAGCGCGGTCTGCTGATTCTGATTTGACTGCACCGCTGATGCGCGCTTCAGCTTTCCCGGACATCGTCCGCCTCTTTCTTTGAAGGTTAATTTTATATTTGAATTGAAACATTGTTCATCGATTCGGGTAAGTCGCAGATACAAAATGCTCGATCGCTCCTTTTCTCCCCCGCACGCAATGAGCTCAACGCATCGATTGCAGAGTTGTCATAATTCGGGGTTATGCCGCTGCTTTCACTAACTTATTTGATGTCTACAATTCTTCGTTGAGTAACCAAAGTTTCGCTTGCGCGTTCGTTGTTTCACAACTTATGCTCTTTTAACGAGTGGTAATTGCAGAGTGCAGTTGTGAATGGATGTTTTGACGCTGTAGCGTGTCGAGATGGCGATGCTAGGGGGCTTGAATGCAGGACGAGATTTCAACGATTGCGAACCGTTCAGTGATCATTGCGGCGAGTGAATTGCTAGCCAATGATAGCGAGAATGGTGGCGCGGATTATACGATTGCCTCGGTGCAGGATGGTGAGCATGGGGCGGTGTCGTTGGATGCCGATGGAAATGTCGTGTTCACGCCGGATGAAGATCATTATGGTCCGGCAGTGTTCAGCTATACGGCAATAGATGCGGATGGCAACAGCAGCACGGCTACTGTCACCGTGGATGTACGTGCAACCCTCGATGATCCTACATTTATTGGCTATAGCCAGAAGAAAGATGAATGGGATGTTACCCAGCTTGCGGATGGCACTCATGTTGTGATCCGTCAGAGCGGTGTCTACTATCATCATCAACGTTATGATGCCTCGGGTGAGCCGCTGGGACCACTTGTGAAGTCCGAAGGCA
>TARA_R100000049_G_C1957710_1_pt1 | contig 40339 bp, 42 predicted proteins | sample TARA_R100000049 | Tara Oceans TARA_R100000049 (sample SAMEA2619992) | marine metagenome | biome: marine biome (ENVO:00000447); feature: mesopelagic zone (ENVO:00000213) & marine oxygen minimum zone (ENVO:01000065); material: "saline water (ENVO:00002010), including plankton... | reverse complement strand
GCCTTCGCCATACATGATGTCGAATTCGACCTGCTTGAACGGCGGGGCCATCTTGTTTTTGACAACCTTCACGCGGGTCTGGTTACCCACGACTTCGTCACGATCCTTGATCTGGCCGATACGGCGAATATCGAGACGGACAGACGCATAGAATTTAAGCGCGTTACCACCCGTTGTGGTTTCCGGACTACCGAACATCACACCGATCTTCATACGGATCTGGTTGATGAAGATGACCATGCAGTTGGAACGCGAGACCGAGCTGGTCAGTTTACGCAATGCCTGGCTCATCAGGCGGGCCTGCAGGCCGACGTGGGTGTCACCCATTTCGCCTTCAAGTTCGGCACGTGGCACAAGGGCGGCAACCGAATCGACGACCAGCACATCAATCGCACCGGAACGCACCAGCGTATCGGCGATTTCAAGCGCCTGTTCACCGGCGTCAGGCTGCGAAATCAGGAGTTCGTCGGTATTCACACCCAGCTTGCGGGCATAACCCGGATCAAGCGCGTGCTCGGCATCGACAAAGGCACAGGTCCCGCCCAGTTTCTGGGCCTCGGCAATGGTGTGCAGGGCCAGTGTGGTTTTACCCGAACTTTCCGGGCCGTAAATTTCGACGATGCGGCCACGCGGCAGACCACCAATGCCAAGCCCGATATCAAGGCCAAGCGATCCGGTCGAAATGGCTGAAATATCCACCGCACTATCGCGCTGGCCGAGCTTCATGATCGAGCCCTTGCCAAATGCGCGTTCGATCTGCCCAAGGGCGGCTTCGAGTGCCTTCTGCTTATCCATCGTATCCTTATCCACCAAATGCAGTGCGGTCTGAATCATTTTTCGAACTCTCTTATTCCACAGGGCCGGGTAGGATGCAACGCAGGCGGTTCCCCGGTCCTAAATGCGGAACGCCACCGCTAGGTGCCCCGCCGGATAACTGACATCACGCCAACCATTTTCCGGCAAACGCATTGAGAACATAATGTGAACACTCGCACAAAAAAATGGATGTTGCAAGTTTGTTCTCATTCTGGTGGGTAAGAATTCGAACCCGGATAAATAAAATTGTCGCCGGGCTTGTGCCGGGATTTTTAAAACAATTCGGAGAAGCCCGGTTCAGGTCGTGATTTTCAGATGTTCGTGCCGATGTGCATGTCCATGATCGTCATCGCCGTGATGATGGGTTTCGACATGCAATTCACCCGGAACCGAATAAAGCTGCCCATGGCGCACGCCAGGTTGTGCCAGAACCTGATCGGCGAATTTGCGAATATCGGAAAGCTTGCCGCGTAAGGTCACGCTTTCAAGGCACGTATCGTGATCAATATGGAAATGCACGGTCGAAACGGTCAGGTCATGATGTTCGTGCTGCGCACTCATCAGCCGTGATGCCAGCATGCGTTCTTCATGATCATAAACATAATTCAGGACCGCTATGCCAACGCCACCGGTGTCTTCGTCAAGCTTGGTATTCTGGAGCTTTTCCCGGATCAGGTCACGAAAACCTTCTGACCGGTTGGTGTAGCCGCGATGCTCAAGGAAAGCATCGAACGCCTCCATCAAATCGTCTTCGATTGATACGGTCACGCGGGTCATACGAATTCCCTTTCAGAATCATCAGCTTGACTCGTATGAACATTTTTGAAAAGTTCATACCGCCTTTCAACTTCCCTAATCTCCCAAAGGATAGCAGATGTTTCAATCAAAGTTCACAACCCCGCTTGCAATTGCCGCACTGGGTTGCCTGATCGGCTTTGGCGCAGAGGCCCATGAATTTGTCGCCAGCAGCAAAACCACCCCCGCGAATGGCAAGGACACTGCTGCCTTCATCCTCGATTCGACCCATGTTTTCGGCACCCCGGAAGAAGCCGAAGCGCCAAAGCATGTCCGTGCACAATTGATCACCCCCTCGGCCACCACCAAACTTGATGTCAGTGAAAATGCGGATGTCCCCAATCTGACCGGCACATTCACCATTTCCAAAGAAGAACCCGCATGGCTTGTCGGGCATCGCCTGCCGGTAATCTGGTCACAAACACCCGATGGCTGGAAAGAAGGCGGGCCGGACGCACATCCCGATGCGGTTGCGTCATCCCGATTTGAAAAATTTTCCAAAAACCTGACTGGAGGCTCCCAAAACGCGGATTTTATTTCTTCCCCTATGGGGCACAAACTTGAAATCGTGCCGCTTTCCGATCCGCGCATGACGGCAATCGGCCAAGACGTTGCGGTTCAAATCCTGCTGGACGGGCAACCTTATTCGACCAGTGTCCTGGCAACCTATGCCGGATTTACCGACACGCCATCGTCTTATGCCTATTACACCGAAACTTTCAGCGATGATCGTGGCAGCGGCATTGCCAAAATCCGGATTACGAAACCGGGTCTTTGGATGGTTCGGGTTGCGGCCGATGTCCCGGACTCAGATGCATCTGTACGGGTACATAACCTGAGGGCAACCCTGACTTTCGATGTCAGCCAATAGGCCGCCACATGCTGCAATCGTTTGGACGTTTGATGATCGCGGCAATTGCCTGCGCGATCCTGCTTTGTGCAGGATCGTTCCCGGCGATTGCCCACGGGGCGGGATGGCAGATTGACCAAAACCGGACCGCCACCATCTATCAGTTCGGCTATACAGATGGCACACCAATGATATTTGCCGAAGCCACGGTGACGTCACCGGACGGGAAAACCTGGCAAAAAGGAAGAACTGATCGTGACGGACGCCTTGCCGTCGCGGTTCCGGCATTACGCCCTGAAGATCATACCGATGCGCATTGGAAAATAATGGTATCAGACGGCATGGGTCATCAGGTTGTCCTGATCCATTCATCGGAAAAAACACCGCCACCGGGAACACAATCCTCGGCCCCAACCCCCGGATTGCAGGGAAACAGCGCCTTGCTTGACCTGCCGGTCTGGGCTGCAATCCTGTTCGGGTTCAGCCTGATAACCAATCTTGCCTTTCTGCCGGGCTGGATCACCAGGATCAAAAGGCAGAGAAAATCGCACTTAATGCAGGAATAAAAGCGCAACACCCCCAAAGGCCATGCAGGTCCCGACGATGGCCTGCAGGCCAACGGGGCGGCGCAGAACCACACCTTCATAGACAATCAGCAAAACCGGTGGCAACGCCATCAGCGTTGATGCGATACCGACATTGGCATTCTGAACCGCCACCATCGAAAGCCACACGCCAAGCGCCGGGCCGATAAAAGCCCCCAGGAACAGCCACCGCCCGACATCAGGTGCGCCGCACGCCACAATCGTGCGCCGAGCACGCCCCATGGCAATCGCAATTCCCCACATGATCACAACTGCGACAAAGGTTCTGATCCATGTGGCCGACAGCGCAGAATAACCGCTGATCAGTGCATATTTCGCCGTCACCAGATTCGCGACCTGACCAATGGCACCGCCAAGTCCAAACAAGATACCAACCAGATAATTGCGTCCTTCCAACCCGACAGGACGCCCCTTTTTCATCATGATGACCAAAAGAATGCCGGCAATGCCAAGCGCAATACCCGACATTTCCTGAGGGCTGAGGACTTCGTCAAACAGAAACCAGCCCAACACCGCCCCCATGATCGGCACGGTCGACATCATCAGCATCGATAACCGCGCCCCCAGGGTCACAAAGGCCTGAAACAGCATGGCATCGCCAATCACAAGGCCAAGAACCGACGACAGTGACAACCAGCCAAGCTGCTCCCACGTTACCGCGCTCGGCCAAGGCTGGCCTTTCAATAGCCAGTGCAACACCGTCAGACAGGTAATCGAGCAGGCCAGACGCCCGCGATTGACCGTCTGCGCGCCGACCTTGCCGCCAATGTTGGAAAAAATCATGCTCGACGTCGCCCAGGCCATCGCGGCAGTAAAGGCGGCTGCTTCACCGAAGAACGGGATCATGCGGGGCTCTTGCTTGGACGTTGTTTTGGTTGTTGACCGGGATGTGGCGCAGCCGGTTCGGGAAGATAAGCGCGACTTTGCCCTTTTTGGCAACTGTAGAAATCACAGATTATCCCAGTAAAACAACGAATAGTACCAAAGCAAACCCTTCACCCGCTTGCGAAATTCTGATCGCGCCGTATGTTGAACCGATTGCTTGAAACAGGACGACATACATGATCCGGAAAAACGAGACCGCAGCGGAAACCAAACCGTTCAAGGGCATCCGCCGCCATTTGCATGATGGCGAGGTGGTGATCATGGATCTGCCGATTTCGCCGGTTTCGATCCTTGTCCCCGGTCTCATCAAGATCATCTGGATTGCGGTGCTGATTTATGCATCCTACCACTGGCGCGCAATTTACGATTTTCTGATGCCACAGGCCCGCGCACTTCTGACTGGGCCCGAAGCCTTTGCCGCACTTGACCGGGTCTGGGAAGAATATGAATTCGTCTTTTCGATTGCCTTGTTTGGTGTGATCATCGCGTTGATCTCGATTGTCTGGAAGCTGTTGAAACGGGCCCTTGGCGTTTCAACGCGCGCGGCGCGCGACAGCATCCTTTTGCCCCTGACCGCCATTCGCGATCTGTTTTTCTTTGAACGCGTTATCACCAACAACCGCATCGTCACGCGAAGCGGTGTGTTGCGCAAGGATCAGGATGACCGCGGATTTGAGTCGATCAAAAGCACCCAGATCAGCAAAAGCGTGATCGGCAATATCTTTGATTATGGCGATCTGCATGTTACCGACCGGCTGGGGCACAGCTTTACACTGCGTCAAGTCACGGCACCGGAAACCGTTGCCAAGGAACTTTCCGATTTCTTTGGGCGCGTTCGCCCCGATAACCGTCAGGGCGAGCCGATTGACATCACGCATCGCGCCCGCGAAGAAGCAATAGAACACTCAGAAAACAAACCGCTGACACGCCCGGAAGACGAAGTGTTTTAACTTTACACAATCATGGAACATGACAGCACCCGACGCGTCTTAAAGTTCAGGTAAAGCCGCCCCGATGCAAATGCGGCCAGATCCGAACAAAAGACGTTTTGATGCTGCCTGCAATTGCAACCCTTCCGCTTTGGTCCGTTATCGGACTGTTTTCAATCTGTGCAGTGGTGATCGGCTTCGCTGGAACTCGGTTGGCAACGATTGCCCTCAAGCTCGCCGAACGGACCGGCATGGGACAAATCATAGCCGGTGCTGTTTTTGTCGGCATGTCGACCAGCCTGCCCGGAAGTGTGCTTTCGGTAACGACGGCGTGGCAAGGACACACCGATCTTGCCATCGGTAATGCGCTGGGTGGCATTGCGGCCCAGACGACCTTTCTGGCAATCGCTGATTTTCTGTATCGCAAGGGCAATCTGGAACATGCCGCCGCCAGCGCCACGGGACTGGCGCAGGCCACCCTTCTGGTCAGTATGCTTGCCCTGCCGCTTCTGGCCTATGGCGGACCTGACTGGATGGTGTTTCACATCCACCCGGTATCGATCCTGTTGTTCGTTCTGTATGGCTTTGGCCTGTCATTGCTTGCCGAAATCCGCCATCAACCGATGTGGCGACCTCGCAGGACCGACCTGACCGACGAGGACGCCAAGGAAGACGATGCAGACTACCATCCCGAAAGCACACTTCGCCTTTGGACGGAGTTTCTGAGCTTTGCCGCGATAACAGCAGTCGCCGGTTACACTATTGGTGAAAGCGGGCTGGCAATTGTCGAGAAAACCGGCATCAGCGAAACCGCCGTGGGTACTTTCCTGACTGCGATAGCTACATCACTTCCCGAACTTGTTTCGGCAATTGCGGCTGTCCGTATGGGGGCTGTCAATCTGGCAGTCGGGGATATTATCGGCGGCAATGCGTTTGATGTTCTGTTTCTGGCGGCATCAGACTTTTCTTATCGCGACGGATCGATTTACGCAGCCTTCAACCAGCAGCACCTGTTCACCATCGCCCTTGTCATTCTGATGACCGGCATCCTTCTGTTGGGCATGCTTAACCGCGAACGCAGGGGAATTGCCAATATCGGCTGGGAAAGCGTTTCAATCCTGTGCCTTTATGGCATGTCGATATTTTATCTTTCGGGATAGGCCAACGGATACCGTCCGCAGGTTATTGTCCCTTTTGGCGCCACTCGATGATCGTCTGTAAAAACAGTTCCGTGCCCTTATCAAAAGCTGGGAGCAAATCGGCATGGTCCGCAGCAAGCCAGCTGTAAACTGAAAGGCTCATGACAGGAACAGCCTGAAATCCGTCGGGGACACCGCCGGTGACCGACAACGAATAGTTATCGAGCAGAATTGCATCCAATCGCCCGTATCGCAGCATCTTCTGCATCATTTCGGGACCGCGCGGAACATGCACGACATTGGGATAATCAGCCAAAAGTGCGTTAGACCACTTCGCCCCCAGCCAAACACCAACGGTTTCATCCTTTAAATCGTCAATTCCCGATATCTTTCCCAACGGTACAACCAGCATTCCGTCCACCAAACCAACACGTATATTTCCCCTTAGGATCGGCCGGTCAACATTTTGCTGAAATCCCTCAAGCTCGGCAAAAACACCGTCGATTTCGCCATGGGACAATGCCTGAGCAACCCTTGCAAGGGGCATGCGCACAGGTTTGACGCATAGCCCTCCCTGTTGCATCGCAGAACGATATGGCTCGATGCCGTCCCCGGTCATCCGGACTTCGGGCATGGCAATCAACAGGCACTTTTCACTGGCGCGGGCTAATGTTGAAAGGCTCAGGATCGAAACCAGAACCAAAACTGTCAGGCCAGACATACGGAAAGTCGCATGCTTGCCGAATTCATGGCAAAACGTGCAAAGGCCGACATTGCGAGGACGCATTAATTCATCGTCCCCGGTCCGTGACGGGACACATGATCCGAACAGCAAACAATTTTGACAATCAACATTGGGGGCAGAATCCGCAGCCAGCTTATGAGAACGAGTCTGGCTTCTTAAAGCACTTCCTTGACCTTGGTCGCAAGCTCCTTCAGCGAGAAGGGCTTGGGCAGGAAATGCACGCCGTTTTCTTCATCAAGTTCGTCGCGATAGGTATCTTCGGCATAGCCCGAAATAAAGATCACGCGTAAATCCGGGCGTTTTTCGCGCAACATACGGATCAGGGTCGGGCCATCAATACCTGGCATCACCACATCGGAAATAACCAGATCGATGGTTTTGTCGGTTTTCGCCAGAACCTCAAGCGCGTTATCGCCATTATTGGCTTCAAGCACGTCATAGCCTTTGCCGCGAAGCGCACGCGCACCGAATGTCCGCACCGCGTCCTCGTCTTCGACCAGAAGGATCGCGCCGGTACCGGTCAGATCGCGTGAGGGGGCTTCTTCGGCCACCGCACGGGTTTCGGCCAGTTCTTCTTCGGTCGCCTCGTAATGCGGAAGATAGATCGTAAAGGTCGTGCCGACACCGGGCTCGGACTGGACGGCCACGAAACCACCGGTCTGTTTGACGATCCCGTAAACGGTCGACAGACCAAGGCCTGTGCCCTCGCCCCGCTGCTTGGTCGAGAAGAAGGGTTCGAAAATACGCGTCAGGTTATCCTTGGGAATACCGATACCGGTATCGGAAACCTCGATCCGGATATAATCCCCCGGCGGGATCAGTTCGGTGCCTGTGTTGCGGGCTTCGTCAACAATCTCGGTGCCGGTCTGAACCGTCAGGGTCCCGCCATTGGCCGCCATGGCATCGCGCGCATTGACAACCAGATTGATGATCACCTGATCAAGCTGGCCCGGATCAACCTTCACCAGACCAATATCGCGACCATGGCTGACCTTCAGATCGATCTTTTCACCGATCAGACGACGCAGCAGGTTCGACATTTCCGCCAGCGCATCGGTGATATTGATGATTTTGGGCTGCAATGTCTGACGTCGCGAAAACGCCAGAAGCTGCCGGACAAGATTGGCCGCACGATTGGCATTCTGTTTGATCTGCATAATATCGGCGAAGCTTGGGTCACCCGGCCCATGGCGCGACAACAGCAGATCGCAGAAGCCGATCATCGCGGTCAGCAGGTTATTGAAATCATGCGCAACCCCACCCGCAAGCTGCCCGACCGCCTGCATTTTCTGCGACTGGGCAAATTGTTCCTCAAGGTTCTTTTGTTCGGTCGTATCAAGGAAGTTCAGCAGAAGCGCACCGGCTTCACCCGACCGTCCGGCCACACGTTGCAGGTAAATCTGCGCGGCAACGCCGCGTGAACCCTGCAAACGAGCCTCGATCTGCCCCCCCTTACCCATGCCCATGACCGCCTTGGACAGATAGCGCGCGACCTCGTCGCGGTCTTCCGGCAGGATCAGTTCAAGAATGGAACGACCAATCACCCGTTCATGACGTTGACCCGCCGTTTCGATAAAGGCACGGTTGGCGTCGGTAACCGTGCCCGACATATCAGCCAGAACAATCGAAAGCGGACTGTCATCAAAGAACCAGCGCACCCGACGTTCGGTTTCGGCAAGGGCATGTTCCCATTCATGGGCTGGCATCGGATCGGGGAATACGACAGCCTGGCTTCGGATCGGACCGGTGCCGGGCGCATTGATCGAATGAGTGACAAAGCATTTGATCGGCTCGCCACCTTTGACCTTAAGCTTGACTTCGCCATTCATGCCATCGCCGACGATAAGGTCCGCCAGTTCCAGCGTACCACTGGCAAAATCTTGCGGTTCACCGCCCAACCAGTTTGCCAGACGCCGGTTCAGGTAAAGAATACGACCTTCTTCATCAAGACCGCAAACCCCCACAGGCAGGCGCTCAATCATCTGATCAGCCTGCTCGCTTCCGGCACCATCTGCCATCCGCGAAGCCACCCCGCCGACGGTCATCTCATCATCGGAACCCGTCACAAACGCGCCAAAGGCAGCAGACTGTTCGGCAACGACAAGCGAACGTCCTGCTTTGGGCATGGCGGATGGATCGATACCGTCAACGGTCCAGAGCATCTGACCGGCGTGCGCATTTGCTGCTGTTACCGAAATCCGAAGGCAGACCGTACCCGCATCATAGGCTTCTTCAACAATGTTTTCTGCCGAAGCATCGTCGATCGCGGTATCACTGTTTCGTTCGGCATCATCTGCTGCGGTGTCGGAAGGTGCAGCAAGCGCAAGCTGTTCACGCTTTTTGGCTTGCGAAAAATCGACATAAATCTCGCCCGCTTCCCCCCGCATTGCACGTGTCCGCAAATCGGCCAACTCGGAACTGCCGACGTCCAGATAACTTAAACGTGCCTCAAGGGCGGCAAGCATGTCTTCGCCCGGCTCAATACCAAGCTTGCGGGGGAACGCGGGGTTGGCATAAAGCGTGCGACCATAGGCATCAATCAGGGCAACACCAATATCGGAATGCGACAGGCCACTTAACAGCGGGGCGAGATCATGATCAGCTGATGATCGCCAGCGCGCAGACAGGGACAGGGCGGCCACCGCGACGATCGCCACCCCAGTTACCATGGACCCGATGATCCACATGATACGCGCATCAAGACCAGCCTTTGCCATGACCTGTAACAGGACATAAACAAAAGCGACAAATGCGACACTTACAGCAAGGATAATTCCCCGAAACAGCACGCGACCGCCTTTAACGCCAATAACTTACAATATTGCTCTATACTTTTAGCTGCTATTGGCCTGACTGGCTACCGGCAAGTTTTACATTAGCTGGAACGCATCATGCACCCTGTGTGGGATCGCGCCCTAGCGCATGATCGCAGCGGCAATTTCCTGCCCCAGATCGGCAATCGCAGCGTTCCGCTCCTCCATTGAGGCGGAAGTCTGCGTGATATAGATCGCAACAATCACTGGTTTTCGTTCCGGCGGCCAGATCACAGCAACAATCGCACGCGATCCAAAGCCCCCCGCACCAGTACGGTCCGCAATTTTCCAATCATCGGGTAAACCGGCCCTTAGCAACGGACCACCAACCTGATTTCCCGTCAACCAATCTTCCAAAATCTGTCTGGATTCCAGAGACAGTGCATCACCAAGCAACAAATAGGTAAGCGTGGCACGCATGGCGTTCGGTGTGGTCGTATCGCGCGCATCGCCAGGTGTTGCAGCATTCAAATCGGGTTCGATCCGATCAAGGCGCGTCACATCGTCACCGATATCACGCAAATAAGCCGTCAGCACATCTGGCCCACCCAGCACATCCAGAACAAGGTTCGCCGCTGTATTATCGCTCAGATGCAATGCGGCTTCGCACAGCTCCCCAATCGTCATCCCGCTATCAACATGTTTTTCGGTAATCGGGGAATAAGTGACCAGATCATCTGAGCGGTAAGTAATCCGGCGATCCAGCGTTTCGCTTTCACGGTCTACCTTATGCAGCACCGCCGCACAGGCAAGCAGCTTGAAGGTACTGGTTAACGGAAAACGTTCATCGGCGCGATATTGCCATTCTCGTCCGTTTTCAACATTCAGAATACTGACACCAACCCGCGCATCAAGCCGGGTTTCAACCGTTTGAACGGCATCCAACAGTCGATCATTGGCCGATGCAGCCATTGATATCACAAACGGAACCATAAAAAATAGAATGGGAGCAGTTGCCAGAACGGCTCTTTTAAAGGCAGGCATGTTTTGTCGACTTCCCGGAAACAGAAACAAACAGATAACGAGGCAGGCTGCTTGTCACCGGGATTAACGGCTGAATTTTGGCGCAATAATGTCGAAAGGCCGAATTTGCGATTGGCAGGAGGTCGGGCAGTCAGCCCAGCTTCTTGCCACGCTGGCGGAAAACGAACGAGATGATTTCGGCCACCGCCTTGTAATGTTCCGGCGGGATTTCCTGATCGACTTCCACTGTTGCAAACAGGGCACGCGCAACTGGCGGGTTTTCCATAATGGTCACGTTGTTTTCTTCGGCTACTTCACGGATTTTAAGCGCGATATTGTCCTGACCTTTCGCCACACACATCGGAGCTTCCATCGCATTGATGTCGTATTTAAGCGCCACGGCATAGTGGGTCGGGTTGGTGATCACGACGTCGGCGGTCGGAACGTTCTGCATCATGCGTTGCTGGGCGCGCTGCATCCTGATCTGGCGGACCTTGGCCTTGATTTCCGGGCTACCCTCAGTCTGTTTATATTCGTCCTTGATCTCCTGCTTGGACATCTTCATCTGTTTATTGAATTCATACCGCTGATAGGCAAAATCCAGCCCGGCAATCACCGCTGTCAATGAAATGGCCGCGATCATCAGAATGACGATCATGTCGTAAAGCCGTTCCAGCATCAGTTCGACCGGGATCTGAGGATAAAGTTCGACATCCATCAATTCAGGAACGATAACAAACCCCAGCACGGCCCCGACCAAAACGATTTTGAAAACGTTCTTGACGAATTCGACCATGTTCTTCATCGAGAATAGGTTCTTTGCCCCATTCAGAGGGTTAAGTTTATCCGGTTTGGGAGAAATGCGTTCAGCCGCGATTACAAGACCGTTTTGCAGCAAATGCCCGGCGGCTGCAAAAAACACTAAAAGAACGAAGGGAATGCCCAGCACGTAAAGCATTCCCAACAGCACATCCTTCATCAGTACCGGCAAGCCTGCCTGACTGACATCATACATATGCGGATGTTCAATAAATCCTAAGGACAGGTCGCGAACAGATCGCGCCATATCGGGCGCCATCATGACCATCACCAGACCGCCACCAAACAGCAGCATGAAGCTACCGACTTCCTTGGAAACCGGCACTTGTCCCTTCTTTCGGGCATCTTCAAGCTTTTTACTTGTTGGGTCTTCTGTCTTTTGGCTGTCGTCTTCTTCGGCCATTCCCACACCATTCTGGGCTGCCCGGCATTATGCCGGAAGGTTGGCTATCCCTAGGGGTTGACGAAACTTTCCAACCCGTTTTCATAATATTCCAAAAATACCATCATCATAGTCGGCAATGCCAGTGCCAGCAGAACAAAAGCCAATCCGATCTGGATTGGCATCGCCACAAAGAACACCGGTAACTGGGGCATCAACTTGTTCAAAATACCCAACGCCACCTGAAGCACGATAGCAACGATCAGGAACGGGGCGGAGATTTTCATCGCGATGATAAAGCTCTCATTTATCGCTTGTGCGAAAAATTCGCTCATATCTCCGACCGGCAATACCCCGCCTGGCGGAAACAGGGAATAGCTTTCAAACACAGCCTGTATCATCAGGTGATCAAGACCGGTCGCAAAAATCAGGACCATGCCAATCTGCGTGATGAAATTGCCCGTGACGGCACTTTGTGCACCAGACAATGCATCACCGCTAAACGCGTTCGCCATCGACGAACTATAGGCAATGATCGATCCTGCCGTCTGCAGGCCGGCCATCATGACCTGCCCAAACAGGCCAAAAAACGCCCCAACGGTTAACTCATACGCCAAATGCAAAAAAAGCGTCGGCGCGTCGGCCGGTTGTTCGGGGATAAGTGGCCCGGCCAGCGGCGAAATCACCACGGCGACCCAAAAGGCAAAAACCAAGCGCGCACGCGCCGGTACAACTCGCGCCCCGATGCCCGGCATAAAGGCGAACGCCGCCCCGACCCTGGCGAAGCTCATCAGGACCACATAGACATTAAGCGTCAGAAGATCTTCGAGATTCATCTTCTTTCAGGATGTCCCGTTATTGGTTCGCTTTGCTAGTTCGGCAGGCCGATAAAATGATCAACCATTCGTCCCATGAACTCGTTCATTTCCGTCATCATGAAAGGCAAAAGAACCAGAAGAGCGATAAAAATCACGAGGATTTTAGGCACGAAAGTCAGAGTCATTTCCTGGATTTGGGTCAAAGCCTGAAACAGCGCAATAACCAACCCCACCCCTAATGCGATCAGCATCAAGGGCGTACTGACCTTTAGAAGAGTCCATACGGCATCATAGGCCACGTCCATGATTTCCGCTTGATCCATAGGGTCTTCCTGCCTCGTCTTCCGTCACGTTACATCATTCATACAGGATAAGGCCGGTGATGGGCCATGATTTCCTGAAATTTCAATTTGATCGCCCCGAAAACAAAAAACCGCACGAAAGTCGTGCGGCTTGTCTCAGGCATCCATCCGACAATTCAATCACCGTCAGATCGGCATGCTCAATACGCTTTGATAAGCTTCGACTGCCTTGTCACGGACACTGACCACGGTACGCAGCGTGACTTCGGCCGCCGACACAGCGGTGACCACTTCATGCAGTTCTGCATCGCCAACGATTGCTTTCTGGGTCATCTGTTCGCTGTTCATCATGGTTGCGCGGGCATCAATTGCCGCCCCTTTGACCATGTCGGCAAAACTTTCCCCCGGATTGACCGTCTGACCGTTACCGCCAACACGTTCGGCGACACTTGCGGTTTTGCCGCTTGCAGCGTTCCGGTAGGCAGAAATGGCATCGTTAAAACTGGCAACCATCGGTTCGTATCCTTAAAGCGGCGTTTGCTGACCAGATATTTTGTAAACTACTGCAGAATATCAAGGGTCTTAAGCAACATGCTACGCGAAGACTGTATCACATTGAGGTTGGCTTCATAGCTTCTCTGGGCTTCGCGCAAATCCATCATTTCGACCAGTGTTTCAACATTCGGGGTCTGCACATAGCCCTGATCGTTGGCGGCCGGATGGCTTGGTTCATATTTCATACCAAAATCGGACTTGTCCGTCATGACTTTATTGACCTTGACCAGTTCGACGCCAACTTCGCGATCCATGACATTCTTGAAAGTCAGCAGCTTGCGGCGGTACGGGTCCTGCCCCTGTGCAGTCGGGAGACTGTCGGCGTTGGCAACGTTTTCAGCCGCGATACGAAGACGGGTACCCTGTGCGCGCATGCCGGCAGCGGAAATTTTAAAAGCTTTGTAAAGTTCCATGATCGCTTATTCCTTCAACGCTGCCAATTAACGACCCAAAGCCGAAATCATCATTGTTTTATGTTTGGCATACAGTCTGGTCATGGTCTGATAATCGACTTGGTTTTCGTTCATCTTGACCATCTGTTCTTCAAGGATCACGGCGTTTTTGCCAGGTGCCACTTCATAGTTCTTACGCACTTCCTCGTCCTTGAAGTTCTGCGGTTTGTGCAGCCCCTGGCTGTGACCCGGTGTAGTTGCCTGCATCGCCAGAATGAATTGACGGTCGCGACCAACGGTTTTCGGGTCGAATTTTTTAAGGTCGTCAGGGCGATAATTCGGCGTATCAGAGTTGGCAATATTCTGCGCGATGAGTTCCTGACGCTGTGTCAGCCAATCCATCTTTTCTTTCAGATTGGCGAACATGCCAAGTTTGCCGATATCCATTGCCTGCTCCTGTTATCACGACCCCAGTATTGGGCGGGCCGGTAAAGCCGAAGTTAACGCGGTGCCCGGATCGGGACCGGGATCGTGCGGAAGGCCAATTTTGCCGCCCGGTTCGATCCTGAAAACTACTTTGCATGCGCCGTGCCAAATGTCAGAAAAGCGTTAAATTACAATGCCGGGCCTGGTTGCGATTGGCGGCACTGGACCGCGACGAACAAAGCGGGCATATTGTGTCGCGTCTGGCGAATTTCTTTTGCCATCTATCGAAACCGGGACATTTCATGCTCTATCTCACACGAAAAGTTGGCGACTCCGTTGTTATTGACGACAACATCGAAGTTACCGTCGTTGAGGTTCGCGGCAAAACCGTGAAGCTGGGCTTCACCTTTCCCGAGGATGTGCAGGTCCTGCGTCGCGAACTTTATGATCGCATTCAGGAAGAAAACCGTTCGGCTGCGGCCAGTGCGGATCTTGTGCGTCAATTGGGTCAGGTCACCAATGCGGTTGCCGACAATATGAAAACCAGTCCTGACGCCGACGAAGACGACGGTAAAGACTGATTTTCCGGTCGCGCGATCTACCGGCAAGAGCCGGGGAAGCAAGACCACCAACATACGACAGGCACTATCGTCATCCTCCTGGCAGGTAGCCGGGATATTGACCCTCTGCATACAAGCCCCAATGCGTCCTTTGCATTACGGCCCCTCCTCAACGACATTTATCCTGCTGACCATCGGCGCAACGTTTTGTTGACCATCTTCAAGCTATGGTCGAGGCTTGCTAAGGTAATTAGAGTCAATCAAGACGCTGGAATTTGACGAGATGGGCAAGAATGACCGGTAACCGACCCAAGGTCGACATCACCGATCCGCGCGAAATTGGCACGGAAAATCTTGCCGCGCCCGGTTCCGGCGATCAGAAAGCTGTGGCGTTACGCTATGCGCATGGCCGGGATAACGCCCCGATATTAAGCGCAAAGGGCGAAGGCAGTGTTGCGGAACAAATCTTGCAACTGGCTTTTGCTAACGGGATCAAAGTCCGAAAAGACAGCGATCTTGCCGAAATTCTGATGGCCGTCGACGTCGACAGCGAAATTCCGCTCGAAGCGTTTGCCGCTGTCGCCGAAATTCTGAACTACATATACCGTATCAACCGGATTTACGGTGATCCGGCCAAGAAGCGGTCGACAACATCGAATATCGATCAGGTGTCGGCAACCAGTTTTGCAGATCTCAACCGGGAAGATCCAAATGAGCCCTGAACAATTCAAACCCGACCAGTTCAAGAAAGATCTCAAACGGGTATTGTCTCTGATCACTGCCAGCCAACGATTTGTTGATGACGGCAAAGTGGTCGAACTCAATACACTCGAAACCAAGATTTCCGATCTTTGCGTTCAGGCCCGTGCCATGAACAGCGAACAGCGTCGCGAAGTCGCCCCACTTCTGGCGGCACTAACTGACGATCTCGCGCGTCTGGAAACCACAATGCACAAGGAGTATTCCGAACTGCAACGCCAGTTGCGCGGTCTTAGCAATAATGCACAGGCAACCAATGCCTATGCCAATGCTGCCCGCACCACCCGCTAAGCAACACAAGTCCCGCCGTTCCGTAACTTGCCATCTGATCGCGGAACTGCATGGTGACTTGCCTGCCGGGGCCGTGCACGGTAAACAGAACAGGTTCCGGTTGACTGAATCGGGCTATGCAACAGGTTCGTCGCGGGGAAGGTAACCTGATGGAATTTAGCGCTTATTTCCGATTTGTGGCTGCTCTGGTTTTTGTGCTGGGCATGATCGGGGTTTTGGCGCTGGTGGCACGGCGTTTTATCCCCGGTGCGCGCAACATCAACCGCCGCAGCAAGGAACGCCGACTTTCCATCGTGGAAGTCGTTCCTGTTGATACAAAAAGACGTCTGGTTCTTTTTAAACGCGACGACACGGAACATCTGGTACTGCTGGGGCCGTCCGGCGATTGCGTGATCGAACGCAATATCGGCACCCATTTTTCCGAAGTTCTCAGCGACGATATCCGCATTCACAGTGACGACGGCCTGCCGGATGCATCACCAATCGATACCCCGCCGACAAAGACCAACGGGAAACAACCCGCATGACCATCGCGCTCATTTCGCATTCCCGACAGGATCAAACCAAACAGAAGCATCAAGCGCGTAACGGTTACGTGCCGCGCTGGCTGGTTCTGATCGCGATCTGGTCGCTGGTGCCATTGATTGCCATCGGATTTGGTGGTGATACCGTTCACGCGCAGACATTCAATTTCGACCTTGGGGATGGTCCGGGCGTAACGTCGTCTGGCCGGATGATCCAGCTTATCGGTCTGCTCACGGTGCTTAGCCTTGCACCCGCTATCCTGATGATGGTGACCTCCTTTACCCGGATCGTGGTGGTTCTCAGCCTGCTGCGTACTGCCCTTGGCATTCAGCAATCGCCGCCCAATCAGGTCATGGTGAGTCTGGCGCTGTTTCTGACGTTATTCATCATGATGCCAACGATGGAGCGGGTCTGGGACGAAGGCCTGCAACCGATGATCAACGGCGATATCGACGAATTTGAAGGCATGGAAAGATCGGTGCGACCGGTTCATGACTTCATGATGACGCAGGTACGCGACCGCGACCTTGAACTGTTCGTCAATCTTGCAAATGTCGAAGTCACCGGACCAGAAACCATTCCGCTGCGGGCTCTGATCCCGGCCTTCATGATCAGTGAACTGCGCCGTGCGTTTGAAATCGGCTTCCTGCTGTTTATCCCGTTCCTGATCATCGACATGGTGGTTGCCAGTATCCTGATGTCGATGGGTATGATGATGCTGCCGCCGGTCATCATCTCGTTACCCTTCAAGCTGATATTCTTTGTGATGGTCGATGGATGGTATCTTATATCGGGGTCACTGGTCGAAAGTTTCGGCGGGTAGCCAGCATTTACGAGAACACCAAAATAAAAGCCACCTTGCAGAAGCAGGCGGCTTTTTGATTATGACTTGGACTGCGTCAGGCTGAGCGCTTACCCGTCTTGAAAACGTTCTTTTCAAGTGGCTTCAGACCAAAGCTGCCACGGCGCGGTGCAGGGTTATCCGCAACGTAGCGGTCCGCCTGCTGGCGTTCACGTTCATTCATGCGCGCACGCACCGCTTCCATTTCACGGTAAGCCTGGCTTCCTGCCGAGGGTGCTGACATCCGCAGCCAGTAATAAGCCATGATGTTGTCCTGATCGACACCACTGCCAATCGCATAAAGCCGCCCCAAAGCCGCCTGCCCGTTAGCAGAGCCTTTACGTGCGGCACGTTCATACCAGCTTGCCGAACGGGCCATATCAACCGGCACACCAAGACCATGTTCATACATCACACCGATCAGGTGATAACCGCCCGGATGGCTGAGTTCAGCAAGGTCCATGGCAAGATCAAGTGCCGCAGCATAATCCGGCTCACGATGGGCGACGCCAAAGATCAATATCTGTGTCATCTGGTATTTGGCAGAAATATCGCCCTGATCACACGCGTTCATCAACATGGTCCAGCCACGATTAAACAGCTTCAGATCCGACGAATGACAGAAATACATGGCGAGATTGGCCTGGGCATAGGTATCGCCCTCGTTCGCGGCCATTTCAAACCAGCTGATGCTTTCGGCAATATTGCGTTCCGCACCCAGCCCGACGCCAAGCGCATAACCAAGTGCCGATGCCGCCTCGACGCTGCCGGCACGTGCCGCGCGCAGGTTATATTCAAACGATTTCGACGGATCGCGTCTTACCCCGCGTCCTTCAAGATAGAGATAGGCCAGAACACTGGCCGCGGAGGGATCATTCTGCTCGCTCGCGCGGTGGAGATATTCAACCGCCATCTCGTCACTCTGATCAACCCCCCATCCATTGAGGTAGCAGACCCCAAGGTTATAAAGGGCAGCGATCGAACCGTTTTCCGAAGCCTGTTCAAACCATTCGGCAGCTGTTTCCGGGTTTTCAGGAACCCCAAGCCCCTTGGCATAAAGATAACCAAGATTGTTGGCCGAAATACCTTCACCACCCAGTGCCTCTTCGCGGAACCAGTATGCCGCTTCGCGGTACCACTGTTCGCCTTCGCCCTGATCCTCGGCCACACCGATTCCCTTGGAACGCATGAAGCCATAGCAAATGGCAGCAAAGGCACGGCTTTGACGGTGAATCTGATCAAGAATTTTGCGGGTGGCACCCTCGTCGCGCGGCATACCAACGCCGCGAAAATGCCTCAGCGCAAGCGAAAGCTGCGCGAAAATATCACGCTCAACCTTCGCGTCATCGTAATAGACCATTTTAAGTGCACGATCCATCACAGCACTGCTTCCACCAAATAGGACAAGACCCGACTTCCGAACCTTACAGACACAGAAAGCCAATCAAAACATTAAAATCACTATTAGTTTATAGCACTAAGCTGTGACTTTTCCAACTGATCACGATAATTGCCCAGAAATCCTTGGAAACTCTCGACTTCATCAACCTTGTTTGCCAACGTGCGATAGTCGATCAAGCCTTGAGACGGACTGGAGGTGATCAGGCTGAAGGCTTCTGCATACGGACTTTGCGCCATAACAATTCCATAGCGCCGCTTCAACATATTAAGCGTGCGTTCCTGCCCACCCATCGCCAGATTGACCGCCCAATTCAGGACATAGCGGGCCCGTTCGTCACCAAAATTCTCAATGACATTGCCCTGATCCTCACCCACAAGGCGCTGGAAGGTTTCAGCGGCAGAGAGATAGTCACGGGTATCCCGGTAATATTCGACACGCAAAAGCTCGGCATCCTTGGACAGATCACCTTCAAGCGATGCCATGGCTTCGGCTCCGCGGTCGGTATCGAGGAGCGCGCGTGCACGCAGGTGACGGCGCTGGGTTTCCAATTCACTGGATACCCCGGGAACGTCGCTGTTATCAAGCACGCGGATGGATTCTTCGGGCTTGTTATCAAGCAGATATACCAGCGCCAGACGTGCACCGACGCGTGCCTTTTCGGTTCCTGTCAGGCGGAAATCGACCTGATGCTCCAGAAGAGTTTCGGCACGATCGAACAATTCAACGTCAACCATGCGGTCAGCCAAACGACGAATGAGCTCATCGCCCTTTTCTCCGGCCGGGGTCAGTTCGCGGAACTCGTCATACAGCGCGACAGCCTTGATAGCCGAGATGTTGTTGATCTCGTCACCCAGATAAATTGATTCGAACGTGTTATGCATCAGATCGGTGACTTCGGTCGCCGACGGGCTGTTGGGGAAGAAGATCGCCGCCTGGCGCAGGGTATTAAGGCCTTCGCGATATTGCTTGTTCTTGATCTGCAATTCGCCAAGTCTGCGCAGCAATGCCATCTCAAACCCATCGCCACGCCATGCAAAACGCAGTTTTTCAAGCTGCTCGATCGCATCATCAAGTGTCAGCCGTTCAAGCCGCATCAAAAGCTCGGTGCTGTCAAATATTGCGTGCGCCCGCGCTTTGCGATTACTGCCCTCGGCAACCTCGTCCCAGGTTGCAATAGCCTGTTCAAATTCGCCTGCTTCTTCTTCGAAAATGCCCTTAAGATACTCGACATCCTTGATCTTGCTCGGGTTGATCCCCTTGGTCACAAGCATCTTCTCGATCAGGTCCATACCCGCGTCCGGATTACCAACGATCAGGGCCTGCTCCGCGGCAAGTGGCCCCAGCCGCGACAATAATTCTGGCGGATAGTTATCAAGGATGTGAACGCTTTCAAGCAGATCACGCGCCCCGTCATTCGGACGACCACGCGCAGCAAACGTCACCGCACGCCACAACTGCATTTCGGGAATGGCACGCAGGCGCTCATCCTCCAGAAGGCGGGCCGCCTCATCATATTCGCGATCAAGAAACTTGATTGCTGCCTTAAGTGCACGGAACTGCAGTTTCTGGGCAATCAGCGGGTCGTCGTCTTCCATTGTAGAGGCAACCGCGTCTGCTTCGGGGCCAAGCCCGTTTGCCAGGTAATATTGCGCCAGTTCAAGACGTGCCTTGTTCCGATGCTCATCACCGCTTTCGGCCAGATCGCGACGCAACTGATGAATTGCCTTGTTATAGTTATCAAGCCCACCGCGGCGCCAATCATCCAGTTCGAAAATCAAACCTTCGCGGCCATCCCCCGCACGTGCGCGCACCCCTGTCGCCGATGCCAGAAGGCGTGCCCCCTCGGGCGAGATATTCAAACCGTCGGCAGCCGTCACCACAACCGCCTTTCCATCATCCCGGTTCGTGACCTGTACACTTTCGTTAACCGGTGCGACGACAACGCCCTGCACCGACGGAAGAACTTCAAAATCCGGATACCGCAACGCTGTCTCGATGCCATACCCCATTTCCCGTGTTGGCACGACGCGAAGCGAATCACCGACTTCCGGGTCTTCAATCGGAATTGTAGGGCTGATATTGATCAACGGCACAACAAGGCGGGCGCGAGTTTGATTATCGAGCTCAATAGAAGGTCCCAGCCGTTCGATCGGCTGCATGGAGCCCTGCTGCAAGGTTACATCCCAGTCACCATTTTCTGATGGTGTGCTGTAAAGCCCCACACCGTCAGGGATGGTCATACGCAATACCGTCGCATAAGGACTGTCGATCTGCTCGATCACTCCGATGATCTGGGCGGCATTCTGACGCACGGCATCCAGATCAAGGTTCGCGCGAACATCAAAAACCATCCAAAGGAAGCCGGCACGCGACCATATTGCAGCCCCCCCCGGACGGTTGAACGGGAAGCCCAGTGTCAGTTTGGTTGCATCCTGGGCGACTGTCACCGCAAGATTGCCAATACTTTCGCGTGCTGGCGCAACAGCATCTGGCGAAATCGGAATATCGGGTTGTTCCGCCAAACCACGTGCAATCGGATCATTCACCGGGGACGACGGGCTTCCCCCCGCTGCCTCAGCAACACCGGGCGTTTCCCCAGTTGTTTGCGACGGCACTTCTGGTGCGGCAGGCGCAGCAGGTGCGGGGCTTGGGGATGGCGTGCGTCTGGCTGCCGTGGTCGGCGGCGCAGCGGCTCTCGATGCACTGGAATCGGCAGGGTCGCCCTGGACTCCCATCAGATCAACAACAACCTTGTTGCCTGAACGGAAATGACGCAACGCGCGCGGCGGATTTGTCGCGATCTCAACAGATAAAGGATCTGTTGCACTTTGGCGCAAGGTGACACCTTCCGGCAACCGACGCGTTACACCAGTAGCATCGATGCGGGCAGGGCTGGTGAAGGCCAATATCTGATTACCCTGATCGCCATTCAACACATAGTCCGTGCGGATGGGCCAATCAAAAACCAGACGGTAGAATGTCGGGTGCCGCCCAACCCGAATTTCAAGCTCCGGCGCGGTGGCGGCAGGTGTAACAACTGCAGGTACAGACGCAGTATCCGGCCGGGTTTGCGGTGTTGGGAATGGTTCGGACGCAACTTCCCCCTGTGGGTTTGGTGCAGGACGCGGCGGCGTTGGCGCGGGTGACGCGGATTGCACAGGAGCAGGTGCGAGAGCCGGTTTATCCAGAATATCAAGGACGACATTGGTGCCGACATTGAAAACACGGGCTTCGAAATCGTCTCGTAGGACGAAGGCGACCGTACGTCCGTCCGGATCAAAAAAACCATCGCTGACATAATCGGATACGGGGCCAAGAACACCGCGCATGGAAGCAACCAGCGGCTGGTCAAAACGCACAACAAGTTGGTCACCGATGATTTCAGCGGTGTAATTGACGGGCTTGTTCCATTGCAGAACGATACGTCCATAGCCACTATGTGCGCCCGAGCGGATGATCACGGGATCTGCCGCCTGAGCGAGTGCGGGGCGCATTCCGGTAACTGGCAATACTGCCAGACTGGCTACCACAATCACGGCAGCCAGCAGGAAACGCGCTACGACCAAAAGCATTCTTACGAACCTCCGATCCCGCTTCCGCTATGGGGTTCAATAACAATGTCGACCCGACGAGCCATTGTGAAACGTGTCTGCTCGTCTGCCATAACCGGAAGCTGGTCGTATCTTGATGCCGCAAATCCGTAAATATTTATGTAATCTGTATAGCCCGATCTTTTAAGTTCGTTGGCAACGGCAGCAGCACGAGCAAGGGAAAGCTCCCAGTTCGAAGCATAAAGTCCGCGACCGCTGACCGGGCGCGGGTCAGTATGCCCCTGAACACCAATCCGGTTCCCAATGTTCCCAAGTACTCCGCCAAGGACAAACAGCGCCTTGCGGGCCTGATCCGTCATCTCGGAACTGCCACTGATAAACAGGATATCCCCGGGTAACGAAATCACAAGCTTATCTGCTTCACGGCTCAGCGTGGCATCACCCAGTACATCGTTGTCATCGATGGCGTCATCGATCACAGCGCTCAGGTAATCAAGATTCATCGCGGGCTTGCGATAAACACGCGGGATATTAAGCTGCGCAACGGGCTCATCGCTTTCTTCAACCGGTGACGGTTTTATTGACTGGGACAAAGAATCAACAACCTCGTCCCAACGGTCAATCTTGACCTTTGACATTGCAAACAGCATCACGAAGAAAGTCAGCAGAAGCGAAATAAGATCCGCAAGGCTGAGCATCCATGGTGGCGGCCCTTTGGGGCCATCATCGCGCTTTGGTTCATCCATCAGCCGTTCCCCCCGGATTGCGGAGCCAAGGGAATCGGTGCGTTTATTCCTGGCTGGCCTGCGCCGGGCAATGGAATAAGCATTTTTCCACCGCCAGCGTTACCCGAACCATTCGACGCAGGTGCCGGTATCGCGCCATTGCTGGTACCGCCTGCGTTGGCTGGTGTCGTTACAGGTGCTGGTGGCTCTTTGGGCCCGAAATTCCAGAAGAAACGGAAAGTAACGATAAAAGGATCAGCCCCCGGATCGATGCCAACATAAAGATTTTTATCTGGGGCCCCGCGATCAATAAGGTCGCGGGCGAATGCACCTGCCCGACCGATCTGAAGGTTGTTTGCAATCTCGACAGTGCCTTTTGAACCGACCTCGCTGCCCATGACCATTTCCATCTCGTAGGACGCATAACCACTGTCATCGGCCAGCACTTCCGCGAGCTGATCCATGAATTCGCCTTGACGGTCCCTGATTAGAATCGAGTTGGGTTCAAACAACTGGTCGACATGCATGATGACTTCCATCAGCGTGCCCGGCTGTATCACCTGGACGCGCACGACCTTGATCGCTGTCTGAAATAATGATCCCAGCTTGTCCTGGGTATCTTCGGCCGAAACCACCGGCCCCTCAATCGAGGTTACCGTTTGCAGACTGGTGGTTGGCGGCAGAATGGCCGCAAACGCGGAAGACAGACTTTCCTGTACTTCGCGGGTTTTGACTTCTTCGAATGTCGAAATCGTATTCAGAAGGATGAAGAACGCCAGAAGCAGGAGATAGAGGGCTAGGAACAGTGCTACGGCACCGTTTGCGGGCGGGCTTGGTGGTCTTGGTCCGTCGTCCTCTATTTCCGCCATAACCGTCCCATTTAGCTAAACATCGCGTCGATGTCAGCCTGCGAAACCCCCTTGCCGTCGAGCTGCGGCCCGTTCAGCAAGGCTTCTTCACCTTCAGGTTCCTTTTTCTTCCGCGGATTGGACGCAGCATATTTGGCAATTTCATCACCAAATGCCTTGACCAAACCCTCGACCCTTTCTTCGATTGATTTCAGGGCCTTGATCACCTTGGTCGTACGTTGACCGGTGATATCCTGGAAGTTGCAGGCTTCATAAACGCGCATGGTCGCGCTGGTTACGATTTCAGCCTGCTCAGGGGGAAGACTTGCAGCAAATTCCTCAAGCGTATCCATCGCATCAAGGATTTCATGCGTCGCACCGGCGGTTGCATCGACAATCGCGTCGAGCTCGTCCGTTGCGTTGGGAATATATTCCGCCTTGATATCGTCCGGCCGCAAAGATGCTATTTCGGATTTCATCTTGCGAATGATGCCCGAAAGTTCATCCAGTTCACCAAACAGGCGTTTCTGGTCGTCTGATGGCTTGTCACCTTCCGAAACAAAGCGGGAAAGCTGATCCATCAGGTCAGACAGTTGCTCGACCTTAAGCTCATCGCCATCAAGGCGCGCTTTAAGGTCCAGCAACAGCTGCCGCAATTCGTCTTTGGACGTTTTGGACATCTACGGTATCGCGGGACTAAAGCCCCGCGCCCCTAATCAAAACTCACCGATCACGGTGGTGAGTTTGCCCTTCAACGTCTCTGCGTTGAACGGCTTGACGATATAATTCGAAACGCCGGCTTTTTTTGCCATGACAACGTTTTCGGTTTTCGCCTCTGCGGTGATCATGATGAAGGGCAGATCCTTCAGCTTTGTATCAGCGCGAACTTCTTTCAGAAGCTGAAGACCGGTCATCGGCTCCATATTCCAGTCAGAAATCACAAGGCTGAACGACTTTTCGCGCAGTTTGCGCAAAGCCATGCTGCCATCCGTCGCTTCTTCGATGTTCGTAAAGTTCAACTGCCGCAGGAGATTGCGGATGATACGCAACATGGTTTTGTAGTCATCCACAATCAGGATCGGCATATTCGGATCGACGGCCATTCACCACTCCATCATGCTATCAAATCTCTCACCCTTACCCCTGTATTCCCTGTGCATAAGGGTAAGGCCCCTATAATCGTGATGTACCTATTTAACAATGGTTAATCAAGGCTTTTCACAATTCCCTAATAACACCCATCATGTTGAACACACTGTAATAATCGTCTGGTTGATGCCCTTCCAGATAACGGTCAGCGCCCCGGATCAGCACCATTTGAGATTATTGAAGCGGCAACATGTTTATATCCTGTTTATAAGCCAACTCTGTTGTCAGAGCACGTGCGCGGTCTGGCGACATCTCCGCCAAAACAGCAGCAGTATTTGCCTCGCGCATACCAAGTGCAACCTGCAACAGGATTTCCATATCAAGATCGTTCCAGATACGCGCGGCATCCTTCGGTTTCATTTTCTCATAGACACTGATCAGCTTCTTGATCCGATCACTTTCCTGCTCTTCCTTGGTTGCCACCAAATCCTCTATCGCAGTTTTAAGCGATTTCATTTCTTCGATCTTGGCGTCAATTCGGGCTTCGGCAGCAGCAAGAAGGCTCTCGCGCTCATCAAGGCGCTGTTCCTTGCGATCAAGTTCCGAGCGCCGCACCGAAAGGTTCTGCAAAAGATCGATTTCTTCCTGTGTGAAAAGGGTCGGATCACCGCCCAGCATCGGCGGCGCATCACCTGCGCCATCAATACCCCCAGTGCCGTCACCTTCCATCATCCCCATCGGGTCATCAAGCCCAGGCGCACCTGTTTCCGCAGGTTGATCCGGAGCCGCCGCCGGATCAGGAGCCTGGGCACGCGCAACCTGAACCACACTGATACCCGATGCATCAGCCGCTTCGTCGCCTTTGGGCTCATCCGAAAACAGTCCGACGATCTTGACCGTTAAAACGACAAAACCAACCACGACCACCAACGGCAGGATACGCACAGCAGACATTCATTCACCCGGCAAATGGGACGCTTGCACGCCCATATTGAATTTCAAATCATATACTAACAGGTAGGTACCAAATTTGTCGAAAAAAGACGCCCTAACTGTTTTTTAGCAATCATGGCGATTTTATCTGATTGATCCTATCCGCAACGCCTCTAACGGACAGACCGCAAAGCGGCGAGAAGTTCACGTTCGGCTTCGGAGCGCCCGGCATCCTCATCTTGTTCATAAGGATCAGAAGCAGGTTCGTGTACGGGCGATCCACCAGATCGCATGCCCGAACCATATCCACCACCAGACGGTTCGGTCGAAGAAGACGCCGATGCGCCAGGCATTGTGCCGCGTTCAACATCACGCATCAACCGGGCAGCCAGTTCCTCTGCTCGGGTTTCAACACCCTGCCTGTCATCAACAACGTTGTTTCGCTCGTTACCGGTAGCATTTCCGGCCTCGGCAAACTTTGCCCCGCCGGCACCGCGGCGGGTGGCATTGACATCACTTGCCGCCTTTTCCAGTCGGTTGGCAATGCTTTCACCCCGATCTACCATAAAGGATAGATCTTCGTGCAGCCCACTGGCCTTTTCGATATCTTCACGCAATTTTTCGCCGGATTGCTCGGCCATTTCCTTCAGCGCGCGGATTGAAACTTCGGCTCGTTCGTTTGCCGCATTGAAAGCCGTCAGAAAGTTCTGCATTTCTTCGCGATTGCGGCGAAATGCCGCCAAACGACGGCTCAGGATCATGGCGTAGATGATCGTCGCAATTAGCAACACAATCATTACCAGATCAAGATAGATGGCATAGTCCATCAACTGTCGTCCTCGTTATGCCGCGCCCGGTCACGAACCTGAATCGCGATCCTGTCCCCCTTGCGCCCCATCATCCCCTTGAACAGGGGCACATCGCCGCACCGAACCTCGACAGGCGAGGTCGGACTGGTATTAAGAACCAAACGGTTGCCAACTTCCAGATTAATCACATCGCCAAGCGACATGATCTGCTCGTCGAGTACCGCAAGAAGGTTCACATGGGTTTGCCACAACTCGTTCGCCAGGTGGTTTTCCCAGATCGAGTCTCGACCGAATTTTTCCCCCATGAACATCTGAAGCAGCAGCTCACGAACCGGCTCCAGTGTTGCATATGGGATCAGCAGTTCCAGACGACCGCCGCGATCTTCCATGTCAATGCGCAGCTTTGCAACGATGGCAGCATTGGCATGACGGGCAATGGTCGCAAAACGCGGGTTGGTTTCAAGGCGCTCGAACCGGAAGGTCACCGGGCTTAATGGATCAAATGCCGCCGACAAATCGCCGAGAACCACATGGATCATGCGTTCGACAAGATTGCGTTCAATCGTGGTGTAGGGACGACCTTCAATACGCATTGCCGCCGTACCGCGACGCCCGCCCAGCAACACATCCACGATGGAATAAATCAGCGCAGAATCAACCGTCAGAAGCCCATAATTGTCCCATTCCTCGGCCTTGAAAACACCCAGCATGGCGGGCAAGGGGATCGAGTTCAGATAATCCCCGAAACGCAGCGACAGGATGTTATCAAGCGATACTTCAACGTTGTCGGATGTGAAGTTACGCAACGAGGTGGACATCATGCGCACCAGCCGGTCGAAAACAACTTCGAGCATCGGCAGACGTTCATACGCCACCATCGACGAGTTGATGATCGCCTGAATGCCGGATTGGTCACCCGCGCCCGATCCATCATCAAAACCAAGCAGACTGTCAATTTCATCCTGGTTCAGAACACGCGCAGATCCGGGGCCAACATCCTCATCTTCACCACCGCCATCTTCATCGCCAAGCATGGATTCCCATTCGGCGGCCATATCCTCGCCACCGTCGTCTCCATCCTCGTCACCGCCTGCCATGGCTTCCCATTCAGCGGCAAGTGCATCATCATCATCTTCATCTGCCATCGGCGATTTGTCCCTGGCCCTTCTGGCCCGTTACTTTCTTGCCCATATACTTTCTTGTATGGTGTCTCTGACATTGCCGCCAGCACCTTATTGTACCAGCATTTCCTTGAACAGAACGTCGTTGATTTTTGCCGGCTTTGCCGCGGCACTGACACGGATCAGCAATTCTTCACGAAGGCGGAACATTCCCTCGGAGCCAGCCAAGTCTTCCGGTCGCAGTTCACGCAGGTAAACCTGAAAGTTATCAACAATACGCGGCATCATTTGCTCGATTTGGGGCAACATGCTCTGGTCTGCAACTTCCAGACTGACGCGTATTTTAAGATAGCTTTGCTTACCGCCTCCGGCGTTCAGGTTCACCAGAATTTCCGGCAAATCGACAAACCCGACATTTTGTGGAACCCCCGGCGCCTCTTCGATGGCGCTTTCGGAAATCACTTCTTCGGTGTGATCCCCTCCGCCGCCGGTCACCATATCAATCACAGGCTGAAGAAGCCCCGTGAAATAGGCCGCAGCAGCACCACCCAATAGCAGGAGTACCAGCAGGATAACCACGACCAGCAATTTCTTGCTGCGTCCCCCGCCACCATCCATTTCTATTTCGTCGACATCATCACCCATCGGTCTGCGTTACCCTGCGTTCAAAACCGTTACCCTGTCTATCCAGCAAACACTATGCCGGAATGATGAGACATAATACCTCGACGTTAAAATTCCGTTTCCCGCCTCTTTCCATGCAAGCGACTCTGTAAAGTACATTAGTTCAGGAACTACCGATTATCACCTGCGGCATAGATGACCCGGCAATAATGCACGGCAGGTTCTGCCAAAGCAGGCTCTGAAGATGCGCGGCAACAAATGCCGATCAAAATTTTATCGTTCAATTTCATAAACTTAAGTCAACTGGCATAACTTTCGCTACTAGCCTGTTCAGAACACCGACCCGATTTGGGAAAGCAAAATTATGGAAAACGTTACCTACATCGCTTTGTCGCGTCAAAAGACGCTCCGCAGCATGATGAACAATATCTCCCAGAACCTGGCGAACATGAACACGACCGGGTACAAGGAAGAAAAGATGATGTTCACCGATTGGGTTGCGAAGAACAAGGACGCGCCTTTCCGCGGCGAACGTGAAATATCGCTTGTTCAGGACATCGCTCAGTTTCGCGACACACGCGTAGGCAACATTGAACATACCGAGCGTCCGCTTGATGTGGCTCTGAGCCAACCGGACATGTTTTTTGCCGTCGAAACCCCAAGCGGCACCCAATATACCCGAAATGGTAACTTCAGCCTAGATCCCGGCGGACAACTGATCACAAACGAAGGTTATCCCGTTCTAAGTGATGCCGACCAGCCTATCTTCTTTAACGAAGCCGACGGCCAGATCGAAATCAAGGGTGATGGCGCGGTGACAACCGATATCGGTCAGATCGGGAAACTCAAGGTCGTCACGTTTGACAATGTCCAGGCAATGAACACGACTGGAAGCTCGCTTTACAGCGTCGTGAAAGAAAACCCGAACGATCCCGATGGCGCCCAGCCGGTTGAGAATCCCGGCGTTGTTCAGGGTGCCCTTGAAAAATCTAACGTCAACCCGATCAGTTCAATGACACAGATGATTGATGTGTTGCGCACCTATCAGTCCGTGACGCGGTCGCTGGAAAGCGAGAACGAGCGTCAACGTAACATGATTAACAAACTGGGCGATGTTCGCGCCTGATTAGCCTGATTAAACGGGCGCCCGCCCTAAAGAATTCATATGCGCCCGTGGCGCAGACCCAGGAGACAGAAGATGCGGTCACTTGATATTGGAGCCCTTGGTATGCAGGCACAATCCACCAATGTGGATGTGACCTCGCACAACATCGCCAACATGACCACCACAGGCTATAAACGCCAGCGCGCCGAATTCCAGGACCTGCTATATCAGGATCTGCGTCGCGCAGGGTCCCCGTCATCCGATACTGGGACAATTGTTCCTGTCGGCGTGCAGGTCGGCCTTGGTGTAAAAACCGCCGCCATCGGGCGCTATATGGGGCAAGGTACCCTATCTCTGACCGAAAACGAGCTTGATGTCGCCATCCAGGGACGCGGCTACCTTCAGATTGATTTGCCCAGCGGCGAAACGGCCTACACCCGCGACGGCACCCTGAAACTTGATGCCAACGGGCAGATTGTGACCAAGGATGGCTTTGCCGTTCAGCCGGGCATCACCGTACCAAACAACGCGACATCGGTCACGATCAACACCTCAGGCGAGGTGTTTGCGGAAATCGATGGTCAGGTTGCGCTTCAGAATCTGGGACAGATCCAGCTTGCAACCTTCATCAACCCGGCCGGGCTTGATGCGCTTGGCGATAACCTGTTCCTTGAAACCGAGGCATCAGGCGATGCCACGACCGGCGTTCCAGGGGCCGTTGGCTTTGGCACGGTGCAGCAAGGGTATCTGGAATCCTCAAACGTCAACGTGGTGCAGGAAATCACCAACCTGATCAAGGCACAGCGCGCATACGAGATGAATTCCAAATCGATCTCGACCACGGATGAAATGATGAGCTCCGTCAGCAACCTGCGTTAATTCGATACGGTTCCGAACTGATAAAATTTGCTGGAAAATGAATGCGCGGGCAGCCTTGGAAAAAGTGGTTTCCCGCGTTAACTGCGTTTACACGATTTATACAGTTCCGTGCTATGGTTGGCGGATGAAAATGCAGAAAATATTCCTTGTCCTTGCCCTTTTGCTTCCGGTACTGCTGAGCAACCCGGAACCATCGCACGCGCAATCATCGTCCAGCTCCCAAGAACTGGATACCAATATCCTGTTGCGCCCTGATGCGGTTGTCGAAGGGCAATATGTGACATTGGGAGACATTTTCAGCGGCATCGACGTTGAACAGGCTGATATTCCGGTTTCCCATTCCCCGCAGCCCGGACGGCAAACCGTTCTTGATTACCGCTGGCTTTATGGTATCGCGCAGCGAAACAAAATTGCATGGCGCCCCCGAACGACGGCGGACCAGATCGTCATCACCCGCGCAAGCCAGACAATTTCCATCGACGAAATTTCCGAAGCGATCAAAGATGCACTTGTCGACCATGGAATAAAGCCGCCCTTTACTGTCGACCTTTCCGGCGAGACATTTCAAATCCATCTGCCTGTCGATGTACCGGCCGAAGTCGAGATCACAGGTCTTGACGTCAACCAACGGACAAACCGATTCATTGCCAGTGTCACCACCGGCACGCAAACAGCCCAGCGCCGCACTTACCGCATGAGCGGCAGATATTTCCCCCTGGCACAGGTTCCCGTCGTGATCGAGCCCGTCCGGCGTGGCGAGATCGTGCGCCCGGATCAGGTTGAATACCGAAATGTCCGCTCGGAACGTCTTCCAGCGGGCGCCATTCGCGACATCAACGATGTTATCGGCAAAGAAGCTTTGCGCCCGATCAAATCAGATGAACCCCTGATGTTCCGCGACTTTTCCAATCCGATCCTTGTTCGGCGGGGCGCACTGGTTACGATCCGATTGTTCACCGCCAACATGTCGCTAACCGCACGCGGCAAAGCGCTTGAAGACGGCGCAAAAGGCGCGATCATTCGCGTCATGAACATGACCAGCAACAAAACCATCCAAGTGGAAGTTGTTGCCGACAACGAAGTTCGCGCTTTGCCCGCAATGTCGCAATAACACTGCGATTTCGCGCAATTCACGATGAAAGACAAAGGCTTGCCGACCCGGCAAGCTTTGCCCGCTCAGGAGCCACAATCTGGCATGAGGATTGCGTAGATACAGGCAGGAATTCCAGGAGGAATAAATGCCCGTTAATCACATGCAGATTTCAATGCGCCGCTTGGCAATTGTAACCGGCCTGATCGGTGCTACGGCACTGCTTTCAGGCTGCAACGCGATGAAACGCCTTTCCGAAGTCGGCGAGGCACCGAGGCTGTCGGCAATCGACAATCCCACGCAGTCAGAAACCTATCGACCGGTAAGCTTGCCAATGCCTGCACCGCAGGTCGCAGAAAGCAATCCGAACTCGCTATGGCGTTCCGGTGCACGTTCGTTCTTCAAGGACCAGCGCGCCAATCAGGTTGGTGACATTCTGACGGTTGTTGTCGATATGCAGGACAGTGCGGCACTGGCCAACACCACCGCACGTTCTCGCACCAATAGCGAGGATCTGGCGGTGCCAAACCTTTTTGGCCTCGAGTCCGAACTCACCAAAGTACTGCCGGAGACGATCAACCCGTCATCGATGTTCGATATGGACAGCGCGACGTCCAACAGAGGCAGTGGCACGCTTGACCGTAATGAAGCGATTGACCTGCGTGTGGCGGCCATCGTCATTCAGGTCCTTCCGAACGGAAATTATGTCATTCACGGTCGTCAGGAAATCAGGGTAAACAGCGAAGTCCGTGAAGTTCAGATCGCGGGCGTCATACGTGCCGCGGACATCAGTTCGTCCAACGAAGTCGAATATGACAAAATCGCGGAAGCCCGTATTTCCTATGGTGGTCGCGGTACGATTTCCGATGTACAGCAGCCGCGTTACGGCAGCGAAATCATGGATGTCATTCTACCGTTCTGATTAATCCTGATCGCCTGCGCCTTCCTGGATTCCCGTGGGCAATCACGATTGACCAAAACCGGCCTGCCACAGGCCGGTTTTGTTTCGCCTGAACCAGGCCAAAACAAAAAAAGGTCCAGCTGCAAATTACAGCCGGACCTTTGATTTTGGTTATCCCTAACCGGTATTCCCCAACAGAGCCTTGGCTTTTGCCATTTGACCGGATCAACGCAGGCGCGACCCGTGTTTATTCCCGACGCGATCAGTCGTCGCGGCGAGTGCGCTCCATCCGTTCGTGGCGTTCCTGGGCTTCGATGCTCAGGGTCGCAATCGGACGAGCTTCAAGTCTTTTAAGGCTGATCGGCTCGTCGGTTTCTTCGCAGTAACCATATGATCCGTCTTCAATTCGACGCAAAGCAGCATCAATTTTTGAAATCAGCTTACGCGCCCTGTCACGAGTGCGGAGTTCCAAGGCCCGGTCTGTTTCGGCCGATGCACGATCGGTCAAATCCGGTTCCTGAAGTCCCCCGCCATCCTGCAGGCTCGCTAATGTTTCCGAAGATTCTTGCAGCAGTTCAGCCCGCCAGGCCAAAAGCTTCTGCCGGAAATATTCCCGCTGGCGCGGGTTCATGAACTCTTCGTCCTCAGCGGGACGATAGTCTGGTGGTAGCGTGATAGTCATGTACGCCCTCTATACAGGACTCATCGAACGCGCGGCAATATAGAGGGCGCGCGCAATGGGTGCAAGCTGATTGAGTAAATAAATCTGAATTAGCCTGAAAGCCTTCATAACCTTGGGTTTTGCGACCAAAGCTATTGCCCAAACCGTAAATTTCAGGCCAAACCCGAAACTTCAAGCTTTGCAAGCTCGACCTGTGCCCGCAGATCAATCTCGTCCAGCACAGAAGAAAGGGCTGGATCGGAGATATTTTCGCGCTGCTGATCCAACAGCCCGACAAGCTGGCGCAGTCGGCTGGCAGGCAAAGTCCCGCTCAACAGAGCATCCCGCACACCTTCAAGCTGCTCAAGCAAGCTTTCGGCCCGCAGGACGGCGTGCTTTTTCGGGGAATCAAGAGCATCACCACTTTGCTGTAACGCCAGCAATGCATCAAGCGCACTGACCGTTCCCGCACTATGCACACCACCTGCCCCGCTTGCTCCGCCTGCGGAATCGAGTGAACGAATTGCATCAGCAAAACCGCCCGCACCGCCACCGCCAGATGTTTTCTTGCGTGTCGTGCTATTCGTGCCTGTCGCTTTGGATCCGCTGACCTTCATTTTTCACTTCCGCCTGCTATGTGGTAAGCTTGCCGGGATCGAACATGCAGCCATCACTACGTCAATCAGCTGTGTAAAGCCTGTCGGCTCAATCCGCACAGCCCTTTGACAGTGATCCCGTTAGCCCGAGTCTCCCCCAAAGCGTTGCCTGACGCAACGGGAAAAAAATGCCGGGTCTGCACTCCACTATTGCCGTGCAGTTCGTCTGCTCGTCAAAAACACACCGATTTTCCGGCAACTTGCGCAATCAGTGATCCAAAGCTTTGGCTTTCTGCCATCTGGCACGGTTTTCGCTGAAGTGTTTGCAAATTGTATCGGGTGGCAAACCCATCCCCGGAAGCGGAACAAAGAATATGATCAAAGGTCTAGGCAAATATGCATTAAAGGCAGCAGTGCTCGGCATGATCGCCCTGACGCAGGTTGTCCCGGCAAACGCCCAGTCGCGCATCAAGGATATCGCCGACTTTGAAGGCGTACGTGACAACATGCTGGTCGGTTACGGCCTGGTTGTCGGTTTGAACGGAACGGGTGACGATCTTGGTGATGCCGACTTTACCCGCCAAAGCCTTGTAGCCATGCTTGAACGGCTCGGCATCAACGTGCGCAGCCAGATCGATGACATTGATTCCGACAATATCGCAGCCGTAATGGTCACCGCCACCCTGCCGCCTTTCTCGCGTCAGGGGTCGCGCCTTGATGTCTCCATCAGCGCAATCGGCACTGCCGAAAGCCTCCAGGGCGGGACCCTTCTGGTTACACCCATGGTCGGTGCTGACGGTGAAGTTTACGCCGTTGCCCAGGGCAACCTTGCAGTCGGCGGGTTCTCTGCTGGCGGCAATGCTCAAACCGTGGTCAAGGGTGTTCCGACTTCCGCGCGTATCGCGAATGGCGGCATCGTTGAACGCGAAATCGATTTCAATCTCAATTCCATGCAGAACATGTCGGTTGTCTTGCGCAACCCTGACTTTACCACAGCCAGCCGCATTGCCGAAGCCGTCAATGCCTATCTTGGAGAAATCGCCGCGCGCCCAAGCGACCCCGGCACCGTTCGCATCAACATTCCGGAACGCTACAATCAGAATGTCGTGGCTTTATTGACGGACATCGAACAGCTTCGCGTTGAACCTGATCAGATCGCACGTGTCGTCATTGATGAAAACACCGGCACGATCGTGATGGGCGAAAATGTTCGCATCAACCGCGTGGCTATCGCGCAGGGCAACCTGACCATCCGCGTAACTGAAACTCCGCAAGTTTCTCAGCCTTCTCCCTTCTCGCAAACCGGCACGACCGAAACCGTCGACCGAACCAATATCGAGGTGGATGAAGGCGAGGACAACCAGCTTGGCGTTCTTGAAAGCGGCGTCAGCCTGCAGGAACTGGTTAATGGCCTGAACAGCCTTGGCGTCGGACCGCGCGACATGATCACCATCCTTCAGGCGATCAAAACGTCCGGCGCACTTCAAGCCGAAATCGAGGTGATGTGATGATGATCGACAGCACCAATGCATTGATGGCGCAGGCGCAGGCATCTGCCCAGTATGGCAGCCAGAACAATGTCTCGAACCGCGCAAGCCAGTTGACAGACGGACATATCAAAACCGAGGCCCAGGCGCGTAAAGCAGGCCAGGAATTTGAATCAATGTTTCTAGGCCAGATGCTGAGCCACATGTTTGCAGGTATCGAAACCAACGAAACCTTTGGCGGCGGTCATGGCGAAACCATGATGCGGTCCCTGCTTGTTGATGAATATGCCAAAGAAATGACGCGCGCGGGTGGCATCGGAATTGCAGATGCCGTTACACGCGAAATCCTCAAGGTGCAGGAAGGATAATGACCATGACCACCGAACAGATGGTTATCGAACTCAAAAGCGTCACTTATGACCTGATTTCCCTGCTGGAGCGTGAGACCCAGGGACTGCGCAAGCTCGAAATTGCCGAGTATGAGCAGTTCGTGTCGGAAAAATCTGCCCTGTCGATGCAGTATGAACAGCTGGTCGTCAAGTTACGTGCGCGCGGTCCCGAACTGCGCCAGCTTCCCGAAGACGACAAAGCCGAACTTCGTGACCTTCAGGCTGAATTCCAGCAGGCCGCCCGCCGTAACATGACCGCCCTTCAGGCCGCCAAGGCCACGAATGAACGCATGGTCAATGCCATTGTGCGCGCGGTGAATGACAAGGCCAAGGAAGAGTGCACAACCTATAACCGTTCTGGCCAGACCGGCAAGGCATCCATTGGCGGTTACGGCCGCCCGACCAGCAAACCCGGCACGTCTTACAGCGTTAACGAAACGCTCTAAGGGTAAAGGCGAAGATCATGTCACTGACTCAGGCACTCAATAGCGCAATTTCTGGCCTCAACACTGCCCAAGCCCGGATTTCCATCGCGTCCTCGAACATCTCGAACGTGAATACCCCCGGCTATTCGAAAAAGATAGCCGGACAGGAAACCCTGGTGCTAGACGGGGTTGGCGCAGGTTCGCAGATCGGTGACATTTATCGCAACGTCAACGAAGGCCTTGTGCGTGAAATGCGCGGCGAGCTTGGCAAAGCTGGCCGGGAAGAAGTACGCTTTGAATTCTTTCAACGCATTCAGACTCTGTTCGGAACACCTCAGTCCAACGGTGCGATAAGCCAACGCATCAGTGACCTTGCCGACGCTTTCGAGCAACTTGGCAATACTCCCGAGCAGAATTCCCCAAAAGTGGAAGTTATCGAAAGCGCCATTCAGGTTATGGATGCGTTCGAGAACCTGTCCGAACAGATTCAGCATATGCGTGGCGATATTGACAAAAATATCTCTGACGAAGTCGACCGCGCGAATACTTTGCTCAATGAAATCGCCGAACTCAATACGGACGTGGTACGCCAGAAGAACCTAGGGCAACCGACCACCGAACTTGAGGACCAGCGCGACCTGAAAATTAACCAGTTGTCCAAAATCATGAACGTGACCACGTATAACCGTGGTGACGGATCCATGGTTCTGTTTACGGCCAATGGCAATCGCACACTTCTCGATAGAACCCCTGCCACCATTTCCTTCAGCCCCACCGCAGGTTTCGAACCTGGCACTGGCGGGTCCGGTATCATGCTGAACGGAGAGGATGTAACCGATGTCATCCAGAATGGCACAATCAAGGGTTTGCTTGAAATGCGCGACACGGAATTGCCGCGCCTGAACGACCAGATAAACGAACTGGCCGGTGAATTGCGGGACGCCATTAACGAAGAACACAATAAAGGCACCGCCTTCCCGCCTCCGGCCAACTTGTCGGGCACCCGGATGGTTGCTGCGAACGATCCACTGACGGCAACGGGAACCTTCCGTATTGCCGCACTTGACGCAGATGGTAACCTGACCGCGACAGACAGCTGGGCCGATATCAGTCTGCCGACTGCTCCCGCTACGGTTCAGGGAATGATCGACGCGATAAACGGCTCCACCGCAGGTACTTATCTTACCGCATCTCTAGTCGATGGCCGGATGGTTATCGAAGGACTGGACGGCAGCCGCATTTCAATCAATGAAATGACCAGTTCAATCACAACGAGCGATGGTCGCAGCCAGGGTATGTCACACTATTTCGGCCTGAACGACTTCGTGGCGACGGTAAAACGTTCCGATACAATGACCTCTTCGGCACAAGACAGTGCAACCGCGGCTCTTGGCGTCACGGCGAGCTCAATGGTTATCAGTGCTGGCAGCGGGGTTCTGACCACACCCGGCATTACGGTGAACTACACCGCGAATGACAGCCTCACGGATGTACGTGACGCGATCCGGACTGCCCTTCAGGGTGCAGGCATGACGGCCGCCGACGCCGCCGAAACCGCGTATCTGGTTGAGGATGGCGATCGCTATCGTCTCGTGATCAGTTATACATCCAACATGACAATCACTGACTCCGGCAACATGTCCAAGACGATTGGCATGACCGAGGACATGCCTGTCCTTGCCGGGAATATGGACGTCGCCTCCAGCATAAAAAATGATCCGGCGCGTATTGTCCGCGGTCAATTGAATGCCGACACGTATGAAACATCTACAGCGGTTGTCGATACAGCAACCGCTATTCCGGGGTTGGGGCCTCTTGTCCCCCCACCCGTCAACTATACACTTACGGTTGCTGGCGATTTCACGAGTGTGAATATCAATTACGACAGCAACTCGTCGCTCGAAGACATCGCAAATGCCATCAACAACAGCGCCACACTGACAGACAACAACATTAATGCACAGGTCGTTTTCGACAGTGCATTGGGTGGATACAAGTTGCGTGTCACCGATGCCGATGGCGACCCATTCTTCTTCCAGGACAGTGGCGCAGGAGCAGGCGACAGTCTGACAGAAATTCCGGGATTGGGCATTCAGCATGGCGTGCACGAGGGCGACAACAGTGCTGCACTTGCGCTGAGCCAAACCTTTGAACGTACCGACATTGATTTTGAATCTGCGGGCGGGCTATCGGCAGAACGAACTTCTTTGACCGACTTTGCCGCTGGCATCATCGCAACTGCCGCAACCAAGGCATCGGTTGCCAGCAACAGCTACGAGTTTCAGTCCAATCTCGTTACAGATTTGGGCAACCGCATCCAGAATGAAGCGGGCGTCAATCTGGACGAAGAAATGTCGGATCTGATTATTTTCCAACGCGCCTACAGTGCATCTGCCCGGGTCATATCCACGGTTGATGAATTGTTTGATACGCTGCTGAATGCAGTTTAAACTGCGACAAGGATTTGTGAGGGCAAAATGGTAACGCGCGTAGCTACATATACAAACCATACGCTACTGTCCGACTTGGCGCTGAGAAACGCAGCCAAGGTTGCTGACCTTAATACCCAGCAATCCAGCGGGCAAAAATCACGCAATTATTCCGGAATTGCCGATAGCTCCCAGCGCCTTCTGAACCTCGAAGCGGAATATACCCGTACAGAGCAATATTTGCGTAACACCACGCAGACCAAGCTTCGCCTTCAGAATATGGAGAGCGCCGTTGACACAATGATGGACATTGCAGTCAAGATGAAGACATTGCTTGTCCAGTCGCTTAACGCCAATCAGGCTGCGGACGTCAACCTTGACAACGAAGCCAAGCAGGCGATGGAGCAGATTGCAAGCCTTCTCAATACCAACCTTGATGGGCGATATTTATTCGCCGGCGGACGCTCGGAATTACCGGCTGTCGATATCGACAAGATGTACGCTCCAGACAATTACATGAGCAAGTCCGGCACCACCATCACAGACGGCCTTACTCTTGCCTCCCTCGGCGTTACGGATGGCGAACTCCAGATTGTCAGTACGGATATCGACGGTAACAGCGTCACATCAACTGTTGACTATGATCCGGCTACATGGACAATCGGCGACTTGCGCGCAGCGATCAATGGCAACACAACCGATGGTGCAATTGCAACGTTACGCGGCCTCGACGAACATGAAGGCCCGCGGCTGAACATCGAAAATGTGGGCAACGGGTCAATCACAATCACCGAAATTGCCGGTGGTGACCTACTTGACGTGCTGGGCATGACGAAAATCCCCAACCCGCGCCCGGATACTTCTTATTATGCTGGCGACCAACAGATCCTCTCGTCGCGCGTTGATGATGGTTATAATGTTTCTTATGGCGTACTTGCCGATGACCCCGCATTCCAAAGCCTGATCCAAGGCTTGGGGATTGCGGCGGGCACAACCGACCAGAATGCGATTAATGTTGCACTGGGTCATATCACCGACGCTATCGACAACCTGCCAAATGTTCAGGGAAAAATTGGCCTTAACATCGCAAATATTGAACGTGTTGAAACACGGCACCAAGATTACAAAGTGTTTGCATCACAGGCAATAAGTGACATTGAAGGTGTCGATGTACCGTTAGTGGTGGCCGAATCAGCGCAATACTCTACGGCGTTGAACGCCAGCTTCATCGCAATCTCGCGTGCTTCAGAATTGTCCTTGGCCAACTATTTGCGCTAATGATCCATAATCGGATTATCGTGGGCTATTAACTTCACGGCCATGCGTGGCCGAAACTTCTAAACGCCGGAGTAAAATCGGTTATGGATTCCGAAAAAGTCGCCGAAAAAGAAATACCTGAGTCCGTGATTGTTGAAACGCGCTTTGGCGATATCGAATTCAGTTGGGACAAGGGCATTTATATGCCCGTCGGATTGCTTGGTTTTCCCGAACATCATGTGTTTGGCATCGCCAACATCCCCAACACGTCGCTGGATCAATTCAAACTTTACCAAAGCCTCACAGACGCCAATCTATCCTTTATCGTAGCCCCCTATAATATGGAAAGTGGCGTCTATTCGGACAAGGACTTGGAGATCGCGCTGAAGAGCTTGGCGATAGAGCATAAAGATGTTGCAATTATTATGGTTGTGACAGTGAGAAGTGCGACGGATGGCAAAGGCATAACAATGTCGACCAATCTGCGCGCACCAATCCTGATTGACACCGTTCGACAGGTGGCATGGCAGCACATCATGCCTAACGACAAATACTCGGTACAACACGACCTGTAATTTTTGCCTAGCTCAACTGGCACGATCTTTGCTGACGAGAATGCAAGGCAATGACGCCGACGGATCGGATGGCTTGAAGCCATTCTTTTGGATCCATGTAGGAGGGAAAAATGGCTCTTAATATTATTTCCAACTATGCTGCCAACGTTGCGCATCGTAACTTGTCAGCTTCTGATGAAATGGCGACCCGTTCGCTGTCGAAACTGTCATCCGGTACGCGTGTTGTTTCCGCA
>TARA_R100000049_G_scaffold5366_1_pt1 | contig 40952 bp, 39 predicted proteins | sample TARA_R100000049 | Tara Oceans TARA_R100000049 (sample SAMEA2619992) | marine metagenome | biome: marine biome (ENVO:00000447); feature: mesopelagic zone (ENVO:00000213) & marine oxygen minimum zone (ENVO:01000065); material: "saline water (ENVO:00002010), including plankton... | reverse complement strand
CCCTGGTCGAGCCACAATCCTCCGGCATCGGCGGCGGGGCGTTCCTGCTGTATTTTGACAAGGGGACAAAGCAACTCGAAACTTACGACGGACGGGAAAAAGCCCCATCGGTGATAAAAGAAACCCATTTCCTGAATGCGGATGGCAGCAAGAAAAAATTCTATGAGGCTGTTGTCGGCGGCGGATCCGTTGGCGTGCCAGGCGTCGTTGCAATGATGGCAAAGGCACATGAAGTGCACGGAAACTTGCCCTGGAAAGATCTATTTACTCCTGCCATTGCACTTGCGACTGAAGGGTTCCTGATTTCCCCACGTCTCCACTATCTTCTCGATCGCGACGAATACCTGAGAACCAAGCCTTCGGCGGCGGCTTATTTCTATGAGACCGATGGATCGGCAAAAGCAGCTGGGACGCGGCTAAAAAATCCGGTGTTAGCCAGAACATTGACGCGTATCGCGAACGAAGGGCCGGATGCGTTCTATCATGGTACGATTGCCGAGGAAATTGTCGAGACAGTCCGCAGCGACAATATGAACCCCGGCGTTTTGTCCCTGGCTGATATGGCTAATTACAAGGCGGTCAAACGGGAGCCAGTTTGCGCGCCCTATCGCGCACATCGGGTGTGCGGGATGAGCCCACCCACCTCGGGCGGCATCACATTATTACAGACGCTACGAATACTTGAGAACTGGGATGTGCCTACACTTAAACCGGGAAGTACTGAAGCGATTGACCTCATCGCGCAGGCAAGTGCGCTGGCCTTTGCCGACCGGGGGAAATATCTCGCGGACGGAGACTTTATTGATATTCCAATCAATAGGTTATTAAGTCCTGATTACACGAAAAGCCGGGCAAATCTCATCTCGCCCGGCGAATCACAACTGCCGTTCGAGGCTGGCGTGCCGCTGCAAAAGCAGGGATCGCTCGGCCTTGATAACGCCATTGAGCTTCCGTCAACCAGCCATTTCAGCATTCTGGACAGTTTCGGAAATGCAGTATCCATGACAACGTCAGTTGAGAATGTATTCGGTTCGCGGTTGATGGTTGGCGGTTTCATTCTCAACAATCAGTTGACGGATTTTTCCTTTGCCCCCGAAACGGAGGACGGACCGGTTGCCAATCGCGTTCAACCGAACAAACGCCCGCGCAGCTCCATGTCGCCAACGATAGTGTTTGATGCAGACGGTAATTTAAAGATGGTTATCGGCTCGCCTGGTGGCAGCCGGATTATCGGCTATGTGCTGAAGACAGTTGTTGCAACACTGGACTGGAAAATGGGAATGCAGGAGGCAATTGATTTTCCGCATTTCGTCAACCGGAACGGAGCCCTTGATCTTGAGGCGGATACAGCCGTTGCGGATCATCAGGAACCGCTGGAGGAAATTGGGTACAAAGTGAATGTCCGCAGTCTCAACAGCGGCCTTCATGGCATCCTGATGACGCCGAAAGGATTGGAAGGGGGAGCGGACCCCAGGCGGGAAGGCATCGTCCTTTCACAATAAACGCCTGATCAACTTCCTCAATCCTCCGGCAACTGTACGACAATAAAGAGGCGGGAAAACGGATACAGGGTCGATCCATCACGACGTACCGGATAAGCCTCCATTAGACGCTCGGCATACTGGCTTTCAAAAGCACCGATCTCATTACCGTCAAGCGCGGCAAGAAATGGTCTCAGAGCCGTTCCCCGTGTCCATTCAAGGACGGCATCCCTGCCCTTGAGTACCTGAAAATAGGTTGTTTCCCATATGTTGATTTTGTCGGCCAGCGGCGACAGCAAATCAAAATACCAGTTTATATTATGAACCGGTGCGGGTCGGACAAGTGATCCCAGCCTGTCTATCCATTCCTCAGACTGTGCAAGATCGTACAACGCTTCATGGGAAGGCGCCGAAAAATTGTTTGGCATCTGCACGGCCAGAACGCCCCCCGGGCGGAGCTGCTCCAAAAGCTTCGGGAATAGCTTCTCATGGTCATCCAGCCAATGCAGCGCCGCATTACTGAAAATAAGGTTGCCCTTACTTGTGGGAGAAAATTCAGCGATATCGCCGACCTTCCATTCAATGGATGGATGCTCCCGTTTCGCTTTTGCAAGCATATCCTCCGAGCTGTCGATACCAATGACAACTGCTTCGTTCCAGTGTTGCGACAAGAGCGCGGTCACATTGCCGGTGCCACATCCCAAGTCATAAATCACCGACGGCGCGTGAGATGGAACCTGAGACAGAAGATCGATGGCCGGACGTAGCCGATGGTCAGAAAAAAGAGAGTATTGTTCAGGGTTCCATGTCATAGCCAGCCGTGCCTCCTCACCGGGTCATTCTGACAAGGTAGCAACATTATCCGGTAAATAAACAGGCCATTTTAAGAAAGCTGGATAACGGGCGTATCTATTCTTTAACCGTCGGGTCGGACTTGGCGGATTGAACAGGGGCAAATTCCATAACCTGACTGTCATTTTCGATTGACGAAGCGAGTGCTGGCGCCTTTCTGACACGCACGGAACGTTCGGTATGGTAAGGGTTTTCTTCTGCATAGCAATTTACGGAGCCAAGTGTTTTATAGCAGTAGACCAAGGGTTGCATATGAGCTTCCTTCTCGGGCGTACAAAAATCATCTCCACTGGAAAGATTGGTGAAGGAGCATGACTCGCCGAACCATCCGGCAACTTCCCGATCAACTTTCTTGAACACATCGCTGGAACAGCCGCCGGTAACGAGTGCGGCACCCAGTAGAAGGCTTATTTTTAAACACCGCATTTTCCGCATGCAGATCATCCTGATTTCCGGACACTACGACCGGGCTGGTTTACAGGCATGAAATGTAACGGATGGACAGTTTAAATAGCGTTAATCAGGCATTTCAATGCAGAAGACCGTCCCGGAGGCTCCGGTTCGCTCCAGCGTAATTCGGCCACCATGAGCGACTATCAACTCGCGGGAAATCGACAGTCCAAGGCCGGTCCCTTCTGCCCTTGCGGATCCAGAGAATGGTTCGAAAAGATGCTCTTTCGCTTTGACGGGAAGTCCCGGCCCGCTGTCACAGATACGAATGAGGGTTCGCGTTCCGGCCCGCAGGGCGTGAACTTCAATTTTTCCCACCCCCTCCATTGCCTGCACGGCATTGCGGGAAAGGTTCAACAATATCCTGTAGAACTGGTCCCGGTCCGCGTTCAACATGAGCCCCGCCGGAATCCGGTTCTGCCAGGTTATGCCGTTATTTTCCCGCAAACCAACAGAGGTTTTAACCTCATTCACCAATGGCTCCAGAAGGAAGCGTTCCTTTTTGGGTTCCCGCTCATCGGCCCGCCCGTATTTGAGCGTTTGCGTACACAGGTCAATCGCGCGATCGATACTGGTCATCAGCCGAGGTACGACTTTTTGAACCTTCGGGTCTTTTATCTCAGAAAGGCTATCACTCACGATTTGTGATGTGGAGAGGATATTGCGCAAATCATGGCTGATTTTGGTAACAGCGATCCCGAGCGCGACCAGATGCTGTTTCTGTGTCAGGGCAGAGCGAAGGCGCGACTGCATGATCTCTAGCTCCCGCTCAGCGACACCAATTTCATCGCGCCGCCGCGACGGGACAACCGCGGTACTCACGTCCTCCGGCGCCCGGCGAAAGGCAATCATGCTCTCGCTTAGTCGCCGCATCGGGCGCACCAACAGCCAGTGCAACGCCAGATATACAAGTATTGCCGTCAGCGAGGAAATCATCAGTGAGAGCCAAAAAATGTTCCAGGCATAGTCATACATGGCATCGATCAAGGGCGCCTCATCAATGACCACCTCAAGCGATGAGTTTGGCTCGTTTTCAATCGGACTGATAATACGGATAATCCGGTCAGGCCCCACCATCAGGCTCATAAAGGCATGTTCAATCAGAAGCGCCGGATTCTGGTCCGCAAGGTTAAACTCCGCGTCAATGCTGATAGGCATATTTTCGCTCAGAATCAAAAGCCGGGAATTCGCGCCATGTAGAACAACACTGCGCGCGCCAACCCGAAACAACAATTCTTCCCGAAGTTCATCGGATACCATGTTGTCCGGTGACGCCAAGAGAGAGAGGGTAGCCAAATGGGCAAACTCTGTCTTTTTGACCAGATAGTTCAGCCGGAAGAAAGCAATTGACGGGACAAAAATAAGGACTTCCGCCAGCATGACAAAAAGAAGCGTCAGTATCAGCAATCGTGCTGATAGACTGCGAAAAGGCGCCACAATTTTTCCAATAAAAGCCATTCGTTAGAATAGATCAAAAAAACGGGCCGGTATCAACTTAATGATACCTACCCGTTTTTCGCATGCGGCGCCGATGGCGCCAGATCCGTCAATGCCCCGATTGTTAGCTTTTCTTGGCTGCGCAAGGATTTGCCTTGCAAGGGTTGCAAGGATTGCAGGTCTTTTTGGCTGCACATGGATTACATGGGTTGCATGCCTTTTTCGCCGCACACGGGTTACAGGGGTTGCACGCCTTTTTTGCTGCACATGCATTACAGGCTTTCTTCGGGGCACAAGACGCGACGGCGCCCGGAATGACAGCGGTTGACGCCATTGAGGCAATCGCCGCGGCCGTTAAAACTTCCTTGAACATGATTCTCTCCTGTTTTGACTCGTTAACTTCAAAAAGCAATCGATTGCTTTAGGGGAGAATGCGCTTGAATCGTGCAAAATCCGAATCAACTGCGATAACGAACGCGTTATCATTTCGTGTTAACCAAAAAAGGAGAGGAACTTGACGATCGCCCGGGTTCTGGAACTGAAAAGGCTTGGTGTATAATAGCTTCCCGCGACCCGTTTACTTATTTCACCATATGTCGGATAGGGCGCAATATAACTTGCCATGGCGCCGATTTTCAGCTTTTCCGAAATGGCCAGGCCCCAGGGATGGATTAACTCACCCGCGTGCGGGCCAACAATGCCCGCACCCAGTATCCGGCCTTTACTCGTCGTGACGGCCTTGATCATACCATCGGTTTGCCGTTCCGTACGGGCGCGGTCGATATCCGAGAACGGGAAGGTAAGGACCTTGATCTTGTCTCCATATTGCTCCCTTGCCGCAGCTTCATTCAAGCCGACATTGGCAAGCTCCGGATCCGTAAAGGTCACCCAGGGAACAGCGCTGTAATCTACCTTGGCCGGCAACCGGAATAGTGCATTCCGGATAAAGATCCCGGCGTGATAATTGGCAATATGGGTGAATTGATATCCGCCCGCAACATCGCCGATGGCGTAAATCTTCTTGTTTGACGTGCGAAGCCTGGAATCCACCTTCACACCTTTCGGCGTATACTCAACGCCCGCCCCTTCCAAATTAAGAGTCTCCACATTTGCCTTTCGTCCCGCCGCCACCAGCAAATGCGATCCCGCTAACGTTTCTGCGGTCTCTCCTTCTCCCAAAGAGATATGATAGGTTCCCGTTTTATCTTTCACCACATGCGATATTTTCACCTCTTCGCGAATATCGATGCCGTCGCGGCGCAGCTCCTCCAAAACAATTTTACTCAAGTCGGAATCATCCCGTCCAAAGGCCTTGAATGCTTCAAGCACTGTGACACTGGAGCCCAGTCGGACATGCGCCTGCGCCATTTCAAGACCGATTGGTCCGCCACCGATAATGATCAGATGATCCGGCTTGGTGCGATTCTCGAATATTGTTTCATTGGTGAGATAGCCTGCTTCCTCCAGCCCCGCAATGGGCGGTGCCGTGGCCCGGGATCCGGTAGCGATGACAAAGCGCCGCGCCTTAATACGGACATCATCGACTTCCAGTTCAAACTCCGAGACAAAACGTCCAAACCCTTGCAATACTTCAACGCCAAGCCCTTCAAACCGCTCCACCGAATCATGCGGCGCAATTGAGGCGATAACATCCTGTACATGATCCATGACTTTTGGAAAATCGACCTCCGGCGCGGCACCACTGACTCCAAAGTTCGCTGCATCTTTCAAACTTGCTGCTTTTTTTGCGGCGGCTATCAGCGCCTTTGACGGAACACAGCCGTAGTTGAGGCAATCCCCGCCCATCTTGCCGCCTTCGACAAGAACTGTTTTCGCACCCATCTGGCTCGCGCCCGCAGCAACGGAAAGACCACCAGATCCCCCCCCTATTACACAAATATCCGTCTTTATCTGTTTTGCCATGGGGCGAAATCCTGTCCTTATATCTTTTGCTTGCGAAGTTTCTTTATAACAACTGGCAAAAGGGCAATGACCCCCAATGCACAGAAAGAGAGAATAATTTCCGGCGTCACCAGGGACGTGATCTTGAAATCAAGAACACAATCCGTTCGCCCTGCATCCACGCATGCCTGATATACAGACTGTTGTTCCCGGATAATGCTGTCCAGCCCTCCCCCAAGATAAGCGAAAACAAACGTTCCCGGAATAATTCCAAAGAATGTCCCGACGATATAGGTACGGAGCTTCACACCCAGAAACGCAGGCGCAATATTGACCAGCCAAAAAGGAAACAGCGGAACGAGACGTAGAAACAATAGATAGCTTAGCGCATTCTCGGCAAATCCCTCTTCCAGCTTTTTCAGTTTTGGTCCCGCCTTCTTGCGAAGCGGCTCTCCCAGAGAGGTTGCAGCAATCAGGAACAGCAATGTCGCCCCGATCGTGGCGGCGAAAACAGTCATCAGTCCCGCGGCAACCCAGCCAAACAGAAAACCACCGGTTACGGTCATCAACGCGCCCCCGGGCAGCGATAGTGCAACGATAACGACATAAAGCCCCATATAGAGGAGTGCCGCCGCCACATAGTTCGCCGTCACAAACTCAATCAGCCGGTCCCGGTTCTCACTTAACGCACGGAATGTCAGATATTCATCCAGGCCGAAAATAAAAAATGCAGCGATCGCCATCAAAATCAACAGAACGGGGAACAGTTTTCTCACCGAGAACCCTTTTCCAGTCGCTTGCTTGCGGTCAGTTAACTTATCCATTTATGATTCGACCTTTACCCGCGATGGCAAGAATTATGTGCCTGAGCCTAGCACAAACTCCGCTTCTGCGACAAAATGTAGCGTACAATGGCATATCCTCTATACAAGTGTCTTTCACAACAAAACTTATCGAAACTTATGGATCATCGATAGTTTCGAAAGTCCCATTCACCCAAAAGTGAGCCGAAGTGACCCCCCTCATATCGGAAACTGTCAAAATTCATCTCCTGCATTGACTTCATGTGGGAGAAACCTTATACAGCGGGGCTTGTTTTCCCTTCGCGCAACACGGCGCGGATGATCGACGGAGAAGTCTCTTGAAACGTACATATCAGCCGAGCAAACTTGTTCGCGCACGCCGCCATGGTTTTCGTGCCCGCCGGGCAACGGTCGGCGGACGCCGGATTCTTGCAAATCGCCGCACTAAAGGCCGCAAGAGCCTTTCAGCTTAATCCATGCCGGTAGGCGTCGAACGACTGAAAAAACGCGCGGATTTTCTCCGCGTTGCGTCTGTTCGTCGCAAATGGGCCGCGCCGGGGATGGTGCTGCAAGCAGCAAAGCGTTCCGATGCGCCCGGCACCGACGGTGTCCGTGTAGGATTTACCGTGACAAAAAAGGTTGGCAATGCGGTTATCCGAAACCGTATCAAGCGTCGCTTGCGGGCCATTGCACAGGAAGTCATACCGGCTTATGCCGACGATGGATGGGATTTGGTTCTAGTCGGGCGCAATGCGACCAAGGAGCGGAATTATGAAGACCTGAGGCGGGACCTTCGTAAGTCGCTCGGCAAGGTTGGGGCTAACGCGAAAGAGCAAAGGGGGAGCGAATGATAAAGTCTCTTCTAGTGACGCTTCTTAGCACTCCGATCAGATTATATCGCTATATTATCTCTCCGCTGATCCCAGCGAACTGCCGCTACTATCCGAGTTGTTCCTCCTATGCTATTGAGGCACTTACTGTTCACGGCCCTGTCAAGGGCAGCTGGCTGACATTGTGCCGCTTGGGCCGATGCCATCCGTTCGGCGGGGAAGGGTACGATCCGGTACCACATAAACACGGAAATTGTCATCATGGCGCGCGGGGCTCGATTCGTCGCGCCCGCATCGATTAAAACGTTAGGGCTGTAAATAATGTCAGATCAGAAAAACCTGATCATTGCGATCGTTCTTTGTTTCCTGATTATCTTCGGGTTTCAATACTTCGTTGAAGGCCCGCAATTAGAGCAACAGCAGCAAACGACAACGTCCAGCAGCGACAACACATCATCCCAAGTTCCGGCAGCCACGCAAGGAGCCAGCATACCGAGTGCTCCAGGCTCAGCCGAACAGGATTCGCTGACGCGTGCGCAAAGCCTTGAGAAAGTAGAACGGGTCAGGATTAACACACCGGCTCTTCATGGCTCAGTTTCTTTGACAGGCGCCCGGCTCGATGATTTGACCCTGATTGACTACCGCGAGACAATTGACCCTAACAGTGCCGAAATCAAACTACTTTCTCCGGCGGGAAGCCCGAACCCCTATTATGCGGAATTCGGTTGGAGCCCTGCGCCCGGCGCCGACATCAAGCTCCCGAATGCTCAAACCCTCTGGAGTACAGAAGCGACAGAGCTTACGCCTGAAAAACCGCTTAAGCTGACATGGGACAATGGCGACGGCTTGATATTCCATCGGACAATCTCGATTGACGAACATTATATGTTTGCGATCGAGCAGATGATCGAGAACCAGACCGACACCGCGATCACCCTGTTTCCCTATGGCCTCATTTCTCGCCATGGAACGCCGGAAACCACTAACTTCTATATTCTCCACGAAGGTCCGATCGGCGTCCTCAACGATACTTTAGAAGAGATTGATTACGACGATCTCGAAGAAGGTAATAACGAGAGTTTTTCCTCTGTTGGCGGCTGGCTGGGCATCACGGACAAATTTTGGCTCACAGCCCTCATTCCCGACCAGAATACGAACATCAAGGCCCGCTTCTCCTACGCGCAAAAAGGCGCGCGCTATCAAACTGATTTCCTGAATCAGGAAGGTATTAACGTCCCGAGCGGGGATACCGTTGGCATTACCAACCACCTCTTTGCCGGCGCGAAGGTCGTTGAGGTGCTGGATACTTATGAAGAAGAATATAAAATCAGCCGTTTTGACCTCGCAATTGACTGGGGTTGGTTCTACTTCCTGACAAAGCCAATATATTTTGCACTGGCATTCCTGAACAGCTGGATCGGCAACCTCGGCCTTGCCATCATGGCGCTGACTGTCATCATCAAGACAATTCTATTGCCTCTCGCCCATAAATCCTATGTCTCGATGAGCAAGATGAAACGCCTGCAGCCGGAAATGGTCAAACTCCGCGAAAAATATGGCGACGACAAGCAAAAGCTCAATCAGGAAATGATGGCGCTTTACAAACGGGAGAAGGCCAATCCGGCGGCGGGTTGTTTGCCTATTCTGCTGCAAATTCCCATTTTCTTTGCGCTGTACAAGGTTCTGTTCGTAACCTTGCTGATGCGGCATCAGCCTTTCTATGGCTACATCAAGGATTTGTCCGCGCCGGACCCGACAACCGTTTTTAACCTGTTTGGCCTTATTCCTTGGGATCCGCCTCAAGTCCTGATGGTTGGCTTCCTGCCACTTTTGATGGGTCTTAGCATGTTTCTACAACAAAAACTCAACCCTCAACCAGCTGATCCGGTACAGGCGAAGATCTTTTTGTTTATGCCCATCTTCTTCACTTACCTGCTGGCAAGTTTCCCGGCTGGGCTGGTCATATACTGGACGTGGAACAATATCCTCAGCATGGCCCAGCAATGGCTGATCATGAAGCGTATGGGTGTTTCCGTAACTCATCCTGGTGAAAAAAGCTGACCCGGCCGCGCCCATGACAGACGGGACGGAACCGAACAGTGAGGATGTGTCGGCAGAATTTATCGAGGCTGGACGACTTCTTTTTGCCAAGGAGTGCAAGTTTGTCGCCGGTGCTGCAATCGAGGAGATGCTGCCAGAGCTTGAACTGACAGAGGTAGCTTTTGCTGGCCGATCGAATGTGGGCAAGTCTAGCCTGATCAACGCACTGACCAACCGGAACACTCTTGCGCGCACGTCCAACACTCCGGGCCGCACTCAGCAGATCAATTTCTTTGAACTGGGCGGACGCTTGCATCTGGTCGATCTTCCAGGCCACGGCTATGCCAAGGCATCCAAGGAAAAAATTGATATCTGGACAGACTTGGTGAACAGTTATCTCAAAGGCCGGTCGACATTGCGCCGGGTCCTGCTTCTGGTCGATGCGCGTCATGGTCTTAAAGTTACGGACCGGGAGATAATGGACATGCTGGACGTCGCCGCCGTCAGCTATCAGATCATTCTGACAAAGGTTGACAAAAGTAATAAAAGTGACGTGAAATCGCTCACGGAAAAGATAAAAATGGAACTCGCCAGACGTCCGGCGGCCCATCCGGAGATCATGCTGACCAGTTCCACAAAAGGGATCGGGATCGAGGAACTCCGGGCTGAACTGGCTGCGATGGCAGAAGAGATTGGGTAAAAGAATATGAGTGACAAGCTCCTGACCGTCGAGGAACAGCTCGCAAAAGCGCGGACCTTATCTGAAGCCCTGCCCTATATGCATCGGTTTAGCGGACAGACCTTCGTGATCAAGTATGGCGGCCATGCCATGGGCGACGAAAAACTGTCGCAGGATTTCGCGCGGGATGTTGCCCTGATGAAGCAAGTTGGCATCAATCCGGTCATTGTTCATGGCGGCGGCCCTCAGATCGGCCGCATGCTGGAACGGCTGAAAATCAACAGCTCATTTATCGATGGCCTTCGGGTAACAGATAAAGAAACAGTGGAAATCGCCGAGATGGTCCTGTCGGGTTCTCTGAACAAAAAAATCGTCACCTCCATTAATTCCGCTGGCGGGCTTGCCGTCGGGCTTTCCGGGAAAGACGGCAATTTAATCGAGGCTCAAAAGCTGACACGCACGAAGCGCGATCCGGACAGCAATATAGAGCGAATTCTGGACCTTGGTTTTGTTGGCGAACCGTCCCGCATCAATCCAGAGATTCTGGAGAGTTTTGAGGAAAACAACCTGATCCCGGTGATTGCGCCCATTGGCGTGGGTCCAAATGGGCAAACTTTCAATATTAATGCGGATACAGCTGCCGGGCATATCGCCGCCGCAATTGGGGCCTCCAAGCTGATCATGATGACTGATGTCGAAGGCGTCCTGGACAAGGACAAGAAACTGATCAACCGCCTTACCCCCGCAGAAGTCAGGAAATTACAAAAAGATGGTACCATAGCGGGAGGAATGATCCCGAAACTGGAAACCTGTCTTTTTGCCCTTGAAGAAGGGGTTGATGCCGCGACCATTCTCGATGGCCGTATCCCGCATGTGTTGTTACTTGAAACCTTTACCGAGCATGGTGTCGGCACCATGATCACGGACGAGCAGCTCTAGAAGAACTAGCTCTCGTAGAAAGACAGCTGCCAGTCCATTTCTTCATCAGTGAAGGGGTACTCAATGCCGTTTCTGGCGTTGATAATCTCCCGGCGAGGAACCTTGGCAATGACGGTCTGTATCTTGAACGCTAGCCGCATGGACAACCCTGCTTTCCAGCAGAGGGATGTAACGACCTTGCCGTTACGAGAGGCCAGCATCGCCTTCACCCGTTTCAGACTATATTTGCAAAGCAACGACAATGCCGTGGCGACGAAATCCTGATCTTTGGCGTCTACCGCATCTGTAACCTTCTCTTCATCCAGCGCCCCGTCGGCAAACAACCTTTCCGCATGCGTCTTGCCGGTTTCCAACGGTTGCTCAGAGAATGCCGTTGTTTGATCAATTCGGCTGCGGACAATGCTTTTCAGTTCTTTCTCCGTTGTTTTGGGAAGATTGTGTCTGCTCACGAGCTTTTCAACAAGCGATGATCCGACAAACCCGGCTATTCGCCGCATCGCGCGAAGCGAGAGATTTAGGCGCATCGCAAGTGGTTCGTGAAGAGGCTCGATTCCTTCCGCCTGATCCATGATCTCATCCAGAGTTTCCTCGCGAATTTTCGCCGATGGGTTTGCCAGCAAGGCCGAAACCGCAGGCACTTCCAGCTGTGCAACGACTGCTTCGGACACATCTTCGCCCAGCCCCTGACGCCGCGCAATCGCAGGAAGGGCCCCCGCGGCAATCCCACTCGCCATAATTTCAAGCAGATCATTGTCCGATAACAGTGGCGAGTATTCCAGTATCGGGCTTGAGACAATTTCCTCTATATCCTGCGCGAGGGCGATTACGATGTTCTTCGGCGCATCGACACTGTCTTTAAGGCTTTCAGAAATTATGGCTCTAACTGCTGTTTCCTGATCCCGCGCGAGGATATCCAGCACTTCAATCGTTTTTTCAAGAAGTATGGCCGTTTGCTCTCTGGAAAGATCCGGTAGAAGGCGGCAAATTTTCCGCGCAAGCTCTATTCGGACATCATCGTCGTCATCCTGCGCCAGGATCAGGTTGGCCTTGACCGGCGTACAGGGGTTGATGGCGAGATTCTTGCGAACTACACCGGATGTGTCATCCGTCAGATAGTAGAGTATCTCCGGTTCGGCATCTTCGCGCGCCGCGAGATCGGCGCGCACAGCAACTTCCGTGCTTAATGCACGAGCTTTATTATCTTCATAGCTCGTTGGCGCGGTCTTTTTGGGCCTGGCTTTCATGTTCACAGACCTGATCTCCGCTGGTATATAACTACGCATCTCATAAGGCGCTATTATAAAAACTTTTGCTTAACGGGGCCTTAAAGTCATTGTCCCGGCTTTCGGCGATAAATTTGTTCCCCATGCTAGATTAGCGCTTGTCGTCCGTGTCAAAGGACGGCAAAGTCATCTCATGGCAAAACTTCCCCTCTGGAAAAATTTCAAACATATTGATTGCTGGATTTTTGATCTCGACAATACGCTGTATCCATCAAAATCAAACCTTTTTGCAAAAATTGATGTGAAAATGGGAGAATTCATTTCGGAGTTCCTCAATGTTGACCTTGTTGAAGCAAAGAACGTCCAGAAGAAATACTTCGATGAACACGGAACAACCCTGAACGGATTAATGCAAAATTATGACATCGATCCTTCGGATTTCCTGAATTATGTTCATGATATCGATGTCTCAGATCTTTCGGCCTCACCGGAGCTCGGCTCCGCGCTAGAACAGCTGCCCGGACGAAAAATCATCTTTACCAACGGCTCCCACTATCACGCAACGAATGTTTCCTCCCAGCTTGGAATCGATCATCATTTCGAACATATCTTCGATATCGTGGCGGCGGATTACAAACCAAAGCCGCACAAGCCTGTTTATGAGAAACTCATACGAGAGCTTGATATTGATCCGGAAAAAGCGGTTCTGTTTGAAGATATGGCCGTCAATCTCGCGCCGGCTCACGACATGGGCATGACAACCGTCTGGATACCGAACGACGCTCATTGGTCAACCACGGGTGCGGAGGGGGAACATATTCATTACCAGACCGACGATCTGGCCCGATGGCTCACCGAATTGCTTGCGGACCGAAGTAACATCATATGAAAAATACGGTTTCGGCTGATTGACTTCTGCCGGAGGCCGGGTATGTTCTCGCGAGCGAATATTAACCAGAATTCAGGAATAAATCATGACATTAGCCGAACTGCAACCGGTCGTTGACGCCGCCTGGGACGACAGGGATACCATTTCCACTACCACGACAGGAGAGGTGCGCGATGCCGTAGAAGCAACCCTGAATGCGCTTGATAGCGGCGAGTTGCGGGTTGCGGAAAAAGGAAGCGATGGCTGGGTCGTCAATCAATGGGCGAAGAAAGCGGTGCTGCTGTCCTTCCGCCTCAATGACATGGAAATGATCTCCGGTGGCCCCGGCAGCAACTCTCACTGGTGGGACAAGGTGCCGAGCAAATTTGAAGGCTGGGATGACAACAGGTTTCGCGAGGCCGGCTTTCGCGCTGTTCCAAACTGTATTGTCCGCAAGAGTGCCTATATCGCTCCCGGAGCTGTGCTGATGCCAAGCTTTGTCAATCTCGGCGCATATGTGGACAGCGGTACAATGGTTGATACCTGGGTGACTGTCGGCTCCTGCGCCCAGATCGGCAAGAATGTGCATCTGTCAGGGGGCGTAGGTATTGGCGGTGTCCTTGAGCCACTTCAGGCCGATCCGGTTATCATCGAGGACAACTGTTTCATCGGAGCCCGTTCCGAGGTTGTCGAAGGTGTGATCGTTGAAGAAGGTTCTGTTCTTTCCATGGGTGTTTTCATCAGCGCCTCGACCAAGATCATCGATCGCAATACCGGCGAAGTGCATATTGGCCGTGTTCCCGCCTATTCCGTTGTGGTGCCGGGTAGTTTGCCGGGAAAACCGCTTCCTAATGGATCAACCGGACCAAGTCTCTATTGCGCCGTGATTGTGAAAACTGTCGATGCGCAGACGCGATCGAAAACTTCCATCAATGACCTGCTACGGGATTAAAAATTCGGAACCGGCAGGGGTTATCCCTGCCGGTCTATTCCGTGCTTCAGATTCTCCCGGTAAATCATATAAAGTCCGCTTCCGGCAATCACAACGACGCCAATCCAAACATTAACGGCTGGAAAATCACCGAATATGAAAAAGCCAAGCAGCACGGCCCATAGCAGACCCGTATATTCGAATGGGGCAATCACACCCACCTCCCCCATCGCGAAAGACTTGATCAGGCAAATATTCCCCGCGAGAGACAAGATCGCCATCAAGACCACGAAACCAATATCCTGAAGTGGCATTGGTTCCCAGGTGAATAAAGCGATAGCGCCCGTAATAACCATAAGACCAATATTGCTGTAGAAGACGATTGTAAACGTCGTCTCTGTCCGACTTAAAACACGGCCCGTCAGCATAATCCCGCAGTAACAGAGACTTCCGCCAAGAACCATGAAGGCTTCGATCTCCAGTAACCCAGAGGTCGGCTGCATGACGAATAAAACTCCCATAAAGCCGACGATAATCGCGCCCCAACGATGAACACCCACCTTCTCTTTGAAGAGCGGAACCGAAAGTGCCGTCATCACGAAAGGGGAAATAAAGAAAATCACCGTCGCATCCGCGAGCGGTAGCTTTCTGAGTGACAGGAAGAACAACAGCGGGGCCAGCACGCCAAGTATAATTCGAAGCGCATGGCCTTTATATTGCCGTGTCTTTACTGACCCCAGACCACCATGTGTAAAAAGCCAGACACACAAAGCCGGCATCAGGACAGCACCGCGAATAGCCAATATCTGGACGACAGAGTAGTCTGCCTGGACCAGCAGCTTCGCCACTGCGTCCATCGTGCTCATAAAGAAAATTGCGACAACCATAAACAGGATCGCCCGAATATTTCTGGAATTTATGGCGGCATCGGGCAACATCGTATTTCTCTCTTATTATGTCCGGCTGTCTTATCGCGAGAACCATGAAACCGCAACAAGAGATCATATATATTTAGGACAGGCATAACCTTCCCCATTGACCATTGCCCCCGGCGAACGGTAAAGGACATCTATGAATAAAATTGCTGACGATATGGATGTTATCTCGCTCACTCAGTCCCTGATGCGATGCCCGAGCGTTACCCCAAAAGACGCGGGAGCACTTGATGTTCTTCAGGAAGCACTTGAGAAATCAGGCTTTGTTTGTCATCGCCTGACATTCAGTGATGACGATACGCCGGACGTCGAAAATCTCTATGCCCGCTTTGGAACTGGCGCGCCCAATTTCTGCTTTGCCGGGCACACTGATGTGGTGCCTGTTGGCGACCCCGGCACATGGAGTGTCGACCCCTTTGATGGCACCATTCGGGATGGCATGATCGTTGGCCGCGGCGCCGCCGACATGAAAGCGGCTGTCGCCTCCTTCGCTGTCGCATCGCAGCGTTTTATTCATGAAAATGGCGGAAAGTTTGATGGCTCTATAAGCCTTCTGATTACCGGGGATGAAGAAGGCCCCGCTATTAACGGCACGCGCAAGGTCCTCGACTGGATGACCGCCAATGATGAGAATATCGATCATTGCATCGTCGGTGAACCGACCAACCCAGCCGAGCTCGGAGATATGGTCAAGATCGGACGCCGGGGTTCCTTTACGGGGTACCTGACAGTTATCGGAACTGAAGGTCATGTGGCCTATCCGCATCTGGCCGATAATCCCGTTCCGCACCTAGCAGCTATGGTAGGGGAACTTGACAAGCTCATCCTTGACGATGGGACAGAGCATTTTCAGCCCAGCAACCTGGAATTCACCACCATTGATGTCGGCAATACGGCGACCAATGTCATTCCGAAGAGCGCGAAGGCGACCTTCAATATCCGGTTCAACACCCATCACAGCCTTGATTCCCTCGAAGAAACGTTACGCGCTGTGCTGGACAAGATCGCTGGGGTTCGTGGATGTACCTATGAACTGGATTGCCGGAAAAATTCATCTCCGTTCCTGACACCCGAGGGAGATTTCAGCGCCCTTGTCGTCGCGGCTATTGAAAAGCGGCTCGGGCGAAAGCCGGAACTTTCAACAACGGGTGGCACATCCGACGCCCGTTTCATCAAGGATCATTGCCCGGTTGTCGAGTTCGGACTGATTAGTCAGACCATGCATAAAATAGACGAGCGCGCCAGTGTCGCAGATGTAGAGGCCCTGACGGATATCTACACGGATATTCTTAAAAGCTATTTCCGGAAAAGTGGATGGTAAGTTTCCGGGAAATCACGAGTTCCCTTTATGGTGCCTATATGCTTGCGCGCCGGAACCCCGATGCACTCAACCATTTCAATATTTCGACTGAAGGATTTTACCATTCCTTCGCTGCGATGATCCTTGCTGTTCCTTTTTTTATCTTTGAAAACGCCATCGATTATAAATCTTTGGAAACGGAAACCGCATTAATTCCCTTCATGCTCCTTTTATGCGTCACCCTGTGGGTAAGCTGGGGGGCGTATCTTGCGGTCATGGCCATTTTTGCACGCTTCATGGGGTTCTCGGATCAATACAGCGTGTTCGTCATCGTCTATAACTGGGCTCAGCTTGCTCTGATTCTTGTCTGGTTTCCGCTTTCCATCATCTCTAACGGGATCCTGCCCGTGGAGCTTGCGTCGGGGATAAACCTCGTGTTTATTATCGCAACCTATGTATATCTTTGGTACATTTTACGAATTACGCTCAATGTGACGGGCGGAATGGCCGTAGGGTTTGCCTTCATTGAATTCCTGGTGGTGATCCTGATACAGGCATCTTTTTCAAGCTGGCTATTCACAGCCACCTCCTAGCTATACTCTACCTTTGTAAGATAAAGGCCGTAGGGTGGTGCATTTGGCCCGGCTCTCTGGCGATCCCGCGCCGCCAACGCTGCGGTCAGGTCACCCTCGGACCACTGACCAGTGCCAATGAGCGACAAGCTACCAACCATGGACCGCACCTGATTATGCAGGAAGGAAAGCGCGGATGCCCGGATCCTGATTTCCTCTCCCTGCCGAGTGACCTCAAGCTTATCCAAATTCCGGATGGGAGAGTTTGCCTGACAGGCCGCAGCACGGAAGCTGGTGAAATCATGCCGACCAACCAGAACTGTTGCCGCGCGCGCCATGGCATCACTATCGAGCTCTCGCTTCACCTGCCATGCAAGACCCGCGTCCACTGTAAGCGGCGCCCGACGATTGATGATCCGGTAGAGATAATGTCTTTTAGTGGCGTCAAAACGGGCGTTGAATTCCTTATCCACCTCCTCGCACTCGAGGATCGCGATAGGCGCGGGCTTCAGATGCTGGTTCAGCGCATTCATGACAACTTGCGGTTTGCGAACGGAATTAAGTTCAAAACTTGCGACTTGCCCCAAAGCATGAACACCGGCATCAGTTCGGCCCGCGCCCTGGATGCGTGTCTCTTCACCGCAAAAAGCGAATATCGCTTCCTCGATATGCTGCTGGACCGACGGACCGTTTTTCTGTCGTTGCCAGCCAACCAGTTCTCGCCCGTCATATTCAATTGTGATGCAATATGACGGCATCAGTCCAGCACCTCCCCTTGCCGAATGGGATGGCCATTGAGGAATGCCACCGCGCTCATCCGGGCCTTTCCTGCCGGTTGCACTGTTTCAAGCTGTAAAGCACCTTCACCGCAGGCGATAGTAAATTGCTCATTGAGAACTTCTCCCGGTTTTCCAAACAAGCTTACGGGAGCCGCGTCAAATATTTTAATGCGTAACCCGTCATGCTCAAAAAACGCACCGGGCGCAGGATTAAGCCCCCGTATCAGTCGGTCGAGTTCGACAGCGCTTTTGGTCCAGTCAATCTTTGCCTCGGATTTCAAGATTTTCTCGGCATAGGTAACACCCTTTTCGCTCTGGGGCCGGGCAACCGTATCAGGATCCCCAAGACGTTCAAGCGCCTTGAGCAGTAGTTCCGATCCTTCTTCTGCAAGAAGATCATAAAGTGAGGCGGCAGTGGTCTCTCCGGTGATCGGCAGACGGGCCTCACTCAGGATAGGTCCTGTATCTAGCCCCACTTCCATCTGCATCACGGCAATTCCTGTCTCCCGGTCGCCCGCCATAATGGCACGCTGGATGGGCGCCGCCCCGCGCCATCGCGGCAGCAAAGAAGCGTGCAGGTTAAGGCATCCGTACTTTGGAGCTTCAAGGATCGGTTTGGGCAGAATCAGTCCGTAGGCGACAACAATAGCCGCATCGAGCTGTAACTTCGCAAAATCCGCCTGAATTTCCGGGGTCTTCAGAGATACCGGTGTCCGGACCGGCAATCCTCGCTCTTCCGCCAGTTGTTGAACAGCCGACGGCAGCATTTTTTTTCCTCGGCCTGCCCGGCGCGGCGGTTGCGAATAGACACAAACCACATCATGCGATGAACCGATCAAAGCTTTCAGGATATGAGCGGAGAACGCCGGCGTTCCCATAAAGGCAAGTCGCAGTCCCGCCATATCGGCTCCTTCAGCTTGCCAGCTTTTTCTGTTTAAGCAGTTTTCTCAGGATCATGTTGCGTTTGAGGGCGGACAGATGATCAAGGAAGAGGATACCGTCAAGATGGTCCATCTCGTGCTGAACACAGGTAGAGAGAAGGCCGTCCGCGTGAAGGCTCTGTTCCTTGCCGTCTACATCCAGATAGCTCACTTCAACTTCGGCCGGACGCACTACATCAGCATAATGATCCGGCACAGAAAGACAGCCTTCTTCATATGTGGCATCATGATCCGAAACCCAGGTAATTTCAGGATTAATAAGCGCGAGCGGTTGCGGCACTGCATCCTGGTCTCCCTTGCCCACAACGTCAACCACGAGCAAACGCTTCTGCACACCAACCTGAATAGCGGCAAGACCGATGCCGGGGGCGGCGTACATTGTCTCGAACATATTATCAACCAGCTTGCGGATTTCAGCATCGACTGTTTCCACCGGTTTGGAAACGGTTTTCAAAAGTGGGTCTGGTGCCGTATATATGGGCAAAAGGGCCATGGTCTTCCGTTGTTATTCACATTACGATATATCACAGACTAGGTATTATGCTTGTTCGCGTTCGTCAAGACTGTTGACCTGTGCGACACTAGGCGTTCTGGAGTATATTAATGGAATTTGCCCTCATTGCTGTCATCGCACTTTTACTGATTGGTATTCTCGTCCTGTTCGCCAAGATGTCGAAGGCTGAGAAACTGGCGACGACCGCTTCGGTCAATAGTGAAACGCTGACACGCCTGACGGAAAGTCTTATCAATCAGCAGGCCCAGCTGGAAGGTCAGCTCAAACAGGTGTCTGCCGATACGGCGGCAAGTCGGCAGGAAATAAACCAGACTTTGAGCGAACGGCTGGATACGGTTTCAAAGCGCCTTGGTGACAGCCTGAGCCAGTCGGCGGAGAAAACCGGGCAAAGCCTTTCCGAATTGCAAACACGTCTCGCGGTTATCGACAAGGCCCAGTCGAACCTGACCGAGCTGTCCAATCAGGTAGTCGGGCTACAGGACATTCTCGCAAACAAGCAGGCACGCGGAGCATTCGGCGAAATTCAGCTGAATGATCTCGTCAAATCGGCCCTGCCGCCCTCTGCCTATGATTTTCAGGTGACGCTTGGCAACGGGCGGCGGGCGGATTGTCTGATCAAGCTACCCAATCCGCCAGGCTCCATCGTTGTCGATGCGAAATTCCCACTGGAGAGTTTTCACTTGTTGCGGCAAGCAGAGACAGAAAGCGACAAAACTATCGCGATACGCGCCTTTACCGGCGCCATGCAAAAGCATATTGCAGATATTAGCGACAAATATATTTTGGATGGAGAAACAGCCGAATCGGCGCTGCTATTCCTCCCATCCGAAGCGGTATATGCAGAGCTTCATGCCAATTTTCCCGCCATTCTGGAACGTTCCTATAAGGCGCGGGTCTGGATTGTCTCCCCCACGACCCTGATGGCGACACTCAATACGGTGCGGGCAGTCCTGAAAGACAGCCAGATGCGCGCTCAAGCAGGCGTTATCCAGAAGGAAGTCGGGATTCTTCTAAAGGACGTCGAGCGACTGGATGACCGTGTTAGCAAACTTGGCAATCATTTTCAGCAGGCGAGCAAGGATATCGAACTGATCGAAACCTCCAGCCGGAAAATCAGCAGCCGCGCCGAGAAAATTGAAGAGCTGCAATTGGGGGAAGAAAATGAAGAACTTCTCTCTGGGCCGCCTGATAAAGCGCCAACCCCAGAAGGATAGATACTAATCCATTGAACGTCGGGATTTTAGGGCGGCAGAGAGCGTGCCATCATCAAGATAGTCCAGCTCGCCGCCCACCGGAACCCCATGAGCAAGTCGCGTCACCCGCACGCCCATTTCATCCAATCTGTCAGAGAGATAGTGGGCCGTGGTCTGACCATCCACCGTTGCATTTAAGGCTAGTATAACTTCGCTGACCATCCCGTCGCCCGCCCGATGGATAAGCGATTCTATATTCAACTCATCCGGACCGATGCCGTCCAGCGCAGAGAGGGTGCCGCCCAGTACGTGATATGTGCCACGAAAGGCATCTGATCGCTCCAGCGCCCATAGGTCTGACACATCCTCTACCACGCACAAAAGGCTGGCATCACGCCGAGCATCCCGGCAAATATTGCAAGGATCAATAATGTCAAGATTACCACACTGGCCGCAGACCTTCACATTATCCGCGGCCGCCTTCATGGCGCTGGCAAGAGGCGTTAACAGACTTTCGCGGCGGCTGATTATATAAAGCGTCGCACGTCGTGCCGACCGTGGTCCCAGTCCCGGCAACTTCGAGAGTAATTGTATTAGATGCTCTATTTCAGACTGACTCATGCGAGATGATTGACCGTCCAGATATCAGAACGGCAACTGCATGCCCGGCGGAAGGTCCAGACCACCGGTCATTTCCTTCATCTTTTCCGCCGAGTAGGCATCCGCCTTGCTGCGGGCATCCGCATGCGCAGCAACGATAAGGTCTTCCATGACCTCCTTGTCTTCCGGATCAACGAGAGAAGAATCAACCTGGAGCTTTCGCATTTCGCCCTTACAGTTCAGCGTTACGGTGACCATCCCGGCGCCTGATTGCCCTGTCACCTCGTGATGTTCCAGCTCGGCCTGCATGTCCGCCATTTTGCTTTGCATTTCTTTGGCCTGCTTCATCAGATTGCCAAGGTTCTTCATCAGAGTATATCTCCATCATCGAATTCATCTTCACCGGATATGTCATCGGGAAGCGCTATGTCAAGTGAAGGCCCAAGATGCCGGACTTCCCGGACTGATGCCGCAGGAAAAAGCGACTTGATATTCTGGACAAGTGGGTGGCTTTCAAGCGCCGCGATTTCTGCCGCCTTGTCACTTTGGCGTTGCTCTGCAACCGTTGCTGCTCCTTCCGCCTGGGCAGTCATCCGGACTTCCCATTGCTCACCGGTTATATCTCGCAGGCGCTTGCCCAGCCGCGTTGCAAGATCTGCCTTTGCCCCGAGAGCCGGGCTAAACTCAATCAGCCCCTGTTTGAATGTCACCGGGCGCACAAAATTAAGCACTTCTGCCTTGAGCTTGATATCTTCCCGCTCATTCAATAGATCAATGACATCCTCAAGAGATTTAGGGTGGCTCGTTTTCTGTATGGGCGGCTCGACAACAGGTTCGGGCACTTCGTCATTTTTTGCCACCAGTGATAGATGCGCCCGGGGTTCTGCCTCTGTGTGTTGTGCAGGCGACTCTGCCAACGCCACGGCTGCCGATCGCTTGCCCGAAGGCGATATCGCGGCCGCAGAGCGCGCACCCGACCCGGGGCCGCCGCCATTACTCTGCCGTGGTGCATTGGTTTCCTGCGGGTTATCAGAGCCTTGACGCGCCAGATCATGCGGCGTGGGCAGTTCGCTGACATAGGCAAGGCGCACGAGGACCATTTCAGCCGCCGCAAGCGGCATCGGCGCGTGACTAACTTCATTTAACCCTTTGAGCAGCATCTGCCAACAGCGGGCGAGAACGGGCATTGTCAGCTTTGCCGCCATTTCCTCACCACGCGCGACCTCACCTCCTGCCATGGCAATATTGTTCGCCGCTTCCGGCGTGACTTTCAGGGAGGTGAGCCAGTGGGTCAGTTCCAGCAGGTCCTGAATAATCACCACGGGGTCTGCGCCGCTATCATACTGACCCCGCAAAAGGGCCAGCGACGCCTTGATGTCCCCCTCCATCAGCAGTCCCAGCAAATCGAGGATTCGGGTTCGGTCTGCCAGTCCAAGCATGTCGCGCACCTGAACCGAGGTAACCTTGCCGTCGCCATGGGCTATAGCCTGATCCAACAAAGATAATCCGTCCCGCACGGACCCTTCGGCTGCACGGGCGATCAGGGCCAGGGCGTCGTCTTCTATCTCGGCACTCTCTTTTTCAGCGATCGTTGCGAAATAAGCCGCAAGTGTGTCTCCATCAACCCTTTTCAAATCGAAACGCTGGCAGCGAGACAACACCGTGACGGGGATTTTTCGAATCTCTGTCGTTGCAAAAATAAATTTCACATGTTCCGGAGGTTCTTCCAGTGTTTTTAACAGCGCATTAAACGCGTTTTTGGAAAGCATGTGCACTTCGTCGATAATATAGATCTTGAAACGTGCCGCGACCGGGAGGTAACGGACACCATCAATCAACTCGCGAATATCATCAACCCCGGTGCGGCTGGCGGCGTCCATTTCCAAGACGTCCTGATGACGATCTTCTGCAATGGCCACACAGTTCTGGCAAACACCGCAGGGCGCAATCGTCGGCCCGTCGTTGCCATCAACTCCGGTGCAATTGAGGCCACGGGCAATAATGCGGGCTGTCGTTGTCTTGCCGATACCGCGGGTGCCCGTCAGAATAAAGGCATGAGCAAGGCGTCCGGCATCCAGGGCATTGGAGAGTGTCTTCACCATAGCCCCATGGCCGATCAACTCATCAAATGTTGAGGGCCGGTACTTTCGGGCAAGGACACGGTAGGGACTTTTGGTTTGATCACTGCTCATGGTGCGATCATAGCAGAGAACATCTTTACAATGCCAGATAAAGGAAGCGGTTTTATGGGGGAAATGCAGGAATTTGTGGCGCAATGAAGAAGACTGACAACGACCCGCGCCGAAACTCGTTGCGGCTGCTTCCTTCCGGATCTGACCGGGTTCGCGAGGAGCACGCCCATCGCCAGCCTTCCACCGCCTATATCATGCAGATACTTGCATTTAGCAAGCCCTTTTTGCCGCTTTTTTCGATCTCGAATTAGAACAATCATTCAAAAACCGGTATCTTGACGATTGCGGGAACGAAAAACTTGTGACAATCTGCCGCTCATGAAAAAACCGATTGTCTTCGCTGGCGGCCGCTTCGACCGCGCATCCCACCTCCGCACAGATCCAAACTGGGTCACGGAAAAGCTAAAAGATCCGAGCAGCCGGTTCTTGCCAATGCACCAATTGAAAGCCCTGGTTAGTCTTGCTGGCAATGCCGCCATAGACTGGCGTGGTGTGGACGATGTGCGTGAATTTATTGACGCTGGCGCGCCCTTTATTTTTCTCGGGATCGAGGATAACGCCTGCCATTTCGCGATAGATGTTTCGGCAATTGAAAACCCCAAGCGTCCGCCTAATTCCGATTGGGGTAAGTTTATCGATGTTCGCTCAATCGCGCCGCAACTTAGCTCAGGAGAAGCGGGCGCTTTGGCGCAGGCGCGATCCATGATCGACTGGCATAACCGGCACGGTTTCTGCGCGGTTTGCGGCGCCGCAACCCATTCCCAGGAAGCAGGTTATTCCCGCATATGCGAAGAGTCTGCCTGCAAGGCAACACATTTCCCGAGAACGGATCCGGTTGCTATCATGATGGTAACCCATGGCAACAAATGTCTTTTGGGACAGGGTATAAACTTTCCGTCGGATTTTTACTCCTGTCTGGCAGGATTCATTGAACCCGGTGAAACCATTGAGCAGGGGGTTCGGCGGGAAGTTTTGGAAGAATCCGGCATTAACGTTGGGGATGTTCGCTATCACCAGTCACAGCCCTGGCCCTTCCCCTCTTCCCTAATGATCGGCTGTTTCGGCGAGGCGCTCAATGAAGAGATCATCGTTGATAAGACAGAGCTTCACGACGCAAGGTGGTTCACCCGCGATCAGGTGCGCGGCATGCTGGAACAAAGCACCAAGCCCACCGGACTGCGTATGGGTGGTCCGATTGCCCTTGCCCATCAACTGGCAAAGGTCTGGGTAGACTAGTTTAGCCTGCGTGGTTAGCGGGACGCCGGTGCAAGCGTAAGCGGGTCGGTAATTCTGATGAGGCCGCGAAACGGCAAAATCAGGACGGCAACCATTATCAGCTTTGCGCCATAGTCACCAATCGCCCAAGTGTGCCATGGAAGACCGGTTCCGGCGAATGCGAGCACAAAGAAAATCACTGTATCAACGGACGACGCAATGATCGACGAGGCGACCGGCGCCTTCCACCAGCTTTGACGCCGGAGACGGTCAAAAATTGTCACATCCAGCAACTGAGCAATCAAAAAGGCCGTTCCGGATGCAACCGCGATGCGCGGGTCCGCGATCAGGATCGACATGATAACGGCAACAATAAAGCCGACGAAGACAACTTCCCGGGCCAACCGCACACCCAGCGTGCGGTTCGTAATATCAGTCACCAGAAAGGCTATGGGGTAGGAAAGCGCACCCCAGGTCAACCAGTCATTGACCGGATATTCGACGAGGATATTGGAAGCCGTTACAACAGCCGCCATGGCGAGAATGCCTGTTAGCAGAAAAATTCTTTGGCCAGAATTAAGACGGGCCATTTCAGCTGTGTATTTCTTTAACATTTCTGTTTTTATCCACTTTTGGCGTGTGGACCTCAGTAAGGTGTAACAAGTTGCGCCTGCTTATATTCAATCCGGACGCCTCAATCAAGGCGAATCAGGTGCCATACTGCCGACGGTAAGGATTAGCGGGATATACACCAAGAATTTTAAGTTTTGCCGAGAAAAACTGCAATTCTTCGATTGCCCGGGCCACCCGGGCCTCTTCAGGGTGTCCTTCTATATCGATGTAGAACTGAGCAGCCTCGAAACTCGCGTCGGTGATATAGCTTTCCAGCTTCGTCACGTTGATCCCATTTGTTGCAAAGCCGCCAAGCGCCTTGTAAAGCGCGGCTGGCTGGCTTCGGACCTGAAATACGAAACTGGTCATGCAGCTCCCCTCCTTTGGGTCCGGGTCCTGACGCTGTCGCGACATGATAATGAAGCGCGTCGTGTTACCAATGCGATCTTCGACCCGGTCCCGCAACACATCAAGACCATATATCTCCCCGGCAAGGCTGGAAGCGATTGATGCCTGCGACTTGTCACCGAGTTCCGTAATCATTTTCGCGGATCCGGCTGTATCGGCATGGATTATCGGTTCAATTCCAAGGTCACGGATCAAGCCGCGACATTGGGAAAGCGCTTGCTCATGACTATGAACAGCCTTGACATCAGAAAGAGTGGCTCCAGCCACACCAAGGAGCTGATGCATTACCGGCTGAAAATGCTCCCCAATGATATAAAGGCCTGATTCCGGGAGCAAATGATGAATATCGGCCACCCGCCCCCCAAGGGAATTTTCAATGGGAATCATGGCTATTGAAGCCTCTCCGTCCCGAACAATGGTCAGCGCATCTGCAAAGGTATCGCAGGCAATGGCTTCCATATCCGGATAGACTGTACTGCAAGAAAGGTGACCATAGGCCCCAGGGACACCCTGAAAGGTGATACGATTTTCAGGCTCGATTTCAGACATCTTTACATTCTCAAATTTTCAGGAAACAAACATACGGCGGATACGTGCCAAGTCTTCGGGAGTATCAACACCAAGGGGAACCGTGTCAACGACAGCGGCATCAATCCGCATACCGTTTTCAAGTGCCCGCAACTGTTCAAGCCGCTCCCTCTGTTCCAGAGGTGCTGGCGGCAGTGCGACGAACCGTTCCAACGCCGCCCGGCGATAAGTATATAACCCTATGTGATGATAGTGCGGCCCTGGTCCCCATGGCGATTTCAGGCGGCTGAACCATAGGGCACGCCCGATCCTCTCGTCCTGCTTTAGCGAGACAACAGCCTTAACCGCGTTTTCGTCCTCCAGTTCCTCCGGATCTGTAATTTCAGCGACAAGAGTCGCAATATCGACTGCGACATTTTGAAGCGGCTGAAACACAGCAGCAATGGCAGCAGGCTCAAGCGCGGGCAAATCCCCCTGGAGATTAACAATGGCATTGTAGATTCCATCAGGATCGAATTTTTTCACCGCCTCGAACACCCGATCGGACCCAGAAGGATGATCTGATCGGGTCAGGATTGCATTTCCGCCCGCGTCTTTTACGGCAGCGGCGATCTCCTCTTCCCCACAGGCTACAATAGCTGGGCCTATATCAGCTTCTTCCGCCCGGCGGAGCACCTGAACAATCATCGGCAATCCGGCAATATCGGCGAGCGGCTTCCCCGGCAATCGAGTGGAGGCCATTCGCGCTGGAATGACAATCAATGGTTTTAGTGTCGAAGTACCCATCAAGTTAGGTTCCAAACGTTAATTTTAACCGCTACGGGCATATATACGTCTTGCGCTCCACATGAGAAAGCGGTTAATTTCCCCTCGCTTTTTTTTATCGCGGCTGGTAAATGTACCGGCAGGTTTGATAGCTGAGGTCAGCAATGAATACTTTTGAGTTCAACAAAATTGCCGCCGCCGTTCTTGCGGGCGTCTTAATCATTATGGTCATCAATGAAGTTGCGACGCTTGCAGTTCATCCGACATACCCGGAGGAAACCGCCTACGCCATTGATACAGGTGATGTTGCCAGCTCGGAAGTTGCCTCCAATGATGTGGTTGCCGGACCTTCGATTGGTGAATTACTCGCTTCCGCTGATCCAGCCGAAGGTGAGGCGGTATTTAAGAAGTGCGCTGCCTGTCACACTGTTGAACAAGGCGGCCCCAACAAGATTGGTCCGAACTTATACGGAGTCCTGAACAGTCCCAAGGGTGCTCACGACGGATTTAGTTACTCCGATGCGTTGGTGGAGAAGGGTGGCGACTGGGGATATAATGATCTGAATCTCTTTCTGACCAAACCGCGCGATTTTATCAAGGGCACGAAGATGTCATTCGCCGGAATCAAAAAAGACGAAGATCGGGCAGACCTGATTGCCTATCTCAGAACCCTTGGAAAGAGCGACGTTCCTCTGCCGCCTGCTGAATAATTTAACGTGCGGCTTTCGTGAACAAGGATTGCCCGCAAGAATTTATTGACCTTGCGCATCAGATGGCAGATGCCGCAGGTGACGTGATCCGTCCCTACTTCCGGCAAAAGATCGACATCATCGGTAAGTCTGACAGCAGTCCGGTTACGATTGCGGATCGAGATGCCGAAACGGCAATGCGAAACCTTGTCGAGGCCGCTTTTCCGGAACATGGGATTATCGGCGAAGAGCATGGAGAGGTGCGAACCGACGCAGAATATGTCTGGGTTCTGGATCCCATAGACGGCACGCTTTCCTTTATTTCCGGCAGCCCGACATTCGGGACGCTGATTGCGCTTACTCGAAATGGCGTACCCATTATGGGAATTCTGAACCAGCCCATCTCAAATGAACGCTGGGTTGGTGCGAATGGAACCTCAACACTCAACGGCTCCCCAATTTCGACCCGCGAATGCGCGCAACTCAACGGGGCAACCCTTTTTGCCTGGGGGGCTGAATTAATGCAAGGAAGCCATGAGCAGCGTTTTCGGCGACTTTATGGCGCCGTAAAGAGAAAGCGCTTCGGATATGATTGCTATGCCTATGGACTGCTGTCACTGGGCTTTGTCGACGTCATAGCCGACTGCGATATGAAGACCTTTGACTATTGCGCCCTTGTCCCGATTGTCGAAAATGCAGGGGGGAAAATGACCGACTGGAGTGGGAACCCCTTGACCCTTTCTAATCCCGGCTATGCCCTTGCCACTGGCGATAGTGGCCTTCATTCGCAAGCCGTTAAAATACTAGAATAACCCAAACGAGATTTGAAACGCCTTTTCTCCTTGATGTCGCCGGGTTAACCTCCCATCTTGGAAAATGAGCCGAGACAAGCGCAATCAAGTGAGGACATTTATGGGATTCGTTAGATCAGCCGTCGCCGCATTTTTTTTAATAAGCCTGCCCTTGTCTGCAAGCGCCGATGAGGTCAAAACGATCAAAAGCCATGGATTGTCGCTGGCAGGCCCCTTGAAATATGGTCCGGACTTTACGCATCTTGATTATGTAAACCCCAATGCGCCCAAAGGAGGCGACGTCAAACTGTCTGCCGTTGGCGGCTTCGATAACCTGAACCCCTATATTTCCAAAGGACAGGCAGCAAACGGACTCGGGCTGACGTTCGAGACCCTGATGACCCAGTCCTTTGATGATCCAAGCGCAGAATATGGGCTGGTTGCTGAAACCGTGGAAGTCGCCGAAGACCTTTCTTTTGCGATTTTTAACCTGCGTCCCGAAGCCCGCTTTCATGATGGCACGCCGATTACCGCCGATGACCTGATCTTCAGCTTGGCTGCCGTGAAGGAAAAGGGCACGCCCCTCTTTCGTTATTATTACGCGGATGTGGAATCCGCCGAAAAACTGGACGATCATCGTATCAAGTTCAATTTCTCGGGGCCGCCAAACCGGGAACTGCCGCAAATCGTCGGTCAACTCCTGCCCGTCTTGTCCGAAAAATATTTCGAGAATGCTAATTTCGAGGAAACCACCCTTACCCCAATCCTTGGCTCGGGCCCTTACCGCGTGAAGGACTTTGAAGCCAATCGCTATATCACCTATGAACGGGTGCCCGACTACTGGGGCGCCGACCTGCCGATCAATTTGGGCCGATATAATTTTGGTACACTCCGCTATGATTTTTACCGCGATACGGCGGTCCTGCTGGAAGCGTTCAAGGCTGGCGAGTATGACTACAGGTCGGAAAACAGCGCCAAAAATTGGGCGACAGGATATGACTTTCCGGCTGTCAAAGCGGGGCTTGTCATCCTGGAGGAAATACCAAATGAGCGTTCCGCCGGTATGCAAGGCTATGCGTTTAATCTTCGGCGTGAAAAATTCCAGGACCCGGCCCTGCGAGAGGCGTTGACCTACGCCTTCGATTTCGAGTGGCTGAACCGCAATATTTTTTATGATCAGTATAGCCGGACCAACAGCTTCTTCGAAAATTCCGTGATGGCGGCAACCGGCGAGCCGTCAAAAGAGGAACTCGCGATATTGGAGCCGTACCGCGATCAATTGCCGCCCCGTGTATTCGGCCCCGCCTATCAGGCGCCGGTGACCGACGGTTCCGGCCAGGACCGCGCGCCCCTTCGCGCGGCGCGTAAAATTCTCGCCGATGCGGGATGGGAAATCAAAAATGGCAAGCTCATCGATCCAAAAACGGGAAACCCGCTTACCATCGAATTCCTGATGTATGATCCCAACAGCCTGCGGATCACAGGTCCCATGATCAAGAATTTGAAAAAGCTGGGGATTGATGCCTCTTCGCGTGTTGTCGATACGGCGCAATATACCGAACGGCTGCGCAACTATGATTTTGACATCACCACCTCCGGCTTCGGCCAGTCCATCAGCCCCGGCAATGAGCAGCGAGAATTCTGGGGCAGCGCGGCGGGCAAGCGTCCCGGAAGCCGCAACGTCATGGGCATCGACAGCCCGGTGATTGACGCATTGATCGAAAATCTGATTGCCGCACCGACATATGACGATCTGATCCCTGCCGTTCGGGCGCTCGACAGGGTTCTGACCTGGAATTTCTATGTCATCCCGCAATTTCATGCCGCCTATGACCGCATCGCCTATTGGAACAAGTTCGGTCATACGGATGTCAATCCGTCGCAAGGACCGGATATCCTGAGCTGGTGGGTCGATCCGGAAAAAGAACGGCAGCTGCAAGAGGATATCAAGAAAATACGGCAAAAGCAGTAGAACGTACCGCGGGAGGGGAGAGTCGGGATGAAAAAGACGGTCGCACCACTTGTCGCTATTCTTTTAATGCTGGGCACCGGGGCAACCGCCGAACCCAAGACAAGTTATGGTCTTTCCCCTTTCGGAGACTTGAAATACGGCCCTGATTTCAACCATTTCGACTATGTTAATCCGGACGCGCCCAAAGGCGGCACGATCAAACTCCGCGACCTTGACAGCTTCGATACCGTCAACCCGTTCTTGCTGAAGGGCAATCCGGCGGTCGTGAACGGTGACAAGGGCGGCGATCTCTACTTTAATTTCACCCAATTGATGACCCCGTCATATGACGAACCCGTTGCCGTATACGGCCTGCTTGCAAAAAGCGTGACCCTTGATGATCAGGGCCAATGGGTGGAGTTTACCCTCCGCCCCGAGGCACGATTTCATGATGATTCGCCTATCACAGCCGAGGATGTGGCGTTCACGTTTAACGCCCTAAAGGAAAAGGGGCACCCGAGATATGGACTGCTGTATCGCGATATTATCGCCGCGACAGTGCTGGATCCTCAAAAAATACGTTTTGAATTCCGCAAGGGCGCGCTGACCCGGGATCTGCCCTATCAGGTAGCGGTCATGCCCATCCTCTCGAAGGCATCATTTGAGACGCGTGACTTCGCTGTCACCACCATGGAGCCGCTTCTAGGCTCCGGTCCCTACGAACTCGCCCGCGTTAGTCCGGGGCGCTCCATCACCTACGAGCGGGTCAAAAACCATTGGGCGGAAAATCTGCCGGTCCATCGCGGCCGGTTTAATTTCGATGTGATCCAGGTGGATTATTATCGGGACCGGACCATCGCCCTGGAAGCCTTTTTTGCCGGTGAGTATGATTTTCGCGAGGAATTCACGTCACGGAGCTGGGCGACGGAATATGAAAGCAAGCCCGCGGTCAAACAGGGTTTTATCAAACAGGACGTGCTGGAGGACGCCAAGCTGACCGGATTGCAGGCGTTCTTCATGAACAGCCGCCGACCACCGTTCGATAACATCAAGGCGCGGGAGGCATTTGGATTGCTGTTTGATTATGAATGGACGAACCGGAACCTCTTTTACGGGCTCTATGACCGGCTGGGCTCGGTTTTTGAGAATTCTGACATGAGGGCGACGGGTCTGCCCTCACCGGCTGAACTTGACCTCCTAACGCCCTATAAGGATCTGCTGCCAGATGCGGTTTTTACCGAAGAATTCACGCCTTCCAGGACCGATGGCTCCGGGAATATTCGAACCCAAATCCGCTCGGCCCTGGAGCTTTTCAAGCAGGCTGGCTGGACCGTTCAGGGCAAGAAGCTGGTGAATGCAGCGGGCCAGCAAATGAAGGTCGAATTTCTCCTTTATGAACAATCCTTTACCCGCGTGATAAACCCCTATGTCGCCAATCTGAAGCGGGCCGGGATTGACGCATCGGTCCGCGTCATTGATAGCGCCAGCTGGCAAAACCGGGTCCGGGAATTTGATTTCGATATTGTTGTCCGGCGTTTCCCCCAGCCTCAGGTGCCAGGCGTGGAGCAGCGTGACTGGTGGGGATCTTCCTCCGCCGATGTCACTGGCGGGCTGAATATCGCGGGCATCCAAAATCCGGCTGTCGATGCCCTGATCGAGAAAATTATCGAAGCTCAGTCCCGGAGCGAACTCGTCACAGCCGCGCGCGCGCTCGACCGGGTACTGATGTGGAACTACTATTTCATACCGCAATGGTACAAGAGCAGTCACTTTATCGCCTATTGGGACAAGTTTGGCCGCCCAGCGTCACAAAAGCCGGGTTTTGATCGTGCGGTTCTGCAAAGCTGGTGGTATGATCAGACCAAAGCCGAGGAACTGGCCACCCGTCGGGGTAATTAGTTTTGAACCTGCGGACAAAGGAGTAGTCATTGTTAGCCTATATATTGAGACGTGTCCTGCTCATGATACCGACATTATTTGGCATCATGGTTCTCAATTTCGTGGTTATCCAGTTCGCTCCCGGCGGCCCGATCGAGCAAATCATCGCAGAAATTCAGGGAACGGCAGTTGGCGCCACCGCCCGCATCGGTGGCAGCGGGACAGGCGACACCGGCGGCGGCTCCTCTTCTTCGTCATTGGGCTCGGAGAGTGCCTATCGTGGCGCGCAAGGGCTCGATCCGGAATTCATCAAGGAGCTGGAAGTCCAGTTCGGTTTTGACAAGCCGGCCTACGAACGCTTCTTCCTGATGATGAAAAATTACCTGATGTTCGATTTCGGCACGAGCTATTTCCGCGATGAAAGCGTCGTTAATCTGGTCATTGAGAAGCTGCCCGTTTCCATATCCATCGGGCTTTGGACGACGCTTCTGGTCTATCTTATTTCTATCCCGCTCGGCATTGCCAAAGCGGTGCGCGATGGTACGAAATTCGATATCTGGACCAGCAGCCTGGTGATTGTCGGCAACGCCATCCCGAGCTTTCTGTTTGCCGTCGCGCTGATCGTGCTGTTCGCGGGCGGTTCCTATTTCAACTGGTTCCCGCTGCGCGGCCTGACGTCGGAAAACTGGGAGCAGCTGAGTACCTTCGGCAAGGTTACGGACTATCTTTGGCACATAGCATTGCCGGTGACAGCGCTGGTGATCGGCGGCTTCGCGGCTCTCACCCAGCTCACTAAAAATTCCTTTCTCGATCAGATCAGCCAGCAATATGTGCTCACCGCCCGCGCCAAGGGCCTCAGTGAGCGGCGGGTGCTTTATGGCCATGTCTTCCGAAACGCCATGCTGATTGTAATCGCCGGTTTTCCAAGCGCCTTTATTGGAATCCTGTTCACCGGCTCGCTCCTGATCGAGGTGATCTTTAGTCTTGATGGTTTGGGTCTTCTTGGTTTTGAAGCCGCAATCAATCGCGATTATCCTGTTATCTTCGCCACTGTCTATGTATTCGCCTTACTCGGCTTGATCATGAATCTGGTGGGCGACCTGACCTATACGCTCGTTGATCCGCGGATCGATTTCGAAGCGCGGGAGGCTTAACTCATGCAGCTTTCTGCCATTAATCAGCGTCGGCTGAAGAACTTCAAGGCCAATCGTCGCGGCTACTGGTCGATGGTCCTTTTTGTCCTTCTTTTCATGATATCACTTTTCGCGGAAGTCATCGCCAATGACAAACCGCTCGTCGTCTCATACAAGGATCAGCTTTATTTCCCTTTTCTTATTGCCTATCCAGAAACAGCCTTCGGCGGCGACTTCGAAACCGAGGCCGACTATCGCGATCCCTTCGTCGCCGATCTAATCAACGAAGATGGCTGGCAGATCTGGCCGCTCATCCGCTATAGCTATTCGACCATCAACTATGATCTCACCTCTCCCGCGCCGTCGCCGCCCGATGCGGAGAACTGGCTTGGGACCGATGATCAGGGACGCGATGTACTGGCCAGGGTTATCTACGGATATCGCATTTCTGTCGCGTTCGGCGTAATCCTGACGATTTTCAGCTCCATTATCGGTGTGTCCGCTGGCGCCGTTCAGGGATATTTCGGCGGTTGGGTAGACTTGATATTCCAGCGGCTCCTCGAAATCTGGGGTGGAATGCCTAGTCTCTATATCCTGATCATTCTTGCCGCCCTTATTGAACCGAGTTTCCTGATCCTGCTTGTGCTGCTTCTTTTATTCAGTTGGCCAAGTCTTGTCGGTGTTGTAAGGGCAGAGTTTCTGCGCTCCCGCAATTTCGATTATGTACGCGCCGCCCGCGCCCTCGGTGTGCGCGACAGAGTCATCATGTTCAAGCATCTGTTGCCAAATTCCATGGTCTCCGCTCTCACCTTCCTGCCCTTTATCCTGACCGGCTCCATTGTCAGCCTGACGTCCCTTGATTTTCTGGGCCTCGGCCTGCCGCCGGGCTCTCCCTCTCTCGGGGAGTTGCTCGCGCAGGGCAAGGCCAACCTGCAGGCGCCCTGGCTCGGTATCACGGCCTTCTTGACGCTGTCGATCATGCTGACCCTTGCCTTTTTTATGCAGGAAGGAATCCGAGATGCGTTTGATCCAAGAAAGACATTCCAGTAATGGCGCTAGTTGAGATTAACGATCTTTGGGTTACCTTTAAGTCCGACGGAAAAGACATTCCGGCCGTTAAAGGCGTCACCTTTAATATTGAGAAGGGTGAGACTATGGCCCTTGTCGGGGAGAGCGGATCGGGCAAATCCGTGACCGCACTCAGTATCCTCCAGCTTCTGCCCTACCCACTCGCCAAACATCCGAAAGGCTCCATCAAAATCAAAGGGCAGGAGGTTGTCGGACGACCGCAAAAGGAAATGCGGAAATTTCGTGGCAATCAAGTTTCGATGATCTTTCAGGAGCCAATGACATCGCTCAATCCGCTGCATACGATTGAAAAGCAAATTAACGAGACTTTGCTCGTCCATAAGGGGATGAGCCAGAAAGAAGCCTCGGTGCGTGTTCGGGAACTGCTGGATATGGTCGGACTTGACGCGATTGACGAGCGTCTCAATGCCTATCCACATCAATTATCCGGTGGTCAGCGTCAGCGCGTAATGATCGCTATGGCGCTTGCCAATGAGCCGGACCTGCTCATCGCGGACGAGCCAACGACCGCTCTCGACGTGACAATCCAGGCCCAGATACTGGAACTTCTGCTGGATCTGCAAAAGCGACTCGGCATGGCAATATTGCTGATTACACACGACCTTGGCATTGTCCGAAAGATGGCTAAGGACGTTTGTGTCATGACTGATGGCGAGATCGTCGAGGCAAACTCCGCGGCTGAATTATTTCGTCGACCGCGCCACGCCTATACAAAAATGCTGCTAGAAGCCGAACCGAAAGGGCTTCCCCTGCGCAAGAACGATGCCCTGCCCGATGTCGTTTCTTGTAAAAACCTGAAAGTCTACTTCCCGATCAAAAAAGGGCTGCTGAAACGGACCGTTGATTATGTCCGCGCAGTGGACGACATTTCACTGTCGGTCAAACAGGGGCATACCGTCGGGATTGTCGGAGAGAGTGGCTCAGGCAAATCAACGCTTGGCCTTGCGTTGTTAAAACTGACCTCTTCTGAGGGAACGATTCTGTTCAACGGCAATCCCATCCAGCAACTTACGTGGAAGGAGCTGCGGCCATTGCGTTCTGAAATGCAGATTGTTTTTCAGGATCCCTATTCCAGCCTCAGTCCGCGTCTTTCCGTAGGACAGATCATTGAGGAGGGCGTAATCGTCCATGAGGGCCGCGGCGATCGACTGGAGCGACGAGAGCGAATTTCAGAAATTCTGAAGGAAGTCGGTATTCCGCCAGAAGCGCAAGACCGCTATCCTCATGAATTTTCCGGCGGACAGCGGCAACGCATAGCCATTGCCCGCGCGCTCATCCTGAAACCGAAATTCATTGTGCTGGATGAACCAACGTCGGCATTGGATATGTCGGTCCAGGCGCAAATTGTCGATCTCTTGCGAGACCTGCAGAACCGGCATAACCTGACTTATCTGTTTATCAGTCATGACCTGAAAGTTGTCCGCGCCATCGCTGACAGTGTTATCGTTATGCGCAACGGCAAGATTGTCGAGCAAGGCTCGTCTGCACAAATCTTTGACAATCCTGAAACAGACTATACAAAGGCACTTATGAAAGCGGCGTTCGACCTAGAGGCCGTTACGGATGGTATTGTAAACAATTAAGGTATCGGAATAAGGTACCGGAGAAGAAAAATGGCCCTGTTATTCAAGAGTAATATTGACCGCGCTGACTGGTGGCGCCGTGAGCTTGGCAAATACATCCCTGATCTTGAGGTTCGGATTTGGCCCGATATTGGTGACCCGGATGAGATTAAATATGCGCTGTGTTGGAAAATGCCGCATGGCGAGCTGGCAAAGCTGAAAAACCTGCAAGCCGTGTATTCACTGGGAGCCGGTGTCGATCACTTGCTCGCCGATCCTGATTTTCCGCGCCATCTGCCCTTTTCTCGCGTTGTCGACCCTAACCTGACCGGGCGAATGACGGAATATGTTGTACAGCATGTTTTAAACCATCACCGCTTCTGTCACGCCTATGACGCTCAGCAGCGCGAGCATGTCTGGAAGGAGCATTTCGCACCTTTCGCAAGTGAGCGAAAGGTCGGCATTCTAGGCATGGGAGAGCTCGGCGGCGGTGCGGCGGAAGCACTTAGCTTCCTTAAGTTCGATGTTGCAGGATGGAGTCGATCCGAGAAAAAAATAGAAGGGGTGAAAAGTTTCTTTGGAGACGATCAACTGGATGATTTCCTTGCCCGATCAGAAATCCTTGTCTGCCTGCTTCCCCTCACATCAGCCACCGAGAATGTCCTGAATGCAGAGTTGTTTTCCAAGCTACCAAAAGGTGCCGGTATTATCAACGCCGGTCGCGGGCCGCATCTGGCAGAAGATGATCTCATTCCGGCACTGGATAGCGGGCAACTTTCGGCCGCCACGCTGGATGTATTCCATACCGAGCCCCTCGCGGAAGATCATCCCTTCTGGGACCATCCGAAAATCCGCATCACCCCCCATGTCGCAAGCATTTCCGATCCGGAAAGCGTCGCGAAGCTGGTCGCGGAGAACATTATCCGCACCCAAAAGGGAGAGGATCTGCTGCACGCCGTGGATGTCGAAAAAGGATATTGAAAACTAGCTCGGGTATCGTTTCTCAATCAGGGAAAACAATGCACGCATGGCAAAGGCTTCCCCGCCGATGGGGCGGCCGGGTCGGCTTCTTACGTTATAGGCCATAATGTCGAAATGAACCCAGCTTGCGACATTTTCGACAAATTCCTTCAGGAACAGCCCCGCAGTGATAGCGCCCGCATATCCGCCGCCAGAACCTGAATTATTAATATCTGCAATTTTACTATCGATCAGATGGCGGTAATCGTCCCAAAGCGGCATCCGCCAGACGGGATCTTTTTCAAGCCGTGCATTTTCTTCAATTGCTTCAAACAATGCATCATCATCAGTGAAGGTCGCCGCAATCTCAGTGCCGACGGCAACACGCGCAGCACCCGTCAAGGTCGCCATATCGATCAGTAAATCCGGCGATTCCTCGTCGGCGGCGGCCAAGGCATCTGCCAGAATGAGCCTTCCTTCCGCATCCGTATTGCCGATTTCAACGGTTTTTCCATTCCGGCTGGTCAGGACATCTCCCGGATGAAAAGCATTTCCGGATATCGCGTTTTCGACAGCTGGAATCAGCACACGCAGCCGAACTGGCAGGTTTGCGTCCATAATCATATGGGCCAGCCCTAGAACCGTTGCCGCCCCGCCCATATCCTTTTTCATCATCAGCATTCCCGCCGCTGATTTGATATCAAGACCCCCACTATCAAAACAGACGCCCTTGCCGACCAGTGTGACTTTCGGGGCATTCTTGTCACCCCAAACGATATCGATCAGACGTGGCGCATCCGCGGCCGCGCGGCCTACCGCATGAACCATTGGAAAATGGTAGGTCAGCAAATCATCTCCGATAATATTGGTCTGTTCCGCCTCGAACTCGCCGGCGACTTGAGATGCAGCGGCTTCCAGAGCAGAAGGACCCAGATCGCCTGCCGGCGTGTTGATAAGATCCCGCACCAGCGTCATCGCTTTCACTGTGCGCGCAATTTTGCTTTCATCCGCCCCGTCCGGCAGGATCAATGTCGCGTAATTCTTCTTATTCTTTTTATAGCGATCGAAATTATAGGTGCCGAGTGACCAGCCCGTTGCCAGATCTGTGGCCTCTCGTTCGTCGAGCTCAGTTTCAAGAGAGTACGAACCGGCCGGCAATTGCCCCGGCAGATCTGCCAGAGACCAGATATCCCATGCGCTGTCTTTAACATAAAGAACGGCTTCAATCCCATGGTCTGTCCCGGGGAGGAGTAGCAATTTCCCATCCTCAAGCTCAAAGTCATGGGCGGCAATCCAGCTTTTATATGCGTCCGACTGCGACGCGAGCCAGTTGTCGAAGTTCGTTCTTTCGACAACGATAATTGGTTTGGGGGTCGCTTCTGATGTCGTGGCGATAAAGGGGGGCACGATCTACTCCTATAACTTTTGACAACCCTATCAAGGCTATCGACGAGCGGCAACTGCTGTTAATTCTAATGATGAAAACAGCCTATAAAAATTCTTGTCGACTTCCTAGTCAGTAAGAACCCTTACCTCACGATAATATCGTTCTGCCCCTGGATGTACTGGTATGCCAACGCCTTTAAGAGCTGTTTCGGGAAGGATAAGTTTTCCCTTTGCATGCCCCCGATCCAGCAAATGCCGATTTTCCGGATGCCATAGAGCGCGCGTCATTTCATAGACCAGCTCTTCCGACATATCGGCACTTACGATCCATTGCGTTGTGACAGCGAGCGTTGGTACAGTTCTCAGATCCAGATAGGTGTCCGCCGGTATTTCAGAGGCGGAGTAATAGGGATGGTCAGCAAGGAATTTTTTCGCAACTTCTCCCTCAATTGGTAATAGTTCGATTTTTTCTGCATCCGCGAGCTCGGAAACAGCGGTAACCGGGTATCCCGCCACAAAGAAAAATGCATCCAGAGAATCTTGTAGCATCAAGGTTACGGCTTTATCAGGATCTGCGGTTACCGCATCAATATCTTTTATCGAAAGGCCATAAGCTTTCAGAATCTGCTTCGCGTTTTCACGCGTCCCTGATCCCGGAACGTCAATTGAAACCCGCTTGCCTTTCAAATCACCGACGCTATTGATGTTTGCCTCCCGGCGTACAACCAGATGAATATCTTCTGGATAAAGATTGGCAATTACCCTGAGCGACGTCACTGGATCATTCTTTCGGAAAATGCCTTGACCATTATAGGCCGCCGCCACCATATCCGACTGCGCCAAAGCTGTATCGAAACTTCCATTTGCAACGCCATGAATATTGGCAACGGATCCGTGGGTTGTCTGGGCTGTCGCTATTAGCCCGGGAACCCCGCAGGATCCCCCCGCCTCACATGGGCGGCTACCCGGAGGGTTAGAGATTACTGATGCGATCAGAGTGCCGATGGGGTAATAGGTTCCTGCCGTCGACCCGGTGCCGATACGCAAGAAAGTGATGCTCTGAGCGCTAGCGCTTTCGATAGAGAGGAAAGTGATAAAGAGTAAGGAAAATAATACTCCGCCACGCATTAGCGATTTTGCGATAAAAATGAGCTCACCCTCCTGAACTTCCTGCACTAAGGTTTCAGTATTAATAATAGTCCTCAAATTCCAGGAACAAAGTATGAATTAGTCAAAAGCCGGACTATTTATTCCATTTTCTGAAGGAACGCCATGTTTTTGCTGTTTTTGTTTATCACGCAACCGGCTTGTTACATCCCGAATGTCAAAGGCGAGGCTCGCAGTATGATGTACTTCGACGCAAGCCTTGTGAATAGCATAAGGAATTTGTGACAGTAATTCGCGGTCCTTATCAGACAGAGACCGGCCATCAATATCGATAGACCGTAAAAGATCACTCAACGCATCGCAGAGAGATATGACATGCTCAAGCTTCGTCCCTTGGACAGCTTCTGCCAGTGCGCCGTTCCGCTCCCGCATTGCTGCGATTATCGCCTTTCTATCCTTAGCCGAGCCCGTTGTGCCAAACAGAAGAATCACGGCGGAAGAGAGCCGCATTAGCTGCTCGGTATAAATCGATATCTTCCGTTCTTTCACGACCTTCATCGCAAGCTGAATGGTTTCGGGTGTCGCGGAAAGCTCTGGCCGGTTTTCCGCTTTTGCCTTTAAGGAATTTGGAACAATTATTGCTGGCATGGCGCTGGGGGCTCTAATCGCCAGACGCCTGTCCGGACCGACATAGTCTGCAGTGACGACAAACGGCTTGCGCGACACCACTAACCGTTCGATACGAGAGATTATCTGACTGCGAGACATCGGGCGCGTAATCAAGTCGTCTGCACCGGATTTCATCACTTTGTCCACGACTTCAGGGGCGGAATTCCAGAGTGACACCACAACATTCACGAATGGGTCCCAGCCAATCCGATTGCTACGAATTTCATGGATGATCTGATGGGTATCTATGTCAGCTAAACCTGTCTCCGCGAGGATCAGATCAAATTTACCTATCTTGGCTTTATCTCCAAATTCAACGGGATCAGCACAGGCGACGACATCGCCAAAACCTGCATTCAATAGCGCGCTTCGTGTGTTGTGGCGCATGGCTGGATCAGGATCAAAAAGTAACACCCTGACGGCCTGGAAATGCGGGTCTGCCATCACGAAACTGTATTGTCAAATCCGGGAATGAGTTCCTGTAATTTTTCGAGGATTTTTGCAGGGTCTTCCGAAAACTGCAGACCTATCTTGTTTCCACGGCGCCAGACTAGGTCACATCGAAAGGCGCCAAACTGCGCTGTCTGTAGCAAGAGATTATTCTTTTCAAAAAACAATCCTTCGACATCTATCCGTGCGCCATTGGCCGATATATCCTTGATAATTCCGCTTACCTCACGTTCTTCTTCGTGAAGGCAGGCATGGCCCCGTTCCGCGCGGATAGTCGCAGGCCAGCGGACATCGGCTC
>TARA_R100000049_G_C1957720_1_pt1 | contig 41255 bp, 39 predicted proteins | sample TARA_R100000049 | Tara Oceans TARA_R100000049 (sample SAMEA2619992) | marine metagenome | biome: marine biome (ENVO:00000447); feature: mesopelagic zone (ENVO:00000213) & marine oxygen minimum zone (ENVO:01000065); material: "saline water (ENVO:00002010), including plankton... | reverse complement strand
GACTAACCCGGTCATTTGTCATGACGGGAGAGGTGCGTCTTGTTGAGGAGGAAGCGTTAAATCTGCCGGGAGCGGCAGCGATGGCAGCAGAGGGCAGCATTGAGCGTGGCCTGTCGATGGTGGACCATTGGGGGCCGTACGCCCGAGGTGTGTCCAGGCTTCATCGGTTGCCGGAGGTGTCGCTATGGCCGGGAGTGATCGGAGCGGGCCGAGGGTCGGAAGTGGTCTGTTGGCGAGGATGGCGGTCACGCCAGGGCTTTGATCCAACAGGCTGGTCAACCGCTGCGCCATGCCGAGCGCAAAGGTGCCAGTGATGTGAATGCAGGTGTTATCAGAGCTGAGCGCTAGCGCATACTGGCTAGCCCGGGCATCTTCAAGCACGGTCAGGTTGACCGGAATAAATCTTTCCGGGGCGAGGGCACGGACGGATGCCGCGATGCTCAGCACTGTAAAAGCCAAACAAAGCCCGATCACCACATAGGTCTCAACAGTCCAGATACTGGCAAGGATGCTTACCTGATGGCGGATGGCGCCGCAGTACACCGATCACCTGCCAGACAAAAAAACACCATGAAAAAGAAGAATAACCGCAACCGTTTCGATCAGCGCTGGGAAGCGATCAGTGATGTAAGGCGGGGGCATATAGCCATCGGCAAACAGGATCATGGCACGGATCAGGCAGGTTGACGCACAGCGCAAATAACATCGTATACTTTCCTTGCCAGTGATTTCCGTCAAGGAATCATCCCTCAAATATTGAAAGACTAGTTTTTGGAGAAATGTTGTGGATACCCGTTATCCCGGCTTTGGTGTTTCGAAATATTGATTTAACTGAGAGAATAAACGCCTTTGCAAAAAAATGGTTACGCGACGTTTACGTTACCTGATTCAGGAAAGGTTTTGCAAACCAGCGGCACATTCCTGCAAAGGGTGAGGAGTCTGAAGTCAATTGAAGTATATGATTGCGTTCACTATTGATTTTATTTGTAACAGTATCTTTGAGTTCAAGCGGGGTTGTTGGAAGAAGCATTGCCAACAACTTGACTTGCTCAATTGAGGATGCCAGAGACACATATGTTCTAGAACGTTCTTTCACTAAGCCTCGCCGGTTTAGGCCATAAGTATCTATCGATGTTCGAGCTTTGCGATAATCGATAGATTGTAAATCTGTCGATTCCGGTTTTATTATGCATTTCTCATAAAGTATTTCATACTTAAATAATTTCTCAGGGTATTCTTTTGTGGGGTCAATAAGAAGTGGGATTTCATTAATTTCGCCACCTTCTGTCGTCGCTCTAAGGTTTTCGTTGGTCAGAGGAAAACGATTGCCCTTGCCGACTTTAAGTGATGTGCCATCGAAAAGAGAAAGGGTCTTGGTCTTGTTGCAACGGGCACAAGACGGAAGAAGGTTGTTCCAGTCCGATGCAAGCCACCAATATCCGGGGCGCAAAATCCCATTTTCTGTATCTATCCTAGCCTTTGGACGGAAATGCTCAACATCTTCAGTGAATGCGCCCTCATATGGATGTTCGCAATAAGCACACTTTCCAAGAAACATACTTCTCAATGCTTCTCTTACTGTAGGGTGGGAGTACGCAGTAAATTTAAAGTCATTATTGTGTTTGGGCTGTGAAAAATAGTCGCGTGCCCGTGCTAATTCTTTTTTACCGTTGCTGGTTGATTTTTCCTCTAAAACTTCTGGGGCTTCACCGCGGTTTGCTCGGATCATTATTCATCTTCGCCTTTCAGAAAGCCATTGGTGTCGGCGAAGAATGTTCTAAGTATGTTGGCGCTATCACCTTCTATTTCGTTTGGCTCTCGAGCCTGTCTTTCGCGAATAAAATCAGAGGATGCTTGCAGCATTGCGTTCTCTCTCGCATTACGACCCAAGGCCTCATAGTCCCCGAAGTCTTGGTGTATCTGTGAAATACGTTCTTGTATTTCTGATGTTTGTGGCAGTGATAGCAGATGGTAATATTCATCTAAAAGATCTTCAGCTTCCGGATCGAGCGTCGTATCTAAGCCAAATGCCTTAGATGTGAGGATTTCGTCGATTTGCATGCCTTCGATTGGGGGAAGATCAGAGTCCATCGCAACAGCACCATTTGAAGATCTTTTCAAGAGCACGACTTCCCCGTTCGATAGCCCTCGTAGTAGGAGGGGGTCGTGAGTGCTGGCTATAAACTGTACACGAGGAAAGGACGTCTTAAGAGCTGATACAACCCTCATCTTCCATCTAGGGTGTAAATGTGCGTCAATCTCATCAATCAGAACTACTCCAGATGCGCTTTCCAATGTGTCCCAGAAAGTAAAGAGAACCCGCATGATGTCTGTGGAAACTCCGATCATGGTCTGATAGCCAGCGGAGGCTTTGTTCAATGGTAACGAGGTCCCATCGTGTTGGAATAAAATCTGATTCCCGGATTTAATAAGGGTCATATCCTTTGTTTGGGGAAGTAAGTCTTTCAGTGCTCGAGCAGCTGCATCGAACTTTTCATCAGATAGACTTAGCAACCATCTGTTTGGATATTCGATGCGAGTGATCGGCTGTATAAGGTCATCAACATGAAAATATGCATGTTGCGGGGATAGACTGGAGCGTCGTCGACGTTCTACATGTCTAAGTGCTCCGAATGCTCTCACTGTCGCGGACGAACTTTGTGTTCCTTCAAAACTCTTTGCGCCACGGTTAAACAAAAGTTTCGCAATTTCTCCTGTATCCCAGAACTCAAGTTCAACGAGTCCACTGCTTGCACCATTTGAGAGTACTTTAGACGGGGTGGTTAATCGGGAAGCTTCGTCTGCGCCTACTAAGGCCAATGCAACCGCGAGCAAAAACGTGCTTTTACCCGATGCATTTTCGCCCAAAAGCATTAACCAAGGTGCGCTATCACTCTGAGCTTCTGGGAATGTAAACTCGATATTTTTTAATATGCGGAAGTTATCGATTTTAATTTTTCTGATGGGTCTTTGAGCCAGTCGAATGGCTTCCAACTTTGTTTTGTTTATCTGGCTGGGGCGGGATGTCTCTTGAATGTTTGCTACTTCCACTTTACTCGAGCTGCGGATGCTTCCAAAGGCAGCCGAAGCTGCCGCTGAGTATGGAGAAGTTGGTTGTGAAAGAGAGGAGTCATAAAATCCAGCCTTAGCCATAGAAGTTATGGTATCCCAGACCCGCTGACGCTCTTTGAGGAGTTCAAATCGGTTTAGGTTTAAAATCTCAACAGTTGTTTGTCCTTTTTGCGTTAGTCCGTGAACGATCCCGCCGGAATGAAAGCTCAAGTGTTCGTTCGGATCATCAAAGCATGGGTCAACGAGTAATGAATGTTCTGCCGAATTAATGCTTGTGATTGGTGTTCCGACTTTTGCCCGTTTCCCATGAACAGGAAAAAGGTTCCTTTTCGCTCGGTTGCAAGCCGGACAGGCGGGGTAAAGGTTTTCCCATTCGAAAGCTAACCAATGATAGTGATGAAGCGATCCTTTCCCGTCAGAATTTGCTGCGACCATCGGGCGAAATCGATCTATATGAATTGCCTTAGTTGAGCTGATTACGCTCTCACAGTAAGCACACTTTCCATGGAACATGGAAAGTAGGGCAGGCTGAACTCTCTGACGAATCTGAAACCAGAGTTTTTCACTATGAAGTCTGCTTTGACTTTGTTCTGCATAGCTTTTCCGATAATACTCGTCCAAAGACTCCTGAACCCTATGGCGAATTTCCACAAGAATTGGGTTAGGATAATGCCGCTCAATTCGGATCATATTCGTACTCAAATTTATGCATGATACCTTTGGTGGGGGTAATGTTATTATTTTCCCCTTTAAATAGGCAAGGTTTAGTCGTTTAGGATCATAAAAGTGGGTTCTTATGTTTGATGCTGGTGAGGCTATGCCAGTGTAAGATGGTAAAAAAAACACCCCCAGCCTCACGACCGGGGGTGTTCGTTTGTCAGAACCCGAAAGCTCCAATCCAGATCATTTCAAAGAGCCAAGCCCTTACGCGGCGAGATCAAACCGGTCCGCGTTCATGACCTTGGTCCAGGCCGCGACGAAGTCCTTGACGAACTTCTCGTGGTTGTCGTCCTGGGCGTAGACCTCGGCATAGGCACGCAGGATGGCGTTTGAGCCGAAGACGAGGTCAACGCGGGTGGCGGTCCATTTGGTTTCGCCGGTTTTGCGATCAACGATGTTGTAAAGGTTGTCGCCCGCCGGTTTCCAGCTATAGGCCATGTCGGTCAGATTGACGAAGAAGTCGGTCGTCAGTTGGCCAACACGGTCGGTAAAGACGCCGTGTCTGGTGTCGCCATGGTTGGTGCCAAGAACGCGCATGCCACCGACCAGTGCGGTCATTTCCGGTGCGGTCAGGCCCATGAGCTGGGTGCGGTCCAGCATCATTTCTTCGGGCGAGACCACATAATCGTCTTTTTGCCAGTTGCGATAGCCATCGGCCAGCGGTTCGAGCGCATCGAAGCTTGCGGCATCGGTCATTTCGGCCGTCGCATCGCCGCGGCCCGGTGCGAACGGGACGGTGATGTTGACACCGGCATCCTTCGCGGCCTTTTCAACTGCCGCCGTACCACCCAGCACGATCAGATCGGCAAGGCTGACTTTCTTGGCAAGGCCTGCCTGAATGCCTTCAAGGGTTTTGAGAACCTTGGCAAGGCGTTCGGGCTCGTTCCCGGCCCAGTCCTTTTGCGGGGCCAGACGGATACGCGCACCATTGGCGCCACCCCGCATGTCCGATCCGCGATAGGTCCGGGCACTATCCCAGGCGGTGTTGATCAGTTCAGCACTGGTCAGGCCGGATGCCAGCAGTTTGGATTTCAGATCGGCGATTTCGGCGTCCGAGAGGGTGTAATCAACGCTCGGGATCGGGTCCTGCCAGATCAGGTCTTCGGCGGGCACGTCCGGGCCGACATAGCGGACCTTCGGGCCCATGTCGCGATGGGTCAGTTTGAACCATGCCCGGGCAAAGGTTTCGGAGAAATATTCCGGGTCCTTCATGAATTTCTGGCAGATGGCGTTATAGGTCGGGTCGACCTTCATCGCCATATCGGCATCGGTCATGATCGGCTTGCAACGGATCGAGGGATCCTCGACATCGACCGGCATGTCTTCTTCGGCGATGTCAACCGGTTCCCACTGCCATGCGCCAGCCGGGCTTTTTTTCAGCTCCCACTCGTGGCCAAACAGCATATCGAACCAGCCCATATCCCATTTGGTCGGGTTGGACGTCCATGCGCCTTCGATGCCCGAAACCATGGTATCGCGGCCAATGCCACGGCCATTGGTTTTCATCCAGCCGATGCCCTGATATTCGACGTCGGCGGCTTCCGGTTCGGGGCTGAGGTCCGACGGCGAGCCATTGCCGTGCGATTTGCCGATGGTGTGGCCGCCAGCGGTAAGGGCCGCGGTTTCTTCGTCATCCATCGCCATGCGGGCGAAGGTTTCGCGGACCTGTGCGGCGGTTTTCATCGGGTCGGGCTGCCCGTTCACACCTTCGGGGTTCACATAGATCAGGCCCATCTGGACAGCCGCCAGCGGGTTTTGCATGGTGTCGGGGCGGGTGATGTCTTCATAACGGCTGTCGCTTGGGGCGAGCCATTCCTTTTCCGCACCCCAATAGGTGTCCTTTTCCGGGTGCCAGACATCTTCGCGGCCAAAGGCAAAGCCATAGGTTTTAAGACCGGCGACTTCATATGCAATCGTACCGGCCAGGATCATCAGATCGGCCCAGGAGATTTTGTTGCCATATTTGCGCTTGATCGGCCAGAGCAGACGGCGGCCCTTGTCGGTGTTGACGTTATCGGGCCAGGAGTTGAGCGGCGCGAAACGCTGGTTCCCGGTCCCGCCACCGCCACGGCCATCGGCCAGACGATACGAACCGGCGGAATGCCAAGCGACACGGGCGAACATGCCAACGTAGCTGCCCCAGTCGGCCGGCCACCATTCCTGGCTTTCATTCATCAGCGCGCGAAGGTCGTTTTTCAGGCCCTCGACGTCGAGCTTTTTGAGTTCTTCGCGGTAGTTGAAATCCTTGCCCAGCGGGTTGGTTTTGATGTCGTGCTGATGGAGGATGTCGAAATTCAATGCATTCGGCCACCAATCCATGACCGTGGTGCCCAGTGCGGTCATACCGCCATGCATGACCGGGCATTTCCCTGCTGTGTGTTTTCCGTCCATTTTTCTCTCTCCCGTAATGGCTGGCTGTTCTTGCTTTCCTGACCTGATCAGGTGTCTCTCTCCGGGCGGGTCGTGGGGCCGTCATATCGAGCGCAGGAACATTTGAATATTCTGGTGAACATTTCGGCGTGAGGCTTTCCTGTTCAAGGTAATGTCTAAACTTGTGATCGCAACAAGACGAGATTGTTAAATCATTGGGCGTCATGTCAGGCGATGCTGTCAAGCAGGCTAACGCGGTTTGGGTGTATAGGTTAAATAGTTATTTATGAAATTTTCGATAGATTTTATCGATGGTATTGCGGGCTGATTTTGGGTGCCGCCGGTTTTTGCTTTTAATCGGCAGGGCGGGGCCGGATAATCGGCCCGCGAAATAATGCTGTTTTGACAGGGGTTTGTGATGAAGGTCGGGATTGTCGGGGCGGGAATGGTTGGCAGTTCGGCGGGTTATGCGCTTGCCCTGATGGGGATCGTCAGTTCGGTCGTGCTGGTCGATCACAATGCCGAACTTGCGATTGCGCAGGCCGAGGATATTGCCCATGCGGTGCCGTTCATGTCTTCCTGCGTGGTGGAGGCCGGGGATTATGACCGGCTTTCAGGTGCGTCGGTCGTGATCCTTGCCGCCGGGGTCAGCCAGAAGCCTGGCGAAACGCGCCTGGCGTTGCTTGAACGCAATGCGGCGGTGTTTCGCGATGTGGTGGGCAATGTGTTGCGGGTTGCACCCGATGCGATTTTGCTGATTGCGTCGAACCCGGTTGATATCATGACCCAGATCACGGTGCGGTTATCGGGGCTTCCGGCCGCCAGAGTGATCGGATCGGGCACGATCCTTGATACCGCACGGTTCAGGAGTTTGCTGGGCCGGCATCTGGGGATTTCGCCGCAATCAGTGCATGCCTATGTCCTTGGCGAACATGGCGATAGCGAGGTTCTGGCATGGTCGAATGCGCGGGCCGGGTCGCTTTCACTTGCCGGGTTTGCCGCCCAGGTCGGATCGGCGATTACCGCCGATGTCCGGGCCCGGATCGATGATGGGGTGCGCAATGCGGCCTATAAGATCATCAAGGGCAAGGGGGCGACCTATTACGGGATTGGTGCGGGGCTTGCGCGGATCGTCAAGGCGATTGCGCAGGATCAGCAGGAAGTCCTGACGGTATCAATGGTCAATCGCGAGATCGAAGGGGTGGCCGATGTCGCGCTGTCGATTCCGCGTGTGATCGGGGCCACGGGCATCATGACCGATCTTTTCCCCGATCTGGACGCCGAGGAAAGGGCGGCCCTTCATCGCAGTGCGGCGTTGCTGAAAGCAACGGTCGAGGCGGTTTCGCTTTGATTCCGCTTTGATCTTGTGCGGGGCTGAATTTCAAAAGACATAATTGCCCGCTTTTCACAGCAGGGGCGAACGCGTTAGGCTTGCGGATAGATCAATCAAACATCATTGGGGAAGTTGTGCGACATGGACGGGTCCGATCAGGCGGTGCCGGATATCGCCTATAGCCCGATGCCCGACGAAGCAGGCATCCGTGACTTCATCGCCAGATGCGACCGGCTTTATCCGCCCGATGCGGTTGCCGCCGATATTGCGCAGCAACGCAAATGGTATGGCGCACTTTGTGATGCGTTTGCCTATCCCCATCCGCCGGGGCTTCTGAGCCGTGATGATCATATTGCCGGGGTGGCGGTGCGGATGTATTACCCGGCCAAGATTAGCACCACGCGCAAGCTTTTATACCTGCATGGCGGCGGGTTTATCGTCGGATCGCTTGATAGCCATGATGCGATCTGTGCCGAGATGGCCGAGGCGGCGGGGGCGGAAATGATTTCGGTCGACTACCGGCTGGCCCCCGAACATCTTTGGCCAGCTGCGCATCAGGATGCGTTTGGCGTTGCGCGCGATGTGCTGTCGCGCGGGGCGGAGATCGTCCTGATCGGGGACAGTGCCGGGGCGACATTGGCAGGTGGGCTTGCGATCCGGGCGCGCGACGAGGGGCTTGGCGCAGGCGTGATCGGGCAGGTCCTGATTTATCCGGCCCTTGGCGGGGATCTTGGCTGGCCATCCTATGGGCAGATGGCATCCGCCCCCGGATTGAGCACCGATGATGTGATTTATTATCGCGATGTCCTGAAGGCACCGATGGATGATCCGGTGGCCTATCCGCTTTCGGCGGAGGATTTGCGCGGATTGCCGCCGACCTATATCACCGCGGCCTATTTTGATCCGCTGCGTGATGACGGGCGGGAATATGCCGCGCGGCTGGCCCGCGCCGGGATTGATGTGACGTACCGCGAAGAACCGCAGATGATCCATGGCTGGCTGCGTGCGCGGTATATGAGTGACGGGGCGGCGACCGGATTCCGGTTTTTGTGTGACGCGATAAAGCGCATGGCCGCGGAATAATGTGACCGATAGTGCTGCGAATTTGTTCCTGTCTTCACCGGTGACGTAAAATCCCTGCGCGATGGGGATTTTGATCATTTCCTGTTCTGGTGATAGTCTTGGTCGCCTCATCTGTTTCGAAGGTGTGTTTTGCCCGTTAGGGCACCCGTAGAACGGAGGCAGGGAATGTATCGCAAGATCATGGTACCCGTGGATCTGACGCATATCGACAGGCTGGAAAAGGCGCTTTCGACGGCGGCGGATCTGGCAAAGCATTATGGTGCGGAAATATGCTTTTTCGGGGTCGGGACAAATACCCCATCCCCCATTGCGCACAATCCGGCAGAATATGATCGCAAGATGGCGGCCTTTGCCCAAGAGCAGGGCAAGAAGACCGGTATCAGCTGTTCGGGCATGACCCGCATTTCACATGATCCGGCGATTGATCTGAGCGAAATCATTGTTGATGCGGCAACAGAGGCCAGGGCGGATATGATCGTCATGGCATCCCATGTGCCCGGTATTGCCGATCATATTTTTGCATCCCACGGCGGATATGTTGCGTCGCATTGGGATCATTCCGTGTTCCTGGTGCGTTAATAGCAGGCAAATCGGAAAAATTGCGGCCGGGGGTGGCCGCAAATATGCTTTTCAAGGGAGATTTTCATGGGATCGAATGCCGAGACGGGCATCGAAAGCCCGGATGGTGCCGCCAATCCGATCGAGACCGATTATGAGGTCGGACAGGATAACTTCACCACACAGATCGGGCCGTTCGGGCTTGATGTGCACAATCCCGTCTTTCTGATATCGGGTTTGTCGATTGTGGCGTTCGTCTTTCTGACACTGGCGTTTCAGGACAGTGTGGGGCCGATGTTCAATGACATGCGGGGCTGGCTGACATCGACGCTTGACTGGTTTTTCCTGTCGGCGGCGAATGTGTTTGTTCTGTTGTGCCTGTTTCTGATCGTCTCCCCGCTGGGCAAGGTGCGGCTTGGCGGGCAGGATGCGACGCCCGATTATTCCTATAGCGGCTGGTTTGCCATGCTGTTTGCCGCAGGCATGGGCATCGGCCTTATGTTCTATGGCGTGTCAGAACCGATATCGCATTTCACCACCTCGATGGGGGGTGCGGTTGTTGGTGATGGCGGGGCCCGGACGGACTGGGCACCGCTTGGCGGGGCGATGGGCGATGCGGATGCGGCCTTTGACCTTGGCATGGCGGCAACGATTTTCCATTGGGGCCTTCATCCGTGGGCGATTTATGCCACCGTGGCGCTCGCACTTGCGCTGTTTTCGTTTAACAAGGGCCTGCCATTGACCATGCGGTCGGTGTTTTATCCGGTCTTTGGCGAGCGTGTCTGGGGCTGGACCGGGCATGTGATTGATATCATGGCGGTGTTTGCCACCCTGTTCGGGCTTGCGACGTCGCTTGGTTTTGGGGCGGAACAGGCTAATGCCGGGCTTCAATTCCTGTTCGGGTTACCGGAATCCGACGGATCGAAGGTGTTCCTGATCATCGGGATTACCGGGATTGCGTTGATTTCGGTTCTTGCCGGGCTTGATGCCGGGGTCAAGCGGCTTTCGGAAATCAATATGGTTCTGGCCGCCCTGCTTTTGCTGTTTGTGGTTCTGGTCGGGCCGACCATGGATATCATCAAGGGCTTTTTCACAAGTCTTGTCGCCTATGTCGAATATCTGCCGGCGCTTTCGAACCCGGTCGGGCGCGAGGATGCCAATTTCAGCCAGGGCTGGACGTCGTTTTACTGGGCGTGGTGGATTTCGTGGTCGCCGTTTGTCGGCATGTTCATTGCGCGCGTATCGCGGGGCCGGACGGTGCGGGAATTCATTACCTGTGTTCTGATCATTCCGTCGCTGGTCTGCGTTTTGTGGATGACCGCATTTGGCGGGACGGCGGTGCATATGGTCAATGAAGGTGTTCAGGCGATTGCCGATGCCGCCCTTCCGATCAAGCTTTTCACCATGCTTGAACAATTGCCGTTGCACTCGATCACGTCCTTTATCGGTATTGTTCTGGTGATCGTGTTCTTTGTCACGTCATCGGATTCCGGGTCGCTGGTGATTGATACGATTACCGCAGGCGGCAAGGTCGACGCACCCGTGCCCCAGCGCATATTCTGGTGCACGTTTGAAGGGCTGGTTGCGATTGCGCTGCTGCTTGGCGGCGGATTGGGAGCCTTGCAGGCGATGGCGGTTTCAACCGGTTTCCCGTTTGCGATCATTCTTCTGCTGGCGTGTTATTCGATCATTCAGGGATTGCGCAGCGAGCCACGATAAGCGGAAGACGGATAGACGTAAAAAGGGGCGCAAAACAATGCGCCCCTTTTGTGCGGGTGTTGGCCGGTCGGTTTACGGTTTGATCTGCTCGAATGTCATGATTGACTTGTTGCTGGCGTCGACCAGCATCAGATCGTCTTCCTGCAATTTCCAGCCTTTGACATCGGCCATGGCGGCGATGAAGGCGTCTTCGATCTCCATCGCGTTTTCCATGCACATCATTTTGGTGCTGCCAAGCGGGGAGACATCAAGGGCGGTGTCGTTTCGGGTGTAATTCCCGAAATAGCGGTTGCAACCGGTCGATCCGGCAACCTTGCCATCCTTGGTGAAATTGATGCTGGCGAGGATCGGGGTCATTGGCATCAGGGTTTTGTCTTTGGCCTCAATCCGCATCAATTGCCAGTCGCGATCCGCGATGGCCGACCAGTCGGCGGGGGATTTTTCCTCGGCCGGTTTGGTCGTGGCTGCACAACCGGCAAGCCACAGGCTGCTGGCGATGCCAAATGCGGCGAAGGTTAAAGAGGTTGCTTTGCGCATTGGAAATATCCTGTGTTTGGAGGCTGTCCGGGTCTGAATGCCGTGTTTCGAGCAGCATGAACCATGCCGGGATACTCATACGACTTTGCGGCGAAATTTTAGCAGGGTTACAGCGCATTTTTATCGTTCTGTCGTAAGGGTTTGGCAGGGTTGCGGTGCACAAGACCTTTGCGCTTGGCGGTGCCGGGGGCTATGGTATCCGGGCCCGCCACCATCTTTAAGGTCATCATCATGAAGCTTACCCTGTCAGACGCACATGCGCTTGTGTGTGATACCCTGCTGCGTTGCAAGGTTGATCCCGACAATGCCAGATCGGTGGCAACCGCCCTGATCACGGCCGAGGCCGCAGGGCAGGGAGGGCACGGTTTGCGCCGCGTTCCGGCCTATGCCGCGCAGGCCCGTGCGGGCAAGGTGGACGGGTTTGCCAAACCGGTTGCCGATCAGCCGTTTCCCGCCGTGTTGCGGATCGATGCGCAGCTCGGCTTTGCCTATCCGGCACTTGACCTGATGATCGAACGATTGCCCGATATCGCGCGTGCGCAGGGGATTGCGGTGGCGGCAATCCATAAATCCCATCATGCCGGGGTGATGGGATTTACCGTGGAAAGACTGGCCGAGGCGGGGCTGGCGGCGATGATGTTTGCCAATGCCCCGGCCGCGATGGCGCCCTGGGGTGGGCGTCGTCCGATGTTTGGCACCAACCCGATTGCCTTTGCCACCCCGATCGGCGATGGCGATCCGATCGTGATTGATCTGGCATTGTCCAAGGTGGCGCGCGGCAAGATCATGGCGGCCAAGCAGAAAGGGGTTCCGATCCCCGATGACTGGGCATTGGATGCAGACGGCAATCCGACCACCGATGCGGTCAAGGCGCTTGAAGGCACGATGGTTCCGGCAGGCGGGGTCAAGGGGGCAGCCCTTGCCATGATGGTCGAAATGCTGGCCGCCGGATTGACCGGTGCGCAATTCGGGCATCAGTCATCGTCGCTGTTTGATGACAAGGGTGCGCCGCCGGCATTGGGTCAGATGGTTATTGCGATTGATCCGGTTGCGGTTGGCGGGGCGGGGATCATTGATCATTTGCGCTATATCGCAGATGAGATCGCGCTTGAGGAAACCGTGCGGTTGCCGGGGCGACGCGGGCAGAATGCGCGGCGGGATGCGGAAATTCAGGGGCTGGATATCGAAGATGATGTCATCGCCGCGATTGAAGCCATCAAGTAAATCCATACGCGATGATGCGAAATACGAGACCCCGGCAGTTTCTTTCTGTCGGGGTTTTTTGTGATTTGGCCCGCCTGTATCCATATTTGTGAACGCGGTCACAAGTAATAATTGAATTATTACACTGCCATTTCTTGGATGAGCGTTTTTTTATTTGAATAATATATTGATGTATAGACAAGTTTGATTGTTGTCGGTGAAATGAAGGCGTCGTAATCATCGAACTGTAACATCATCGTCACCATAGAGTCGCGGTTTGTGCGTAGCTTCTTGACCAGCGAAACACAAGCAGGCGGACTTTAATGCTGGTCGTAGATATTTCCGGACTGAACAAGAGCTTCTCGCGCGATAAACGGGCATTGAACAATGTCAGTTTACAGGTCCGCGAGGGCGAGATGGTCGCGCTGATCGGGGCGTCCGGTTCGGGCAAATCCACCCTTATCCGTCATATTGCCGGTTTGCTGCGCGGGGATCGCGATGGTGGCAAGATCGAAGTATTCGGTGAAGTCATCCAGCAGAACGGTCGCATTGCGCGGGGTGCGCGCAAGGTGCGGGCCGATATCGGCGTTGTGTTTCAGCAATTCAATCTGGTCAGCCGCCTGACGGTTCTGACCAATGTTCTGACCGGGATGCTGGGCCGGGTGCCGGCATGGCGCGGGTCGCTTTGCCTGTTCACCAAGGCCGAGCGCATGCGGGCAATGACCGCGTTAAAGCGTGTCGGCATTGACGGGCATGCGATGAAAAAGGCGCGCAACCTTTCGGGCGGGCAGCAGCAGCGTGCGGCGATTGCGCGCACGATTACGCAGGGCGCACGTCTTATTCTGGCCGATGAGCCGATTGCATCGCTTGATCCGGCGTCATCACGCAAGGTGATGAATACGCTTGATCGGGTGAACCGCGAAGACAATGTCACCGTGATCGTATCGCTGCATCAGGTCGATTATGCCCGTGATTATTGTGCGCGCACGATTGCGATGCGCGATGGCGAAGTCGTTTTTGACGGCCCATCCACCGAACTGACGCCGGAATTCCTGCGCGAACTTTACGGCGAATATTCTTCCGAGCTTTTCGCACCTGCCCCGGATCAAGTTCCGGCCAAGAGCAGGGTTGCGGAGAAGGATCTGGCGTTCGCTTCAAGCTAGATCAGGACGATTTCTCTCTGCCTTACCTCTTTTTATTTCACCTCTACCAACCAACCTGACGGGGGACTTCCCATGATCCGCAAGACAATTGCATCCGCAGCCCTTGCTGCCAGCATGCTCGTAACCGGCGTGGCCTATGCCGATGTCGAATTCAAGCCGCTTGAAAAAGACCCGGAAACCATCGTTTTCGGCTTTATCTCAACTGAATCCAGCTCCAACCTGAAAGCCCAGTGGCAGCCGTTGATCGAGGATTTGGAAGAAGCCCTTGGCAAGGATGTCGAAGCATTCTTCGCGCCGGACTATGCCGGGATCATCGAAGGCATGCGTTTTGGCAAGGTTCACGTTGGCTGGTTCGGTAACAAGTCGGCGATGGAAGCCGTTGATCGTGCGGGCGGCGAGGTTTTCGTCCAGACGTCCAAAAGCGATGGCACGAACGGCTATTATTCCCACATCATCACCCAGGCTGATAACGACAAGCTCAACACGCTTGCTGATATGCTGAAATGCGACGGCACGCTTAACTTCGGTATCGGTGATCCGAACTCGACCTCTGGCTTCCTGGTTCCGACCTATTACGTCTTTGCGCAGAACGGCGTTGATCCGAAAAACTGCTTCAAGACCGTTCGCAATGCGAACCATGAAACCAACCTGATGGCGACTGCCAATAATCAGGTTGATGTTGCAGCCAACAATTCCGAACAGCTTGCCCGCACCCAGATGGTCAAGCCGGAAATCACCGACAAGGTCAAGGTGATCTGGACCTCGCCGCTGATCCCGTCTGATCCGATGGTTTATCGCAAGGATATGTCGCGTGAACTGAAATCCGAAATCAAGGCGTTCTTCCTTGGTTATGGTCGTCTGGGCAATGTTGAAGAAGCCAACAAGGTTCTTGGCGGCATTCAGGATGGCATGGGCAAGTTCATGGAAAGCAGCAATGCGCAGCTTTACCCGATCCGTCAGCTTGAACTGTATAAAAACAAGCTGAAAATCGAGAACACGGCAGAATTGTCGGCGGATGAAAAAGCTGCCCGCATTGCCGAGATCGACATGAAACTGGCCGAACTCGACATTCTGGTTTCTTACGAGTAACCGGTTCTATGGCAGGGGGCCCGCATGCGGGCTCCCTGTTTGCTTTTTTACCATCCGGGATTAACACCATGAACAGCAGTATTTCTTCTGCCGCGGCGGCACCGGCGGAACTTCCGCCACGCGATCTGAAACGATCCGCTGCCAATATTCTTTTATGGACCATCATCATGGGTCTTCTGGCCTGGTCCTGGGAAGGCGCGGATATGCGTCCGATGGCGCTGGTGGAAAACAGTGGCAACATGGTCGATTTCGCGGACGGGTTTTTCCCGCCGGATTTCCTGATGTGGAAAACCTATGTCAGCGAAATGTGGATCACCATCCAGATTGCGATCTGGGGTACGGCGCTTGCGATTGTCTGTTCGATCCCGTTTGGCATTCTGTGTTCTGAAAACATCGTTCCGTTCTGGGTTTACCAGCCGGTACGCCGCCTGATGGATTCCTTCCGCGCGATCAATGAAATGGTTTTTGCCATGCTGTTCGTTGTTGCGGTTGGTCTTGGTCCGTTTGCAGGTGTCCTTGCGCTTTGGATCCATACCACCGGCGTTCTGGCAAAGCTGTTTTCAGAAGCCGTCGAGGCAATTGATCCCGAACCGGTCGAAGGTATCCGGGCCACCGGTGCCAACGGGTTGCAGGAGGTCATCTTTGGGGTGATCCCGCAGGTTCTTCCGCTTTGGATTTCCTATTCGCTGTACCGGTTTGAAAGCAACGTGCGGTCGGCAACCGTTCTTGGCATCGTTGGTGCGGGTGGCATTGGCATGGTTTTGTGGGAATATATCCGCGCATTTTATTACGCGGAAACCGCAGCGGTCATGATCATCATCATCATATCGGTTAGTCTGCTTGATGTGATTTCGCAGCGTCTGCGCAAACTGGTGACCTGATCCATGACGTTCAAGATTACGCAGGCCAAACCGGCAATGAAACAATTGTCGGAGGCCCCGACGATTGATCCGAGTGCGGTGGTGGTTGATTGCGAATTTGGTGTCTGGACCGAAATTGGCCCGCGCACCAGCATCCGCGAAAGCGTGATGGGTGATTATTCCTATGTCGTCAATGACAGCGAGATCATCTATTCCGACATCGGGAAATTCGTAAATATCGCCGCCCACACGCGGATCAATCCGGGGCAGCACCCGATGGACCGGGCATCGATGCATCATTTCCAGTACCGGTCGAGTGCCTATGAGCTTGGCGATGATGATCCGGCATTTTTTGACTGGCGCCGGGAAAAGCGGGTCAAGCTTGATCATGATGTCTGGATCGGGCATGGCGCGATTGTTCAGGGTGGGGTTACCATCGGGATCGGCTCCGTCGTCGGTTCGGGTGCGGTGGTGACCAAGGATGTGCCGCCCTACACCATTGTCACCGGCATTCCGGCCAAACCGCTTCGGCCGCGATTTGATCCGGAAATTGTTGATGCGCTGCTTCGTATTTGCTGGTGGGACTGGGATCATGCAACATTGGCAGAACGGCTTGACGATTTTCGGCGTCTGCCGGTACGGGATTTCTGTCTGAAATACGATTTGCGATAAATCGACATCCAATCTGAGGCCCCATGACCGATTATCAGCGTTATGCTGTTTATTATGCACCAAAAGCCAACAGTGATCTGGCGGATTTTGGCAATGCCTGGCTGGGGCGTGATCCGGCAACCGGGCGGGAAATCGCGCGCCCGGATGTTGCGGGACTTGACCGGGACGAGATCGCATCGATCACCGTTTCCCCATCGCGATACGGGTTTCATGGCACCCTGAAACCGCCATTTGCCTTAAAGGATGGGCAGACACGCGCGCTGCTTGAAAGCGCGATTGCCGACTATTGCGCCGGGGCAAGCCCGGTTGCGTGCGGTCCCCTGATCCTGAAAGCCATCGGAAGTTTCATCGCACTTGTCCCGACCGAACCGGTCGGCGGGCTTGGCGATCTGGCATCCGGCCTTGTGAAGGTGCTTGACGGTTTTCGCCAGCCCGAAGACGAAGCCGCGATGAACAAACGCCGTGCATCGGGACTGAGTGACCGGCAGGAAGAATATCTGGTCCGGTGGGGGTATCCCTATGTGATGGAAGAATTCCGTTTTCACCTGACCCTGACCGGCAAGCTTGATCCGGATCGGCTGATGCGGGTGCGCGATGCGCTTGCCCCGATTGTTGCACCGTTGTGCGAGGCACCATTTACGATCAGCGATGTCTGTCTTTTTGGTGATCCGGGGGATGGAAAGCCGTTTGATTTGTTGCGACGCTTTGCGCTTGGATGACGGGTGATTGCGCTCCGGAAGTTAAAAAAATGCTGCAGTGTTTTGCTGCAGCATTTTTTGTTTAGACTGCCCTGTTTCCGGGCGATTGGTTCTTTGGGGCCGGGCGATGGAAAATGGCATCAATGAAACGGCCAATACCGGTTTCAAGGTCATTGTCATTTTCAACGGCGATCACGTTGGGACCATCGACCTGATAGGCCGATGCACGCCGCAGGCGTTGTTCGATATCGTCGGAACTTTCGCGGCCACGGGCCACAAGGCGTTGGCGAAGGGCATCCTCGCCCGCGCGGATGCTGATGACCCGGACGTGATCGGAACCCAGAAGATCGCGGGCATCGTCAATCACGCTGCGCGAGGCGTTGACGACAACGATTTTGCCGTTGGCGACGTCGTTCTGGACATGATTGGGAATGCCGTAACAAAGATTGTGCGCCCGCCAGCTCAGCAGGAAGGCCCCCTGCTTTGCCATCGAAGCAAAATCCTCGGCGCGGACAGGAATATGGATTTCGCCAACCGATCCGGCCGGGCGGGTAATGCAGCGACGGGGAAACAGGATGGTTTCATCGTCGTGCAAACGTGCCCGCGCCGCATCCAATAGGGTATCCTTTCCAACCCCGCTGGGGCCGACGACAAGAATCAGCAATCCATTTTCCGAAACGCCATGAGGGGTGTCATGGCGCGCGATCATGACACGCGGCTTCCCAGACGCCACACACCACGCACAATCGGATGATGCGGTGAATGATGGACCCGGATCAGGTCGCCGCGTTTGCCAACCGCAATTTCGCCCCGGTCATCAAGGCCGACCTGTTTTGCCGGGGTCAATGTTGCGGTGCGCACCGCACGCGGCAGGTCATAGGCATCGAAATCATCAAACAGTTTCATGACGCCATGCAGCAGACTGTGCGGGACATAGTCGCTTGAGATAATGTCGAGATAGCCGTGCTTTGCCAGATCGCCCGCGGCGACATTGCCGCTATGTGAGCCGCCGCGCACAAGGTTCGGCCCGCCCATCATCACGCCAAGCCCGCCTTCGTGTGATGCCTTGGCAGCCGCCAGTGTCGTCGGGAATTCGGCCACCGTCATTTTATCGGCGACGGCTTCGGCAACGTGTTCCTCGGTCGCGTCATCGTGGCTTGCCAGTGCAAGGCCCCGGCTATGGGCGACGTCGACAACGTGGCGGCGGTGTTTGGCGGAATACAGTTCGGAATCACGTTTGCGGCTGGCGACGAATTTGCGCATTTCCTCGTCCGAGAGGCCGTATTTGCCCTGATAATAGGTGTAATAGGCATCCAGACTGACGAATTGGCGTTGGCCCGGCGTGTGATCCATCACCGAGAGCATCTTGACTAGAGGCAGATCAACCAGATTATCGAGTGCCTCGACCAGCCCGCCATAGGACGTTTCACAGCGCAGATGCAGTTTGTGATCTGCGCGCAAAAGGTTGTTCTCGAGCGCATGCTGAAGGGCAGTCACCGATTCAACCAGTCGTTCGATCCGTTCTGATCCGTCTGAGACGTCGCCGACTGAGATGGCATCAAAGACCGTTGTGATGCCGGCACTGGCGACCTGATTGTCGTGCGCAATCACCGCAGCGGTAGCGGGCCAGCGGGTTTTGGGACGCGGGGTCAGGTGTTTTTCGAGATTGTCGGTATGAAGTTCGACCAGACCGGGCATCAGATAATCGCCGCCCATGTCTTCGGCACCGGGCAGATTGGACGGGCGGTCCGAGATATCGGTGATCAGTCCGTCTTTGATCTGAACGGCACCTTCGATGACATCATTGGCCAGGACAATTTTGGCATTGGTAAAAATCTGTTCAGTCATTGGCCCCAACTTTAAACGAAGTCACATCAAACGATCCCGTGCAGACCGCATCGCGGGTATCGTGATCATGGAAAATACCGGCAATGGCAGCGCCGCGTGCCTTGGCTTCTTCAATCAATGCCAGAACCGTGGCACGATTTTGGGTGTCAAGCGATGCGGTCGGTTCATCAAGCAGCATGATCGGATAATCGGCGATGAAACCGCGCGCGATATTCACGCGTTGCTGTTCGCCCCCGGAAAAGGTCAGGGGGGAAAGTTGCCACAGACGTTCGGGAATGCGCAAGCGGGTCAGAAGATCGCGGGCCTTTGCCAGTGCCGTTTCGCGGGCCGTGCCCAGCGCGATCAGGGGCTCGGCGACGATTTCAAGTGTTGGTACGCGCGGGATGACGCGCAGGAACTGGCTGACATAGCCCATGGTGCGTTTGCGCATATCAAGGATCGCATGCGGGCTTGCGGTGGTGATATCAAGCCAGTCGCCATCGTGCAGCACGCTGATCGAGCCGCTTGAACAGGTGTAATTGGCATAAAGCATGCGCATGAAGGTGCTTTTCCCCGATCCGGATTCACCGGTCAGCGCGATGCATTCACCGGCATTGAGGTGGAATTCCACCCCTTCGAAAACCGGGATCGTGACGCTGCCCTGAGTATGCAGGGTAAAGCCCTTGGCGACGTTTTTGGCGTGAAGCATTTCAGACATTTCAATCGCCCTAATTTTGCAGGATGGAAGAAACAAGCAGCTGGGTATAGGCGTGCTGCGGATCGTCGAGCACCTGATCGGTCAGGCCGCTTTCGATCACTTGGCCGTTCTGCATGACCATCAGGCGATGCGATAACAGGCGGGCGACCGCCAGATCGTGGGTGACGATGATCACCGCCAGATTAAGGTCGTGAACCAGCCCGCGCAGCAGATCGAGCAGGCGGGCCTGAACCGAGACGTCCAGACCACCCGTGGGTTCGTCCATGAAAACGAGACGCGGGCTGGTTACGAGGTTGCGGGCGATTTGCAGGCGTTGCTGCATGCCACCCGAAAAGGTTGAGGGCAGATCATCAAGGCGTTCGGTGGCAATTTCGACCTTGCCAAGCCAGTTTTCCGCGGCATTCCGGATGTTGCCGTAATGACGATCACCGACCGCCATCAGGCGTTCGCCGATATTGGCCCCGGCACTGACATTCATGCGCAAACCATCGCGGGCATTCTGGTGGACAAACGCCCAGTCGGTGCGCATCAGCAATCGACGTTGCGCTTCGGACATCTGATAGACGTCACGGATGCCATCAATGCGGGTGTGATATTCGACCGTGCCCTTGGTCGGTTCCTGCCGGGCTGCAATGCTGCGCAGCAAAGTTGATTTTCCGGAGCCGGATTCACCCACGATGCCAAGCACTTCGCCGGGGCGGAGTTCGAAGCTGACATTGCGGCAACCGACCCGGTCGCCATACATCATGGTCAGGTCGGAAACGCGCAGAAGCGGTTCATGTGAATGGGTCATTATTCTGCGGCCTTTCCGTTGCTGTGGCTGGTGCCAAGGGGCTGATCATGATGTTGCGGGCCGCGATGGCCGGCTTCCTGCCGTTCGCTGCAATAATCGGTGTCCGAGCAGACGAACATCCGGTTGCCCCTGTCATCGAGGATGACTTCGTCAAGGTAGCTGTCGGTTGCGCCGCACATGCCGCATTCGTCTTTCCAGCTTTGCACCTCGAACGGGTGATCATCGAAATCGAGGCTTTTGACCTTGGTGTAAGGCGGCAGGGCATAGATGCGTTTTTCGCGTCCGGCCCCGAAAAGTTGCAGGGCGGCCATCATGTCCATTTTCGGATTGTCGAATTTCGGTGTCGGCGACGGGTCCATGACATAACGATCATCGACCATCACCGGATAGGCATAGGTGGTGGCGATATGGCCGTGACGCGAAATGTCCTCATAAAGCTTCACATGCATCAGCCCGTATTCCTCAAGCGCGTGCATCTTGCGGGTTTCGGTTTCGCGCGGTTCAAGGAAGCGAAGCGGTTCGGGGATTGGCACCTGATAGACAAGGATCTGGTCTTCGCGCAGTTCCTTTTCGGGAATGCGGTGGCGGGTCTGGATGATCGATGCCTCGGCGGTTTTTTCCGTGGTGGCGACATTGGCGGTCTTGGCAAAGAATTGCCGGATCGACACGGCATTGGTGGTGTCATCTGCGCCCTGATCGATGACCTTAAGCGTATCGTCCGGGCCGATGACGGCGGCCGTGACCTGCACCCCGCCCGTACCCCAGCCATAAGGCATCGGCATTTCGCGACCGGCAAACGGCACCTGATATCCTGGGATGGCAACGGCCTTTAGCAACGCGCGCCGGATCATGCGTTTGGTTTGTTCGTCAAGATAGGCAAAATTATAGGCCGAAGATGCTTCCACCGGATTATTTACGGTCTGTTCCATATTGGTTACTCCGCGGCTTCGGGTTGTGATCTGGCGTTTTTGGCATCGGCTGCGTCCGCCTTTGCCAGACGTTCCAGCACTTCGGCACGCATGCGCCGGACAAGTTCAAGTTCGCCCTGGAAATCGACATAGTGGGGCAGCTTGATATGTTCGACAAAGCCGGTTGCCTGCACATTGTCGCTATGTTCCATGACGAATTCCTCGTCCTGGGCCGGGCCCATGACCTGTTCGCCCATTTCACGCGCGCGCATGGCGCGATCCACCAGTGCCATCGAAATCGCCTTGCGTTCGTTCTGACCGAAGACAAGCCCGTAGCCACGGGTGAATTGCGGCAGTTTGGTTTTGGAACCCTTGAACTTGTTGACGGTTTCGCATTCGGTCAGTTCGATATCACCGATATCAATGGCAAAGCCGAGTTCTTCGGGTTCGATTTCGACCGCAACGCTGCCATAGCGGATTTCACCGACAAAGGCGTGGCTGTTGGCGTAGCCGCGCTGGGTGGAATAACCGAGTGCCAGAACAAAGCCCTCGTCCCCGCGGGCGAGATTTTGCAGGCGAAGATCACGATCCGCCGGGAATTTGACCGGCTCGCGCGTCAGGTCGGCGACCGGGGCGTCATCATTGGTCGGGTTGGGTTCATCCTGTATCAGGCCCTCGTAATTCAGAAGGTCGTCAAGAACGCGGGGCATGGTTTCATCAACCGGGTGATCGGCGGTGTGGGCGGTTGCCGGTTCCTCGCCATTGGCCATCAGGGTGAAATCAAGCAGGCGGTGCGTGTAATCAAATGTCGGGCCCAGAATCTGCCCACCCGGCAGATCCTTGAAGGTTGCCGAAATGCGGCGTGCGATATCCATTTCGGCGGTTTTGACCGGTTTGGAAAAGGCAAAGCGCGGCAGCGTGGTGCGATAGGCGCGCATCAGAAAGATCGCCTCGATCAGATCACCGCGCGCCTGCTTGATGGCAAGGGCGGCGAGATCGCGGTCATAAAGCGATCCTTCGGCCATGACGCGGGTGACCGAAAGCGACAATTGCTGTTCGATCTGGCTGGTTTCAATCTCGGCAACGTCCCTGTCGCCACGGCGTTTTTCGGCCAGAAGCCGGTGGGCATTGTTGATGGCGCGTTCGCCACCTTTGACGGCTACATACATTTTATCTGACCTCGATCCGGGTGGTGCGCGGAAGGGCGGCGATTTTGCGATCTGCGGCAAAGACGACATCGACACCGCAGGGGAACAGATGATGGTTTTCAGAACGCCATGCGTGGAAGGCAGCGGGCAGGCCGGGCACGGAAAGGTTCTGGCTGTCCTTGATGCCGGGCCCACGCAGGATCATGTCGGCCTTGTCCGATATGTCTTCGACCATCAGGATCAGGGTTGCCGACTGATCGGGATATTCGGCATTGCCAAGCGCCAGATCGGTGATGAAACCAAGATCTTCGCCAAGGTTGACCACGGCAAAATCGGCAGCGGATGGTGTTCCGGTGATCGGGCTGCCGCAATGGAATTTCAGATGGGCATTGGCCCCGTCCGATGCGCAATCAGGTGACAGCCAGATTGTCGTATCCATATCGGCCATCGCCAGCAGAAAGGCGGTTGCGGATTTGTTCAGCCCGACCGGTGCCGGGAGATCAAGCGGCAGATCGTAAATCCGACCGGGATGCGCCATCGCATCAAGAAGGGTGCGGAAAACGGCATTGGACTCAAAGGCGGCATTTTCAAAACCGCGCAGCAATTCGGGGGTCCGTGGTTGCAGGGTCATTCGTCTTCTCCGCGGACAAGGGTAAAGAAATCGACCTTGGTGGCCGCAGCCTTGCGGGCGGCTTCGCGTTTTGCCTCGGCCTGCTGGCGGGCCAGCATGTCGATGAAATCGGACGCACCATCGTCGCGTTGCATGATCGCATCAAACAGGGCGGCATATTGTGCCTGTATCCGGTCGCGCCCCTTGACATAGGCATGACCGACGGTGCCGTCGGACAAAGTGACCGCGCAGCGTGTGACGGTCATTTCGCCAAGGTTGAAGCGCTGCCCGGCCCCACCGGCGCGACCGCGCACCATGACCATGCCGATTTGCGGTTCGCGCAGGTGGCTCCATTGCACATTGGCAAAATGATCGTGCCATTCCTGTTCAAGAATTGCGCGGTTCGTGCGGGCCAGCACCGCCATCCAGCGGTGGCGTGCCTGTGTGGCGGGATCGATGTTCGATCCGTGGTCTGATCCGGATTGCGGTGCGGGTTGCGCCGTCATCTGTTTGATCCTTCTATGCGGGTATCGACAAATTCAAAATTTGTCTAGACGTCTATACATATTCACGTTATAAGACGATTACGCGCGCTTGGCAAAGGCCTTGCGGTGAAAGTTTTGTGAATGGGGATTTCGATGGATTGGGAAGCAGGGCTATCTATCTGGAAGCAAATCGAAAAACAGCTTCTTGCCGATATTGCCAGCGGGGTGTTCGCACCCGGCGATAAAATGCCGACCGAGATGGAACTGGTCCGCCGATTCGGCGTGAATCGCCATACGGTGCGACGCGCGATGTCAGCCCTTGTCGATGCCAATGTCGTGCGTGTCGAACAGGGACGGGGGGCATTTGTTCAGGAACAGATTCTGGATTATCCGCTTGGTGCCAAAACGCGGTTTTCCCAGATCGTATCGGGCCGTCATCGATTGCCGGACAAGAGATTGATTTCGTCTGAAGTCCTGAAAGCCAGTGCAACCATCGCCCAGTTTCTGGATGTCAAACCGGGGACGCGGGTTGTCGAACTGTTTTCCGTGTCGGAGGCCGATGGCATTCCGCTGGCGGTGGCGACAAGCTATCTTCCGGTTGCGCGGTTCGAGGGGATTGTCGAGATATTTACCCAGACAAAATCCCTGACCGAAGCTTTCAAGCATTTCGGGATTGATGATTACAGCCGCAAAACCACCCGCATCAGTGCCCAGTTGCCATCATCACGTGTGGCAAGCCTTTTGAAACAGGCGAAAAACCGGCCGGTGATATCGACGGAAAGTGTTGATGTCGATTCTGCCGGTGTACCGATTGAATACGGGATTACCGCCTTTTCCAGTGACCGGGTGCAGTTGATTGTCGAGTAGTAGACAGGTTCAGTATTCCCGCCCCGGACGGGCCCTATAGACCGGGAAGCTCAGTTTAAACCATATGGCACTTGCGCGCAGGGCGAAGGAACACAGGAACGCGATCAGGGCGACCGGGGCACGGGGAAGCGACAGGATATCGGTTCCGATCACATAGATTGATGCGCCGAGAAGCGCGCAGGTGATGTAAATTTCCGGGCGCAGGATCAGCGGGATTTCGTTACACACCACATCACGGACCATGCCGCCAAATGTGGCCGTGATGGTGCCAAGGATGATGGCAACCAATGGCGATACGCCAAGGTTAAGGCCGATGGCCGCCCCCGTCACGCCAAACATCGCAAGCCCGAGAGCATCAAGCCAGATCAGCGCGACATAACGCCGTTCAACCAGATGGGCGGTGAAATAGGTGAAGACGGCACTGCCGATACAGGTAATGACCCAGGCCGGGTCCCTGATCCAGAAAACCGGTGTGGCGCCAGTGATCACGTCGCGAACCGTCCCGCCGCCGATGCCGGTAAAGGTCGCGATCAAAACGAAGCCGACAATATCCATCTGGCGCCGCGATGCTTCCAGCGCGCCGGTCACGGCAAAAACGGCAACGCCGGTCAGTTCGAGCCAATAAATAATCTGGGTAATTGTCATAATGTCGCTTCAATACCGTTTCAGATATGCAGTCTTATCGGATCGATCTGACTTGCCGGATGGCATAGAATTTCAGTATCACCGATTTTTCAGCATGTTTGGTGCCATCATGCCAAACGTAAGATCGCTTTGGAAAATGTTTTCCCCGTTCGTCTTAAAAAGCCGAGAGCGCGGTCTTATATGCAGCACACGATAAGCCGCATGTCTTAAAAATGACGGCATATAAATCGGGCAATCGCAAATAAGGCTGTCCGTAGGGAAGTGAGAGGATTGACTGTGAAAAGCTTTTCGCAGGTGGGTGTCCGTGTCCAGATCGCGCTGGTCACAGCTGTGCTTGTTGCGGCACTTGCCGGCATCATGAGCTATGTCGTTGGTCAAAGGTCGGCTGACGTTCTGACAAGGCAGATCGGCACTGGTGTGGCCGATGTTGCACTGCAAATGGCAGACGAGCTTGATCGCACGATGTGGACCCATCGCGGTGAAGTCGCGGTTCTTAGTACCTTGCGCGCGATCCGAAACCTGAATGACATTGATCAGGCCAGCGAACTGATCAACCGGTTGCAGCATGAATTGCCAATTTTCACATGGATCGGTGTGGTGGATGCGAATGGCACCGTTGTTGCCGCTACGGGGGATATTCTGGTCGGCAAGGACATTTCGGCACGGCCGGTTTTTGAGTTTGGCCGCAAGGAGATGTTCATTGGCGATGTCCATGACGCCAAATTGCTGGCCGAAAAATTTCCGGGCCCGACCGGCGAGCCGATCCAGTTTGTTGATATTGCCGTTCCGTTGCTAAACGATGCCGGTAACTTCAATGGGGTTCTGGCAACGCATCTGAGCTGGGAGTGGGCGAATACGGTAAGGCGCAACCTGTTCGCAGGCCAGGGTTTGCATCGGAGCGTTGATATCTTTGTCATCAGTGCCGATGGCACGGTCCTGCTTGCGCCGGATTTTGAAAGGGCGGGCCAGAAGCTTGATCTTGATCTGAAAAGTGCAAACGACACGCCGAATGCTGGCTGGCAGATCGCCCGCTGGCCCGATGGCAATGACTATCTTACGGGGGCTGCACCGGCCGATGGCCACCTTGATTATGCCGGGCTTGGCTGGACTGTGCTTGTGCGCCAGCCGGTAACCTCGGCATTGATGCCGGTCAACGATTTGCGTTCCGATATTCTGGCGCTGGGCCTTGGTCTTGCGGTGCTGTTTAGCATCATTGCCTGGTGGGGGGCTGGTTTCATCGTCGGCCCGCTGGTCAGGATCGCGAATGCCGCCGGGGAGCTTAAACGTGGTGAGATCGAAAACCTGCCACAGGTTGCAGGGGCGCGCGAAATCCGCACGCTTTCAAGCAGTCTGAACAGTCTGGTCGTTAAACTGACCGAGAAGGACAACGCCCTTGGCGAGATGAAGCATATTGCGCATCATGATCCCCTGACCGGGCTTGGCAACCGTCTGGCACTGGATGTTTATTTCGAACATGCCCTGGCGCAGGCCAACCGCCAGCGCAGTCAGCTTGGCATTCTTGTTCTTGATCTGGACGATTTCAAACCGGTCAATGACCGGCTGGGGCATGCGGCAGGGGACGAGGTGCTGTGTGAAGTTGCCCGTCGGCTGCGTCGCTGTGTGCGCGGTGGGGATCTGGTTGCCCGCACCGGTGGGGACGAGATGGTCATTGTTTCGCATCTTGGCGAAAACGGTGTGACCGAAGCGCGCGCACTGGCCGAAAGAATCCTTAATGACATTCTGATGCCGTTCATTACCGGCGGAAACCGGATATCGATCAATATCAGCATCGGTATTGCCGTTTATCCCGATCATGCCACCCGCCCGGAGACGCTGCTGGAGCAGGCCGATCAGGCGCTTTATGTGGCCAAAAGCAAGGGCAAGCATCGCTATGTCATTCATGGTGAGGAAAACCGCGCGCAGAATTCAGGCTCACGCGCCTGAAATCGGGTCAGATATGACCATCCAATGGCTTGACTTGGTGGTGATTGCTAAGCATTAAGCAATTCATGACCATTTCATCAGAAACCGAACTTGAACATCTGCGCCGTATTGGACGCATCTGTGCGCGTGCGCGCGACGTGATGGGGGCTGCGGCCGTTGCCGGAATGACCACGGCCGAACTTGATGCCATTGGCCGCAAGGTCCTTGAGGATGCCGGGGCGGTTTCAGCACCCGAAAGCGAATATGATTTTCCCGGTGCGACCTGCATCAGTGTGAATGAGGAAGTCGCACACGGTATTCCGGGTGATCGGGTTCTGGCGGATGGCGATCTTGTGAATATCGATGTGTCGGCGTCGCTTGACGGCTATTTTTCCGATACCGGTGCCAGCTTTATCGTCGGAACGCCGCGCCCTGAAATCGTGAAGCTGTGCGATGATGGCAAAAAGGCAATGTGGGCGGGGATCAAGGTCGTGCGCGACAAGGCACCGATCCGTGAAATCGGTCTTCGGATCGAAAACTTTGCCCGAAAGGGCGGTTACAGCCTGATTAAAAATCTGGCCAGTCACGGGATCGGCAAATCATTGCACGAAGCGCCGGAAACCATCCCGACATGGGATGATCCGCGCGAACGCCGGTCGCTGAAAAAAGGTCAGGTCATCACCATCGAACCGTTCCTGTCGCGGGGGTCGAACTGGGCGCTTGACGGGGATGATGGCTGGACGCTGTATGCCGATACCGGCGCACCCACCGTACAATACGAACATACGCTGGTGGTGACACAGAATGGCTATGAAATCATGACATTGGCCGGATAAACCCACCGGTTCATATTGCGCAGCATGATGGATATGAAAAAGGCCGCCAGGAACAAGCCGGGCGGCCTTTTTAGTGCGGTATTGATGGCAGTTATGCGCCGTATTTTGCCTTGGCTTCGCGGCGACGCGCGTGCAGGACCGGCTCGGTATAGCCATTTGGCTGTTCGCGGCCCTTGAACACCAGATCACAGGCGGCAGCAAAGGCAACACTGTCATCAAAGTTCGGTGCCATGTTGCGATATTCCGGGTCGCCTTCGTTCTGTTTGTCGACGACGGCGGCCATGCGTTTCATGGTTTCCATCACCTGATCCTTGGTGCAAAGCCCGTGATGGAGCCAGTTGGCGATATGCTGGCTGGAAATGCGCAATGTGGCGCGGTCTTCCATCAGGCCGACATTGTTGATATCGGGCACTTTGGAGCAGCCAACCCCGGCATCGATCCAGCGGACAACATAGCCAAGAATGCCTTGGGCGTTGTTATCAAGTTCTTCCTGGATTTCGCTTGGCATCGGGTTGATGTCGCCAAGACGCGGGATCGAGAGGATATCATCGAGGCTTGCGCGTTCGCGTTTGCCAACTTCGTCCTGTACGGCACGGACATCGACCTGATGGTAATGCATGGCATGCAGGGTGGCCGCAGTGGGGGATGGAACCCATGCGCAGTTGGCGCCGGCTTTGGGATGGCCGATTTTGGCGGTCATCATTTCGGCCATGCGATCCGGTTTGGCCCACATGCCCTTGCCAATCTGGGCGATGCCCTTCATGCCGCATTCAAGGCCGACATCGACATTCCAGTTTTCATAGGCCGAAATCCAGTACTGGTCTTTCATCGCTTCCTTGCGAACGACCGGGCCTGCTTCCATGCTGGTGTGGATTTCATCGCCGGTGCGGTCGAGGAACCCGGTATTGATGAAAACAACACGGTCCTGGGCAGCACGGATGCATTCCTTGAGGTTCACCGTCGTGCGGCGTTCCTCGTCCATGATGCCGACCTTAAGGGTATTTTCCGGCAGGCCGATTTCACGTTCGACAAAGGCAAACAGATCATTGGTCAGGGCGACTTCTTCGGGCCCGTGCATTTTCGGTTTCACGATATAGACGCTGCCATGGCGCGAGTTCGAGACGCTGCTATTGCCGTCAATGTCGTGTTTGGCAATCAGGCTGGTGAACATCGCATCAAGGAAGCCTTCGGGGACTTCGTTGCCATTGGCGTCAAGCACCGCGTCGCTTGTCATCAGGTGGCCAACATTGCGCACCAGCATCAGACTGCGCCCCGGCAGGACAACATTGTGGCCATCAAACCCCTGATAGGAACGGTCCGGGTTGAGGCGGCGGGTAACGGTTTTGCCGCCCTTTTCAAAGCTTTCTTCCAGCGTGCCTTTCATCAGGCCAAGCCAGTTGCGATACACCGCAACCTTGTCTTCGGCATCAACGGCGGCAACCGAATCCTCGCAATCCTGAATGGTGGTCAGGGCGGATTCCATGATCACATCGCAGACACCGGCCGCATGGGTTTTGCCAATCGGATGCGTGGGATCAATGCGGATTTCCAGATGCAGGCCATGATTGCGCAGCAGGACTTCGGAAAGGGCACCGTCTTTTTCGTTGTAGCCAATAAATTGCGATGGCTGTGCCAGCGATGTTTCGCTGCCGTCTGACAGGGTCACCACCAATGTCCACCAGCCAGACCCGTCTTCGCGGACTTCGTATTTGGCGACATCGGCATGTTTGCCATTGGCCAGCGGCACCGCCTGATCAAGGAATTTTGCGGCATAGGCAACGACGGCTGCCCCTCGCTTGGGATTAAAGCCAGCGGTCTTTTCCTTGCCATCGGCATCGTCAATGACATCGGTGCCATAAAGCGCGTCATAAAGGCTGCCCCAGCGGGCATTGGCCGCATTAAGCGCGTAACGCGCATTCATCACCGGCACGACCAGCTGCGGGCCGGCGACGCGGGCGATTTCCGGGTCAACATTGGTGGTCGAAATATAGAAATCGTCGCCTTCGGGCAGAAGATAGCCGATTTCCTTGAGGAATTCCTTGTAGGCCAGCGGGTCGCGGGCCTGATCCTGCCGAGACAGGTGCCATTCGTCGATTTTGGCCTGCAACTCGTCGCGCTTTGCCAGCAGCGAACGGTTGCGCGGGCCAAGTTGGTTCACGAGCTTTTCGAACGATGCCCAGAACTGGTCGGAGGAGACACCGGTGCCCGGGGTGATTTCGTTGGCAACCAGATCATGCAGAACGGTTGCGATCTGAAGGCCGCCTTTGGTGATACGTTGGGTCATGTTTCCTCTCGACAGGCTTGAAGTCTTCTGCACGGCCCGATGTGACCGATGCATATCTTTGTCACAACATATGGGCTGGAAGCGGGCAGGGTCCACAGCCGGTTTCACTTTCGTGGGATGTTTTCCGTATTGTGGAAACGATACCGACGCCCGCCGGGTGATTATTGCAGTTATATGCCGCTATATTTTGCCCAAAGACGGGGTGTTAAGGGTTGTGTCTGTTTTGATCCGGGCCCTGATTTGGGTCTTGATCCGGGGCTGAGCCCGCCTGATCAGGGGTGTCATCTGTCGCGGGATGGCCGATATCGTCCGGTCGGTCGGCGGCATGTGAGGCACTTCCGTCTTCTTCCTCGACGATGTCATCGGTGATGGGCGACATTTCAAGTGCCATGGGCGTGGTGCGCGGCACGGCGACAAACTGGCCCTGCTCCTCGATCGTGATGCGGCGACCGAAACCGGCACGATAGATGGCAAAGCTTGCCACCAGCACGCCGACAATCGCAAACAGAACCGGCATGCCCCATGGACCAAAATGACCAATGGCAAGCGACCCGATGATCGGCCCGGTGGCAGCAGACCCGCCATAAATGATCAAGAGGCCACCCGATGCGGAAACGATCTGATCGGGTTCGAGATAGTCATTCACATAGGCGACCGACAGGCCATAAACCGGCATGATGAAAATGCCGATGATCGCGCCCCAGACAGTCAGATTGGCGCGCACGACTTCTGGCGCGACAAGCGGGAACAGCCCGCAGATGGCAAGCCCGATCAGCACGGCGATCATGACATACTGGCGCGGGACAATGTCGGACAGGCGGCCAATCGGCCACTGCATGATCATGCCGCCCAGAATGACGAAGGCCATGAAGTTGGCGACCTCATTGGTTGCCAATCCAAGGTCGGAGGCAAAGATCGGACCGACGCCATAAATCGCACCGGACAGAACGCCACTGCCGGCGGCGGCGACAAAGCCGAGCGGCGAAATGGCGTATAGCTGACGGAATTTCATGCGCGCGCCACTGACCGCGGCGGGCGGGGGCTGCCGGGTGAGCGCAATCGGCACCAGAGACAGCGACAAAAGGACCGATGCCACGGTGAACAGTTCGAAACTGCCAATCGGTGACACGTTCAGCAACAGCTGCCCGATGGCAAGACCCGCCAGCGACACGGTCATGTAGGCGGCAATCATGCCGCCGCGCGATGTATTGTCGACCTGTTCGTTGAGCCAGCTTTCAATCACCAGATACAGGGCCGAAATGCACAGGCCCGTCATGGCACGAAACAGCGACCAGGTAATCGGATCCACAAACACGGCATGCAAAAGCGTAATTGCCGATCCGGTCGATGCCAGTGCGGCAAAGGTCCGGATATGCCCCACACGGTTGACAAGCCCCGCCCCCCAGATGATCCCGCCGATAAACCCGGCATAATAGGATGCCATGATGATACCGGTATAGATCGGGGCAAATCCCTCCGACGAGGCGCGCAACGCCAGCAGCGAGGATTGCAGCGACGCCCCGGTATTGAGGGTGAAGGCTGCAAACAATGTCGCAGATAATGCGATGATCAGTGCGACCGGCGAACGGGGCATTGCTATCCTCTGGTGGTAAAGTCGCGGCAGGGTCTACCCTGCGCGAAGGTCGGGAACCCTGTCAATCTTTACAAGGTGCTGTTCTGAAAGGTCTTGTCAGCCTTGCGGGACATGTGACGGATCGAACGTTACGGCGCATAAGATGTTCCGCAGAATTTCAAGCATTGAATTAAAGTCGAAGCCCTGCCGCGAACAGTACCGGTTTTGCGCAACTGCCATGTTAAAAGTGCGATAAGGTTGAAACCGGTAAAGGGTGGGCTGAGCGAATAACCAGCTTGACCTTCGGCCCTTTGATGCGCTCTATGACTTGGAATTGGAAGCAATTTGCCAAAATCCGTTGCCGTAAAGACGGATTTTTGCGTTGATCGCCACTATTGGCCCGATCCGCACCCAAGTTCGGTATTTGCAAACCGACCGGTGCCCGGGTTCTGCAAGGGGAGGAAACCTTGAACATTCTTCGTACAATCGGCGCAATCGCGACCGGTATTGTTGCCTTGTCGGCGGTAAGTGCCGCCCAGGCAGAAACCCGCGTCACTTTCAAATCGGCCAAGGCGGCGTCATCCTATTATCAGATGGCAGCCCAGTTCGCAGAAGCGATCAAGACCGGTACGGACGGCGAAATCATCGTCACGGTCGAGGAAAGCCAGGGATCGGTCCAGAACGTGATGGAAGCATCGGTTCGCCCGGGCAATTATCTTTTCACAAGCCCGCCCGCACTTGTTGGCCTTGCACAGGCAGGCAAGGGCGCGTTTGAAGGGCGTCCGACCGAAAAATTCAATGAAGTCCGGGCCCTGTTCCCGATCCCGTCGCTGACCATGCATTTCGTGATGCGTGCTGATTCGGGCGTAACCGACTTTGCCGGGCTTGAGGGCAAGACCATTCTGCTTGGCAAGGGGTCGTTTGGCGCGAATGAGGGTGAAAAATACCTCGATCTGTTCGGGCTTAAAGATAAGGTCACACTGTCAGAAGCGGAGCTGTCCAACGCGGTTGCCGCCCTTAAAAACGGTCAGATTGACGGTTTTGTCACTGCCGGTTCCTGGCCCGCGCCGAACGTGATCGAGGCCGCGGCAGGCACGGATGTCAATATCCTGTCGCTTTCCGATGACCAGCTTGCGATGACCAAGCGCGATCTGACGGTGATCCCGGCCGGGACCTATAACGGTCAGAAGGATGATATCCGCACCTCTTCCCTGTCGGTGGTTGCCTATGCCACGACCGAGATGGATGATGAAACCGCCTATCAGCTGACCAAAACTTACTGGGGCCAGAAATCCGCCATGAGCTCGAACGCGTCTTGGTGGAAAGGTGTGACCCAGGAAATGCTGGCCAATATCAAGGGTAAAATTCACCCCGGCGCGCTTCGTTTTTACGCCGAAGCCGGTTTCCCGGTTCGCGACGATCAGAATTGATCGCCGATTGGCAATAATGTGATGACAGGCCCGGCCGCCACAGCCGGGCCGTTCTTTATCGGACGTATCAGGATTACGATGTCTGCTGTTTCCCGCCCTTTCTGGATTGCGCTTGGCGCGGTATCCATCTTTTTTCATCTCTGGCTGATTTTTTCGGGGCTGGTTCCCAATCTGGTCAGTCGGCCGTTGCATATGGCTTTGGCGCTGCCTTGGGCATTGGTGTTTGTTGCCAAAACACCGTGGCAGAAAATCAGCGGTCTGATCCTGACCGTGATCGGGTTTGCGGCATGTTTGTGGGTGGCGTTCAATCATGGCATGCTGGGTGATCAATACGGGTTCCTGGTCGGGAATCTGCAAATTGCCATATCATTTGCCCTGCTGGGCATTGTTCTTGAAATGGCACGGCGCGCGATTGGCTGGCCTTTGCCGAGTGTGGCGGCGATTGCGCTGCTTTATGGGTTCTTTGGCGAATATATTCCCGGTGAATTCGGCCATGGCGGGCTTCCGATTGAAAGCATGCTGGGTACGCTAACCATTGCCGAAGGCGGCCTTTGGGGAAGCCTGACCGGGGTTTCGGTCAGCATCGTTGCGATCTTTGTCATCTTTGGCGCGATCCTGAATGGCGGCGAAGCCGGGCAGGGCTTCATGAATGTTGCCGGTGCGGCTGCGGGGCGGCTGCGTGGTGGCGCGGCCAAGGTTTCGGTGATTTCGTCGGCGTTGTTTGGCTCCATTTCCGGGTCTGCGTCGGCCAATGTGGCGTCCACCGGGGCGATTACCCTTCCGGCCATGACCAAGCTTGGTTATCCGAAAAAACTGGCCGCCGCGGTCGAGGCGGTGGCATCGTCGGGCGGGCAGATCATGCCGCCCTTGATGGGGGCCGGGGCCTTTGTCATGGTCGAGCTGACCGGGCGGCCCTATGTCGAGATCATGGTTGCGGCCATTTTGCCGGCAATCCTTTATTTTCTGGCGGTGTGGGTCGGGATCAATGCCTTTGCGCTTCGCTATGACTTGCCCGGTGTGCCGGAAAAAGATCGGCCTGATACCCGTGCGGTCATTGTAACCTCCGCCTTCTTTCTTGTGCCATTTGCGATCCTGCTTTGGGGCATGTTTGGCGGTGGCTATACGCCGCAATATGCCGCCTGCCTTGCGATGATTGCCGGTGCGGCTTTGCTGTTTTTAGATGGCAATCTGCAATTCAGCCTGAGACGGACGGGCGAAAGATTTACCGAGGTCTGCCTGAGTGCCGGGCGGCAGGTATCGATGATTGCCGCCATCATTTTGTGCGCGTCCATCGTTATCGGTGTTTTGGGTCTGACCGGGCTTGGCGTGAAGATCACGTCGCTTTTGCTGTCGGGATCGGGCGGGATGTTGTGGCCGGCCTTGCTGCTGACGGCGGTGGCGTGCCTGATCCTTGGCATGGAAGTGCCGACAACGGCGGCTTATGTGATCTGTGTTTCGGTGGCCGGACCCGCCCTGACCGAGCTTGGGCTTGATCCATTGCAGGCGCATCTTTTCGTGTTCTGGTTTGCCCTGCTGTCGACGATTACCCCGCCGGTTTGCGGTGCGGTGTTCATTGCCGCGGGCATGGTCGAGGAAAACTGGCTGAAGGTGGCCGGAACGGCAATGGCGCTTGGCGTCGGGCTTTACATCGTGCCGCTGGCGATGATCGCAAACGGGTCATTGATTGATCTTGCGGCCAATCCGGTTTGGGCGTTGGTTGCCGGGCTTAAGGTTGCGGTTGGTCTGACGGCGATTTCATATGGCCTGATATCGCCGCGCCCGGTTCTGGTCCGCATCGCATCGGGCGTTATGGGCGGGCTTGTCATTTTTGTTGCCGGGGTTTAACCCCGGCGGCTTCCCTGTTGGTCCTGCGTCTGACTGAAATCATCAAGCAGCTTCATGAAATCATCGACATCCGGGAAGCCCGTGAAGCTGTGCTGTGCCGGGATGCTGACCCATGGCAGTTTTTCAGATGTCATGGTTTCGATGAAGGGTGTGGCAAGGGACTTCTGATCAAACAGGGTCGGGCGGACATTGACAAAATCATCCATGCCGGTGATCCGGGTAAACATCCATGTCTTGCAGTCGGGGCAGAAAAAATGGTCCAGTTCGGGGCCTTGAACGCCGCCTTTGACCGGTGTCCCGCGCACAACGCGAAAGCTGTCTGATTTGCACATCGCTGTGAGCGAAAAGGCGCTTGAGCTCATTTTCTGGCAACCGCGACAATGGCAGGCTGCGGTCAGGACCGGGGGTGCTGCCAGCGCGATTTCAAGTTTCCCGCAACGGCAGGATCCTTTGACGGGATAGGAAATCTTGTCCATCGACTGGCACCCGGTTGTAATTGCGCACAAAAAAGGTCAGGCATGCAAATTAATGCGTGCCTGACCGGAATGCCAACAGGTTCTTCGCCAGGGTGCTTTGTCCCTGGCGGCTATTGGGTGCTGTTAGTGATTTCTGCGTTAAGCGCGTCCGCTACGCGGACCGGCAAACAGCCAGATGATCAGGCCGAGAACCGGCAACACGAGGATCAGAATCGTCCAGATGATTTTTGAACCGGTGCTGGCACCGCTGCCCATGACATTGATGATCGCCCAGATATCGGCAATCAGAATGATCAGTCCGATAATTCCACCATATTCCATAACCCAACCTCATTTTTCTGTGTCAGCAGACAGGAAAGCTGTCGGCTGTTCTTGAAAGTCAAACGGCTTGGATGGGAAGTTGTTCCCGCGGGGTATTTTGCGACCAAATGGCGAAATTACCTAGACGACTTGTCCGGCCGACCAGCCCGATGACCAGGCCCACTGGAAATTGAACCCGCCAAGATGGCCGGTAACGTCAACGACTTCACCGATGAAATAAAGGCCGGGGACATCGCGGCATTCCATGGTTTTCGATGACAGGGCGTTGGTGTCGACCCCGCCCAGCGTGACCTCGGCGGTGCGATAGCCTTCGGATCCCTGCGGCATGACCGACCACTGATTGACATCGGTTGCAAGCAGACGCAGCGCCTTGTCCCCGGTTTCACCAATCGGGCGATCAAGCCCGTGGCGGGCGGTGATCATCTGAGCCAGACGGTTTGGCAGAATGCGCGAGAGCACATTATGCACGGCCTGTTTCGGGCTTTCGGCCTTGGCCGATTTCAGAAGATCAAACGCGTCTTCTTCGGGGTTCAGATTGACCGTGATGGCATCGCCTTCATCCCAATAGGATGAAATCTGTAGGATGGACGGGCCGCTGAGCCCGCGATGGGTGAACAGCAATCCTTCGCGGAACTGCTTTTTGTGGCACTGGACAATCGCATCAACCGAAATGCCGGAAAGCTGGCCCAGATCGGCCCGCATATCCGGGTCAAAGGTCAGCGGGACAAGGGCGGCCCTGGTCGGAACGATGTCGATGCCAAACTGTCGGGCAATCTGATAGCCAAAGCCGGTTGCGCCGATTTTGGGAATGGAAAGGCCGCCACAGGCCACGACAAGGGATTGGCAGGTCCATTGCGCGCCGGTGCGTGTGGTGACATCGAACCCGGCATCATCGCGGCGGATGATGTTGCTGATTTCGGTGTTCAGGCGCAGCTCGACATGGGCGGCATCACATTCATCGAGCAGCATGTCGATGATCTGGAACGAGGATTCATCGCAGAAAAGCTGGCCCAGTGTTTTTTCATGCCAGGCAATGTCATGGCGATTGACCAGATCGATGAAGTCAAACTGGGTGTAACGTTTGAGTGCCGAGACGCAGAAACGCTTGTTTTGCGAAATGAAATTTTCCGGGCTGGCATGCAGATTGGTGAAGTTGCAGCGACCGCCCCCGGAAATCCGGATTTTTTCAGCCGGTTTCGCCGAATGATCGACAATCACAACCGAACGGCCGCGTTTTCCGGCTTCGATTGCACACATAAGGCCGGCGGCACCGGCACCAATCACAAGGACATCAATCTTCTTCACGCAGCAGGCCAATCTTTCGGGGAAAACGACCTGCCTTATACGGATAAATTGGTGTTCTGTCAGTGCCTGTCAGGCGTAACGCTGCTTTTTGGGCTGGGGCGTTGTGATATCGGGTGTCTGGGCCGTCGGATGGGCATCTGCAATCTGGCGTTCGGTTGCAACCCGATTGCGGCCTTTGGCCTTGGCCAGATAAAGCGCCTGATCGGCGCGTTCGATAAAGCGGCCAAGCGGCTCGCCATAGGCAAAGGTGCTGACCCCGATTGAAACGGTGACCTTGCCAAGTTCTTCATGGCGGATGCGGCTGACCACCTTGCGGGTTTCGACATTGTGGCGGATATGTTCGGCCAACTGGCGGGCGCAACCAAGCCCGGTCATCGGCAGAATGACGGCAAATTCCTCCCCACCGTAACGGGCGGCGGTGTCGCGGCCCTTGACGTTCTGCTGAAGGGTCTGGGCCATCAGCCGAATGACCTGATCGCCGGCCTGATGCCCGTGGTTATCGTTGAAAGTTTTGAAATGGTCGATATCGATCAGAAGCAGGCTAAGCGGTTTGCCGGTTTCCATCGACTGCATCGCGCAATCGCGTAATCGCAGATCAAATGCCTTGCGGTTGGCAATGCCGGTCAGACAGTCGGTCATGGCCTCGCGCTTCATGTCTTCGAGGTCCCGGCGCAGTTTCGATATTTCGGTCGAGGTATTATCAAGCCGGGTTTCAAGAAGGCGGTTTACGCCTTCGATGTCGCGGGTTGCACCGAGCAGCGTTTTAAGCGCCTGTTCCAGATTGGTGAAATCCTTGTCTCCGATATATTCGCAGAAATGATCAAGGGCCTCGCCATAGGCACAGGTGTCAATTCCGGCATTGCGCACGGTTTCCAGAACCGATGACAACTGATTGCGCAGATCTTCGGTGATGCGGGTGACGATTTCGCGTTCATTCACGGTGTCAAAAAACCGCGTGAAAAGGTCGCGGCACTGCAATTCGTCGAATTCGCGATTGTTGCTGCGCAGGATATCAATCGTTTGCGTAAGATCGGGTTCTTCGCCAGACAGGTAATTGAAAAAGATCGTAAAATTGTTCGGATGCGCGATAACGCCCAGTTCGGACATCATGGCGAGGGCTGCGTTTGACAATTGCTGTGCCCGATCCGGGCTGGTGCCGTATTCGATCATCGATACCTGCGCGACTTTCCAAAAAATGTATGTTTTGGCAGGGGCAATATATCGTTACAGTCCAATCATAACGTTGATTTGGATCATGGCCGAAGCCGGGTTACAAAAGCCCCGCCAATAAAACCAAGCCATAAAAAAGAAACAGGGAAGCAGCAGGAAATGACGTTACGGTTTGAACGCATGGTCGCCGGTATTATCGTGATGATGGTGGTTCTGGTCTCATCACCGGTTCTGGCGCAGGATGGCATGGGGGCTGCCCCTGCCACATCTGGCACGTCATCGGGCGATACGTTGCCACCAGTCGATTTTCGTCCGATTGAAGCTGGTGAACGCACCAATATGCCGCCGCTTATGGAACGCTATGTACTTGACGAGTTAAAGGCATTGCGGACCGAAATGCAGGGCATGCGCGCCGAATTGCTGCGCGAGGTTGTTAACCGGCAGCTTGAGGCCATCGACAAGGCGATTTCCTATTCGTCGAACACGGTGACCTATTTCTTCTATTTTGTGGCCGCTGTCGGTGCGCTTCTGACCATGCTGGGCTGGCAGTCGTTGCGGGAACTTAAATCAAGTGTGCGTAACCTTGCCGATACGGAATTGCGCCGCCTGTCCGAAGAATTTGAAACACGTCTGAGCGCGCTTGAAGACGAGCTGCGCCAGAAAAGCATGGTGATCAACGATCATCAGCAGGAAATCGAAAATACCCAGACCATTCATGCCTTCTGGCTGCAGGCGAACAAGGTGACCAATCCGCGGTCCAAGATCGAGATTTACGACAAGATCCTTGAACTGTCGCCGGGCGATCCGGAAGTCATGGCCTATAAGGCGGATGCCGCCCTTCAGCTGGGTGATCGTGACTGGGCGCTTAGCCTGTGTAACCGGCTCCTGGCCGAGGCGCCGGATAATGCCAATGGTTATTATCAGCGGGCGTGCGCCAATGCAGGGCTGGGTTATCCGGAAGCCGCCCTTGCCGATTTGCAGCGTGCGGTGGCACTTTCGGATGCGATGCGTCAGCCTGCCTGGACCGAGGTTGAGTTTGAGCCGCTTCGCAATTTGCGGGAATTTGCCGAAATTCTTGGTAATCCCGAGAGTGCTGCGCCCGCGGAATAACGTCGAGGGCATTTCACGCCCCAAGCCAAAAACAAACCCCCGGCAGTGCGGACTGCCGGGGGTTTGCATATCAGTTGATCGGTGATCTTAACCGGCCAGTTCATTCCACAGCGGATGGATCGGCGCGACATCATTTTCGATTTCGCTGAACCGGGCGTCGCAGTCAAAGAAGTAGTTGTCGGCAAGGTCATCATTGACCTGCGATACTTCGCCAACGATCACCGGGCCTTTGCCTTCTTCGCCATAGAAGCGATGCACAAGCGTGCGCGGCAGGGTGACACTTTGACCGGGTTCGAGCACGACCTTGCCACCGGCCGGAAGGATATTGAGCTTGCCATCGGTGCGGACATGCACGTCATTGACCATGTCCATTTTGCCGTCTTCGGTCAGATTGGTCAGTTCGATCACCAGATTGCCGCCGCCACGCACAATGATGTCTTCCATTTTGACCTTGTGGTAATGCCACGGGCATTCCTGATTTTCGCCGACAATCATGATTTTTTCGGCATAGGGGACTTCGCCCGGCTGGCGCAGGATGCCATTGCGCAGGCAAAACAGGATCAGGCCGCGACGGGCGAAATCGCCTTCGCCGTAATCGGTTACGTCCCAGCCCATCTGATGGGCACGGCACCATTTCGCAAGATCAGGCTCGGCATCCCACTGCGCCGGGGAATAGTGGCCCCAGACGGGCAGTTTGAAGGAAATGGACTCGAACAGTTCCTTGGCATGCGTGATATGTGCATTGATATCGGAACGGCGCATGGACGACCTCGTAAAGCTTTTGCGTGTTTGAATGGTTGGCCGCGCGATGCGCAGGCGTTGCTGGCTTTTAGCATGTTCGAAAAAGGATTGCGACCCAATTTGAATGCATTCAAACGCCCGTTATCCGATTTCGCAAACCTGCAAAATGACTGCCCTGATTTTGTCGATTTTGTTCCGTCTGATAAGGTGTTCAAAACAAAAGCTATGCGTTTAGCGGAACAACAATAATCAAGGAAACACGGGCATGTCTTCTTCTTCGGGATTTGCGAAATTTGTTGCGGCGGTTGTGGTCAGTGCCGGTATTGCCGGTGCCGGATGGCTGGTCGGCAAGGGATTGTCCGACATGCGGTCGCTTGACCGGTTCGTGACCGTCAAGGGATTGGCCGAACGCGATGTGGTGGCGGATCGCGCGGTGTGGCCGATTACCTATGTTGCGACCGATGATGTTCTGCAAAACGCACAGGCCAAGATCGAAAGCGATACAGCGGCGCTTCTGGCGTTTCTTGAAACGCATGGCATCACCAAGGACATGACCGAACTGCAAAGCCTTCAGGTTACCGATCAACTGGCGCAGTCCTATCGTTCCGGGCCGATTGAAAGCCGGTATATCGTCAGTCAGACGATCCAGGTCCGCACCGACAAGATCGACGCAGTCGTTGCGGCAACACAGGATATTGGAAAATTGCTTCAGGGCGGGATCGTTCTGGGCGGGCAGGGTTATAACCCCGGTCCGAGTTTCATGTTCACCAAGCTTAATGACATCAAACCGGAAATGATTGCGGCGGCCACGGCCAATGCGCGTGAAAGTGCGCAGCAATTCGCCACCGATTCCGGTGGTCATCTGGGCGGTATTCGCCGCGCAACGCAAGGGTTGTTCCAGATCCTTCCGGCGGATGGTGCCCCCAATACGATGGAAAGCCAGCAGATCAATAAAACCGTGCGTGTTGTCACCACCATGGAATATCTGATCGAGGATTGATCACGTTCGGCCGAACTGGTTGACTTGTCCGGTTGACTTGCCCAGTTGACTTGTTTGGCAAAAATGGTTCTATGCGGCGCATGGCGCAGCTGATCCTTTTTAACAAGCCGTATGGCGTTCTGACCCAGTTTACCGACCGTGAAAACGGTCGGGCGACGCTGGC
>TARA_R100000049_G_C1957724_1_pt1 | contig 41416 bp, 47 predicted proteins | sample TARA_R100000049 | Tara Oceans TARA_R100000049 (sample SAMEA2619992) | marine metagenome | biome: marine biome (ENVO:00000447); feature: mesopelagic zone (ENVO:00000213) & marine oxygen minimum zone (ENVO:01000065); material: "saline water (ENVO:00002010), including plankton... | reverse complement strand
CCGCCACTGGCGGGCGTTTTCATTTGGGGTGGGGAGCGGGCCTGTAGACCAGCATTAGGTTGTTCGCGGGCATTGGGTGCCGCACGGTACGGTGAAGGCGTTCGGCGCGTGCCAGATCATCCATATCTGAGATCTGCCGGAGGCCCCATTCGGGGTTACGTGCTTTGAGGCTGGCGTCGAATTCGAGGTTCGAGGGCGCCGTGTCGATGTCGCTCTCGATATAGGGGCCGTAGAGGATCAGGGGGGCGTTGCCGGTCAGGATACGCCTTGCTCCGGCAAAGAGGCCTTCTGTCGCCCTCCACGGGCTGATGTGAACCATATTAATTCATTCTGCGCAGTTGTGTGCCTTCATTTATCCAGTTAACAACTGGCGTCACAGGTGAGGAACACGCATGAAAGCAATCGCTTACGTCCGCTGGTCGAGCAAGGACCAGAAAAAAGGCGACTCTGAAAGAAGGCAAACCAGCTTAGCTGCGGAGATGTGTCAGACGCGAGGCTGGACCCTAGTTGAAACCGTTATCGAACATGGCAAGTCTGCTTACCATGGCCGCAACAGATCAAAAATCGGTGAACTTGGTAAGCTCGAAAAGCGAGCAGCCAATGGCGAACTCGCGGGCATGGCGCTTATCGTAGAAAACGTGGACCGTCTAAGTCGGCAAGAACCCATAGAAGGCCTCCTACTCCTACAAAGCCTCACCAAAGCGGGGGTAACAGTTGCCGAGAGCGCATCAAATTCTGTTTTAGACGTCAACACGGTTAAGGAGAATTGGCAAAGCCTGCTTGTTCCATTCTTGCGTTGGGGCTTGAGTTATGAGGAAAGCCTCAAGAAGGGCTTGCGCATTAGTGAAGCATATCAATCAACTCTTGATCGTGGCTTCCGCACAAAAGATGGACTGGCCGACTTGCGTTTCTCTCCGAGTTGGATCGGTAGGGATGAAGCTGGCGATTATCAGATAATCGAGGACCGCGCCGATATTGTGCGGCTCATCTACAAGCGTTGTGTAGATGGTCACGGACTTCGCGCCATCTGTGCAGAGCTAAACAAGGACTTGAGCAAAACCCGTTGGCAGAAAGGTGATTGGAACCAAGCCAATATAAGGGAGATACTGCGCAACAGGCAAAGTCTAGGCGAGTATGAACTGACAGAGCGCACCGAAGACAACTACACGCGCAGAACCGGTCAATGGGTTAAGGGCAACTTCCCTTCCGTGATTGATGCCGAATTGTGGCACAGGGCGCAATCCGCGCTCGATGCGAGGCGCAGCACTGGCGGCAAGCGCAGGGGCATGGTGAACCTGCTGCAAGGCTTTACGTACTGTGGGGCAATCAATGACGGTGAGCGGTGTGGCTCCCGAATGATAATCACCCAAAACAGCAAGACGGAACCGCGCAAGGCAAGACTACGTTGCGCTCGCAATCATAGAGCGGCTGGCTGCAAGAGCAGAGCCAGCTTCCACTATCAGCATCTCGTAAACGGCATCCTAGATCAACTTCTCGAGGTGGCGCTGCCTGTACCGAAGAAGGAAAGTGATGCGTCGAGTAGCTTGGCAGTTGCACAGGTTGAACTCGAAGGCGCGGAGAAGCGATTGGACAATCTGGTGGACGCCTTCGCGGAAAGTGGAAGCCCTGCACTCAAGCGAGGCATAGCGAGGGCTGAAGCGGACATTGAGGAACAGCGACAGAAGCTAGAAGAGCTGCGTATTGCGCTTGAGAAAGAGCGCTGCAAGCGGCCAGCTAAAAAAGCGATAGACGAAATCCAAGCCCTGCGAGACCAACTTCAGGATGATGAAGACGCTAGGCGCAAAGTCCATTCGGCATTGCAAGAAATGATAACGAGCATTTTCTTGTACCCTGACACCCGAGAAGCTCATGTTCTGGTAGCGGGAATCCACGCTCTGCGGTTTGATGGACTAGGCAATCTCATCGACAGTCAGGTAGCGACTAGTGCGGTGCTTGAAGGTGCGCACAATGACAATCCGATTGGGTTGCAGAGATACTTAGACTATACGAAAAACGGATAGCTTAGCGGGGCAGTTCAACTACCTCGCCGCGCGCCTCAAGGATGAAACAATCATCCTTGCGCTGGTAGAAAACTGGCACTTCGCCAAAGTAGATACAGCCCTCGTCGCTGTTCCAATGCACGGGGTCGCTGTCCGCATGTTCCTGAAACTGCTCTGCTACAAATTCCCAATTTACCATTTCATCTACTCCTGTTTGCTTAGAAGTAGAGTGGCGCCAGACTTGAACTAGAACGACCTAAAGGAGACGCAGCTCGTCGCAAACAGAAAGGCCCACCGGACCTTCAGCAAATCCGGTGAGCCTCTTTCCTTGGATGCCGCCTCAACGAATAAAAACGGCACGTCTATTTATCTATTTTCCGTTCGCTTTTCGAAAAAGACGGTGCTTGATGTTCTGGCTCCACAACACGGAGCAAGACATGAACTGGTACGATATTCTCAAAGGCGACACGCGGGATCAGCTAGAGGCAAACTGGCGCGAGCAAGCGAAAGTCAAAGGCACAAGCAAAGAGTTGGACTATGAGCCAGTCTGCAAACTCTTCATCCCATGGGCATCCGGTACGTGGCTGCTTACAGAGCTTGAACCTGGCACCTCCCTCGCCTTTGGACTTTGTGACTTAGGTTTTGGCACCCCTGAACTCGGTGACGTATGTTTGCGGGAGTTGTTCGACTATGAAGGCCCCGGTGGATTGCGATTAGAGCAGGACATTCACTTCAAGGCGAAAATGACGCTGCGCAAGTATGCAGATCACGCAAGGCGGGTCGGCTGCGTCGTAGTTTAATAGCTCATTTGATCGCATTTAGGATGAAGCGAGGGCCTAGCTCTCGCTTCAACCATGACTAGCAAATCAAACAGGCCGTAGGGCGCCCGCTAAGGGGGCTAGGAGCGCGTTCATTCTCATTCTGCTCCGCAACTGCCCTAGGTCCAAACATGTCATTCCTGAGCATCTATGACCCTGATACAGAAAACCCCCAAGCCAGCGGCTCAGGGGCAATCTGCGAATGGCGATTACTATTAGCGCTGCGACACTTCCAACACTGCGGCGAAGTGGTTGATCGGAATGTAGATGACGAACGAGCGTTCGCTTTCCGTGGAGCGCACTAGCACCGGCACCTTGTCATAATCATTGACGTAATGCGCTAGCTGCTCGTCGCTGAATTGTAGCTTGAATTCCTCGGTGAACAGGAAAGTGTCGTCAATCCATTCCGATGAATCCCTGAGGGCTTGGAAGTCTACACGCTTCCCATCTTTGAATGTCGCGTGATCGTAGCTGCGAAAGTCCTCTGGATAGCGCACAAGCCCACTGACTTCTACGGACCCTGCTGCGCCCTTTCCAACGGTACGGCTGACAATTGCAAAGCCGTCCGTCCTATCGCGCGCAGTGAACCTCACAGGGGGAGCAGTGAACTTGCGGCTCCCTGTTGCCGCGTCAGCTTCCACCTTCACGCGGGTAGTGTCGCTGGCTAGCTGAACCGTGTCTGGCGAAGCGCCAAATAGCGGACTGACGAAAGTGAATATGCCGACTACGCTACCAACACAAAATCTAAGCATACATGCCTCCTTGTTGCGAGGCACGACCAGCTAAAACCAGACAAATTGGAAGTCAGCCGAAGAGTTGGTTTTGGTTAGTGTCTTATTAAGGCATTGAAATCGCTCAAGCTGACTAAATATCACGTGAGCAAGATGACCTTGCCGGTTTGCTCACACATGGAAGCCCCGATGACCTCAGCTCGGCGTCGGGGCTTCTTTATGGCTAAATATCTGCGCTCCAAAACTGACAGGGAGCAATTCGGGAAGGACAGGGAAGGCTTACAATAGGCTGCTCAAAACCCTGCCCTTCTTGCTGACGCAAAAAGGGCCGCTGTCACGATTAGTAACAGCAGCCCGTTTGCCTAGCAGAGTGGATTATGCTGGCTGCTTTTTACCCTTCTTCTCCGCCCAGCGCTTCTTCGCAGCTTCGGAAATAGCCTTGCGGTGTTCATCGGACATAGTGCGGCCACCAGCGCCAATATCTTGGTTTTTCTCCTTTTCAGGTTCCCAATTGAAATGGCTATCAAGTTCGCCAGCGCGGGCAGACTTTGCAACGCCTTCATAGAAATCCGAGACGCGCTCAGCGGGCATAAAGTCGTGATCCACTTTGCCATTGCCCCAAAGCGGGAATGCAGTGTCCTTGTCCATTTTTACGAAAACACGAGCCGCCTTGTTCTTGGTTTCAAACGTACCAAGCGGTCCCCGCGTCTTGCCTTCCTTCGCTGCCTTTGCAGCGCGTTCCGCTAGCTTCGCCACCTTCTCGCGGCGCTTAGGCATGTAGGTTTCAGGGTCTGCTTTGTGGAAGTCTTCTGCCAGCTTGCTGTCAGTGAGCTTGAGAAAATCCAGTGCCATGTGCTTGTTCCTGTTGTGCTGTGGTTTAGTACCTGAACTCTGGTTTGCACCAAACTGGATACAGAGCAAGCCAGATAAGTAGCGCAATGGGAAAATATCTCAATTCGATACACAATGGAGTTCTGTTTCTTAACTCCCACCAATCCTACTATGTCTATGAACCGCTAGCCTTCAGTCAGAAACACGCTGTTGAAGTGATTGGATATTTCAGTGTCGATGAAATGGCCAAATGGCTGAGCGCTAATGCGACTGGGCGATATTCCAGTGAGTACAAGTCCGCTACTCTAGACCCGCTTTGCGATGAGACGCTTCGCAAGCGCCTAGCCATTGTGAGTTTTGAGAATACCGCAGACGGTATGCTTTTTAAGCTGACGTGGATGGGCTTCTAGCAGCACGGTATTCCGCTATCGCCTCTTGCAAGGATAACTCCCTCACGCCGTGAATGCGATTGTCCCTGCTCTTAATATGACATGGCATGCAGGTTTCGGAGAGGCACGTTTTGACAGGTGCTAGCCCGCAATGGGCGCAATCGGGTAATAGGCTCATGCTTTATAATACGGTGGAACCGATCGCCGCGTCATTATTCGGCCGCCGTTTTCCTCGCCTACGGCAGATCAACCATAGAGCCAAAGGCTCGACCAAGTGGAGGCCAAAGGCCGACCGCAGGTGGAGCGCAGCGACGGCGAAGCCATCCAGACGACAACTCCAAGAAGAAAACTAACTCAAGAGTTCTGGCCCTTGGAGCGCGAAAGCGCGAAAGGCGTCAGAACTAGCCGAGTTCAGGGGAGTAATGGTAATCATCTATGTCTTCTTGTAGGGGGACATATCTACTATCGTAGATATGGCTCTTATAAAAAGCCGTAGGTGGTTGCTATTGCACCACTGTTATATCTTTATGGGTCTTATAAAAAATCGAACAAGAATAATGACGCCCGAGTACCACTTTTGCTATAAATAGAAGGTGAACACGGGGTTCGTGAAGCCGTCGTTCACGACGGTTGACCCTAGTTCATACTCCAAGAGAGAACTGTAGGACCCGACCGTGCACCACGAACCCGCACGGTCGGGTTTTCTTTTGGGAGTATAATAAGATGGCCATAAGGTCGCAGATTAGAGAAGACGTATTAGAGCTTCTATGGCGCGAGTATAATCGCACTGTCAATTATCAGAGAGAGAAGAACGACATTACGGTGGTAATGAAGTTCGACGAGTACCTGACCCTCTGGTCAAACCATCGCATCAAAGCCCTAGAAACTAAGTTCAATCGTGGTCCCGGCGCGGTGGACTACTATATGCGCAATCGCTTCCGTCCTGTGTGTGGATGGGTTGCTAGGGAGCGCAGGGAAAAGGGCGGCACAATGACCGTCCAAGATGCCAAGATCATGTCTGCGCAAGACAGCAAGTACATGTTCCAATTCAAGAAGGGCGACAGCCACGATGAAGCTGCAAAGGCGGCAATTGGAGCAGCGAAGCGTGGCAAGAAGCAGACACCTGAACAGATCGCTAAGCGCACTAAGGCGCGTCTCGAAACAATGGCCCGGAAGAAGGCAGAAAGGGAAGCGAAATGACAACCGAAGAACTAGTAGCGGAATATCTCGCCAATGGCGGCAAGATCAACCGCATTGAACACCAACGGGTTGAGCGTATGGCCCATCCAGTAAGATGCAAAGGAGCAGTCTTCGCTAAATGGACTGCTTCACGCGCACTCGGTTCAGGCGGCACACTGTCCTGAACAACCTATCACTAATCGTGACAACAAACCTCCCGCAAGAAGGAGCGAACTAATGAAACCAGAGCATGAATTTGGACTTACCGCACTTTTGGGTAGAAACTACAGCAGCATGGCCGAGGCTTTCCATGCTTTAAGGAGGGAAGGAATAAACATCGCTGATTTCCCTCCTTCGCTACAGGAAGCCCTCAGAAACAGGGTGGTGGCGGATGATTTACCAGCAGAGCAATTCCGTCTCGATATGCGCAGCCGCATACTGAAGGCACAAGGGAAGCAATTGGAAATTCAGTCCGACGTTGTTGAAGCCCACAAAACTATCGCCAACGCTGACGCACGAATTAAAGAGCAGAGATTAATCGAAGAGCGTTACACCGGCATACTTGATGCCCATATGGACGAGATTAACGCCCGTAAGCGCTAACGAACGAACCCCTAGGTACCTGAGCAACCTAGGGGTTTCTTTGTGGGTCTGCGCCGCGTTCTGGATAGAGCCTAGCGGCCCCTGTGCTGCCCTACACGGTCCGAAGCAGCGCCAGACACGCTAGCATACGTCTTAGCCATACAGGGCCTTGCTGAGCATGTTCTGAGTGACACCAACATATTGCTGAGTGGTCACAGGACTTGAGTGCCGCAAGACTTTCTGCACGACGAGCAAGTTAACGCCGCGATCCACCATGTTCGTAGCGAGCGTCCTCCGCCCCGAATAGCACGATCCTTCCTGTCCTGCCTCGCGATACAACCTCCGCAAAGCACTACTAATCCCTGCTGCATCAAATGGCTTACCAGCCCTATTGAGGAACACGACGCCCTCACGATCACCCATATAAGCAGAAAGCGCAGCGAGAACCTCCGCACAAACTGGCAAGCTACCATGCCCACCCTTCCCCTTTGAGTAGCCATGTGGAATGCGCAGTTCCTCCCCACGGAACCAAGAGCGATTAAGCCCTGCTATCTCTTTGGGACGCAAACCCAGCTTAACACTAAGCAGAAGCATCAAACGATACTTCAATGGGTCCGAGCAGGAATCCACATAATCAAACAGTGCTGCAAATTCTGCTTCGCTCTTATTCGGTGCACGCATTGGGTATCTCCTTACCAACACACTCTATGGTCTGTTTTTCCAAGAGCAACCGATAAGGTGAAAAATGTCGAACTAAAAAGCAGATCATATAAGGGTGAAGCTAGTTCAGTTATCTTTTTGACAGGGCTTCATTTCTCTGGCGCATAATATCTGCCATCCAAGCATGAGAGTTTGATTTGACGGCGCGCTCTAGAGCGTCAATATCGATATTGCTGGCGAGCTTAATCAGAACTCCGGCCTTCTTCTTCCCTTCAGGATCATCATCTTCGAACTGCATAAATGCAGCGCGATAGGTCCTCACATCATAGAAGGCCTTAAGTGCATCACAGGCATCGCGGCCTACCATCTTGATAATGCGGTGAGTATGATAAGTGCGTTCTTTCATACCCTAGCAGTATCACAACTAGCCAGCCTGTCTACTAGAAGATGCGGACCTAAGCAGCTATGGCTGGTTTGGAGTTGAACAATGGACTGTCGAGTTGGTCCTGAGTGACATTCAGCAAGAAAGCCTGAAAGGTATCATCGAACTGAAAATAGCCGCCCTCAAGGTAGTAATAGTCACCTCCCTGATACTGAGCGCCAAAGCTGCGGACAGTGTTGCAGCACAGGTCAGTATAGTCCTCGTCTGTTGGCTCACTCGCTACCATGCGAATGAGAACCAGTTCAGACTTGAACACCTGCTCGAAGTTAGCAATCTCATCCTCGCCAAGTGAACCATACATCGTAGTGGCGTAGACCTTGTACCCCTCATCAACCTCCTTCTCTTGTTCCTCGGTCCAGTCAGTAGACCAAACATCAAAGTCCACTGCTTCTGAAATGGAATCGAGATAGCTTTCATAATCACCATCGGTACGCATGACTGTCCAATCAATCTGCTTCATGACCGTATAAAGCTGAGCGGCAGTTAGATCGGGATGGTTCACCATAGAACTAATAGCCCATTTTGCAGCAAGGAACCCTAGATTATCCAGTTCCTTCTCCGACAATGGTTTAGTAAAGAAATCAGTTATGTTGGCCATCTGTAGTCCTTCCGTTACTAAGTCAGACTAGCACGAAGCACGGAAGTGTCTACTGGAAAGAACATACCAGTACCAACTAAGTATGTGGTGGCAAAACTCCCCAAAGACCTAGACCCCAAACAGATATACTCATGGAATATCCGAGGGCTATCATATGCACAGTTCGTAGAAGACTTGCGTAGCGGACGGATAGTTATGGATTATGGCTATGCAGCAAAAGTAACAGAACAAAAGCCACTAAGGGAAGAGAGACAGACTGACTTACCAAAGCGCAGACCACCAATGAACAAGGTCGAGCACAGCTTTCAGGGATATACTAAGACGTGGGCGGAATGGGCGGACTTGATTGACTGGCGTATGGATCGGTTGATGGCACAGACCAGAGTTCATCCAATCGACTACTGGCTGATACTGCATTGGGATCGGGTTGAGCGCAATCTAGGGAAAGAAGGAAAGCAGTAAGGCAGAGCGCAAAAAGACGGCAAATCCACGCTAAATAGGGTTGCGACGGAACGGTGTCTAAAAAGTAGGCACGTTATTGGAAAGTCGCAGAGAAGCTAGAGTTTTCACATTCTCGAAAACTGGCCACTCTTTTTTAGAAGTAAAACCGGATCAAGGTGGAACCCATTTTTATGGCTCGCAGAAAGCTAACAAACCGTCAGAAGACGGATACGGCCAAGAAATACAGCAAAGTGGATAAGATGAACAAGCTCATCAAGCAGATGGCTGATGAGAACCTGTCACCCACTGAACGCTGGCGGCTGTTGGGTCCAGAGATGAAAGCAATCATCCTGTATCGCTGCTTTGGTGGGGAAACCGTCAAGAGCGTTTGCCGCGATCTAGGGCTAGAACCAGCAACCGTCTACATGGCTGCATTCAAGGACAAGGAAGGCTTTGGTGCCGACCTCAAGGATGCCAGAGAGCATGGCCAGCACGCTCTTGCGGATATGATGCTAGATCTACCATACGACAAGACAATGAGCGCCAGCGATAAGCGTCTGGCCTTTGATGCTGCAAAGTATCTCACCAAGACCCGTAACCGTGCCGAGTATGGCGATAAGGTGGAATTGTCGGGTCAGATAGACACCAATGTCGCATTGCCCAATTGGGCCTTTGGACAGGTCATTGATGCCACGCCCGTAGAGCCTGAGCAGCTAACGGACCAAAGCCTTGATACTGGTGTTCCACTTGATGTGGACGTTGTGGAAGAGCAGCCCGCTCACAAGCCCAAGTAGTTTCCGACTGGCCATCGGCACCTTCGTCTAGATGCGATTGTGTCGCAACACGGGTTTCCAACTGCCCATCTCAAACCAGTTACAGAAGCGACTATCTTCGCTCCTCTGCCATCGTGGTTCCAACTGCCCATCGGGTCGTAGGTCTAGGTGCGAATGGTTCGCACGATTGCTCATCCACAGGTACCAGGCCACTATGAGCCAAAGCGCTGCCACTATTCGTGACAGCCATCTGCATCTTCCTCGGTACTCATTCCCCCACATATAATGTCTAGCATCTACTTCCGTCAAAGCGAGCAGAATTAGTAGAAATGCGACGAACCGTTTAGTTCTTTTGGGATTGGTAGAGCCCTCGGCACCTTCGCTGGTGCTCATTCCTCTACTCTACCCATGTAACAGAAATAAGAGCAAAATCGAGCAAAGACCTACACGGCTCGTCGCAAAACTGGTCTGTAAAATGTAGAAGAAGCAGACCTAACTAGGTTGACTACTAGACAGGCGATGCTACCGTATCAATTGTGGTAGAGTGACTTGGAAGGAAGGCCCCGAACGGTAGTAGAAACCAGAGTTAGTCCCGGTGTCAACCAGAATAGTAGTCAACCGAAAAGATAGGAAAAGAGTGGTTGACAGGATGGTCTGGTTTTCAAGGAGGGTACACCCTAGGTCTGGTAGGGTGCGGGCGGTCTCACGATTTTTACTCAATGGTTCAAATTCGGGTTTAAGGAAAACCCGCCACCATCGCTCGACAACGTCAAGTCGGGCGCTAAAAAGGTCTGATGCTCCGCGTTAAAGACACCCCTGTAGGCCGGACTGGCCTCGTTCTAATGGTTGAAATTCTAGGCGCGGGAGCATGGGCGCTTGTTGATCAAGACTTCCTTCAGCGTAACGCAGTTTGGTTCGTCGCGATTGGTCTAGCGGGGTTGATCATAGCTTGGTTTTGGGATGAGATCGCAGATTATCGCGAATGGCGAAAAGAGCGAGGCAAGCCAAGAGTAGAGCAATGGATGTTTATCGACGATGCGGTAAAGTACCTTGCCGACTTCCCACTTCCCGAAGATCTTTTGCTACGTGATCCAAATTTCCCCATTCGGGTTTCCAACGCATTGAAGGACCGTTTGGTTTGCGGAGACTTACGGGCGAGAGGACGACCCTACAATGTGCTTCGTGGTGGAATTCAAGACCCACCTCGTAACCCTCTCAACCGCATCGATGCAGAGGTTTGGCAAACAGCGCAGATTGAGGCTTATTTCGTACTTCAGGGGGTTTTGCGCCAAGTTGCTGCTGGGCGTCACACAAACGTCGTTATGATCAACGACCATGAAGGATTTCACGACGTGGTAGTCTCGCGCAATGAGCTTGAGGATATTTGGCCGACAAGGGGCGCTCTTCGTCCAGCGAAGGGCAGAGATAAGCGCAAATAGGTTTGTAGGAATTCAGCAGATGAAGTTCTTTGCAGGGGTAGCCGTTGGCGCGTTGGTGGTAGCTGGCCTAGCAGCGTATTTCATCAAGCAAATCGACAATGAGCCTATACGCTTTCCAACCTATCAATTGATGGACATAGGTGATTACGTGCGCGTTGACGGATCACTCACAGGCGGGGAGAGTGCGCCTGTAAATGGGTATTATTCCGTGCAGTGCTATCAAGACCGCATGGAGTGCGACATAACCTCCATAAGCGAGATTGGACGCAAGCAAGTTGGCATTTTCGATCAAACCACCCTGCCCGTCTCTGAGTGGAGCAAGACGCACATTCGAATGAGCAGCAAGGATTTAGCCTTCAGGGGCAATGCTTGTAACTTCTACGAAATAGCCATCGATCGCCAAAAGAAGTCTGCCACCTATACGCGCCGGCCATTAGAAACAGCGCCAATGGATTGTGGCGAGCGCTTCGAAGAGAGAGTGCTGCGCTGGCAGTTTGGCGATGGGGAAGCGTGGGGCGATCTTAACAACCCAAGCTGACAACGGGTGTCATGTCCTCTTTGACGCTTTCAGCGATATACCCATCTCCAGCGTGAATGTGCATCGCTCACTCCTTCCCGCCAAACAGCTTCGCAGCCGTGATTACCACTGCAAGCATGGCAGCAGTGCAGATGAACAGTGTCACTAATAGTGTGAGAGTTGCCGCTACCGAGAGGCCCATATTGGCTGTTAGAATGACGCCTAGGGCGCCACTGACAAGCGCAGGAATGAACGTCGCTAGCGCAAGCATGATTATGACTTTAATCTCATTAGACATGGGAGGTTTACCTCTTCTTTTTCTGGTTTGTAACGAGCCTTCCCTGTGAAAAGGAAAACCCGCACAGGGGCTAATCTGTGCGGGTTCTCGTAACCACCTAAGAAGCGGTTGAAACTCTACAGCACCACGTTAGCCCATGTGCTAACTCTATTTAGTGCCTAGTGCGCCTTGGTGTCATTATTCATGTGATGCTAATAGCTCGTCCAGTTGCATCTTTTTGAAGCTGGAACGGCAATCGTCGAAGTGACTGCGCACCTTGTACATATCAGCGGTGGAAATGGTTAGAACAGCTTCGCCACCTAGTTGCACTTCCATCTTCTCGCCGAATTGACTTGTAAGTGCATCAAACTCCAAGCGAGGCAGGTAGAGCATGAAATCCCCCTCCCCTGCTTCTGCTTCGCCGCGCCATGTGCTGCCATTGCCATTCACGATAGTAGCAGTGCCAAGTTCGTCACCCTCCGCGTAGGTCCAATCCTTGCGATGGATGAACATGGCTACATAGTCGTTGTCCTCAAAAGTGGCCCGCGTGTAAGATACTGCCAAGATAGTTGGCTCGGCACCTTCATAGCCGAAAACACCGCCAGCCGTACAAGATCCGTTCTCGTCCACTTTTAATCGCCAGTTATCGCTATTTGCGGTCGCGCTAGTGGCGCAAACTGCTAGCGCTAGTCCTAGTATTAACTTTTTCATCGGTTGCCCTTCCTCGGTTCACTAGCCTCGTCGGTATTGCCATGCCTAGCGATAGTCTACCGAATTTAGTGGTGTGGCTAAGTAGTGGATGGCACAAGGCACATTCACTCCAAACCCCATGCAGTCTTCGCTTATGGCGATTGCGTGGAATGACCCCGAAGTACAAAATATCTTACTCGCGGGTGGTAGCCGTGGCGGTAAGTCCGCTGGCATCATGGCGCTGTTTATTATGCGCGCCCTCGCAGCGCCGAATACCAAGCATGGTATCTTTCGTCTCACGCTAACCAACTGCAATAAGCAGCTTGGTCCTGCTCGCGGCACGTTTCCAGAAGTGCTGGACCTGCTTTATCCCGGCAAAAGGCAGCAATGGGAGAAGCTACCGGATGTTGGCACTTTCAAGAGCGACAGCATTTACCGCTTTCCCAATGGCAGTGAGATACTTTTCGAAGGTCTGGACAAGACGCGCATCGACAACGTGCTTGGTGGCGAATACTCCACTGTTTGGGTCAACGAATGCAACCAGATCAAGGATTATGAAGACGTAATCCTACAGCTTGCCAGCCGTATGAACGGCAGGGGCTTCCTTGAGAGCAATGGCAAGCCTGTAAAGGACGCTCAGGGCAATCCTGTCCCGCTACGTCCCCTAACCATCTTCGACTGCAACCCTGCCTTTGAGGATGATTGGGAGTGCCAGCTATTCAGGGACCACAAAGACCCGCTTTCCGGTCAACCACTCGACTATCCAGAGTGGTACAAGCTGCTCAAAGTCCCGACCGAGGACAACGCCGCTAATCAGGCCGCGAATTACCAGCTAGGTTTGAAGGCAAGATACAAGCATTCGAGCAAGCAGATGGCTCGCTTCGTGCTTGGTGAGTGGTCGAAGAACAATCCAATGGCGCTGTTCAAGCGCGAATGGTTCAAATGGGGCGACGTTAAGAAGTCTGACCTCGTTAAAATCGTGGTGGCGGTGGACCCCTCAGGCAACCAAGGCAACAAGGGCGACTACACGGGTATCGTAGTGGCAGGAATCGACGCCAGCGGGCATGTATGGGTCTTAGAGGACGCATCGCTTAAAGCTACGCCGGAAGTATGGGCTGAGAAAGCCGTTGCCATGTATGACGATTGGCAAGCAGACTACATCGTGGCTGAAAAGAACTTCGGCGGTGAAATGGTCCGCACTGTCATCAACGGAGTAAGGCGCAATGCTCCATTGAAATTAGTGAACGCCACCCGCGCAAAGATCGTCCGCGCTGAACCAGTCGCAATCCAGTACAGCAATGGCAACGTGACGCACTTGGATGGCTTGAAAGAGCTTGAAGCGCAGATGATGGACTATGACGAGAACGCGAAGAAGTCACCAGACAGAATGGACGCTCTAGTATGGGCACTGACTGAGTTACTACGCCTCAACGGCGGCGCTTCTGGCGAAACCAGACTAGTAAGACACGGACTGCCCTCGTTCTAGATAGTAAATACGGGACTACTAATTCAGAGGTATTCCCGTGGCGATTGATGAGCGCAGTGAGATTTTTGCGAAGCACGTAGAGCGTATTGAACGCAACCGCGACGTTATCGCTGGTACAAGAGCAGTTAAGAAGGCAGGGACAAGGTACCTACCTTACGCTTTTAAGCAGCAAGCCGAGGATGATGAATCCTACCAGCGCTACAAAATGCAGGTCCCGTTCTACCCTGCTGCTAGCCGCGCGCATGACGGCTTCATGGGTATGGCGTTCCGCAAGGAACCAGTTGCAGAGCTACCTCCGCGCACATCGCAGATCAAATCGATCATCACGAACCGAGGCGACAGTCTAGAGCGCTTGGCGAAATACACTTTTGCGGAGGCCATCACAGGCCACGCACTATTAGTGACAGATCACCCCACTTCAAAGGCAACTAGCCTCGCAACGGCTATTGATGAAGGCATTCGTCCTTTCATCAACCTATACAAGTTCGAACACATCCTTGAGTACACGGTTGGCATCGTTCGCAACATGCAGAAGCCCATCCGTGTTCGCCTGCTGGACAATGACGAGACTGTCCGTCTGTACAAACTCGATAAGGACGGCTTCGTAGTCATCGAATTGTACAAGAAGGTGGAAGGGTCATTTCCACCTGAAGGTGCGCCTACCCAGACATTCAAACCCACTGACGCTAACGGAAATCGCATTGTCGATATTCCGGTCGATCCGGTCAGTCTCGATGGAGAATTCCACCCCACCACCGGCCCCTTGGACAATGTCGTTGAAACTAACCTAGACCACTACCTCAAGCAGGGTCAGCTTACGGTCCTCACGCTCTACGGCATTAGCCCTTTCTTGTTCTTCTCAGGGGTCGAACGTGGAACGGATATTGATTGGGTTCCCGGCGGCGTATTTTGCGATCCCGAGAAGGAAGCAAAGCCCTACGTCGTCAGCGTACCGGCTGACCATGCGATACCCCTAGAACATCAGCTACAGTCCCTTGAGGACCGTCTTGCAACGCTGACAAGCCGCATCCTCGCTCGTCACAAGCCGGTTGCTGAAGCGGCTGAGACAGAAGCCATGCGACAGGGCGCTGAAAACTCCGTGTTGGCAATGATCGCAAACAGCGTGAGCGAGGCAATCGAAAAAGCGTTGCAGCGCGTTGCGATGTTCCTCGGCGAGGAAGGATCTGTGCGCTTCCAGATAAACACGGACTACATTCCCGCTAATCTGGACGCCAACCAGATAAAGGCGTTGCTCGAACTGAACCAAGCTGGACGCTATTCAGACGAAAGCCTGTTCTACAAGCTGCGCGATGGTGGCCAGTATGACGAGACGCTGACATACGACGAAGAGAAAAAGCGCATTGCTGCTTCTACTCCTGTTGAAGTGCCAGTTGCTCCAACCGGTCTAGCCTCTCCTGAATAAGTAAAGATGTACTGGTCCTGCCGGTACAAGCCGCGGTCCTGCCGCACCCTTTACGTTGGCTCCTGGCCAGAGAGGTTACTAAAATGACTGAAGAAGAAATGAAGGCTAAAATCGCCTCACTTGAGGCTGAGAAAGAAGGTCTTAAAACTAAGAACAGCGAACTTATCGACCGCGAGAAAGCTGCAAAGACAGCCGCTGAAACGGCAACGCGGGAAAAGGAAGAGGCTGCCGAGAGGGCTAAGTTGGAATCCGGTACTGAACTGGAACAGGCACAGGCTCAAATTAAGAAGCTAGAACGCGAACGCGATCAAGCGGTTGAGCGGGCTGATAAGTCCGAAGGCGCACTAAAGTCAGCCAATCTATCGAACGGCATCAAGGCGGCGCTCACTGCGAACAACGTCAACACTAATCTAGCACCTGCTGTTGAAGCTCTATTCACGAGCAAGGCCGTGTTTGATGATGACGCTCCTACAATCGAAGACCTGCCACTAGCTGACTACGCGAGGAAGTTCTTCGCCAGCAAGGAAGGCCAGTTCTTTGTCGACGCTCCGAAGTCGAGTGGTAGCGGCTCAACTGGCGCAGAGGCGGTAGACGCATATGCGAACAAGCCGTTTAACGCAGAACAGTTTTCCATCCAACGTAAGACTGACCCTGCGGGGGCAGAAGCGTGGGCAAAGGCTACTGGAAATGACCACCTTGTGAACTAACGGCTGAACTAAGCACGGTTAGCGGTCGCCATAATAAATACCCGAGGAAACCCGGAAAGGCTGGGTTCGACCATTAGAAAACTCGGAGGTTATTATGGCGACTCCACGCCTACAAAACGCATTTGATCCAAAGACGTACACGCGTCTGGTCGAGAAGGCAGTTCTCGACAAGTCCGTCCTTTTTAATTCGACCGCTATTTCGCGTAATGCAGAGTTTGATCGTCTAGCTGGTGAAGCTGGCCTTTCGGTTATTATGCCTTACTTCGACGAACTAGATGGTGACGCAGAAGTTGGTTCGCGTGACGCTAGCGTAGCTGGCGCAGTCGGCGCGCTGAACATGGGCGACATGATTGCCCAGAAGGACTTCCTCAGCAAGGCATGGGGTGTTTCCAAGCTAGACGCTCAGCTTTCAGGCGTTGAGGACGTTCTTTCTGCATCGGCTGAGAAGACCGCTCGTTATTGGCTGCGCCAGTACGAAGCTCTTCTGGTTCGCAAGCTCAAGGGCATCATCGCAGACAGCGAAGCAAACCACGAAGGCGACATGGTGAAGAACATCTACAATGACGTAGCTGTTGGTTCACTCAATGAAGCCAACTTCATCAATCCCGGCGCTGTTATCGACACCATGCTAACGCTTGGCGACAACTTCGATGACATTGGCCTTATCGTTATGCCAACCGTTGTTTACGGCAATGGCTTGAAGAACGAAGCAGACCAGTTTGCTGCTCCTTCTTCGGTTAGCCCGTTCACTACTTACCGTAACAAGCCAGTTCTCGTAACCGATGGACTGACTTCACGCGCAGGCAGCAACGCTCCTGAATACACCACCTACTTCCTAGGCACCGGCGCTTTCGGCTTCGGCGCAAAGGCAGGTTTGGGTGGCGAAAACGTGATCGTTACCGACGAGCGCGCAGGCCGTAACATGGGCGCAACCGACCTGATTACTCGTCAGCCAGGTTTCATCATGCACCCTACGGGTTACACCTCAAAGGCTCCTATCACGGACGCAAACGCAGGCCCGCTACCAGCTTCATACGAAGCAGAAGATAGCTGGACCCGTGTTGCAGACCGCAAGGCAGTCAAGGTCGCTGCTCTAAAGTCGAACGGCTAATAGACCAACACCAACAAGAACGGCTCGTCTCACTTCGGTGCGGCGAGCCTTTCTCGTCTTGGAGTAAATACCGACATGGCGAAACTACCTACAGTTGAAGCGGCAGACGCTTATCACGAAGCACGGCTCCATTTGAAATGGCAGGACTTCACTTACGAGCAAAAAGAGGCCGCTCTTTACAAAGCGATGGACTACCTCACCTTCTACGAATTGAGAGATTACTCGTATGAAGGTGCGGCGGCAGTCGCAAAGTACGATGCGCTGGTTGAGCGAGCTATTATCATGCTTGCGCCCGAACTGGCAGCTTCGAACAGCATTGCGGCAACTCCGCTGGTCCTGAAGGAATCCAGCAGCGTGAAGCAGGGTCTAGTAGCCGAATCCAAGGAATACGCTCGCCCAACGGCTGACCGTTTCCCTCAAGTAACAGCATTGCTCAAGCCAATCCTGATCTCATCTAAAGTGGGTGGAAGCGGCATGATGCGAATTATCAAATACTAAGAGGTAATTATGGCAAAGAAAAAGAACAAAGTCGCTACCGTTACTCTGCTGCAAATCCAGCATAAGCGCACGAATTTCTCTACCTACATTCCGAAGGAAGACTTCGAAGCTCACGACGAAGAATACCGTGCGAATTGGCATGTTGTGAACGAGAAGAAGGTAATTGACCCTGCCCTTGATGCAGTCGAAGAGACACCTGCGCAGGAAGAAGCGCCTGCAGAAGCAGAAGCTGAAACCGACGCTACTGAAGCGAAGGACTAAGCTATGACCCCGCTAGAGGCTCAAGCTAAGCTAGACAGTGCCATTGAAGAATATGGCACTCGCGCTAGCCTTACTTCTGCCTCTAGCGTCGTCGTGGACGAGCGCGAAGGCACTGTCACTAAGAGTGATAGCACCCGCGCCCTATTGCTTTTCGAGGATGACGTAGAGGTCACAGCCGTTGATGGTGTTTACGTTGCCGAAACAACGGCAATGGTGCGCTTGGACGAGGAAGTCCAAGTTGGTGACACAATCGCGTTCGGTGGCTGGACGTTCCGCGTTGGTGCTACCTTGGACACTGAAATCCAAGGCGTTGGCCTAGGGCAAAAGCTGTTCCTGAGGTCAATCTAATGGCCAGCGGCTTGCGCAACCTGAGGGGCTTCAAGCAGGGGCTGAAGCGGGGGCAGAAGAGCTTCGAGGACGCTGCGCTCAAGCGACAGAAGGACATTGCGAAAGCGATTGTCGTCAATCTCGTCAACGCAACACCAAAAGACACCGGAGAGGCAGAGTCCAACTGGCAAGCTGGCATCGGCAGCACACCAACGTCTGTCCTTGAGCCAACCTCGCCAAGTGAGACGATCGCGAAGGCTTTTGCAGTGATTGACGCACTTCAGCCCGGCGAAGTCCTGAACATCGTCAACAACGTGGATCACCTCAAATATCTCATCGCAGGTTCGTCCACTCAGGCACCGCAAGACTTCGTGGTGAAGGAAGTTCAGCGCGCTATTCGGGAGACCCGCAAATGAGCATCGAGATAGACGTTAGAGCGCTGACAGACCGCTTTCTAAGCGAGTGGGATGAAAAGCATTCCGAGATACCAAGGCTGCTTGAGAACATGCCAACGCAGAGGCCAGCAACAGGCCCCTTTGTGCGCTTCATTGCCGACCCTAACGAAGTGGCGCATCGCGCAGGTGGCAAAGACAATCCCGTGATGGAGCGAACGGGACAAGTTACGATCCAGATTTGCGTACCAGCCGAAGAGGGAAACAACCTCGCATGGAAGCTGGCAGATAGTTCAAGAGCTATCTTCCATTTCTGGCACAGTGCTGACGACAAACTGCGCTGCGGTGACAGCCGAATTAACCGTCGCCCTCCCCTAGAAAACGACCCCTATTTCATCGTCACTGTATCTACGTCCTACCAGTCCATCCGGCACGGATAACGCGGTCCGACTAAATACGTCGGAAGCCGCTGCGGCTTCGCAAACTCTAATTAAATGGAGGCCGCAAATGGCAATTAATAATGGTGATACACGTATCGCTATCGTTGCAGAGACCACAAAGGGGTTTACTCCTGCAACTCCTGCTTTCCTGTTGGTTGACCACCTTCCCGGATCAAAGATCGCAGAAGCTGGCGATTCCAATAGCTCGAACACTCGTAAAGCTGGACGTACTTCGTCCGGTCAGGTTGTTTCGGGACGCCGTGCAGAAGGTACGATCCAGAGCGAATTGAAGCGCGATGCTGCAACTGAACTTCTGTTGGCGTCAGCCTTCTGTGGTGCATGGGAAGGCGACGTACTGAAGGGCGGAAAGACTGACACCTCATTCACCGTGGAGCAGACTTATTACGATGGTGATGCAGAACACATTCGTCGCGCAACCGGTGTGCAAGCTAGCTTCAGCCTTGAGTGTGAATACAACGGCTTCGCAAATGCGACCTTCGAACTACTCGGCCTAGGTTGTGAGCACGAGGTTGAGCCAATCGCTGACGCAACCTACACAAACGCTTCCACCAAGCCCTTCATTCGTGGCGAGAAAGTCACCAATGTCGTTATTGGTGGCCTTAACGGCATCATCCCAACCAAGCTCAGCCTCTCGGTAATGCCAGAGCGCGAAGCTAAGGGTGGCTTTGGTTCACTTTCGGCTGCATTCATCGGTACTGGTAAGAAGCAAGTTGAAGGTAGCCTTACCTTCCTCGCATCTGACTTGGCTGGCATGAACCTGACAGGCGAAAGAATTAACATCAGCTTCCAGATGGAAAGCGGTGTGAATGGTTACCAGTTCAGCATTCCAGTTTCCGCAATCGGTGTCGTTTCAGACAATGAAGATGGCACTGCGCTTGAAATCGAAGTTCCATTCATTGCTGACCGTGATGAAGTTCAGGAAACCGACATTGTACTAACTCGCCTTTCCTAATCACTTCCTGATTAACAGGGCGAGCGTGGGGCCACTTTTATCTGGTTGGTGGCCCCACAACCATGAGCAGCAACTAAATACACTGCAATCGCTTTTGGTTGCCTCAAACCGGAGAACTACATGACATATAATTTCAAGAAGAAGGCTCCCCGTAAGGATACGATTGAGCACACTGTCTATCATCCAGATGGTGACGAAGTTGGTGGCTTCACAATCAAGTACCACCTGCAAAGCGATCCACGCTGGACCAAGCGCCTCATGGATATGAAGAAGCTGCTTAAACCAGCCGATGTGCGTCGTCTCGAAAATCCAAAGACGGAAGAAGACATTCTCTTCACTCGTCAGCAGAGCATGAATGCTTTCATCGATCACGTTATCGTAGATAGCAGGCTGCTTGGTGACGACGATGAGGTTATCCCTCACAGTGCAGAAATGCTGAAGGAGTATTTTGCTGATCCTGAGAACTTCTGGGTTTTCTCGGAAATCGACCAGACATCAGCAGAGGTAGCGAACTTCCGCATTGAGCAGGCTGAAGAAGCAAAAAACGACTAACAAAGCGTATCGCCTTCCACGTCACAAACAACGGAGGCGATACGCGCAAGCGGGCAAGAATTGAAGCAATGGCGGAGGACGGAAACCCTTCTGCCATTGCCGAACTAGCCAAGCAGGATGCCGATACCCCAAAACTCAAGCCAGAAGACCAGTTCTATTGGGATGCCTTTTGGAGACTAAATCGGGATAGGGATTTTGGCATGGGGGAAGGATATATACCTTTCCAAGCCATCGACTGCTTCGCTCGCAGATATGACATAGACGATTGGGACTTCGAAGACCTCTTTTCCAACATAACCGCGATGGACACGGTTTACATGGAGGAAAGGGAAAAGAAGCGGCCCAAGGGTAAGAACTAACTCTCCGCAGGTCCGACTAAATACCGGACCCTAGCGGAGAGTTTTTCTATGAGCAATGAAGCGGTCCTAGTACAAGTAGACGGTAGTGGTGCCGTTAAAGCTCTGTCGCGGACAGAAGCTGCATTCATTCGAAATGCAAGAAGCGCTGATAGCTTTGACCGCTCGCTAAGCCGACTTGATCGGACCTTCGCGCGCACAGAGCGCGCTTCCAAGTCGTCGGCAGATGCATTCATTCGGACAGGTGCTGCCGCTCGCAAAATGACGGTGCACCTAGACGCCGCAAACAACAACGCGATCAAAACCAATTCCAGCCTCTTGATGATGTTCAAGACGCTTGGGCGTGCCTCGATAGCCGTAGCGGGGCTTGGACTGCTCACAGGGGGCGTAGCGGGGCTCACAGGGGCGATTACAGGCGCAGCGGACAAGATGGCGCTCATGGAAGCGCGCTTGAAGGTCGCAATTGGCGCTAATGGGAATCTAGGCGCAGCGATGAACGAGGTCCGCAATATCGCGGACAAGACCCGAAGCGGGCTGGATGAGATTGGTACGCTTTATACCAAGATCGCTCGCAACTCCGAAAACCTAGGTGTTTCCCTAGGCCAAGTTGGTGGTGCCACACAGAACTTCGCGATGCTGTTGAAGGTGTCTGGTGCGACTGCGGGTGAAAGCGCTTCGTCCATCCTACAGCTTGGTCAGGCATTGGGTTCCGGCGTCCTAAATGGCGACGAGTTCAAGTCCCTGAGCGAGAACGCATCCGAGTTTATGAAGGTCCTTGCCAAGAGCATGGGCGTTTCCATCGGTCAGCTAAAGGCGCTTGGTGGCCAAGGCAAAATCACCGGGCAGGAAATCGTCAAGGCGCTGACGGACCCGAAAATCGTAGCCGACATTGAAAAGAACTTCGGCGCGCTACCAGTCACTTTTGCTGACTTCAAAACCGGTTTCGCCAACGCTGGCATGGGTTGGACTGCCGCCCTTATGCAGGGAATGGGCATTGACGACAGCAAGGCCGTCATGCTCGCCAAATTCCAATCATGGGCGCGCGACTTAGAGCCAACCATCAAAGCGTTTGGTGCGCAGCTTTCGGACATGTTCGCAACGGTCCAGCCGATCTTTGCGGCAATCGGCAACGTAGTAGGCCCAACGGTCAATCTACTAGCTACAAACCTCGGGAACGTAACCAAGTTCGCTGTAGCGGCAGGCGCTGGCTTCCTTACGTTCAAAGCAGGCATGGCGGCGGCAAACGTCGCTGGTACGATTGGCCAGCTCATCAACTTGCAGAAGGCGCTTGGCGCTACCAGCACAATGAGCGCTGTCTTCAGCGTTGCAATGAAGGCGGCGCAGGGAGCGGTAAACGGCTTCACTGCCGCATTGATGCTGAACCCGATTGTAGCCCTCGCTACGGCGGTGGTTGCAGCAGGTGTGGCGCTGTATCAGTTCAGCGACCAAATCCAGATTGGCACCAAGGGAATGGCTACCCTTGCTGATTGGGCGAATGTCGTTTGGGACGACATGATTGCTGGTATCACTGCCGTAGGTAACTGGTTCAGCAAGCTATGGGCCGACATTAGCAAATGGGCGTCGAACGCATGGAACACTATCACTGGTTGGTTTGGTCCAATTGGTGACTGGTTTGCGGGCATCCTAGAGCCTGTCATGGGCGCGTTCACTTGGCTCACTGACAATATCGACTTTTCGTTCTCAGGCATGGTGCGCTTCATTGCTCGCTACGTCGATGTAATCATCAACTTCTTCGTCAACGGCGCGAAGCTGATTGGCAATGCGTTCACGGTCATTCCGCAGGCGATTGGTGCTGCGGTTACTGGTGCTGCGAACTTCGTAATCAGCGGCATTGAGAAGATGATAAACAATGCCATCAACGGCCTGAACAAGCTGATTGGATTGGCCAACAAAGTACCAGGCGTGAACATCGGTTCAATGGACAGTGTGAGCCTAGGGCGCGTCAATGGCCCGGCAATGCCGTCCATGGGCGATCTAACGGCTGGCATGGGTTACAACAGCTATGTCGAAGGCTATTTTGACAGTGTGAATGAGCGCGCCGATAGTCGCGCAGCAATTCGCAATTCCCGACTAAGCAGCCCTTCTACCAACCCATCTGATCCATCCAATCCAAGCTCTCCATCGGTAGGCGGCAAGCAAGGTGGTAGCGGCAAGAAGTCGGAAACCGAAAAAGCGGCAGAAAAGTACGCTGAACTCATCCAGAAAATGAAGGATGAACTGAAGCTAGCTGGTATGCTCGGCCACGAAGCAGAGTTGTACAACAAGCAGCTTGAAGCCAAGAAAATCCTAGGTTCGGCATATGGCGACATTCAGGCGAAGGAAATTGAAAGCCTAGTCCAACAGACACGCCTAACGAGCGCGCTTACCGGAATGCGACAGGAAGCATTCGAAGCTAGCAATCAAGCTACCATCAATTCCATGCGCCGCGTCGGTCTTTCCGAGCGTGAGCAGACAGTTGAAGATGCCCTTGCAAAACATCGTCTAGACGCGCTGAACAAGGGCGTCACGCTAGCTGAAATCCAAAGCGATGCTTGGAAGCTGGAAGAGCAGAAGCTGGCAACCATCCTTCGCCAGAACGCTGCTTATGACGAACAGCAGCGCAAGCTAGAAGACATGCAGAAGATGGGGCGTGACCTCATCGAAGAATATAACCGCAACGCGAACCCTCGAAGCGCGGCAGCATTCAACCGCAATGAGCGTGATGCTGCTATTCGCTCAGCGCAACGTCCAGAGGATATTACTCCCGAGGTTTGGGTACAGAGGGTCGATGCAGCGCTCGCAGGGTCAGCACGTGAATTTGAAAAGGATATGGCTGAAATAAGCCAAGCATTCCGTGACGAAGTTATCGGCGGTTTGGATCAAGTCGCTGACATTATCGGCGGCAAAATCGGCAACGCCCTAGTTGGATTGGCTGACGCGATTGACGCTTGGGGTGCTGCTCAACGCGGTGACTATTCGCAAGGAGGTTTGCTTGGTGGCGTGGCTCGCATGTTCGGTGGTCCTGAAGACAACAGGAACGCATTTGGCAAAGCTATCGAAGGCGGAATTGGCCGCATGTCGCAAGGCATGGAGCAGGTATTCTCAGACCCGCTAAAGTCCATGACGGGAAGCCTGAAGGATATTACCAAGTCCTTCAATCCTGCTAATGGTGGCGGGCTTGTTCAAGGCATCGGCAACGTGGTGGGCGGTGCGATGCAGGGCGCAGCTATAGGCAGCGCTGTAGCTGGCGTGGGCAAAGCCCTGTGGGGCAAATTCAGTTCAACAGGTTCGCAGGTTGGCGGTGCGGTCGGAAGCATTTTTGGCCCGATCGGCTCGTTTGTTGGTTCGGCACTTGGCGGCATCGTTGGTGGCCTTTTCAAGAAGTCCAAGTACGGCACGGCAACAATCACCGCTGACGGCATCACGTCACGCGGCAACAGCGCGGGAAGAGTTGATGCGGCTGTAGAAAGCGGCAACTCCATTAACGACACGCTTGGCCGCATTGCAGAGACCCTAGGTGGTAGCGTTGGCAGCTTTGGTAGGCTGTCGATTGGTACCTACAAGGATAACTGGCGCGTCAGCACCACGGGGCAGACTGGTAAGCTATCTGGCCGAAGCAAGAACGAGCGCGCCAATGAAATCAATCAGGGCCTCTACAACTTCGGTAAGGACGGTCAGGAAGAAGCAATTCGCTTTGCGCTCAACGTAGCAATCGAGCGTGGCGCTATCACTGGCATTCGCGCTTCAACCAACAGGTTGCTGAAGGCTGGCACTGACATTGAGGTACAGCTTGAGAAGGCGCTGAAATTCGAAACGCTGTTCAAAGACATGGCCAGCATGAAGAACCCTGTCGAGGGTGCAATCGCAAGCCTCAAGGGTGAATTCGATCAGCTTGGTGACCTCTTCCGTGAAGCAGGTGCGAGCGCTGCTGAATACGCAGAGCTTGAGGACTACAAGCGCCTGAAGATCAAGAAGTCGATGGAAGAGCAAACCGCTTCATTCCGTGACTTCCAAGACATGCTACGCGGTGAAGGCAGCGGCGTGAGCAGCGTTACGCGCCTTAACCGCATGATGCAGCAGTTTAGCGTTTTTGAAGCGGATATTCGCTCTGGCAAGACGGTAGACCAAAACGCATTCACGAGCCTTGGCAGCGACATATTCAACCTGTCGCGTGATTTGTACGGCACCACTTCCTCGCAATTCCAGAACACCAGAAGCCGCCTAATGGGCGCAAGCGAACTTGCCGTGTCGCAAGTCGAAGCGAACTACGAAAAGCAGTTGGTGAACAGCGCTTCTGACACCAACGCTCACCTAATCCGCAACAATGATTTGATGAGCGAACAGACCGACGTTCTGCGCGAAATTCGAGACGCGGTGCAGGCTAATGGAAATGCAGCATCTGGTGGCGGCGGTTCACGCGCAGGCGTCAACTACGGCGGCCGCAACTTGGTCAACTCCTACTAAGTAAGAGCGGAGGTACCTAATGGCAATTGACCCTGATCGCGCCATCTTCGCGCAACGAGATTTAAGCTGGCAAGAAGCTCTAGACGATACTGTCAAAGCCGAACAGCCGCTTGCTCGCACCATCGAATTGGAAAGCGTGTTGACCGCCCCCGGCGCTGCTTACCTCGCCGCCGAGATATTGAACGACAATGACGAGGTAGCGCAGATTAACAGCTTCGATGTTGAAGGCGTGGATTTCATATCCGCCGCTTCATTCGCTGGCGCTCCACCTATTTTCGACGCTCATTTCGATGGCTTCAGCCCTGATGATGGTGTGGACCTTCGCACCATCGAGGTCGCAATCGATTACGACACAAACACCACAAGCATCATAGGAAAGGGACAGGTCTAATGGCTGTATCTTGCTTTGTTAAACCTGTGCCCATGACCCTTGTGTCGGTTGGTTCACAGGCAACAAATGGCCCCGCTGTAAACCTCTTGAACGATCTTCCAGACATGGTTTGGCGAACAGACGCTGTGACTAGTAGTGACATCATTCTCACCGTGCCGGCTGGAACGGTGGTTGATTGTATCGCCCTGCTCTTCAGCAATCTGCGCAGTACGGATCGGGTTCGTGTTCGGGCGGCAAACTCGACAACCGCAACCATCAACAGTCCAGTTTTCGATTCCCGCGATCAAATTGCGTATGAGGGCGTGAAGGCTGACAATTTCAAAACGAAAACGATCATCTTTGCGCCAGACGTAACAGCGACACACTGGCGCATAACGGTAACGGCAACGAACCATCCCGATGGCTTTATTCAGGCCAGCCGCATCGTCATTGGAAAGAGCGTCAACACCACGCATGACATGGATTATTCATGCAAGCAATTCAGCCGTAACCAGAGCATCGTCACCGAAGGCAATGGCTGGGAAACTGTAGAGCATTACGATCCACTGCCGGGATGGACTGTCAAATTCTCCTACATTCCAATGGACGTTTGGAAGGACATATTTTTCCCCTTCCTGCACTCGGCGAGTAACAGCAAGCCTGTCTTGTTTGTTCCTGTACCGGACCAACCGAAAACGTGGCAGCATGAAGTTGTTTACGGAAGAATGAAGGTAGAGCCGGGCGGCGATTGCGACCATTACGATGGTTGGAGAACTGAGCTAACTGTGATCGGGCTGGCATCCTAAGCCCAATAAATACCGTGGAAAAAAGCACGGTAGGTAACAGATGGCTCGCACATTTCTCGTTGAAGTAAAACCATACAACAATGTCACTAACCAACGAGTAACGGTTCGACTTTCCAAAGCCGGAACGCATGGTGTTGTGATCGATGGTTCAGCCTATCAATGGCACCCGCTGGTAACTCAAATTCCTACCGTCAGCTATCTGCTTCAGAGCAGGAATGGCGTAGGCGGCTTTGACACAGGCTACGGCCCTTTAGGGCTTACCTATCCATACGGCCACAAGCTGGACGATGGAACGGATTTCGACACGCTCAAAACCTACGATTGGGATGGTGCGGAATGCAAAGTCTGGATGGGCGACAATGAAGCTGATTTCAGCACTTTCACTCAAATCCTTGAAGGTCGATGCGGACCGCTATCATCGGAAGGCACACAGGCGACAATCGTATTTCGTGGGCCAGCCGCCGACCTAGACAAAGACCTTTTGAGCAAGAGCTATGGCGGTTCGGGCGGTGCAGAAGGACGCGCCGACATAAAGGGTGTGCTGAAGCCTTGGTGTTCCGGCGTCGCACTTAACATCACCCCTAGACTGCTCGACCCATTGCAGCAGGTATATCAGTACCACGGCTATGGACCCACGCAGGGCGTCACGGCGGTATATGAGAATGCGGTGCGCCTAAAGCCTGCAACGGCTGTCGTTTCCACCTTCGCGCAGCTTGTAGCTCTGACGCTGGCAGAAGATGAATGGGCAGTCGCACCACCCGTTGGTATGTTCAGGCTAGGCGGCGAACCCGTTGGCCTCATCACGGCAGACGTTGTGGGTGCGACTGATGGTGCGGCTGTACCCAAGCGCGCTGGAGCCATTTGCGCCCATCTAATGAAGGCACAGGCAGATATAATCGCAAGCAAGCTATCAAGCGCCACGGCCCTTGATAATGCCTTCCAGCACGATCTAGCAGGCTTTTACGTCACTGAGCAGATGACGGTTGCAGATGCAGTCAAACAGATCCTTGAAGGCATCAATGGCTACGTCATTCCAGATGGCCAAGCCAACTGGATCTTCGGCAGAAACCAGAACACCAAGACGCCAATCTATATCGACAGGTCGCGCTCCACACTTCCGCTAATTCGACCAAACACCCTGAAACAAATGGACGGCCCTACCCGCGCTTACAAAGTCCGCGTTGGCAGTGACCGAAACTGGACCCCGCAAAGCAACATAAGCGATGCAGTGCGCGAGGCGCAGAGAGATATTCAAGCAGCGTCAAACGTCGCGGCAGAAGCGTTTCAGGACGCGCAAGAGCTTATTGCGAGGGCTGATGAAGCCGCTGCTGACGGAAAGCTAGTAGGTGTTGAAAAGAAGGACCTGTTTAGGTCGCTGTCCGAATTCAGCGCCGAGAAGAGCAGCCTTGAAGCGCAAGCCAATGACCTCGGTATCGCTACCGAGAAGGACGACTACATTGCAAAGTACAATGCGCTGAATACCTACTTCAACAGCATGACGCCCCCGCTGGTTGATTACAGCGAACCGACAACGATCGTGCGCGCAACGCTCCTGCAAAAGCTCGCTGATTTCACCAACGCAAGGACAGCCTTGCTTGTCCGCATTTCAAGACGCGCTTCTGAAGTTGGAAACGCGGAAATCTATGATCCAATGGTCTACGCTACGGCGGCTGACTTCAACGCCTTCTGGGGTGCTGCTCCAAGCACACAGATTGTCACCACAACATCAATTGGTGGTCGAGCAATTCAGGTTGGCGACAACGCTGGAAACGACGTTGTAAACATCGCCCCGAACCAATGGCTGAACTACCACAGCGAAGACTTGTACGAGGTCAAATTCGAACTTGAAGTTGTGGCGGCAGACCCTTCAGCGAAAATGTATCTCGGCGTGGAAGCGCAGGATAACAACGGTCAAAACCTAGGCCAGACTTACAATTATGTCGCTGTCAGCAATGGCACCATGTCAGCCACTCTCGGGAAGAAAACCTATACCGGATATTTCCGCGGTCTGACCGGCGCGACAACGTCTGGCACTAGTAATGACAGGGCAAACCCCGTTGCAATGCCATCCGGTACTGTTCGCATTCGACCACGCATCTGGATTGGCTATCCAAGCAATGCCCACCGCACGATCATCCACAGCGTTCAGCTTCGCAAGATCGAGGATGCTACGCTGTCTTTCACCGGCGCTTGGTCTTCGTCGCGCTCGTACTTTGTCAATGAAGCCGTAACCTACAGCGGGCGCACGTTCTCTTCAAAGACGAACGGGAACATCAACAATCCACCACCCTCGACAGCCACCAGTAACACTCACTGGACGTTGGTTGCTGATCGCGGCGAGGACGGCATACAGGGCGAGGAGGGCGCACCGGGCTTCCGTACGATGCTTGTGCCACTTTACCGGCGCGCAGCTACCGCCCCTGCTCGGCCTACAGTCACAACCTATTGGAAGTTCGCTACCAATCCACCAACGCTGCAGGGCAGCTTGAACGGCTGGTCAGTCACCCAACCATCATCAAATGGGCAACCGCTTTGGACTACTCAGGCAACTGCTAGCTGCCTTGCGACTGAAGACACTGCACCGATTGATGCGAGCGCGTGGTCTACCCCTACTCTTTTGGTACAAGACGGTGCGCCCGGTGCGCCGGGTCCAGCCGGTCCTGCAGGGCCATCTGGCAATGAGGCAGTAACTCCAATCCTTAAGCCACCGGCAATGACGCTGCCGAGTTATGCAAATGGCTTGTCACCGAACTTCTCAGGCGCATCTACCACCGTCCAGCTTCTTGCTGGCGGAACCGATGTTTCAAGCAGCTTCACGCTTTCAATTGTCAGCAACCCTCAGAACCTGACAACGAGCATTTCCGGCCGCACGGTAACAGTTACCGGCGCTGGTACGGCTTCAGGGCAGTTCGGCAATGCGAACGTCACCAACGCTAGCCTGACAATTCGTGCAACCGGTTCTGGCGCGTATGCGGGTCGCACGTTTGACCAAGTGTTTCACCTTGGCAAAATCAAAGGCGGCTACGAAATCCTCGGTAGCTTACCAACGTCGAACCTCTTTGAAGGTCGAATGGTCTTCCGGACGAGCGATAATAAGCTCTACACTTACACAGGCAGCGCGTGGGTTTCGAGCATCGACAGCGCGACGCCAATTCCCGGTGGGCAGCTTGTTGCTGGTTCTGTGCTGACCAACGCGCTTGGTGCGGGTGTCGTGACAGCGGCGAAAACGAACATCACAGAATTGTCCGCGATCACTGCCGACATGGGTACGATACGAGCGGGACAAATCATCTTCAACCATGCTGGTTTCATGCGTGTCCAAGGCATCGGCTTTGGCAGCAATAGTCAGTTCTTCGAATGGTTTGGGCCTTCTCAGTCCAGTATAAACAACTGCACCGAAGCGAACGCGATTACCTACCTCAAAACGAATGGCGATGCCTATTTCGGCGGCACATTGTCGGCTGGCATTATCAGGAACTCGGCGAGATCAACTCAGGTGTCTGCAGACGCTTCCGCTTCCACAGGCCAATTTGCCTCAAACGGTCGCCAAAGAGTAGTGGTTGTTTCTTACACCAGCAACAGAAACGTCAGCATTTCTGGCGCGTGTAATGGTTCAGGCAGTCCGTCTGCTACAATCCGCCTCAAGCGCAATGGCGCAGTAGTCGCAACTTGGTCGACCAGTGGCAACGTGTCGTGTGAACCCGGCTTTGGTGTTGAAGAACCCGGACGCTGGAATGAGCAAATGGGTACCGCTTGGACCTACACGGACAACAGCGGCGGCACCTCAATCGAATACACCGTTGAAATCGTATCTCGTACCTTATCAACGATCCCGTCAACGCCGCGAGGACAGGTTTCTCACTTCCAGTCCATTGGGGTCATTTCGACAGAAGAATAACAAGGATGGCTTTGGCATAACGCGCCAAGGCCATCGTGTCCTCGTTCCCCCATGCCAAACTAAATACCGGCATGGCGAACCAAACTATCACAGAAGAGACCATTACGGTCCATGGGCGCGGCTCACTCTCACTGCCCTACAAGGTGCAGACCGCGAGCGGTGAGCAAGTCGATATTTCGGATTGGGTTATCTACTTCGAAGTAGACGGCAATCCCTACCCGATCAGAGAGCCATTGGTTCCCGATCCCAATGACCCAATGGGGCAAAGGATCGTTCTCGAACGCGCACAAGTGGCGATGCTTACGAAGTCGCCAATGCGCTTTTCAGTCATCGACGAAACCAACATCGAAGACGATCTACCTTACGTTCTATGGGCAGGCACCATCAAGCGCACTGGATACGTCGGAGAGCCAGATAATTTACCAGATGCGGGGGACTAATGGCGATTACGACAACCATAAAAGGTACGGGTAACACCGCTACCGTAATTACCACACTCTCGCTCGGTCAAACGAGGATTGGTGTTCACGGGGCCGACACAGTTATCACGTCGATGCAGGGACCAAAAGGCTCGCAAGGTCCAATTGGTTTAACTGGCCCGAACGGCAGAAGTGCATACGAAATTGCGGTAGCAGAGGGCTTCGTAGGTTCGATGCAGCAATGGCTAGATTCCATCGTCGGGCCTCCCGGTCGTGATGGTATAGACGGCAATGACGGACAGGACGGCGCAAGCGCTTACGAAGTTGCGCAAGCTGCTGGCTTCTCAGGCTCCGAAGCGGAATGGCTTGCTTCACTTGAAGGTGCAGACGGGCAGCAGGGTGCAGATGGTGACGATGCTTACCAAGTTGCCGTTCGTAACGGTTTCCAAGGCACTGAAGCTGAGTGGCTAGAAAGTCTTGAGGGCACAGGCGGCGGCGGTTTCGCAGCTATCGTCAACTTGGATGAGTATGAGGGTCAGATTGCAGGCGGCACCGGTATCAACCTCATCGTACCAGTCGCAGAAGGTGATCCGCCGATTGAGTTGACCGAAAGCGCGCAAGTTACAATCCCAAGCAGTGATCCTAATTCCGGCATCGCTATCTGGGCGAAAAGCACAACGTCCGGCATCGCGATCGTACTTGGACTGGTAAAGACTTCAGTCACCGACCCTGAAGAGCCTGTTGATCCTGAAGAACCAGTTGATCCAGAAGAGCCGGTTGATCTGTCAGGCTCAGGTACCGTTTATGGTGCGCCAGGTACTGTCTTCCCACTTGGCATCTATCTCGCGGGCAGCAATTCCAGCTTCACGCTTTCCTACCCCGCAGGCTTCCCGCTTAAGGTCACACGACAGACTGACACACTTGTCCCGGTACAAAGCCAGTGGGCAACGCCAGCGGCTGGTTATCCATACTCGGTTACGGGTGGAGCAGTATCGCCAAGCACAAAGCTCAAAGTCGTTGGCACTGGAGCCTCTGCAACCGGCGGCAATTTGCGATTGGCCAAGGGTACATTTCTACAGTCTGACCCTCTCGGCTTCGACTTCCCGCAAACAGGCGATGATGCGACGACGCAAACCCCATCTAGCTTCAGGCTGTCATACAAGGGTGTAATTCCTTCAGGCAGCATCCCGCCAATCTGCTCGCTGTATGACTACAGCGTGGGCCGCTTCGAATTCGGCCCGCATTGGGATGGCAACACCATGTTCGCATTCTGTGGGCGTGGCACCGCCAATGAAACGAAGATCATTAGCGATGCAGGCTCAGCGCGTGTGCTTGGTACGAACCAGCTTTATGAAGTTGAATACACTGACAACCCATCGGGTGCTGGCGGTACTATCACCTTCTACATCGATGGTGTCCAATTCGGCTCGCCAAAGCCAACTCCAACCAAGCTACGCCTAACACCGGTCATGATGCTTGAGGTCAACGCTTCGGCTAGCAACACTAACGACGCCATTGGCAACCTCGTTGTCGAGCAAGTGGGCCTGTCATTCGGGCAAACACAAGTCGGTACCTCATACGAAGACGCGAGCAACGGCGCTATTTCGGCTGCTGATCTTGAAGCCCTTGTGGTTGACGCGAGAGGCTTTGAAACAGAGCAAGCGCCAGTCACCGTAAGCTACACCGCTGATGGCACTCAAACCTATGACATTGAGGTTGTCGTTGGCGAAATGGCTGTTCCGGCCGGCAGCGCTTACAAGGTGGTCCTCGAGGATTGGTCAACTGGTACGGCGGTACCACAAAGCGAAGAGCTGGTTATGACAAGACCGGCGGCGCAGAATTGCCGCTTTGAAGACGCTACGCTCTACAATTCGCAGGCTTCATGGACCGAGGTTCTACCACAGGGTCCGGTGCCCAATATCAACGGCATCAATTACTACTGCGAAGGCATTCGCATCGGCAACTATGTCCAGCTTCAGTTCGGATATGACTGGGATGAAACTCAAATGCCGAACAACCCCTTTGGCGACCCTACCACGAAGGAAAGCTACATGGTCCCGCACAAGTGGGCCATTTACGATGTGGAAGGCACTTTGCTTGGGCGCATTGAGCAACCAGACGGTGAGCCGCTGAATACCACCGCTACCGAACCATGTTGGTCTGGCCAGCTAGACGGACGCGGCGTTGCGATCATCACCGAGGATAACAAGTTCTATCCCAAGGGTACGGTTCGCAGCGGCATTATCTGGCGCTCGCATCAGCCGGTTGCGTACGAACAGACGCAAATCTGGAACACGGTTCCAACGTATGACCTTGCGGTACCGTTTGCATCGCAGACTGGATATTCCGTCAATGGCGGCGACATGCGTATCTTTGGCGAGGCGCAGGTAAACGGCTTTGCCAACTACCGCTGGATGCCTTGGGAAAGCAGCACCTACGATGGTGTTATCCAAGCAGGCCTGAACACTTTGAACCCGTACAAAGTCGGCAGCAACGAAACCGGACAGGTTCCGAACGCGGCAGTTTGGCTAAAATACACACCGTTCAACCAACAGGGGCGCTCACCAATTACCGGTCCTGGCGGTACACGCGATGACCGTCAGATGATGGCTGAGCCGGTTGCTCGTTATGCGCGTGACGTTAGCTCAACCCGCGCACACGATAACCGTTCTATCAAGCAAATCGCACTGGACTACCTAACTGGTTACGTCAGCGATCCTTATCAGTGTTTCGAAGCTGGCAGGCTGACCCCGCTATTCAAGGGCGCCCCTCAGCGCAGTATTACGATGCGCAACCACTACTATGGCGCTGGTGAGGCATCTACACCCGCAGAAAAGGCGTACTACATCCAAGGTGGCCGTACATACGAGTGGGCAACGGGTTATAACCCTCTGACCGTGACGGTGCCCTACGCCGGTTCTTCGGCCAACAAGCCGATCTTCGGTACCAACCAAATTGACGACGATCACGCGCACCAATTCCCGCATTGGGGTTCGCTGCTTTGGCAGACGCCTGAATTCGCGATGCTTGGTGCCAAGTTCTTCGATCAGTCGAGGCTATACCGCAACGCGATCCTGAACAGCGATAACGCTTCCATGTTCGCAGAGCGTGGCGCGGCTTGGAAGTTCAACCATGCGGCGATGGCTTGGAAAACTGCCTCAAGCAATTCCTCGCGTCTATACAGCCGCAAGGAAGTCCTAGACTGGATCGTATTCGACTTCGAAGCATTCCACGATCTGCACTACGCAAGCACACCGGGCTTTATGAACCCGCCAGCATCCATTTCGGGTGCTGACACCAATCAGCGCGTGATGGCTGCAACTCAATACTTCGGCCCATGCTTGGCAGATGGCAACAGCGTCTACCAGCACGAGTTCTACATCGGCTATTGGCTCTCGGCGCTACAGGTTGGCGAGAAGATAGGTTTCAACAATGCCGTTCGCGCCGCATCGCCAAAGGCGCAGGCGGTATTGGATTGGCTAATCAGCATCCACGAAAAGCGCATCACAGGTCGCTTGAATGGCGGCATGTTGGTGAACGCTGGCGCAGAAAACTACCTTTGCCCAATCTGGACGAACGCGCAGATCACCGCTGCCGGTGGCAATGTAGCCAACCTACCGCACAGCTTCGCGGCAGTAGCTACCGCACAGGGAGCGAACGCCGCGCCAACTTGGGATACCTTCAAGTCGGGCAGCAATGTCTACGACAAGGATGGACAGGCAATGGATCAGCTATTGGCTGGCCCTTCACTGCTTCTTGATATGGGCCGCAATAGTCAGGCTGTCATTGATGCCGAAGCTGTCGCTCGCGCTTATCTCCAAGAGAAAATCGACAGCGAAACTGCTCGCGGGACAGGCGTGTCCGGTGGCGCTGGTAGTGCTTGGTTCAAGTACCTGCAGACGACGAACAACGCTCCATATCAGCCGGAGTAAGAGTGGCGCTGGAATAGGTAAATAAGTGCATGAAAGCGCTACGCAAACTCTGGGCCAAATATCGCACAATCATCGATTGGCTCAAAGCGAACGCCGCTTACATCACCATCATTCCTAACATACTGTTCAGCAGACCGGTCCTGAATATCATCCTCGCAGCGATGGTAGCTTTTGGCCTTTTTGGACCTGAGACAGCTAACAGCGTCAAAGACGCGGTGCTTGGTTCCGACCTCGCAGATACAATCGAGGTTATCGACCATGCCAAGTAAGCCTGACGAGAATGACATCTACATGATGCTCGGCCAAATTGCCGCAACACAGGCAAGCATGGTGGAAGAGATACGCAGGATTGGAGCGAAGGTAGACAATTATGAAAGCAGCGTTAGCGCGCTGCAATCGCGCGTTCAGGCAATTGAAACCGACCGCAACACGCGAATTCCGGACTACGAGAAATTCGTCCATCGAGTGAACAATTACATCCACGAAGATACAATTTGGAAAAGCACTCGCGACGGAAAGACGGCAGGAGTCAGTCTCTCAGCGAAAATCGTTTGGGCTGGCGTTGGTATGCTCGTTGCAATCTCGCTATCGGTTGCCAATCAAATCCTGAAGCCAGACCCAAGTCCAGCGCATCAAACCGTGAAGGTCGAAGCGCGATAAAAAAGGGGGCCAGCCTTTTGGCCAGCCCCTAGTCTACTATCACCCCATGACAGAGGGGCCGCCCACTCAGGCGTTGATAGAGTCTCGTTAAGAGTTCGCAGTTTCCTTCAAGAACCCATCCTTCACCCTTGTAGGTAGAGTATGGATAGTCACCTGCGGCCCTAGCTTGTAGACCTTTTCCTTCTTTCCCTCGCGCCGCTGATTGGCCAGCGCGTGGAACTTGCTGTTCAGCTTGTCCAAGTACGGGTTAACGGACTTCACAGCATTTGGCATCGTGCCATACAGCATGATCTTCCCGTCACGATACTCACCCCAAACCACAACGTAGTCGCCATTCTCGACTGCTTGCGAGCCGAGGATTTCCTTACCAATCTCAGCAAACGGCTCTACGTTCTCTACGTAGGCCGAATAGCCATGATTGGTCCGCGTAGTGATTTTGCCCTTCTTCGTGACAGGCTCCTCAGTAAGCCCCGAATAATGGCGATCAGCCAATTCCAAACCTAGCAGCTTAGTGTCACCCTCGTACTTGTATTTGTCGATGAACTCAGCAGCCCCCAAGGGCTTGACTTTGTTCCTCTTCAACTCCCGAAACACCGCCGCATACTTGGTTGCAGAGCGGTTTATCTTGAGTGAGCCATCATCCTGCGGCTCTCCGAAAAGCAGATTGACCACCGTTACCCAAGGATTGCTCATTCGGTCGCCTACTTGGCGCGTTCCACGCTGCAAACCGTTGGCCCTTAGCAGCTTATCGAGGGGGCCTTTATCCTTCTCGTCAAGCTGCATGATGAGGTCAGCAATCCAGTACGCGCGGGCCAGTCTGTCATAGAGCTTCCGTTGCTCATTGGTGGTAAACTGGCGTTCACGCTTTAGGGCATTCCTCACCTCCACATACTGATAGGCTTGGAACGTCGTAACCGTTTTCGCCAAATTATCGGCAGTTACTACGAGGTCAGATTGTATCTCATTGATGCTAAAAGTGTCAGTCATTCCATACTCACTAGTAGTAGCAAACGGCTACCGCGCAGGGCGAGTTATTCGCCTTGGTGAGTAAGCTGGCATCGAATCCAGTTAGTAGGGCCACTCCCCAAACTCAGTAGTCAGCGACAGTGAGTTAGTGCCGCTGAACAGAGAGGTATCACGGAACTGAAATCCCGCAACTGTTTTTTTGGTAGAAAAGGGTGACACCTGAATGCCACCCTTCCACTACAACCCAACACCGATTGCCCCACCATCTAGTAAGTGCGTTCGACTTCACTTACTCGACAGGCTCAACTTGGGTCAGCCGGTAGCACCCTTGTTGCACAGGTTTGGAATCCGTCAAGCGTTTTTGATGGTTAATAGAAAGTAGCGCTGTCACGAGTAGTGATAACCCCGTTGGCTACTTCGCTACAAATCGGGGGAAATGTCTTCCGCGCCAACGGGGGCTGGTACGCGCCAGCCAGCTATTTAACAAACCCTACCCCCTTCCGTTTGACCCCCTTTTTGGCCCTAAGTCCATAAATATATTGACATTAACGCTTTCGGGGGAATGCAATGAATTATCCTGTATTAGAACTATCTCGATTTGATCGAATTCACCGCACCAACCATATCATCGACGCCTGCAAATATCCTGCCGCAGATGATACTGGAATAGTCCACACTATGACCCATTATATGACGGACTGCTTATTCCGCTTGAAGACAATGGGACAAGAACCGCGGTACTGGAGTTTTGCTAGCTTTAATTCGAAAAGGCATGACAAGACAGCTATCCGCCTTAATACCGCTTTAGTACTCGAATACCGAGATAGCGCCCGCGCTTCCGTCCTCGCAGAGTTGGCTGACATTGGGTTAGCGCATTGGATCGTAGACACGGAGTCACCAAACGAAAATCGCTTTGCAGTCATATTTCCTTTAGCAAATCCAATCCTCAATGAAACCAGATCGAACCGTTACACTCGCCTAGCTAGCGTGTTGCTTCAGCAGATTGGCGTCGCTGGTGCTGTTGACGGCTGCAATGCCATTACCTTCCTTGTCGCGCCCCGCCCTACTGCGTTGGTACAGGGCTTTGCAGGGGACATTTTAGACCCTGAACCCTACATCAAAGAGACTGCCGAACTTCTCGCAGAAGCCAACAGCTTCATTAATCGAGTAAAGTCAGAGAATGAAGATGATGATGGCCTGTTCGTATGGGGAGGTGCAGCATGAAGATCGAAGCTCTACCTATCGCAGATGCCGATGTTCTAGTTCAAGCTCGCAAAGACAAATTACAAGCGATCCAAAACGGACATAAGGGCGAACTAATCGAACTACTAAACCGGACAATTAGATTGTTTGATAATGCTGCTAGAGAGGTTGCTAGCAGACACCCTGACCAATCGGATTAACCCTAACTAGAAAAATGCAGTCAAGCCTAAATCTCCGGCTCGCAAGCTACTCAGAAAGGCTTCAGAGCGGTGGCAGCACAACAGAAAGGGAACGCAATGTCCGCAACTAAGAAGCCAGAGTTTTACGTAGACGAGCACTTTAAGGCTCGTACCTTTGAAGCGACAATAGGTACACGCGCTGGTAAGGAGGTTTTTGCCTTCGTTCTAGTACAGTGTGAAGTAGACGATCCAGACCGCTTTGCGTTTAATAACGGAAGTTGGTGGAAAATCGAGCAGCCTGATTGATCGGTTGACAGGTTAGCGTCTTAGCGCAGAATGGCCTTCGTTCATGCGGAGGCCATTTTTGTGAGTATCAAGCGTTCCAGTCCGAAAAGGACCATTGCCATGGCGGGGCTGGATGATTTCAACCGTCAGTTGGAGCAGCGCTTTCCACACATTAACGAAACCACCCTCCCCGCTGAAGACGATCTGCGGGCGATCTACGAGTTTGGACGCTCGTACATACGCGAAGCTGCCGATGCGCCAGATGGACCCCCATTGGCGTTCTGTGCGGTGCATTGGCCGAATAACGGCCCAGCGCTCTTGGGGATGACATTCGCTTACAATGTCCGGCATCGCAAAGACCCTACCACGGGTGATGCATTGTTTTATCGCATGTGGACTGAGCAGGGGTATGGCGAAGTCCAAACGAAGGCGCAGATGCAGCAAGACCTCGCTCGCTACTGTTTGGCCCATACGCAAGGCCCTAAGGCGGTCGTGTGACAATCAAGGCGATACCCCGACCAAGGGGCCGAGGCATCACCCGTTAAGCTACGCTTGAGCGGCTAAGGACGTCACCATTAGTGACAGCGTTGAGCAGTTCATAGCGTGACATTTTATGCAGGACGATGTTCTGCCCTGTCAGGTCCGTTTGTACTACTGCCACCGCCCCAGAGCAGCTTAGGGCACCAAATTCAAAGCCTTCAGAGACTTGGATTTCTACGTCGAACAAGTCCATAATATGTTCGATGTCGCCAAACCGTTCGTCATACGTGTAAGTAATGATCTCGCGATTGTAGCAACTAACGATGTTGCCTTCTCCGCGAATAAACGGTGCCAGTAAGAAGCGAACCCTCTCGCCTTTGATCTGACCTACCAAATCCTGATTACGCATTGCCTTCTCCTGTTGTTAGGCAGCGCATTATTGCAGCCATAAAATCAGACATGCGAGCCTGTTTCTTCAGTTTTCTGAGAAATATCTACTAGACCGCGCACACGCGCACGAAGCTATTCACGGTCAGTCGCAACTTCGTCTTGTTACTGCGAATTCTTTTCAACGTGGTAAAGGAGTCGTTAACGCCTTGGCAGCAGATCGAGTTGGCAACGAGGGGCAAACTGCTCCGAGGGGCAAAGCAAAAATGCACAACAGGAGACTACCAAATGCGTAAATTCATCAACAAGATGCGTCGTGACGAACAGGGTGCAACGGCAATCGAATACGGCCTCATCGCGGCGCTGATCGCGGTGGGCGCAATTACCGCGCTCGACAAGGTGGGTGAGCAGGTAAACACCACCTTCGAAACTACCGGCGATACGCTGGAAACTGCGAACGGCGGCGGCGCTACCACGCCGTAATCAAGTCTCCTGGTCGCTTCCCCGAGCGGCAACTAAGGGGTGGGAGTTTTCTCCCACCCCTTTTCCATGACTTCTGCACAGGGTTATCCTCTAGCGGCGAAGTTATGTTGCCAGTATGTTCCGCAATATGGCGACATTCAAAAACAACAGCCTCACGGACCTCATACGCAATGGCTACTGGCTTAGGCTTGTCTGCCCCTGTGGGCATGAAGCCAAGGTGGATCCTGTGACGCTGCGCACTCAACTGCATAAAATGGGCAAAAGCAGCGAGTTGAACCGCCTAAGTGAGAGCATGAAATGTCAGAAATGCAGCAAGCGCGATTTCAACCCTGTTGCCTGCTTTGGTCCTGAGCGATGGTCCTAACTCGGAGTTACTTAGGCCCTGACCCGCTAACAATGACGAAGGCCTCTTGAACTATCTGGTCTGAAATCCTCAATGCCCAACCACTTGGGCTATCCGGAAGTCGATCGAAGAGATCTTCTCGATTTCTTGCGAGTTGCTTGGCGTGATAATCAGCGCCCGATCCATGTTTCAATAGATTGGTCAGATGGTTCAGATTAGAAAGCTCTTTATGAATGTCGCAGGCTTGAGCCATTTTCCGTTTCAAAACATCAAATGAATCATTTCGGCCATTCCGTGTTGTCATCGATCTGGCCCACTTTTCCCAATAGTGAAACGAGCTTATTATGAACGCTTCGCGAATGGCTCGTACTGAGTATGCGACCTCTACCTGTGCATAATCAAGCTCATGCTGAGTGCTGCTAATTAGAACTGGCTGTCCGTCTTCAAACTCATAAACGCTGTCATCGTTACCACTTGACTCGTAGTCGAGTGAGGCAGCCTCGGCATCGAGAGCAGCGTTCTGGAGGGCTTCCGCAGCCGCTTCATAGGCCTGTCGGATATGATCGACCCCTGACTGATAGAGGAATGCAATGGTAGAAGACGGAAGCTGTACCAATTCTCTGTCCAACTAGTGGGTTCTAAGAACTGCCTGCTTTTGAGGGCCAGACAGCTTTGACTTCTTCGCCATCAAACATAATGTCTTTGAAGATCATCGCTCGCAAGGCGTCCCCCATCATAGAAACGGCGTCGTTCCTATGATCGAACCGCATACGCTCGTACCGCGTTAGACGCCGTCGTGCGCCATCACCGTAGCGGCCCCACACATTCATTCGATGGTGAGATACTTGATCGAGTATTTCCAAATCCACCTTCTTGTGGAACTCGTCCCTATCGGCCTTCTGCTGCTTGGTGATTGAAGCTGCACCGCTATGAGGTACGCCACCCAAGTGAGCAATTACCCTGTTCCGGACGCTCTTGAGAGATGTGTCTGGTGTAGGTTTTTTTGGCACGGGAAAAATAGACGCGGTGTGTTTTTCAGCACTCGCCTTCTCGACCTTCGCTTCTATAATTTGTGAAGGCTTCATGACCCATAGGAGGTAAAAATAGAGGGCTAAGAACGCGAGGAAGAAAGCGATGCCCGAGAGTATCGTTTCTACTGTCAATCGTTCGCCAATTAGCTCTCGAACTTGCTTAGGGTAAACTGCACCGATGAACGCGGCCAGCAAGGCAAAAAGCGCCAACCCCTGCGCATATAATTTCGAAAGATGAGCGTAAATTGTTTCGCGCATGCCGTCCTGCTTAGTTGGTAAGACACTTCAGTTGCGCATGTCTGAGCATTTTGCGGCGATGTTACAAGCGACGGCGATAAACCAATGTCAGATTGTTCGCAGGCATCTCGTAGCGATTGGACCTAACGTAATCGAACTCGGCAGCTACCCTATCGACATCGACGACTTTTCGAAGGCCCCAAGCCGGATTGCGTTCTTTAAGTGAGCGGTCGAAATCCAAATTGGATGGCGCAGTGTCCAAACCGTCTTCCATATAAGGCCCATATAGAATTATGGGCGCGTCCTCGGTCAGGTGTTTTGAGCACCCATGGAATAGCCCGACAGTCGCTTTCCAATCGCTTATGTGGATCATATTGATG
>TARA_R100000049_G_C1957730_1_pt1 | contig 42081 bp, 38 predicted proteins | sample TARA_R100000049 | Tara Oceans TARA_R100000049 (sample SAMEA2619992) | marine metagenome | biome: marine biome (ENVO:00000447); feature: mesopelagic zone (ENVO:00000213) & marine oxygen minimum zone (ENVO:01000065); material: "saline water (ENVO:00002010), including plankton... | reverse complement strand
CAAGCCGGTGGCACAGGGCGGGGCGGGATATTCCTGCATTGCCGAAATCCGCATGATCGAAACCATCGAAAACGGCAAACCGGAAACGCCGTTCATGCAGTTTGGCGACCGGGTGCGGATCGAGATGCTTGATGCCAGCGGCCAGTCGATCTTTGGCGCGATTGACCAGAGCGTTGTGAAGTACGAAGCATGAGCGACGTCATCCTGTATGATTATTGGCGGTCTTCGGCCAGCTATCGGGTCCGGATTGCGCTTTCGCTGATGGATATGGCGTATCAGACCGTTGCGGTTGACCTTCTGGCGGGGGCGCATAGATCGCCTGATTTCCGCAAGCGTAATCCGCAGGGGTTGGTGCCGGCCCTTGAGGTCGACGGGTTGGTGCTGACCCAGTCCCTCGCAATCATCGAATATCTTGATGAAACCCGAAAGAATGCGGGGTTCCTGCCGAAGGACGCGGTGGGGCGGCAACGCGTTCGCGCGCTTTCGCATGCGATTGCCATGGATATTCACCCGGTTTGTAATCTGGGCGTTGTCGGCACTGTCATGAAGCAGGCCGAAGCCCACGGCGAAGACCCGGCCAAGGTGCGGCTGGCATGGATGGGGAAATATATCGGCGCGGGGCTTGAAGCGTTTGAACGGCTTCTGGACCATCCGGGGACGGGCAGCTTTTGCCACGGTGATCGGCCTTCGATGGCCGATATCTGTTTGATCCCGCAGATTTATAATGCGCGTCGGTGGGAAGTTGATTTACGCCACCTTCCGATGGTCAACCAGATTGCCGAGCGGTGCCTTGCGATGGACGCGTTTGCACGCGCCCATCCTGATCTTTGTCCGCGTTAATTGCTGCTGGCCGGTTTGCCGGTCTGGCAGGCCTGTTCAATAGTGCTGCGGTCAAGTCCGATATCGCGCAGCATGAAATCGGGATAGTCGCGCAACAATGCGGCATCGCGCGCAATTTTGCGACGTTTCGCAATGTGGCGGATCGAAAGGACGAGCCAGCGCCAGACAAATGTGCCGAACGACGCGTGCGCGGTCGGCCCGGCATGGGGGGCGGTGGCGACGAGGGAGTTTGTCGTGATCTGTGCTGGCATGATGCTGGCTCGCTAGTTTGCTTTGCTAATGAGTTCGAGATCGGTTTCGAACACAGGTAAAAATTAGCCTGCCTTGTGCGAGTTCGGTGCGCAAAGATCGCAAAAGCGTGCGAAATTTCCGCAAATTTTACGTAAAAACGATTTTTCTTATCGGCCCGGTTCGGTCATTGTTTCGGGCGTATTGACGACCATGGGTTTGGGGCAGGGGAATTTTGACCGAACTTGATAAATTCGACTATCGCCTGCTGGAACTGTTGCAGCAGAACAGTCGCCTGACGGGAAATGAATTGTCGGCACAGGTGGGATTGTCATCGGCGGCGTGTCTTCGCCGGGTGCAGCGTTTGCGCGAAAGCGGCGTGATCGAGCGCGACGTTGCGATTGTGTCCCCCAAGGTATTTGGCAAACGGATGATGATCATCGTTCTGCTGACCATGGATCGTGATCGGCCGGATCGCTATATGCTGATGCGCGAGGAATTCGGCAAAATGCCCGAAGTCGTGCAATGCCATCACGTGACCGGGGCGCATGATTTCGTGTTGCGCATTCAGGTGGCCGATATGGATGAATATAGCGCGTTCGTGGATCGGGTTTTTCATCAGCCCTATATCAAGCGCTATGAAAGCCTCGCGGTTCTGGGGTCGCTTAAATAAAAACGGCGGGCATCAAAGCCCGCCGTTCGCATTTTGGATCATCAGGATTATGGCTCAGGCGAAATCAAGCGCCCGATCACCATTGGCATCCTTGATGCGGGTCGGAAGACCCATGTTGTTCAGAAGGTTCAGGAACGGTTTGGACGGCAGTTCTTCGACATTGGCCATCTTTTTCACATCCCATTCGCCGGTGGCGATCAGCATGGCGGCTGCGACGGGCGGCACGCCAGCGGTATAGGAAATGCCCTGGCTTCCGACTTCCTCGTACGCGTCCTTGTGGTCGGCGACGTTATAGATCAGGACTTCGGTTTCCTTGCCGTCCTTGCTGCCCTTCACCAGATCACCGATACAGGTTTTGCCGGTATAGTCGGGGGCCAGCGAGCTTGGATCGGGCAGGCAGGCCTTGACGACCTTGAGCGGCACGACTTCGAGGCCCTCGGCCGTCGTCACCGGTTTTTCCGAGAGCAGGCCGATATTGTTCAGGACCGTGAAGACATTGACGTAATGATCGCCAAAGCCCATCCAGAAACGGACATTGGGGACGTCCAGATTTTGTGACAGGGAATGGACTTCGTCATGGCCGGTCATGAAGGTCTGGCTTTCGCCGACGACCGGCATGTCCCAGATTTTCTTGACCTCGAACATCCTGTTTTCCTGCCAGGCGTTGTTCTGCCAGGAATAGACCGTGCCGGTGAATTCGCGGAAATTGATTTCCGGGTCGAAATTGGTGGCAAAATATTTGCCGTGGCTGCCGGCATTGATGTCGATGATGTCAATCGAGTCAATCTTGTCGAAGTAATCCTCAACCGCGAGTTTGGCATAGGCATTGACCACGCCCGGATCGAAACCGACGCCAAGGATCGCGGTGACACCGGCCTTTTCGCATTCTTCACGGCGTTTCCACTCGTAATTTGCGTACCAGGGCGGGGTTTCGCAGATTTTGTCCTGTTCTTCGTGGATGGCGGTATCAAGATAGGCAACGCCCGCCTTGATGCAGGCCGACATGACCGGCATGTTGATGAAGGCAGAGCCGACATTGATGACGATTTCGCAGCCGGTTTTTTTGATCAGGGCGACGGTGGCATCGATATCGGTTGCGTCAAGCGCATGCCCTTCGAGGACGCCGGCATTCTTCAGGTTTTTCTTTTCATGAATGCTGTCGATGATTTTCTGGCATTTTTCCGCCGTGCGCGACGCAATATGGATATCGCCAAGCACATCATTATGCTGTGCACATTTGTGCGCGACGACCTGTGCGACGCCACCTGCGCCGATAATCAGAACATTCTTCTTCATTTCGGGCCAAAAACTCCCTTTTTCGAATAGATGAAACCCAAAGCGCCTTTTTACGAAAGGCTCGAAACATAATCATCGAAGGTGAATTCGCGTATAACGCGTTCGCTGCCGTCGAGTTCCTTGATCACGATGGACGGCATGCCGACACCGTTGAACCAGTTCTTTTTGACCATGGTGTAACCGGCGGCATCCTGTACCGAGATACGGTCGCCGACCCTGATCTCGTTTTCGAAATTGAATTCGCCAAAAACGTCACCGGCAAGGCAGGATTTGCCGCAGATCATATAGGTATGATCGCCTGTGTTCGGCTCGATCTTGGCGGTTTCGCGATAGATCAGAAGATCGAGCATGTGGGCTTCGATCGAGCTATCGACAATCGCAAGGTTTTTGCCGTTAAACAGCGTATCGAGCACGGTGACTTCAAGGGTGGTGCTTTTGGTGATCGAGGCTTCGCCGGGTTCGAGATAAACCTGAACGCCGTATTTTTGCGAAAAGGCTTTCAGCCGGGCGCAGAATTTATCGAGCGGGTAATTGTCACCGGTGAAGTGAATGCCGCCGCCGAGGCTGACCCATTCGACGCGCGACAGAAGCGAGCCAAATTTGGTTTCGATATCGCCCAGCATTTTGTCGAACAGATCGAAATCGGCGTTTTCACAGTTATTGTGGATCATGAAGCCGGAAATGCGGTCCATGACGGCCTCGACCTTGGTGACGTCCCATTCGCCAAGGCGCGAAAACGGGCGGGCCGGATCGGCGAGATCGAAGCTGGAACTTGAAACCTGCGGGTTCAGGCGAAGGCCGCGCACGATGCCCGATGCAGCATCGGCAAAGCGGTTAAGCTGGCTGATCGAATTGAAGATGATCTTGTCGGCGTTTTCGATGACTTCGTCGATTTCGGAATCGGCATAGGCCACGCTGTAGGCATGGGTTTCCTTGCCGAATTTCTTGCGGCCCAGTTTGACTTCGTGCAGCGACGAGGATGTCGTGCCATCCATATAGTCCGACATGAAATCGAAGACCGACCAGGTTGCAAAGCATTTCAATGCCAGCAACGCCTTTGCGCCGGAATGTTCGCGCACATAGGCGATCTTTTCCATGTTGCGCAGCAGTTTCGATTTATCGATCAGATAATAAGGCGTATGCGGCATCGTATTCTGGTTCCTCGACCGAAGGCCCTGTTTTCAGGGACCCAAAAGACAACACGGAAAACGTCCGTCGACCGGCAAACATTCCCCGCAAGGTTCGGCATTCAAGCCCGGTTTGCGCCAACGAATTTCATACCATCGATGCGAAGGCGTTCTGTGCCTGTATCGCATGCGCCGCGACCCAATAGCAGCGGCGCGCACATGGGTCAACAGTATGACCGCATTGTATGATCGCATGGCCTGTTGATCGGCGCGGTTGGTAGGGCGTTTAAAGCAGGGTTTGCGGCATTAACCGTCTGATTCCATAGGGAAACCGGCAGCGATCACATGCAGGTTTCCGTTTCGTGAAACTTGGCGCGGTCCGGCGGGGCTTTGCGCATGTCCGATTTCCGACAATATCACCAAATCGCGGATTTTGCATGGCCGGGGGGCAAAAAGCCCGAACGGGATTTTGGCGATTGCTTTTTTGTACCGTTTGGAACATAGTTTACCGATTGGTACAAAACGAAGGAGAAAATCATGTCAGAGCTACGTCAACCCTTGCCGCCCTTTACGCGGGAAACCGCAATCCAGAAAGTCCGCATGGCCGAAGATGGCTGGAACAGTTGTGATCCGGCGCGGGTGTCGCTGGCCTATACGGTCGATACGATCTGGCGGAACCGTGCGGAATTTGCCAATGGCCGTGACGAGGTCATTGCCTTTCTGACCCGCAAATGGAACAAGGAGCTTGAATATCGATTGATCAAAGAGTTGTGGGCGCATGACGGCAACCGGATCGCGGTGCGTTTTGCCTATGAGTATCGCGATGATTCGGGGAACTGGTATCGGGCCTATGGCAACGAGAATTGGGAATTTGCCGACAATGGCCAGATGCATCGCCGGTTTGCCTGCATCAATGACATGCCGATCCGCGAAGAAGATCGCAAATTCTTCTGGGACCGTTCGGGGCCGCGCCCGGCGGATCATCCGGGCCTGTCCGATCTGGGATTATAAGTAAGCCATGCCAAAGATTATCGCGGAGCGTTCCGATGTTATTCCCGTCCTTGCGGAGATTTTCCGCGAGTATGGCTATGAAGGGGCGAGCCTTTCACTGATCGGGAGCCGGACGGGTCTGGGAAAGGGCAGCCTTTATCATTTCTTTCCCGGTGGCAAAGAGCAGATGGCATCCGAAGTGCTTCGCGAAATCGATGGCTGGTTCGAGGACGCGGTTTACAAGCCGCTGCGTGACGGGGATGACCCACGGGCGGCGATTTTGGAAATGTGCCGTTCGGTCGCGACCTATTTCTGGTCGGGCAAGCGGGTGTGCCTGATCGGGGCGTTTGCGCTTGATAATGTGCGTGACCGTTTTTCAGACGCAATCCGTGATTATTTTGCGGTCTGGCAGCGTTCGTTGCAGCAGGCGCTTGTGCGGGTCGGGCATGATGCGGACCGGGCATCGGACATTGCCGAAGATGCGATTTTATCGATCCAGGGGGCGCTGGTTTTATCGCGCGCGCTGGACGATACGGCGGTGTTTGAGCGCGCCATGGCGCGGGTTGAAAGCGGGTTGCTGGCGGGGCCGGATCAGAGGGGCTGAGGCACAGCGTCAAATGGCGGCCGATACCATTGAGGGTGTCGAAAATGACAGGTTGCCAGACGTTTGACCCTTGATCATCGGGATCGGATGACTAAGTTTTATAATGATTTAGGGGCCTGACCCCAATCACCCAAGCGACAAATGAGGAGGCGTCCATGCCTGCACCCGTCAGTGTCGATCACTTGGCCTTTCCGACCCGCGATCTTGCGGCGACGGATGATTTTTATTCCCGTGTTCTGAAGGCCCGACTGGTTCATGCCGAAAGCGGTTACAGTCCGTCGTGGAAAAGCGATTATCTGCTGATTACCTTTGCGCTTTCTGATGGGACGCGGCTGTCATTCTTTGATTGGCCAGCCGATACCGGGCCGTATCCCGATGATCCCGATATGCCAGATGACGTGTTTCATATCGGGTTGCGCTGCGATGCGCCGCGCGATGTGATTGCCTGGCAGAACCATTTGTTCCAGCACAAGGTGGTTTATCACAACGAGGATGACGGGAAATCGCGGCGGTTGTTCATTCGTGATCCGAACGGCATCCGGTTTGAAATCTTTGCCGCCGATCAGCCGAAATACAGTGGCGACCACGAAGATCGGGCACGGGCCGTTTACGAGGAATGGCAGAAGATTGCCAATCGCTGATCGCTGACTAAGTTGGGCAGGGGCCGGTGCTTTGGCGGATGATCAGTTCGGTCGGCACAATGACCGGATTTTCCGCCGGTTCGGGAATGGTTCCGGTTTTATCGAGCCGTGCGAGAAGCAGCGAAATCGCCTGTTCGCCCAGACGTCGGCGCGGTTGACGCACGGTTGTCAGGGGCGGGTCGTAATTGGCGGCGAGATGGATATCATCGAAGCCAACCACGGAAACATCGTGCGGCACGCGAAGCCCAAGTTCCTTGGCCGCGACAATGACGCCGATTGCCATGCCGTCCGACGCGCAGAAAAACGCCGTCGGGCGGTTTTTGATGTCTTTGAGCAAGGCGCGGGCCGCCGAGATACCCGATTCAATCGAAAAATCGCCGCTATAGATCAGGGACGGGTTGGCTTCGATGCCGCTGCTTGATAGTGCGCGGCGATATCCGGCGACGCGATCCGTCGTCAGGATGTTGCTGGCGGGGCCGGCGATATGGGCGATGCGGCTGTGGCCGAGGTCGAGCAGATGTTTGGTCGCGCTAAAGGCGGCCTTTTCATTGTCGATGATCACGGTCGGCAGGTTGCAGCCCGGAATGCGTTCGCAGGCAATGACCACGGGCGGGATGATCCCGCGCGGGGTGTTGGCCAGCGGTGCGGGCAGGCGACCATTGAGCAGGATCATCGCATCGGCCTGATTGCTGCGCAGATAGGCGGCATAGGTGGCCTCGCGTTCGGGTTCGTTCTGGGTGTCGCCGATCAGGACGTTATATCCGGCCTTGCTGGCACCCTGTTCGATTCCCGATAGAATTTCCGAAAAGAAGGGGTTGCCGATATCGGGTACGAGCAAAAGGATCATGCCCGACCGGTTCAGGCGGAGGTTTCGGGCCATGACATTGGCGGTATAGCCGGTCGCGGCGATGGCTGCTTGCACCTTTTCGCGGGTGGTTTCGGAAACCACATGGGGTTTGTGCAAGGCGCGGCTGACGGTGGCAATGGATACCCCGGCATGTTCGGCAACATCTTCAATCGTCGCGATTTTTTCGATCATGCTTCTTCCTACTCTGCCGCTGATACGCTGTCCAGCGGCATTGATGCCCGTGCGAAGGCCGGATTTCCGACGTGATTTTCATCACAATGCGGTAAATGTAAAGGTTTACATAAATAATGAAAACGTTTACACAAGAGGCAATCAAAAGTTGATCGCATCAATGCGACGCTAGGGAGGTTACATAGATGACGGATGCGGCTGTTCATGCCGTTAATCCCGGCACGGAGGGCAAAATTCGCCTGTCCGGTCGGAAGATTTGCAAGTCCTTTGGCCCGGCCCAGGTGCTTTTCGATGTTTCCATCGATCTGTATGCGGGGGAAGTGCATGCGCTTTTGGGCGAAAACGGTGCCGGCAAATCAACGCTGGTTAAAATCCTGTCGGGCTATCACGAACCGACCGAGGGCGGGCTTGTCCTTGACGGGGCGGAGGTCAGCTTTGCCGATAGCGAGGCGGGCGAGGGGCATGGGGTTATCCTGATCCATCAGGAGCTTAACCTTGCCGAACAGCTTAGCGTTGAAGAAAACATCTTTCTGGGTCGTGAGATCAAGCGGGGATGGTTCCTTGATAAAACCGCGATGCGCGCAGAGGCCAAGCGGCTTCTGGATCAGCTTCAATGCGATGTCGATCCGCGTACCCGTATTCGCGATCTTTCGGTTTCGGATCGCCAGATGGTGGAAATTGCCAAGGCGCTGAGCAAAAAGGCCGATATCCTGATTCTGGATGAACCGACGGCGGTTCTGACCGGGCGGGAGGTTGAAATCCTGTTTGATCAGATCCGGCGTCTGCGCGCGCAGGGTGTCGCGATCCTTTATATTTCCCATAAGCTTGATGAAATCAAGGCGATTGCCGACCGTGTGACCGTGTTGCGCGATGGCCGCCATATCGTGACCGAACCGGTGGTGGGGCTTAGCAAGGATGACATGGCGCGGCTTATGGTCGGGCGCGATATCAAACAGATGTTCCCGCACCGGGTTTCCGATACCAGCGCGCCGATTGTTTTATCGGTGCGTGATCTTTCGGTTTCGGGGCAGGTGCGCGATGCCAGTTTCGATCTGCATAAGGGCGAGGTCCTTGGTTTTGCCGGGATTGTCGGGGCGGGGCGGACGGCGTTGATGGAGGCGATCATCGGCCTTCGGGAGCGGTCATCGGGCACGATAGAGCGCAATGGTGCGCCGGTTCGCATCACCAGTTTGCAGGATGCCAAAAACAGCGGCATTGCCTATCTGACCAAGGATCGCAAGGGCAGCGGGTTGTTGCTGAATATGGATATGCGGCCCAATCTGACATTGCTGGCGCTGGAAAAATTCGGGCGCGTGATTGTTGATCGCAAGGCGGAAGAAGCCGCCCTTGAAAAAGCAATCGAGGCGTTTGATATCCGGGCGGCGGACCGCAAGGCCAAGGTCGGTGATTTTTCCGGGGGCAATCAGCAAAAGCTGTTGCTGGCGAAGGTCATGGAAACCGACCCGGATATCGTGATCATCGACGAGCCGACACGCGGCATCGATATCGGCACCAAAAGCCAGATTTACCATTTTATCGGCGATCTGACCGATCGCGGAAAATCCGTCATTCTCCTGTCGTCGGAAATGCCGGAAATGCTGGGCCTGTCAGATCGCATCGCGGTCATGGCGGCAGGCCGCATTACCGGCATTCTCGAAGGAAACGACCGCAACGAACATGAAATCATGCGGCACGCGACAGGAATTTCAGGCCAGGAGGGAGTGTCTGTTCATGAGTAGCCTTGAGCGCCGCGAGGCAAGTGCCTCGCCCCGTTTTTCCATCGATTTCAAGGCGCTTGGCCCGTTTATGGCCCTTGTTGTGTTGTTTGTTCTGGGAACGGCGATCAATGATGCCTTTCTGAGTGGCGGCAACCTTTCGAATATTTTCACCCGTGCGGCCTTTATCGGCATTATTGCGGTGGGTGCGACCTTTGTGATTACGGCAGGCGGGATTGACCTTTCGGTTGGTTCGATGGCGGCGTTCATATCCGGTGCGATGATCGTGGTCATGAATACGCTGGTCGAAACACTCGGACCGGGGCTTGAGACCGTTCTGATCGGGATCGTGGTAAGCATCATTCTTGGTATCGGGGCCGGGGCGGTGAATGGCCTGGTCAGTACCAAGGGCAAGATCGAGGCCTTTATCGTCACCCTTGGCACGATGGGGATTTATCGGTCGCTTGTGACCTATATGGCCGATGGCGGGACGCTATCGCTGGACTTCGAAATTCGCGGGACCTATCGCCCGGTTTATTACGGCGAGTTGCTGGGTATTCCGGTGCCGGTTCTGGTGTTCCTTGCCGTGGCGGTGGCGGGTTATGTGTTGCTCAACATGACGCCGTTCGGTCGGAAATGTTTTGCCATCGGATCGAACGAGCAGGTTGCGCGCTATTCGGCGATCCATGTCGACCGGGTCAAGACGATGACCTATGTCATTCAGGGGCTTTGTGTGTCGATTGCGACCATCATTTATGTGCCCCGCCTTGGGTCGGCATCGAGTTCGACCGGTGTTCTTTGGGAACTTGAAGCCATTGCAGCGGTGATCATCGGCGGCACGATGCTTAAGGGCGGTTATGGCCGTATCTGGGGCACGGTGGTCGGGGCGATCATGCTGACCACGATTGGCAATATCCTTAACCTTACCGACGCGATCAGCAATTACCTGAACGGGGCTGTTCAGGGCTTGATCATTATCGTTGCCGTGTTTCTGCAACGCGGGGACTGGCGACGCAAGAAAAGCAAATAACCGGCGATCAACGTCCGGTTCAAGATGACGTACAGAATCATTTTTTGATCAGGAGGAAGCTTGAATGAAAACGATTACAAAGTTTCTTGGGGCGGCCTGTGTTGTGGGCCTTGGTCTTGCATCGACCTTGGCATCGACCACGGCACTGGCACAGGAAAAAATCAAGATCGGGGTTTCGATCCCGGCGGCGACCCATGGCTGGGCTGGTGGTCTGAACTATCACGCCGAACAGGCCGAAAAGCGCCTTGAGGCGACCTATCCGAACCTTGATGTCATTGTTGTGACCGCCAATGGCGCGGGCGAACAGGCCAACGATCTTGAAGATCTGGTATCGGTTCAGAATATCGATGCGCTGGTGGTTCTGCCGTTTGAATCCGATCCGCTGACCGTGCCGGTCCAGCAGGTCAAGGAAGCGGGCAAGTTTGTTACCGTGGTTGACCGTGGCCTTTCGCTGCCGGGGATCGAGGATGTTTATGTTGCGGGTAACAACCCGGAACTGGGCCGTGTATCGGGCGAATACATCAAGGATCGTTTGGACGGCAAAGGCAAGATCGTCATCCTGCGTGGCATCCCGACCGTGATTGACGAAGAACGCGTCGAAGGTTTCATGACGGCAATCGAAGGATCGGATATCGAGGTCCTTGATATGAAGCACGCCAACTGGAACCGTGATGACGGGTATGAAGTCATGCAGGATTTCCTGTCGCGCTTCCCGGAAATCGATGCTGTCTGGGCACAGGATGATGACATCGCGCTTGGCGTGATCGAAGCCGTCAAGCAGGCCGACCGGACCGATGAACTGTTCATCGTTGGCGGGGCTGGCATGAAGGACATCATCAAACGCGTGATGGATGGTGATGAACTGACCCCGATTGACGTTCTGTATCCGCCATCAATGATCGCAACCGCGATGGATATTACGGCGATGAAGTTCGTTTCCAATGCGGCGGTCGAAGGCCGTTACATTCTGGGTGCGACGGTTGTGACCCAGGAAAATGCCGAGAACTTCTATTTCCCGGATAGCCCGTTCTGATCGGGCTGTTCTGATGCGAATTGGCGTTGTTGAATAAACGCGAGCAGGCAGAAGGAACCCCGCCCTGTCACGACAGGCCGGGCGGGGTTTGATTTTACATCACTTTCGTCACCAGATGACATCCGGGCCACCCGGAAAAAAACCACACGAGGTCAGTATGAAAACGCTTAAGGGACCGGCGATTTTCCTTGCCCAGTTTGCCGGGGACGAGGCCCCGTTTGACAGCCTTTCCAATATCGGACGCTGGGCGGCGTCGCTTGGCTATAAGGGGGTGCAGATCCCGAGCTGGGACAAGCGCCTGTTCGATGTTGAGAAGGCTGCCCAAAGCAAGGATTACTGTGACGAGGCCAAGGGCATTCTGGCCGAACATGGTGTCGAGATCACCGAGCTTTCGACCCATCTGCAGGGGCAGCTTGTGGCGGTGCATCCGGCCTATGACGAGATGTTTGACGGGTTTGCCGTCCCCGAAGTGCGCGGCAATCCGAAGGCGCGTCAGGAATGGGCGGTCAATCAGGTGAAGGACGCGATCAGGGCATCACGCCATTTGGGCATTGGCGATCATGCGACATTTTCCGGTGCGCTTGCCTGGCCCTATGTCTATCCGTGGCCGCAACGCCCGGCGGGATTGATTGAAACCGCGTTTGACGAACTGGCGAAACGCTGGTTGCCGATCCTTGATGTGGCCGAGGAAAATGGCGTCAATGTCTGTTATGAAATTCATCCGGGCGAGGACCTGTTTGATGGTGTGACGTTCGAGATGTTCCTTGAGCGGGTTAAAAACCACGCGCGGTGCAACATCCTTTATGATCCGAGCCACTTTGTGTTGCAGCAGCTCGATTACCTTGATTTCATCGATATCTATGCCGACCGGATCAAGATGTTCCACGTCAAGGATGCGGAGTTCAATCCGACCGGGCGGCAGGGCGTTTATTCCGGGTATCAGGGCTGGGTCGGGCGTGCCGGGCGGTTCCGGTCGCTTGGCGATGGGCAGGTTGATTTTGGCGCGATCTTTTCGAAGCTTGCGGCGATTGATTTTGATGGCTGGGCCGTGCTGGAATGGGAATGCGCGCTTAAACATCCCGAAGACGGCGCGCGCGAAGGGGCCGATTTCATTCGCAATCACATTATCCGGGTGACCGAAAAGGCGTTTGACGATTTTGCCGATGGCGGTGCGGACGAGGCCACCAATCGGCGTCTGCTGGGGCTTGATTAAGTCGGCGGCACAAAACCATTCAGGACGGAGATTGACATGACTGAGACGAAAAATCCGGCGCGGCGCATCCGCCTTGGCATGGTTGGCGGCGGGCAGGGGGCGTTTATCGGGGCGGTGCATCGCATTGCCGCCCGTCTGGATGATCGCTACGAACTGGTTGCCGGTGCGTTGTCGTCCAAGCCCGATGTGGCGCGTGCGTCGGCGGCGAAATTGTTTATTGCGCCGGATCGGTCCTATGACAGTTTTGCCGAGATGGCCAAACAGGAAGCGGCGCGCGCGGACGGCATTGATGCCTGTGCGATTGTCACGCCAAACCACCTGCATTTTCCAGCCGCCATGGCGATGCTGGATGCCGGTATTCACGTGATTTGTGACAAGCCGCTTTGCCTGAATGTCGAGGAAGCCGAATTACTGGCAGCCAAGGTGCGCGAAACCGGCCTTCTGTTCGCATTGACACACAATTACACCGCCTATCCGATGGTGCGCGAAGCCCGTCAGATGGTTCGTGACGGGAAGCTTGGCGATATCCGGTTAGTACAGGTTGAATATCCGCAGGGCTGGATGGCAACGCGCGTCGAGGATACCGACAACAAGCAGGCCCATTGGCGTGCCGATCCGGCCAAGGCCGGGATGGGCGGGGCGTTAGGCGATATCGGAACACATGCCCATAACCTTGCCGATTTTGTCACCGGGCTTGAGATTTCGGAGCTGTGCGCGGATATCGATGCCATCGTGCCGGGCCGCAAGCTTGACGATAATGTCCAGATCCTGATGCGCTACGATAATGGCGCGCGCGGGATGCTGTGGGCAAGTCAGGTGGCGATTGGCCATGAAAATGGCCTTCGGCTTCGGGTTTATGGTGACAAGGGCGGCATTGAATGGGCGCAGGAACATCCCAACCATCTGCATTACCGCCCGCTTGACGGTCGCCCGGAATTGATGACCCGCGGCGGGGCGGGGATCGGATCGGCCGGTTTGCGCGGCGTGCGCGTGCCGCCGGGCCACCCGGAAGGTTATCTTGAAGGCTTTGCCAATCTTTATACCGATTTCGCCGATCAACTGATCGCGCGGATTACCAATGGCAAGGCCGATCCGGCATCGATGCTGATCCCGGGGATCGATGAAGGCGTCAAAGGCATGAAATTTGTCGAGGCAGTGGTCCGTTCCAGCCAGCGTGGCGCTGTGTGGGTCAGCTTCTAGGGTCAGGACCTATTAATTTGTTTGCAATGGTCAATCAGATTTGTGCGGATACGCGAAGCAAAACCGCAGGAAGATATTTATCTTTCAAGGTTTTGAGACAAAGTAGCCCGTGCAAATCCGATTGATCCGAAGGACAGGTGTTATATTTGCGAACTCCGGCGTCAAATCCCTTGTCCGGGATGCCGACCCGCACGGCGGGCTTTTCCTTGGATTTCGCAAATATAACACCTGCCATTACAATCAAATTAATAGGTCCTGACCCTAGTTCCGGCGACGGAACCACCACGCAAATCGGAACATCCGGGGGGAGACAGGCGGCGGTCCTTGTGATCGGCCGCCTGTTTTTTATCTGCATTGCTATGCCGTTACGGAAAGGGCGATTCGGGCGGCTTTGGCGTGAAGCGTATCACTATCTGGTATTCCATCTGGTGGAAAAAACACCCCGATGAGTTGATCGTCTATTGCCCTGTTTGTCGCAAAGGTGTTTCATTGCATTATAAATAAAACTGCAATCCATGCAGGAAACAGGGAGTAGACGATGGCGGGAAAGCCGGTGCTACTGATCACCCGGCGTTTGACCGATGCGGTGCAGGCGCGCGCGGCGCGTGATTATCAGGTCATTCTGAACGACGCGGATCATGTGTTTTCACGTGAGGAGCTGCTTGCGCGCTGTCAGGATGTTGACGCGGTTCTTCCCTGTCATTCCGAACATTTCAGTGCCGATGTCATTGCCGATCTTGGTGACCGGTTACGGATCATTGCCAATCATTCGGTCGGTGTTGACCATGTTGATCTGGAGGCGGCGAAAAAGGCCGGTATCGTGGTCACCAACACCCCCGATGTGCTTTCCGATGCCACGGCCGAAATCGCCATGTTGTGCATGCTGGGTGCGGCCCGGCGTGGGGCCGAGGGCGATGCGATGGTGCGGGCCGGCAAATGGGATTTCTGGTCGCCGGCCTTTATGGTCGGGCGGCAGGTAACCGGCAAGCGGTTTGGTGTTCTTGGCATGGGCCGTGTCGGGCAGGTGGCCGCCGAACGCGCACGCGGTTTTGGCATGGAAGTGCATTACCACAATCGGACCCGTTTGCCCGACCCCCTTGAAAAAGGGGCCGTTTTCCACGACACGGTCGAAGGGCTTCTGGCGGTATCGGATGTTTTGTCGCTGCATTGTCCGGCAACGCCGGACACGACCGGCATCATCAATGAGAAAACCATCGCAATGCTGCCCGATCGGGCGATCCTGATCAATACGGCGCGCGGCAATCTTGTTGACGAGGCGGCACTGGTCAAGGCGCTTCAAAGTGGCAAACTGTTTGCCGCGGGGCTGGATGTTTTCCGCAATGAACCGGGCGGAAACCCGGATCTGGCCGCTCTTAGAAACGTGTTCCTGTTACCGCATATCGGCTCCGCAACCGAAGAGACGCGTGATGCCATGGGGTTTCGGGCACTTGATAATCTTGATGCCTTCTTTTCCGGTGGGCAACCACGGGATCGCGTTGCCTGATCGCGACGCCAAAAACAAAAACATGCTGCATCCCGGAATTCATCAGGGTCCGGGAAATAACAATCGAAGAAAGTTTTCCACATGGTGGAAGGCCAAATATTCGATGTTCCTTGTATCGGGTCTGTCCCTATGTAAGGCTTAAAATCATCGCCAGTTTTCCGCCAATTAGTTGTCGGTTGCGGCGATAATTCTGGGAGGAAGTAATGAAAAAGATACCTACGCCTGAAGACGTGAAGTCCAAGCAAGTGTCCCGCCGTTCGTTCCTTACCAAGGGTGCGACCGGTGTTGTTGCCGGTGGTGCTGCTGCTTCGGGGCTGTTTGCCGCCCCGGCAGTTCATGCACAACCGGCACCTTTGGTCGTCAAAATGCAGACGTCCTGGCCGTCATCCGATATCTGGATGACGTTTGCCAAGCAATATGCCGATCGTGTCGAAGCCATGTCGGGTGGTCGCCTCAAGGTTGACCTTCTGCCGGCTGGTGCCGTTATCGGCGCGTTCCAGGTTCTCGATGGCGTCAATGACGGCGTGATCGATATCGCCCATTCCGTGCCGGTTTACTGGTACGGCAAGAACAAGGCGGCGTCGCTGTTTGGCACCGGCCCGGTGTTTGGTGGTTCTGCCACCACCATGCTGAGCTGGTTCTATGCCGGTGGCGGTGAAGAATTCTATCGCGAGCTGACCCAGGACGTTATGGGGCTTAACGTGATTGGTCTTCTTGGCTTCCCGATGCCAGCCCAGCCGTTCGGCTGGTTCAAGGGGCAGGTCAATTCTGTCGCCGATATCCAGGGCTTCAAATATCGTACCGTTGGTCTGGCGGCTGATCTTCTGCAATCGATGGGCATGTCGGTTGCACAGTTGCCGGGTGGCGAGATCGTCCCGGCGATGGAACGCGGTGTGATTGACGCGTTCGAATTCAACAACCCGTCATCGGACATGCGTTTCGGTGCGCAGGATGTGGCGAAGAACTACTATCTGTCGTCCTATCATCAGGCGTCCGAAAGCTTCGAGTTCATCTTCAACCGTGATTTCTATGAAGATCTCGAACCTGATCTACAGGCGATCCTGCGCTATGGCGTAGAGGCTGCTTCGACGTCGAACACGGCACTGGCGATGGATAATTATTCGTCCGATCTTCAGAAACTTGCGGACGAAGGCGTTACCATCCATCGTACATCGAAGGAAATTCTGGCCGCACAGCTTGAAGCTTGGGACAAACTGATCCCGCAGCTTGAAGAAGATCCGTTCATGAAAAAGGTTCTTGATAGCCAGCGTGCCTGGGTTGAGCGCGTGACCTATTATGAACTGATGAACTCGCCAGATTATCAGCTGGCCTATGATCACTACTTCCCGGGCAAACTGAAACTGTAATGAAACCGGCCGGTTTCATACGGTTTGTCTGACCCAAAGGCTGCCCCGGGGACCAGTGGTTTCCGGGGCGGTTGCGACGGTAACGGAAAAGACTTCATGATCAGTTTTATTGAATTCGCGGACAAGCTTTCGGCCTGGTTTGGCAAGGCTTTCGGGTGGCTCATCATCCTGATGACATTGGGAATGAGTTACGAAGTGATGGCGCGTTATGTTTTCAACGCACCGACGACATGGTCACTTGATGTGTCCTTCATCATGTATGGTTCGTTATTCATGATGGGCGGGGCCTATACGCTTTCACGCGGCGGCCATGTGCGGGGTGATTTCCTTTATCGTCTCTGGAAGCCAAGGACACAGGCGAGTGTCGATCTTGTGCTTTACATCTTCTTTTTCTTTCCCGGTATCACCGCCCTGATCCTGTCGGGCTGGAAATATTCGTCACGGTCGTGGGGATACGGGGAAGTCAGCGTGAACAGCCCGGCGGGTGTTCCGATTTTCCAGTTCAAGTCGATCATGGTGGCCGCAGGCATTCTTCTGTTCATTCAGGGGATCGCACAGGTCATGCGCTGCATCATGTGTATCCGTGAAGGATACTGGCGGGGTGCTGATGACGATGTCCAAGAAACCGAAGAATTGCTGATGAAGCAGCATGTCGCAAAAGACAATTAACCAAATCGAATTCCGCGATAACCGGTCCGAACGGAGCTGCAAACGTGATTGACGCACATGTCGCCCTGATGATGCTTGGCATCTTCATTATGCTTGTTTTCCTTGGCTTTCCCGTTGCGTTTACGCTGATGGCGCTGGGGATCGGTTTTGGTTACTACGCCTATTTTGACGCAGGACGCATGTGGCGTGCCTTTAACCGTCTGGCCGAGGACAGCGATAGTCTGACATCGGCGATCACCTGGGTCGAAGGGGCGGTGAATAACCGGATATTCGATCTGTTCATCAACCAGACATATACGGTGATGTCCAACGAGGTCCTGACCGCGGTTCCGCTGTTCCTGTTCATGGGCTACATCGTTGAACGCGCCAATATCGTCAACCGGTTGTTTTCGACACTTAATATTGCGGCCAAAAATGTGCCCGGTTCGTTGGGGGTTGCGGCCCTTGTGACCTGCGCGCTGTTTGCCACCGCGACCGGGATTGTCGGTGCGGTGGTGACCCTGATGGGGATGCTGGCACTGCCCGCGATGCTGAAAGCACGTTACGACAAAAGCTTTGCCACCGGCATCATCTGTGCTGGCGGGACGCTGGGTATTCTGATCCCGCCATCGATCATGCTGATTGTTTATGCCGCGGCGTCGGGGGTATCGATCGTGCGGCTTTATGCCGGTGCATTGTTGCCGGGACTGACACTTGTCGGGTTGTATCTGGTTTATGTCATGGGGCGTGCCCTGTTGCAGCCCAAAGCCGCGCCGCGTCCGACATCGGATGAAATTCCCGATGTTCCCCTGCTCAAGGTTCTCTGGTTGCTGGCGACATCGTTCTTCCCGCTGGCATTCCTTATTCTGGCGGTTCTGGGATCGATCCTGTTTGGTCTGGCAACCCCGACCGAGGCGGCATCCATCGGGGCGCTGGGCGGGATGGTTCTGGCGCTGGCGTATCGTGCGCTGACCTTTGACCGGTTGCGGGAATCTGTTTATCTGACGGTGCGGACATCGGCGATGGTGTGCTGGCTGTTTGTCGGTTCCTATACGTTCTCGTCGGTGTTCTCGTATCTGGGGGGCGAGCATGTCATTGCCGAATTCGTTGGCGGACTTGATCTGACGCCGCTTCAGTTTCTGCTGCTGGCGCAGTTGATCATCTTCCTGCTGGGCTGGCCGCTGGAATGGTCGGAGATCATCATCATCTTCGTGCCGATCTTCCTGCCGCTGCTGCCGCTGTTTGATATTGATCCGCTGTTCTTTGGCATTCTGGTTGCGCTGAACCTTCAGACATCCTTCCTGACGCCGCCAATGGCAATGTCGGCCTATTACCTCAAGGGGGTTTCGCCTCCGGGTGTTTTGCTGACGGATATTTTCAAGGGAATCATGCCATTCCTGTTCATGGTGATTGTCAGCATGGTGCTGATGTATACCTTCCCCCAGATCGTGTTCCATCTGCCTGATCTGTTCTATGGTGCACGATAGGAGGATGTGGTCATGACCCTTAATCCGTTGCTTAATCTTGATGTTGTTGAATTGCGCGACCGTCTGGCAAGTGGGGCGGTGCGCGCCGTGGAATATGCCGAAGCCTGCCTTGAGCGGATTGCGGCCCTTGAACCTGAAATTCAGGCATGGGCCTATCTGGATGGTGATTACGTGATGGCGCAGGCCCGTGCACTTGATGCGCGCCGCCAGTCTGGCATGCCCATCGGGCCGTTGCATGGGCTGCCGGTCGGGTTGAAGGATGTGATTGATACCGCCCGGATGCCGACCGAAAACGGTACCCCGCTTGATGCCGGGCGGGTGCCGACCGAGGATGCGGTGCTTGTCGAACGGCTGCGTGCGGCGGGTGCGATTATCATGGGGAAAACCGTTTCGACCGAAATGGCCTTCATGTGCCCGTCGAAAACCCGAAATCCGCACAACACATCCCATACACCGGGGGGATCATCGGCCGGATCGGCGGCGGCGGTGGCCGCGGCGATGGTGCCGCTTGCCGTGGGGACGCAAACCGGCGGGTCGGTGATCCGACCAGCATCCTTTTGCGGGGTGGTCGGGTTAAAGCCGACCTTTGGCGCGATTGCCCGCACGGGGGTTCTGACCCAGTCGCCGACACTTGATACCATTGGTGTTTTTGCCCGGTCGGTTGAAGGGGCGGCATTGATTGCCGAAATCCTGTTTGGTCATGATGCCCGTGACCCCGCGACCATGCCGCAGCCGGTGCCAAGGTTGCTTCAAACGGCCCGGACCGAGCCGCTGGTGACGCCGACACTGGCTTTTGTTCGTCCGCCGCAATTTGACACCGTGGCCGACGACGACACCGTGATGGCGTTTCGCGAATTGACCAGTATGCTTGGCGAACAGTGTTTCGAAGCCCCGTTGCCCAAGGCATTTGATGATGCGGCGGATTTGCGCGCCAAGATCAATTTTGCCGAAATGGCGAAATGTTATTACAGCTATGAAAAGCGCGGGCGCGATCAATTGTCCCCGCAGATGACAGAGGCGCTTGATGCCGGGAACAGGGTAACGGCGCGGGATTATCTTGCGGCACTTGATTGGCGCGATCTTTACAATGTTGCGCTTGATGAAGTGTTCCAGCGTTGCGATGCGATCATTACCCCGGCAGCGCCGGGACCGGCACCCGGAAACCTTGATACGACCGGGAATGCCATTTTTAACGGTCTTTGGACGTTGTGCGGCACGCCTGCGATTACGGTGCCGTTGCTTTGGGCGGAAAACGGATTGCCGATGGGCGTGCAGCTTGTCGGGCGGCGCGGCGATGATGCGCGGTTGCTTCGAACGGCGCGCTGGCTTGTTGAATTTTTGTCGAATTCGGAAAATGAAGGAGCATTGTCATGACCACGTCACGTCTTGATCAGGCAATGGCGATCCTGGCCTTTATCGTGTTTGCCGGTTTTCTTGGCATTCTGTTTGGCTATGTCACGCGCTGGGATCTTGGCATTATGGTCGGGATTACGCTGGCGCTTTGTGGCTGGGATTTCTGGCATATGGCAACAGGGCGCAAAAGCGACCATCACTGATCGCTTTTGCCAGATATCGGATATCGGATATCGATTAATTCAGGACGCGCCGGGGATTTGAAAATCCCTAGGCGCGCTTTGTTTTTGCGACACCTGCACCGTCCTGCTGTGTGCCGTCATAGCCGAAACGGGCGGCGGCAATCGCGGTGACATCGCGGATCAGATCAATTTCATCATCGCTGAATTTCGGGCGGTAATAGGTTGGGGCGTGAATGGTCGGGGCGACTTCACTGATGATCGGTTCGGCGTCGGGCAGATCAACATGGTCAAACAGGCGGCGCAACTGATTTGCCGGGTCGGCGACGAAATCCTCGTACCGGACCACCAGTGTTGCATCTTTAAGCGCCTTGTTCACGGTCATGCGGTCAGCGATGTAATGGTGCAGGTCGGTCCAGTAATGAGCCCAGCCGGCGACTTCTTCGCCGTCTTTCCAGTGTTTCATGATCTGGCGGGTGGCATGCAGATCGCCGGTATTGATCGGACGACGATCAAGGCCGAACTCGTAATGACCGACACGCTGCATATGGGCGACCGCACGCGGGTTATCCTGTTCGCCCTTGCAGAACAGGTCGTGCTGTTTGGCAAGGGATGCGATATGCCATAACGGGTCACGCACCGGCAGAACGAACCGGGCATCGGGGAAGAGCGAGAGCAGATATTCCATCCGGGTGACCAGATAGTTTGCCTTCGATATGTAACGCTTGCCGCCGCGAATATGGATCAGTTTGCGGATGTGATCGCGATAGAACTTCTCGAACGCCGGGTTGCTGATCTGACCGTCAAGGACGTTGCTTTCATTGACGTCATGCAGATGGCGGAAAAACGCCATCCAGATCATTTCCTCGAACGCTTCGGGGCTTTCGGGGGTGATGTTGATGCCGTCCGCATGGGTGCGTTCAACCGCGACTTCCTTGCCCTTGGGGGCAAGATCGACAAACTTGTTCCAAAGATAGGGCGTGAAAACCGGCGGATAATCGCGGTAACGATGGGTTGCCGCATCGGAATGGCGGGCAAGCGTTTCGAGAAGGATCGTGCTGCCGGATCGGGCGAGCCCTGCGACAAAGACCGGCTTTTCTATTTGGACATCTTCAATCGCATCACCGGCAAGTTTCGTTTCGAAATTGCCAAGTCTGATCCATTGCATCGGATGGCGGGCAATCAGGCCGCTTAGCCAGTTATCCCAGCCCGATACATGGAAGGCTGCGCCATTAGACGCAGACGCGGTGGATTTTTCGGATGTCGTTTGGCCAGTCATTCGATGCGAAATCCTTTTTTGATCGCCAGCGACCCCAATATGAGGGCAAGGAAGAAAGTCAGTTCCCAGCCACGCGCCCAGTCGGGGCCGGCGCTGATGATTTGTTGGGTTGGCAATTCGAAACGAAGCTGTGTTACCGGGCTGTCGTCGGGCAGATAGCCCGCCGGGTTGCCGATGATGAAATTCCACCACTGTTTTTGATGGATCACGGGAATGGCGGCGGCCGGTGCCACCAGATAGGTTTCGCCGTCATTGGCACCGGGCACCTGAACGACGGGGCAGGCACCGTCTTCCAATCCGGTCGGATTGATGCCGACCTGTTCGATGGTGGCATTTTCCGGCTGGGTGGTGATCGAAACCTGCTGTCCGGGGGGCGGGCAGCTATACCCATATTGCCCGTCCAGCCAGACAATCAGGGCAAGGGCCGGCAGGGATGCGACAACCGCCGGGCCGATGACAAAACCGACCAGCTTCAGGGATTGGGCCAACTGCGCCTTGGCCAGTTTCATGCCTTCGGCAAAGTCTTCGCCGTCGTCTTCGGCCATGGCCTGACGGGCTTCTTTCAGCCGTTCCTTGATCGCCTTGATGCGGGTTTGCGGTGACAGCCATTTATAGAGCAGCATCGATATCACGGCACAGATCAACGCCCAGATCAGGACGCGACCAAACGGCCCAAGGGCATCTGCCATCAGGGTATCAAATGCACCAAAGGCGGGGGCGGGCCAATCGAGTATTCCCATGCTTTATCGTTCCTGCTGATCGTCTGCGGCTTAGACTTTTGGCTGTTCGGATGGTGCCGAATGCGTGGTGCTGGCGGTGTTTTGCTGCGCACGTTTGCGGTTGCGCATCATCTTGCGGATCGGCCACAGCAGGACAAAGCCGACCGCGACAAACACGGCGGCCAGAACGGCCCACAAGGCCGACAGCAAGCTAAGCCCGGCACCCGGCCCGACATAGGCCTGTGCGGGCAGGGCGGTCAGAAGGGTGGTAGCCGCAAGGGTCGCGGTGCCGATGGAAAGCAGTTTCATGTTCTGTTTCATTGGATGTCTCCATTCGTGGAGGTCGGGGTGAAGTCGGTGTCGCGATAAAGGGCCGCGCGTTCGTCGCTGATGCGCTCGGCCTGCGACACAACGGGGATCAGTTTTTGGCCGGGGTTATCGGGATCATCGCGGCGGATCGGATTGTGGTATTCCCAGACGATCTCGCCCTCCGGGGTGACTTCGAGCAGTCGTCCGCCGCTTGATTCGGTAATCAGGGTATTGCCATTGGCAAGGCGTTGCTGATCAGCGCGGATGTTGCTGTCGAATTTCTGTTCGGCTGTGCCCTTGTATTCCCAGGTGATGCCGTTGGTTTCGGGATCGATTTGCAGGATGCGCGATTGTCCGGCTTCCGGATCGGCAAGCTGGCCCTGATTGTCAAACAGCAGGATATCGCCATTGGGCAGGACATCCGGGTCATGTTGGCCCAGCCACGGGCCGCGTGTGGCCCAGACGATTTTTTCCGCATCCATATCAAGCACGGCAATGATGCCAAGGTCGCGGAAGGACAGAACAACATCGCCCGCCTTGCCCTGAGCAAAGTTTTGCGCGGTTTCTTCGGTAATCAACTGGATGGTGTTGGTGTGCAGCACGTCCTCGTTCGAGAAATAGGGCGTGAAATCGACCATGTTGGCAAAGCTTGAATTGATCAGCGCATCAAGGATCGAGACACGTTTGATTTCCTTGCCTTCGGGTGACAGGATCACCGCGAAATCATCAAGTCGCGGCGGGGTCAGCTGTTTGCGGTTGGCATATGTGTTAAAGCGGAATTCCTGTGTCAGGGCATAAATCCGGCCATCGGGCGCAATCGAAAAATCGTGATGCGCGGTCCCCAGATATTTCCAGACCGGTTTGGAATTGCGGTCGATCTTGGCCATGCCATAGCCATAGGGCGTATCGCCCGCCGCGGTATATTGCACGATCAGGTCACCATCCGGTGCCATTTTGGCCGTGTGCCAATGCATGAAATCGTCTTTTTGCGGGTTGGGGATCGGCGATGTTTCATCGTGGATTTCGCTAAACGGCATGCGCCATTCATGGACGATGTTGCCATCCATATCGATCAGCACCGCATGCGGCCCGTCACCCGACGAATACAGGGTCAGGCCTTTCTGGGTCTTGTCCGTTTTATTGATCGTCACACCGGTTTCTTCGGTCCGTGCTGGTGCCCAGAAATCAAGCCGTTCGACGCTGCTGTATTTGGTGCGCTGTTCCCATAATGCCGTGCCCGCGCGCCAGGCATTTTTCATCGACTGATAGGGCGGGACTTCGGCCAGGATGACAAACGCACCGATGCCAAAGCTGATGGCGGCGATGCCGGTCATGAAAGCAGCAAAAAAGATTTTATCGCCGCGGTTGTTTTCCGCAGATTCACTGGTTTTTTCAGGTGCAGGCACGCAACAATCTCCTTGTCATCTGACAAAAATGTTACGTGTGCCTGTGGGCAAATTTGCGGCCAATATCAAGGGGATTGGGGCGGTTTGGCCGCTTTTCGCCTTTGTTTCGCCCAAGAGTTTAATTGCAGGTAGGGATGTTTTCGGGCGGTTTGTTCGTTTGATTACTGCCGGTATTCGACCCCGTCCATGACCAGAAGATTACCGTCAAAACGGCATGGTACGGTGCCTGATGGCACACTCATGCGTTGCAGGACCTGCCCGGTTGCCGCATCGCTATAGGTGCCGTTGCCATAGGTGACCGAAATGCTGTCGGGCGTGGTGACATAGGTGAAACCGATCTCGAACCGGTATTTCTGGGCACTGCCATAGGTGTACGTGATGAAATTACCACTCCCCTGTCCGGGGGAGTCGAGTTGAAGGGTGGAATTGCCGGTATTGTCACGGAATGTGCCGCTGGCATTGCGGCAGCCGCCTTGGGCTGCGACCTGCTGTTGGGTGGCTTCGGTTGCGGCTTTTTGTGCGGCGGCTTCGGCGGCTTTTGCGGCAAGTTGGCGATCACGTTCGATCAGGGCGGCCAGTTCATCCGGCCCCGAAAGCTTTTTGCCGCCATAATAATAGCATTCGCCGACCGCGACCGTTTCACCGCCACAGACGAATTCGCCGGTCTGGTTTGGGAATGCCAATCCTTCGGGCAGTTCCATCCAGCCGCCTTCCCACCAGGTCAGGCGCCCCTGACCAGAAGGCTTGCGTTCGCGCACCGGCCCCTGCCAGACATTGCCGTCCGCCATGCGCAATTCACCTTCAAGCGGGTCAAACACGCGATAGGTGCCGGTAAAGCTTGTGCCATCGGGCCATTTTGTCGTGCTGCCCGGTTCGATCTGGCGGCTGTCGCTTAGATAGTCGCCGTCCACCACGCGGCCATCGGCATATTCGATGTCGCCAGTGATTTTTTCGCCGGTAATGTCGGCATTGTCGATTTCGGCAAAGGGCTGCCCGTTGCGGGTGATTTCGACCGTGCCGGTGCCGACCGGATTGCCGTTATTTTGCGGGCCGGTATATTCCGCCTGGTATCCGTTATCGGTAAAAAGGGTTTCCGGGCCATAGGTGATGCTGATCGGTATGCGCCATATCGTGGTGTCGATATTCGGATCAATCCGGGCAGGGTCGGGTTCGCGGCTGATTTTGACGTCTTCGGAAAACAGACCGTAATCGGCATAAACCACCGTCACTTCGCCGGGGAGCACATCGACCCAGCTTTCCGATTTCAGTTCACCCAGTCGATAGACCCTGACCTGATAGCTGTCGGGCCACAGGGTGTATTCCTTCATCTGTCCGGCGGAAAGCTGTTCGGTGGTGAAGGGCTTGAACCCCTTGTTGCGCGCCGCCTTTACGATCTGCATCTGCCAGCCGTAATAGGCCCCGTTGCCCGACGGGTTGATCCGAAAGGCGATGCTGCCGGGATCGGAAACATTGGCCGGGGCAAGGGGTGTTTGCGACGGGACGGGCGAGGGGGCCGGGGCGGATGGGGATGGGGTGACCGTCTGGCAGGCGGCAAGGCCGATAGCCAAAATGCCGACGGTCATGGTCCTGATCATCGTAACGCCCGGTTTCATCACCCATCCCCCATAGGCCATCTGATAAAACCGATTTCGCCACAAGTTTGGCAGGTTGGGAAGCGTTTAAATTCAGGGGACAGGGTGTTTCGCCCGTCAATGTTGGGTATTGGGTGTTAGGTGTTATTTTCGTCCCCCGGAATCGAGAAGGGCGTCAATCGGCGGGACCGGTGTTACCTTGACCTTTTTGGTGACGATATAGGTGAAATAACGGTCAATGCCGATCCCCGCGATCAGAAGCCCGTCGATCAGACGCTGATAGGCATCGACATCGCGGCAGAGCACCTTGAGCATGTAATCCACCCCGCCGCCAAGCGCGTAGCATTCGACGATTTCCGGGATATCCTGAACCGCCTTTTCGAAAATCGCGAAATCCTCGTGCTGGTGATGGCGCAATGTCACCTCGGTCATCACAAGGGTCGGCTTGACCAGCATTTCCAGATTGATATGGGCGTGATAGCCCGAAATCACGCCAAGGTCTTCGAGGCGTTTGAGCCGTTCCCAGCACGGGCTTGGCGAGAGGTTCACCGCCTCGGCCAGTTTGACCTTGGTGATGCGCCCCTCGCGTTGCAGCGTGAGCAGGATTTTCAGATCCTGATCATCCAGCCTGATCATTTCCCGACCACCTCGGCAATGACAGCAAGACAATCCCCGGTCTTGATCAGGCCGGGGAAATGGCGACAGGCGACGATGCCGTCGCGCGGTGCCTTGTATTCGGTTGGCACCCCGCCGGTCCGGTTGGCATCGTAAACGCGCGCAATCAGATCACCGCGCAGCACCGTTTCACCCAGATCGACGCAGGGTTCAAACAGGCCGCCTGAAACCGACGCGACAAAGCAATTGCCGTCCGGCATATCAAGCATGACGCTGCCCTCGTCGGGGACGTCCGGTTCACCGGTCAGAATACCGGCATGGATCAGAAGGTTGCGCACCCCGCGATCCGCAATCGCCACCCGTTCGGCGGTGGTCGAGCCGCCGCCGCCCAGTTCGGTGGTGACGAATGTTTTGCCGGCTTCCTCGACCACGGTGTCAAACATGCCGACCGAATCAAGTTCGAGCATCATCATCGAATAGGGGGCAGCAAAGGCCTTCATGGCGGCAATGCAGCGGGCTTCCTGTTCCTTGTCTTCAAGGACGTGGACGGCAGCAAAGGGAATGAAGTCCAGCGTCTTGCCGCCGGAATGCAGATCAAGGACGATGTCGGCTTCGGGCACCAGATGGCGCAGAACGTAATCGGCGATTTTCTGTGTCACCGTGCCGTCGGCCTTGCCGGGGAAGCTGCGGTTAAGGTTGCCCTTGTCAATCGGCGATGTCCGCGATGCATTGAGGAATGCCGGGAAGTTCATGGCGGGCAGGATGATGACGCGCCCATGGATTTCGGCGGGCGAGAGTTTGCCGGCCAGTTTGAACAGCGATACCAGTCCTTCGTATTCGTCACCGTGATTGCCGCCGGTCAGAAGGGCGGTCGGTCCATCGCCGTTGCGAATGACCGTAATCGGGATCATCACAGCCCCCCACGCGGAATCGTCACGCGAATAGGGCAGTTTTAAAAAGCCGTGATGAACGCCATCCTGATCAAACGGGATGGTTGGCGTAATCGGGGATTTCTTTGTCATGGCCGTTTCCTTGCATAATGCAGGATACCGCGACCGTCGGTATCCTGCGTGGCAGTCTTGCACCGGCATTTTATCTGCGATGCGATTTTGATCGGCGTTGTTTGCGTCAGTTTTTGACGAATAACTGCCTTGGATAACTGGTCAGCGTTTTGCTGCCGGTTTCCGTGATCATCATGCTTTCGGTGATCTCGATCCCCCAGTCATCAAACCAGAGACCGGGCATGAAATGGAATGTCATGCCGGGTTCAAGGACTGTGCGGTCACCGGGGCGCAGGCTCATGGTGCGTTCGCCCCAGTCTGGCGGGTAGGAAAGCCCGATGGGATAGCCACACCGGCTGTCTTTGTGGATGCCGTATTTTTGCAAGACGCCAAAGAAGGCATTGGCGATGTCTTCGCAGACATTGCCGGGTTTGGCGGCTTCGAGCCCGGCCTGAAGGCCTTCGATCAGGGCACTTTCGGCATCAAGGAAACGCTGTTCAGGTTGGCCCAGATAGACCGTGCGCGACAGCGGCGCATGATAGCGTTTATAGCAACCGGCAATCTCGAAAAATGTTCCGGCATCGCCCGGTATCGGTTTGTCATCCCAGGTCAGATGCGGCGCACCGGCATCGGCACCCGACGGCAGCAGCGGCACAATCGCCGGGTAATCCCCGCCGATCCCGTCAATGCCGACAATCCCGGAACGATAGATTTCGGCGACCAGTTCGTTTTTCTTCATGCCCGGTTCGACGACTTCGAAAATGCGTTCATGCATGTTTTCGACGATGCGGGCCGCCTGGCGCATATAGAAAATCTCGGTCTCGGACTTTACGGCACGCTGCCAGTTCACCAGTGCCGTGGCATCATGGAACTTTGCATTGGGCAGATGGGCCTGCAATTGGGCGTAACATCTGGCGGAGAAATAGTAGTTATCCATTTCAACACCGATATTGCGCGTGCCCCAGCCGCGATGTTCGATCACCTCGGACAGGTAATCCATCGGGTGATGGGTGGTCGATTGCACATAGTAATCGGCATAGGGGATGATGCGGTCATGGGTCATATAGACCGTGCGCTTTGCCCCGTTTGCATCCTGTGATCGCCCGAACCAGATCGGGTCGTCCTCTATCGGGACAAGCACGCATTGGTGAACATAAAACGACCAGCCGTCATAGCCGGTCAGCCAGGCCATGTTTGATGGGTCGGTCACGATCAGAAGATCGAGCCCCTTTTCCACCATGGCTTTTTTTGTTTTTTCCAGACGCTCGGCATATTCCTCGCGCGTGAAATTCAATTCAACCTGGCTCATTGCAGGCCTCCAAAAAAAGGCGGGGTTTCAGTTTTTCCTGACCCTGTTTCCTTTTGTTATTACGACGTGATCTCGGTCCCGGCCTTGACTGCATCGCAGCGCGCCCGGGCGAGGGTGGCGATTGCGGTGTCCTGAACACCCGTACCGGTCAGATCGGCAACCGTGATCGCATCGTCGGAGCTTCGTCCCGACGCCGATCCGGCAATAACCTGACCCAGTTCTGAAAATGTGTGGTCGGCCTTGATGATCCCGGTCTCAATGGCGTGATGCAATTCACCCAGAATCCGGCATTGCGAAAGGCTGTCGCACACATAAAGGTCTGCCCGGCCGATCAATGCCGGGTCGATTTCATTTTTATGTTCTGCATCCGACCCCATGGCGGTGATATGGGTGCCGGGTTTGACCCAGTCCGATAAAAGGACGGGTTCACGTGCGGGAGTGGTGGTGACAATAATGTCGGCATCCTGTGCCGCCGCCCGGCCATCGGGCGTTGCGGTTACGGACAGGCCAAGCTCGCTGGCGCAGGCGGCGGCACAGATTTCGGCCTTGGCCATATCGCGTGCCCAGATGGTGGCCGATGTGATGCCACGCACCAGTTTAAGCGCCTTGAGCTGCAATTTCGCCTGCACACCGGCCCCGAAGATCGCGGCATGTTTTGCATCCTTGCGCGCCAGATGTTTGGCGGCAACGCCCCCGGCGGCAGCGGTGCGGATATCGGTCAGATAACCGTTATCGAGCATCACGGCTTCGAGCAGGCCGGTTTTGGCTGAAAACAGGTTCATCAACCCGTTGACCGACGGCAGGCCAAGTTTGGGATTGTCAAAGAAGCCGGGGCTGATTTTGATGGCGAAACTGTCGAGCCCCGGCACATAGGCGGTTTTGACATCGACCTCGCCATTGTGGTCGTCGATATCAAGCCGAAGGATCGGCGGCATCCGTACATCCTTGGTCGCCAGTGCCAGAAAGGCATTTTCGATACAGGCAATCGCATCGCTATCAAGGGTGATCACGTTGCGAAGGTCGGTTTCGGTCAGAATTCTGATGTTGGGCATATCGGTTACTCCGCCATCAGGTCGACGTCTTCGCCGCCGACAATACGTTTATGCAAATCCATGTCGATGTTGCAGCCGGTGGACAGAACCACCGTGGTGCCGGGATTGTCGATCAATCCGGCGCGAAGGGCCGCGATGCCAACGGCAGCGGCCCCTTCGATGACCTGCTGGTCATCGTGATAGGCGGCGCGGATGCCGTCCGCGATCTGGGTTTCATTCACCAGAACAAAGTCATCGGTCAGATCTGCACACATATCGAATGTATACTGGTTGTTTTGCCCGATGCCGCCGCCAAGGCTGTCGGCCAGTGTCGGCAGTTCTTTGACCGCGGTCGGTTTGCCTTCCTGCAGGCTTGTGATCATCGCACAGCCGCGTTCCATCGAAATGCCGACAACCCGGATCGCCGGATTGATTGATTTTGCGGCCAGTGCCACACCGGCCAGAAGCCCGCCACCGGACAAGGGCACCAGAAGCGTATCGGTTTCGGGAAGCTGTTCCAGAACTTCAAGGCCAAGGGTTCCCTGCCCGGCGATGATATCGGCATGATCAAAGGGGGGCAGCATGGTCATGCCATTTTCCGCAACCAGACGATCCACTTCCTTTTGGGCCTCGTCCTGCGAGGTGCCGGAAATGCATATTTCGGCACCTTGGGCGCGGATGCCTTCGACCTTGTTTTTCGGGACCAGTTCGGACATGCAGATCACGGCGCGAACCCCGGCATTGCGCGCCGCATTGGCAAGAGCGCGGCCATAATTGCCGGTCGATACGCCGACAACGCCCTTTTCCTTCTGTTCGGGCGACAGTTTCAGAACGGCATTCGCCGCCCCGCGCAGCTTGAAGCTGCCGGTATATTGCTGGTGTTCGCATTTCAGCCACACGGGCGATCCGATCTGCTCAGACAGGCTGGCAGACGGACGCAGTGGTGTATGGATCACGTGGCCCGCGATGGTCTTGCGGGCAGAAAGCACATCACCAAGTGTGATGGGTTCTTTCATGGCGACCTCGTTACGATTTGTGTGGGGCGTGGTCAAACAGGGTTCCGAACCCTGTGACCGGTTTGTCGTATTTCATCAGATTCAGGGCGTGCCAGATCATGGCCTGATTGCTGGTAATCACCGGCTTACCCAGAAGCTTTTCCGCACGTTCGGCAATCTCGGCCGAGCGGATGGCCGTGCAGGAAATGAACACGGCATCTGCGTCCGGGCTGTTGGCCTGTAATGCTGCAGCCAGCAGGGCATCGGGCGGGATTGCCGTCATATCAATATCGTTTTCAAGCCCGAAACCCAGCAGCCGGGTCACATCGAAACCGCGCACGATCAGCTGTTCGGCAACGGAACGGGTGACATCAAGAACATAGGGGGCGACCACGGCGATTTTTTGCGCACCGATTGTTCGCAATGCGACATCGGCCGCCAGCAACGGATTGGTCACCGCCGTACCGGGCATGCCCATATTGATCAGGGCTTCGATCCGGTCCGATCCATTCACCGCCGTCCCCGATGTGCAGCCGAAAATGGCGACATCGACACCATATCCCGGCAACAGGGTGCGGGCGGCACGTGGCAGATCGTCGGCCATGCTGCGCAGGGTGTCGACCGTGATGGGATTGGCATTTTCAATGCGGGTGGTGAACAGGCCAACATCATGGGGAATGATCCGGCGCAGGTCATCCTCGCCGTTGAAATCGGTGGCGAGCGTGATCAATCCGATCCGCCCGGCCGGGGCAACCGGATCGGGCAAATAGGACAGGTCTACCGGCTCTGGCGTGACCGCGGGGGCAACGGACATCGTCCTGAACTCCTTGATGGGGCGGGGCAATGAATGCCCGCACCCCGGTTTGATATTGTGGTTCGTCTTTTCCGGGACGATCCCGGAGCCCTGCCGATTAACGGAATGCCATGGTCGGCAGGAACAATGCGATCTGCGGAACAAGGACCAGAATCACGGCTGCCAGCAGAAGCATGAAGATAAAGGGCGGCGTGCCCCGGATGACCTCGTAATAAGGTCGCCTGAAGATCGCGATGGCGGTGAAAATATCGCACCCGAACGGGGGCGTTGCCGACCCGATGGCGACCTGAAGCGTCACCAGCGTGCCAACCAGAACCGGGTCAAGTCCGGCATCACGCACCAGCGGCATGAAGATCGGTGTCAGAACCAGAATGACAACAATCGGATCAACAAACATGCAACCGATAAAGAACGCGATGCAGATTGCCGCCAGGATCAGATAGCTGTTTGCACCTTCAAGGCCCAATGCACCGATCACGTGCTGCGGGATCTGGGCAAAGGAAATCACGAACGAGAATGTTGTCCCCGCGCCGACAAGGATGAAGACCACAGCGGTAATCAGGCCGGTCGAACGGGCAATTTCCAGAAGTTCGGACCATTTCACCGACTTGAAGATCATGACTTCAAGAATGATGGCATAGACCACGGAAACGGCTGCGACTTCGGTCGGGCTGACCCAGCCGAGATAAATGCCACCAACAATCAGAACCGGGAACATGATGGCCGGACCGGCATTGATGACGGCCTTGCCACGTTCGGCCCAGCCCATGCGCGGGATGGTCGGGATGTTGTTCTTTTTCGCGTAGTAAATGCAATAAGCCGAAAACATCAGCAGGATCAGGATGCCTGGGCCGATACCAGCCAGGAACAATTCACCGATGGATACCTTGCCGACCACGCCAAACACGATCATGCCGATGGAAGGCGGGATCAGAAACGCGATGTCGCTGGCATTGATGATCAGGGCCATGGCAAAGCTGTCTTTGTAACCGGCTTTCAGCATTTTCGGGCGCAGCGGGCCACCCATCGCGACCACGGTTGCCTGTGTCGAACCCGACACGGCCCCAAACATCGTGCAGCCAAGGGCGGTGGTGACCGCAAGGCCGCCGCGCACATGGCCGACAAAGGTCATGGCAAGGTCGATAAGCCGGTTGGCCGTATGCCCCTTTGTCACGATATCGGCGGCAAAGATGAACATCGGCACGGCAATCAGCGCGACCGGTGAAATCCCTGTCACCATTTGCTGGATCAGAATTTTGGGATCAATCGGCATGTAAAAGGTAAAGGCGACGACGCTGGCCATGGTCAGCGGCACCATCATCGGGAAGCCCAGCACCAGAAGGACGAGCATCACAATCAGAATTGTGGTTCCAAGATCCATTTTCCGTCCCCTTACAGATGATGATCGTCAGCGTCGGAAAACGTATCTTCCACCCGGTAGGACAGATGCGTCCCTGGTCTGAAGATATTCGTTGCCGCGGCAAGTACGAACTGGATTCCCGTGACCGTCAGGCCAAAGGGTACGATGAGGACGGTGAAATAATAGGGGATGCGAAGGGCCGGTGTCAGGCGGTTCGACTGGATCAGGGATGAAACATAGCCGACGGAGTACCATGCCAGAAGAAACAGAAGGGCAGCTGTACCCAGCGTGATGATTATCATCATGATCTTGCTGGCCTGCGGGCCCAGCATATCGGTAAAGGCCGACATGCGAATGTGGCGACCCATGCGGGCGGCCTCGCTGATGCCGACAAACGTGACAAGAATGATCAGAAATTGATTGAGCTCTTCGGAAAAGAAGATGCTCGAACTGAAACCCAGCCGCATGATCACATTGGCGACCGTATTGACGGCCATGATCACGATGCTCCACCCCAGCAACTGACGCTCGACAACGGATAAACCGTCATCAAGCCGTTTCAGCACCGATAGCACCCCGCCTTGTGGCGAGGGAGCCTCCCCGTTAGAATCTGACATACGACCTCCATGATGCGCGTGCGAGACATTCTTGCTGAACGTTGTGTGTGGTTATTGGTTCCCTCCCACACGTTTCCTGTTCGCTTCGCGCCAGACCGTCAGAATAAAAACGGTTTGTGACGGTTCAATCAGATTTTTGTCATGACACAAAAATCAATACATAACGTCGAAGGCATGGACACCCGGCATCTGTTCCATCGTATGGCGGATCTGCATCAGCCCGTGATGCAGGGACGGGGTATCCACCGCCCCGCCGACACAAATCCGGATGGCATTCGGGCGGGGGACCTTGACCGTCATGAACGGGTCGGAAATCGTCACGGCAACGCCGTTTTTCCTCAGTTCTGATGCGAACCATTCTTCCTGCCAGTGATGCGGAATGCGCACCCAGGCGCTTAGCGATGTGGGGTGATGGCGGACCACGGCATCCCCCAGTATTTCGGCAACAAGGGCCTGTCTTTCACGCATCAGGGCGCGTTGGACCGTCACCGCCTGATCAACGGTGCCATCGGTGATCCAGCGTGCGCCGATCTCGGCCATCAGGGGGGTGCCCATCCAGCCGGTGACTCGCAAAACGCTGCTGGCACGGATCGACAGATGCTGTGGCACGACCAGAAAACCGGTGCGAAGCCCCGGCATGACGATCTTGGTCAGGCTGGAAACATGGAAGCCCAGCCGCGGCAGGAAACTTGTGATCGGGGGCAGGTTCTGTTCCAGAAGCGGGCGATACACATCGTCTTCGATGACGTAAACGCCGTAATGTTCGGCGATCTCGGCGATTCGTTTGCGCCGTTCCAGCCCCATCAGGCAGTTGGTCGGGTTGGTGTAGATCGGCGTGACGACAAGGGCGCGGATGTGGCGCGCACGGCATTCACGTTCAAACGCGTCGGGCAGAATGCCTTCGTCATCGGTTGGCAATGCGCCCAGCTTGAAGCGAAGGATGCTGGCGGTGCCAATGACACCATGATCGGTCAGGCTTTCGGTCAGCACGACATCGTCGGGCTGAACCACTGTGGCAAGGGCGGTAAAGACCCCCTGTGCCGCGCCATTGGTGATCAGGATGTTGGGAAGCTCGGCCGAAATTCCCATCGATGCCAGCCATTTGCTGCCGATTTCGCGGTGGTATTCGAACCCTGCGACCGGGCGGCAGCTTTCCATCCAGTTATGGTGGGTTTCCTCGGCCAGTTTGCTGTGAATCTGGCGCGACAGATCATTGTGGAAATCGGTATAGGCCGTGCGCACAATCGACAGGTCGATCAGGTCGGGCTGGCGATTGTCCAGAATAAAGGTCGATGCGCGATCTGTAAGGCGTGCCTGAACGAATGTGCCGCGCCGTCGTTCCGACCTCAGATAACCCTGTCGTTCGACTTCCTTATAGGCCGCACTGACGGTTTGCACGCTGACATGCAGCCGATAGGCCAGTTCACGATGGGTCGGCATGCGGACATCATGGCGAAGGCGTCCTGCCTCGATATCGGTGATGATCGCTTCGACAAGGGCCTTGTATTTCGGTCCCGTATCGCCGCTCAGGTCAATATTTGGCAGCCACATCCTGTTGATTTCCAGCCTTTTCTACCCTTGTCTCCCCTTGGGGGTTTTCCAACCCTAACATGACCTGAGGGTTAATGTGTAGACGTCAATGTTATTTTGTCATGATACAAAACTAACATTGACCTGATGCAGGAACATTCCAACACTTTGCGCGTTCATAACATTGATGTGCCAACTAATCGCCGCCGATTAAGGGTTAGATCCCGGTCGTCGCGGCACAATAAGGGAGACTTCGATATGAGTTTGAACAAGCTCTTCAAGGCGACCCTGTCTGCCGCCGCAATCTTTGCGGTTGCCGGGACAGCCGCCCAAGCCGAAGAATGGAAATTTGCGCATGAAGAAAGCCCGGGCGATGTGCAGGACCTGTATGCACAGGAATTCAAGCGCCTGGTCGAGGAAAAAACCAACGGTGATGTGACGGTTACCGTCTACACCTATGGCCAGTTGGGTACCGAAAACGATATTACCGAACTGACGACGGCGGGGGCTGTCCAGTTCTCGAACGCGTCGCCGGGCCATCTGGGCACCTTTGTTCCGGAAATTCAGGTTTTTGGCGTTCCCTACCTGCTGTCGCAGGATAACGAGGTGAACAAGGAAGTCCTGTCGAGCAGCCCGACGATCTATGACGGTCTGTCGAAGGATTTTGAGTCCAAGGGTCTTAAGCTTTATACCATGTATCCCGAAGGCGAGATGGTCTGGACCACCAAGAAAAAGGTGACCCAGCCGTCCGAATTTGACGGGGTGAAATTCCGTGTCATGACGTCGCCGATCCTGATCGAAAGCTATGAGTCCTTCGGTGCCGATCCGGTGGCGTTGCCCTGGGGTGAAGTTTATTCCGGTCTTCAGACCAGCGTTATCGATGCGCAGGTCAACCCGATCTTCTTCATCGAAAGTGCGAAATTCTATGAAGTTACCGACTATCTGATCTATGCCGGTCAGCAGCAATATACCACCACCGTGGTATCAAATGCCGCCTTCTATGAAGGTCTGTCTGACGAGCGCAAGGATATGCTCAAGGAAGTCAAATCGGAACTTGATGACTTCATCTACGAAGCCCAGGAAAAGGCAAATGCCGAGGCACTTGATCGCATCAAGAAAGCCAAGCCGGAAATCGAAGTCATTCGTCTGAATGATGAACAGCGCGCGGCATTCAAAAAGGCGTCGGCCGGTATTGGTGACAGCCTTGTCAAGGAAGTCGGTGGTGACACCGAAGAAGTGCTGAAAGCGCTCCGCAAGGAATTCGGGACCGAGATGTAATCATCTCTGATCGCAATTTCCCCTTAGCGGGATGACATCGGAAACCCCTGCCATGTTGGCCGCAGGGGTTTCTTTTTGTCTGCTTGGTAGAAGCAGGTGTCGAAAAAAAGATTTTGTACTGACAAAAAAAACAGAGGCCGGCATGGGTCCGGCCTCTGTGGTGCACCCGGTCGTCATAAAGAAGACCGGGTGGGGATGGTGTGAGACGGGTTACTTGCCGCTTGCGACCTCGTTAGCAACCGCATCGACGGCCTGTTTGGCGATGTCGATGACCTTGTCGATTTCGGCCTTGGTGATGCAAAGCGGCGGGGCGAAGCCCAGAATATCGCCATGGGGCATCGCACGTGCGATCATGCCGCGTTCAAGGCAGGCGGCCGAAACGCGCGGACCGATTTTCGCATTCGGATCGAACCGTTCCTTTTTGGTTTTATCGGCGACAAATTCCAGTGCGGCCATCAGGCCGACACCGCGCGCCTCGCCAACCAGCGGATGCTCGTTAAAGGTTTCGCGCAGGCGTTTCTGGAAATAGCCCCCGGTATCAGCCGCATTGCCGGTCAGGTTTTCACCATCGACAATATCAAGGTTGGCATTGGCGGCAGCTGCACAGACCGGATGGGCGGAATAGGTCCAGCCATGGCCGATCGGCCCCATCTGATCCGACCCCTGTTCCAGAACCTTCCAGACGCGTTCGCCGATGATGACACCCGACAGCGGCAGGTAGCCAGATGTAACACCCTTGGCAATCGTGATCAGGTCGGGCTTCATGCCGTAATGGTGCGAGCCGAAATAGGACCCGGTACGGCCAAAGGCGGTCACAACCTCGTCGGCGACCAGAAGAACATCATATTTGTTCAGCACCTTCTGGATGGCGTCCCAGTATCCTTCGGGCGGGGTGATGATGCCGCCCGTGCCCATGACCGGTTCGCCGATGAAGGCGGCAACGGTTTCCGGGCCTTCGCGCAGGATCATTTTTTCAAGGTCATCGGCACAGCGTTTGGCAAATTCGGCCTCTGTCTCGCCCGCGTCGGCATTCCAGTAGTGATGCGGGCAGGTGGTGTGCAGGATCGGCGCACGCGGCAGATCGAACGCGTTGTGGAAGGCTGCCAGACCCGTAAGGCTACCGGTCATGATGCCTGAACCGTGATAGCCGCGCCAGCGCGAGATGATTTTCTTCTTCTGCGGCAGGCCGCGGATATTGTTGTAATACCAGATCAGTTTGATGTTGGTTTCGTTCGCATCCGACCCCGACATGCCGTAATAGACGCGCTGCATGCCTTCGGGGGCGGATTTGACGATGCGATCCGACAGGCGGATGACCGGCTCGTTCCCGTGCCCGACATAGGTGTGGTAATAGGCCAGTTCCTTGGCCTGGGCGTAAATCGCATCGGCGATTTCAGTACGACCATAACCGACATTCACACAGTAAAGACCGGCAAAGGCATCAAGCGATTCCTTGCCTTCGGTATCATGGATATAGATGCCCTTGCCGCCATTGATGATGCGGTTGGGGGTTTCGCCCGCCGCGTGCTGGCGCATGTGGGTCGAGGGATGCATGAAATGGGCGCGATCCATTTCCTGCAAATCGGCGGTGGTGTTTTTGATGACATTCATTTTGCTTCTCCCATGTGAATGCGGTGGCTGCTGCGCATGTTACTGTTTGAACGCGGCGCAGACATATTTGAGTTCTGTGAATTCTTCGAGGCCGTGGCGCGACCCTTCGCGGCCAAGGCCGGATTGCTTGACGCCACCAAACGGGACCGGTGCGCCGGTGATTTTCACGCAGTTCAGTGCGACCATGCCGTATTCAAGTGCGTTTGAAACACGCGCGGCGCGATCATGATCCCTGGTATAGACATAGGCTGCCAGACCATATTCGCTATCATTGGCGCGGCTGATGACTTCTTCCTCGGTATCGAACGGGATGACCGGGGCAACCGGGCCAAAGGTTTCCTCGTGATAGATTTTCATATCTTCGGTCACATCGGCCAAAAGGGTCGGGGCATAGAACAGCCCGCCCATTTTCTTGCCACCGGTCAGAACGCGGGCACCCTTGGCGCGGGCATCTGCAACATGTTCATCGCATTTGGCAACCGCACGATCATGCATGAGCGGACCGATTTCGGTAGTGTCATCAAGCCCGTTGCCAACGCGCAGTTCGCCGATTGCCTTGGCATATTTGTCAAGGAACGCATCATAGATATCACGATGGACAAAGATGCGGTTCGCGGCAAGGCAATCCTGCCCGCTGGTGGCGAATTTGGCCCCGACCGCGTGATTGACAGCCTCATCCAGATCGACATCGGGGAACAGGATAAACGGGGCATGTCCGCCCAGTTCCATCGACATCTTTTTGACGGTCTGAGCCCCTTGCGACAGCAGCAGTCGGCCGACTTCGGTCGAGCCGGTAAAGGACAGTGCGCGCACAACCGGGTTGCCGCAAAGTTCGCCGACAACCGGATTGGGATCGCCGGTCACGACGTTAAAGACACCGGCCGGGATACCGGCCCGTTCGGCCAGTTCGGCAAGGGCGGTGGCCGAAAACGGCGTTTCGGTCGCCGGGCGGACAATCATGGTGCAACCGGCGGCCAGTGCGGCGGCGGCCTTGCGCGTGATCATCGCACACGGGAAGTTCCACGGTGTTACTGCCGCGGTGACGCCAACCGGTTCGCGTTTGACACTCATATTCCGGCCGGGCAGGTGGGATGAGATGTTTTCGACATTCACCCGTTTGGCTTCTTCGGCGAAGAATTCGATGAAGCTTGCGGCATAATCAATCTCGCCACGGGATTCCGAAATCGGTTTGCCCTGTTCAAGTGTCATCAGAAGGGCGAGGTCTTCCTTGTTTTCGATCAGAAGATCAAACCAGCGGCGCAGACGCGCGGCGCGATCCTGCGGCAGAAGGGCGGCCCATGCCGGAAAGGCCGCATGGGCTGCGGCAATGGCGTTACGGGTTTCGGCAATGCCCATATTGGGCACGGTTCCAAGAAACGCACCGTCGAACGGATTGGTGACTTCGATAACCTGTCGGTTGTCGGCCGAGCACCAGCGCCCGTCAATATAAGCGTGTTCGCGCAGAAGCCGAAGATCGGACAGCTGGCTTAACGACACGCAGCGCTGTTCTTTGAGTTGTGCCGTCATGAAAACCTCCTTGAAACAAGGCCGCGCCTTTTGGCGTCAGCCCCTGTTTTGTTGAACTGCCAGCAGGCTATCAACAAGCTGGCAGAGGAGGTCTCCGAACTCGATGCGATTTGATGCGGTTTTTTTGGCAAGCCCCGGTCGAAAGCAGATGTTTTTTCTGTCGGGGGCTGTGCGGATATTCAATCGTCGGCGTTATCTTTGAGAAAAGCGCGCATTTCGCGGCGTTCGCGCCGTTTCTCCATGACGGTGCGGATGATGATCACGGCAAAGAACAGCACAACGATGCTGGTGGACATCGGAAAGGCGACCGGGATGCCGATGATAAAGACAATGGCACCCAAAAGCCCGCCGCCGATCATCGCCGCCATTCCGCCAAGCAAGGCGATGGCGAAAACGGCGGCGATGATGATGGAGGCAAGCTTGTTCATAACAGGTCCGGTGGAGCGTGATTCACTCAGCCACTGCGGCTGGTAAGCTGTTTGGTGGTGACATCAACGCGGTGGGCCAGAACGCGGATCAGCTGAACGGCAACCGCCTGGTCCTGTCGGACAAGGCCAAGGAACTCGTTTTTATCGAGTTTCAGGACCGTCATTTCCTCGACCGCGCGAATGGTTGCGGAACGCGGTGCATCGACCAGAAGGGCGATTTCACCAATGACTTCCTTGGGTTCGACATCGCGAAGCTTGATTGTTTGGGCTTCGTCGGTCGTCAGCCAGATTTCACCGCGCCCGGAAATCACGATAAAGGCCGCATCCCCCGGGTCGCCCTGTTTGACCAGAACCTCGCCGCGTTTGAAGGTCAGACGCGGGCTGGTAAAGGCAAGCAGCTTGATCACGCTGGGGTCAAGGCCGGCAAACAGCGGAATGGTCCGAAGCAGCCGGACTTCCTGTTCGATGCTGCCATCATTTGTATCAGATGCGGTTTCGGCGACTTCGTCTTCGGCCTGTTCGGCGGTGGCACCGTCGATTGCATGGCTTTGGCGTTTAACGATTTTGCCGTTCGCCATATGCAGATAGGTTCCGAAACGCTGGCTGTCGGTTTCATCACCATCAACCCAGATCACACTGCGATGTTCGGATTGCCCGGTCAGCCAGTCAATGACCTGTTCGCGTGTTTCACGGTCCAATGCCGAAAGGGCTTCGTCCACAACCATCAGATCGGGATTCTTGATCAGGGCACGGACCAGCGCGATTTTCTGACGCAGGCTTTGTGAAACGCGGCTGCCGCCGACACCAACCTGACTATCAAGGCCAAGTGTGACAAGCGCCTCGTAAAGGCCGCCCTCATGGGCGATTTCAAACAGTACTTCGCCAACACGTTCTTCGGAATTTGCACGGCCATAGGCAAAACGACCGAACAGAAGGTTGTCGATGACGGGGGCCGCAGCGGCATATTCATCGACCTTGAAGAAGTCGATCATATCCGCCAGATCGTCGGGCAGTTTGCCATAGAATTTCGGACGCGCTTTCAGGACCAGCTTGCGGAATTCGTCATCAATGACGCGCAAACGATGGCGTGCCGGGGTCAGGTTCATGGCGACGTCAAGGAGGCGTAGCTTGTCCTCGGCGCGCATATCCGTGATCGCGACCCCGTCGGTGCGTTTCAGCATGTTTTTGACCTCGGGCAGTTCGTCGGCCGAGATAAAGCTGTAACGGTCAAAGAATTCGTGTCCGGGCGGCAGACCGGTAAACAGTTCGACCATCAGATCAAGCGTGTCGCGGCCCATGCTGATCATGACGTCGTAAAGCCCGGTTTCGCGCAGGGCTTCCTGCATATAGGGATGCGACAGAAATGCCGTGCGTTCGAAATCGGACCGGGCCGGGGCACCAAACAGAATGTTGACGCCGACCGGTGCGTTGTCGTTGTAAAGATCAATGTCATAGGGTTCGACCAGATCGGACAGGCCACGTTCGGCAAGGATTTCCTTGAGTTTCGGGCGGGCCGTCAGAACGGCTTCGACCAGATCCGGGCGTTCTTTCGGATCAATGCGGCGTTGCAGGCCGATGCGGTAAATATCGCGGTCAAGCTGCACGACTTCAAGCAGGCGCATCAGTTCGACCTTCAATTCATCAATCGAATTGAAGCCCGGACCGATATAGTCGATCCATTCTGCCGCCGGGTCATAGGGGATATTACCGGACCGCTTGATTTCGTCGTACATCTCGTCGGTCAGACGCCATGGCAGATCGGTCGGATCGGTCAGTTCGATATGGTCGACAAATTTCGGCAGCGGCAGTTTCAGGTTTTCGTCATCGCCGTCACCGTCTTTTTCATCGCCGGTTTTGATAGCAAGGATCGGTCGGTGTTTCAGGCCATAAAACAGGTTGTCGGCGATGGTGCCGTTAAACAGATAGGCGTCATTGCCGATATAGGCCAGACGTTGCCCGAATGTGGATGCCGGAAGGTCTTCGGCATTGCGGTCGCTGAACTGGATGCGGCCACCGGTCGGGGTCAGTAACCGCGCGATCAGGCGGGCCAGTTGCGATTTTCCGCTGTCAGCCGAGCCGGTCAGAAGAGCCGAGCCCGGCAAGGGCATGTTGAACGACACATTTTCAACAACCCGGGTGCCGTCATCATCGACCCATGACAGGGCCGCGACATCAAGCGGTCCGGGCAGGCGTTCGGATTTCGGCGCGATCAGTTCGTGTTCACGGCCAAGATCAGGCAGTTCGAACTGTTCGTGAAGCTGTTCATATTTGATCCGCGCATCGGCAAGGCGCTGGTAATAGGCCAGAAGCTCTTTCCAGGGGGCCGACATATCCTTGTAGGCGGCAAGGGCCGCGACCAGCGCGCCGAAGCTGAGATCGCCCATGATCACCAGATAACCGCCGATGGAATAGAAGAAGAACGGCGTGATCTGGGCGATGAAGTTGTTCAGGAACTTGATAAAGAATTTGCGGAAATAGATTTCCTTGCGGATT